>Ga0315289_10004005_pt1 | contig 22121 bp, 25 predicted proteins | sample YL17G11_40_MG_FD_203452 | JGI IMG/M metagenome (GOLD analysis project Ga0315289, IMG submission 203452) | Sediment microbial communities from Yellowstone Lake, YNP, Wyoming, USA - YL17G11_40 | ecosystem: Environmental > Aquatic > Freshwater > Lake > Sediment | place: USA: Wyoming | collected... | reverse complement strand
CTTCTTGGAGGTCAGTGATTAAGTGGGTGTGTCCCACACTGTTGTCGTAGACCGGGTCCTCACCAGTGATGGCGTAGCGAAGGTTCTTAACGAAAGACCCCCGGCTGGACGGATTGCGAATGATACTTACAGGACTTGGCAAAAAACGCACTTCGGCGTCAATGTCGCCCTGTCTAAACCGGACGCCCTTGACCGAAACGAGTTTGGTGATAGCCCGTTTTTCCCCAGGAAACAGCGCGTCTACAACACTGTTTCCCATGACGACTATCATCTTAGGACGGAAGAACGCGATTTCACCCTGAAGCCATTCCTGGCAGTTTTGCTGAATGACGTAGCGGTCTGACCGGGAGGCCAGTCCGGTTGTTCTAACCTTTCCCAGTACCCAGTCGTTGTTGCATCTAGCAAACGAGCGCCCGTGAAAATGGCTGGGAATCGACGACCACTCAATTGGCCAGCCCCTAACCAAATAGGTGAATCCAAACGACTTGGTCTCACCGAACTCTTTAAGTAGGTCATCAAACAGCCCAAGTTCTGGACCGGAGAAAGCGACCTTGTTTTGAAACTCGGAGCGTCCACCATGTTCAGCAAGGAAAAGAACGTCTATACTGTCGGGCTGACTGGGGTCTCGGCTTTGTTGTATAGCCGGCCTAAACACCCGGGCACCTGGCCGGGCGCAGGAGTCGTTAAGGGGGCAGCTAGTGTTGGTGCATGGGGTACTAAAGCAGCGGGTTTCCACGGTCACTCCTTAAACGGTCGTTGCCGAGATGTTTTAGCATCTCGGCCCATTGTGCGACGCACCCAAGAGAGGTAAAATTGGCCCAAGGCTGCAAGCAACCCTGGGCCCAGTACAGGACTTCAACTAGACCTTGGTAAGCCCAAGTTGTACCACGGTTGATGCATGGTGTCAATTGGAGCGTAAAAACTTGGTAAAACGAATTTTTGGAAACCTCTAACAATCGGAGGAGAACTTGGGAGAGGGCTTTATCGTTGGTTTCTTAGCTGGCGCTGGTTTTGTGACCTTGATTTCTGTTGGGGTTTACTCCTCTATCACAGACAGCATCCGCCAGAAGTACGAGTGGGTGATAAGAATGTCTGCAAACGGCTGCAGAAACTGCCAAATTCGGGCGCAGTTTGACGAGGAGAGCGGTTGATGACCAAAAAGAGCCATCTTTTTTGCGGGTTCTGCGGGTCCGGATACCAGGAGCTTGTCTGGCCGAGAACGTGCACTTCCTGCAAAGAGACCACCTGGAGAAACCCGGTTCCAGTTGCGGTCGTACTACTTGAGGTCCAACCCGGGAGTGTCCTGTTAATCAAGAGGGGTATAGAACCCAAAATAGGGCAGTGGGCTTTACCTGGTGGGTTTATTGAGCACGGGGAGACTCTGCAGGAGGGGGCAGCCCGCGAGCTTAGAGAGGAATCAGGGTTTGACTTGGAACCCCACCGCTTTTTCCTCTACCATGCAGCGTCATCGCAGGATAAATCGAATCTTCTACTGTTTGCGAGAGCCAGACTCTGGGGGTTTGGAGAATACGACCTGTCATTTAGGTGCGAGGAAACTCTAGACATGCGGCTGGCCACCAAGCCTGAAGACTTGGCTTTTTCTTCACACACTGAAGCTTTGCTGAAGTATTTACAGGATTATCAATGAGCATCTTTCAGTGCGACAAGTGTGGCTGCAAAGAAAATACCGCGCTGACTGGTGGGGCATATGGCATGGTGTCTTGTGTTAAAGACCGGCCAGACGTAGTTGCCAGATACCTAGCGATTCTAGGGCATCCGCCCTGGTATCCATTGGGGTTCTACTGCTCGGCCTGTAATCCCCAGTGGTTTACGCCAGAAGGTCATGTTGGAGTAGGCCCTAGGCCACAAGACTTTCAGACCCCAAGACCTAAAGATGCGGGCACGTGGCACGGCAAATTTGACCGTGTTTTCCTTCCAAAGGGCATGTTTGCTACCAATAATGATGGTAATCTGGCCCACATTGACACTTTGGACACCGACACCAGGAAGCACTCTTTACCAGAGGAGGAGGGCCAGCTCGCTCCACCGCGTTGGAATCCCTGGGCTAGGGTGCCGGTCTACGGCAGAGACACCGATAAGGAGATTAAAGTTTATTTAGGAAGCAGAGACAAAGCCAAAAAGGACTTAGAAAAGAAAAATCGACTCGCCGAAGAGATGTTTCTGGAAAAAATGCGGCGTCAGTCTATCCTACCATCCAAGCATTGACCAGCCCCCGCGCAGTGTGTTAAAATCCTGCCTCTAACTACCTAGTCCAAAAGTGGAGCCACATATGTCTCGAAAGCCCATTCTCATAGTCAAAGATGACCCAGAGTCTAAAGTCGAAGTTGATACGATATGTTCTATCAGAAATAAATGTAAAGATACTGTCCAGCAAATCAAAGCTGAGGCAGAAGTGGCAATCGAGATTGTTCAGAAGCATGCATTGCAGGACTGCGAACCTCACTGGCGGTCCCTGCTGTCCAGGCTGAAAACTCTTGGCAAACTCACACCCGGCAGAGAAAACCCACCCCTGAGTATTAACGAGGCTGAGGGGGTTGTCTACGAGATGGATAGTGAGGAGTGTGACTGCGAGACGTGCCAGGGCCTCAGAGGGAGCGGGGTGAAAGTCACCATGGGCAAGATTCCCAAGGAGGTTGAGGACACCCTTAGAAGTGTTTTCTCGTTGCTGTCAGATGAGAATGAGAGTAAAGACGATAGCGAGCAGAAGCCAACTTCCTTTGGTCAGTCCAAATCTAACCTGTTTCACTGACTGACAGGGGGTAGCCGTGACCATAATCAACAGAATAATCGACGCCACCAGCAAGTGGACCTGGGACGACGTCTGGCTGGCAAAGTCTGCAAATCCGCCATGCCCTGACGGACGGCGCTCCTCGCCTTGCAACGACTGTCCGGCCCAAGACATGTATCTAGAACACTCGGAAAGCTTAAAAAAGCAACCCAAGGATGTTCAAAAGAAATGCCTGGATAGCTGGTTTTGCCATACCACACCTGGCAAAGCTTGTGCAGGTGCATGGCAATATGTGGGGCAGTCGTGACATTACTACTGTGTCTTCTGTTCGCTTTTTGTAGCAGTCGGTATGTAAATGGTCCCGCAGTTGTGACACTGAACCACCTGGTTGTAGTTATTCCATTTGATGACTGGGTCATCGTTGTTAATTAAGTAGTCGCAACAGGCTGTAAACTGCGATACAGTGGTCTTTCTTTTGAGCGAGCGCTCCACGGCCAGTAGTTCGTTTAATCTGTTTATGGAAACCAGAGTCAAGTGGTCAGTCATGAGTACCATCCTAATGAGGGTTTTCCATTTTTTAAGGGAGTCAATGGAGTCACGATGAAATACGACGGAACCCCAAGAAGAATTAACCATAAGGGGCCGAAGACTACCCACGCGCCGTCTGGCCAGTTTTCTTTGTGTGGGGCCTATTTCGCCCCTGAAGAGGCTAACGATGGCGCACCAGCGGTTGTCACCTGCAAGCGGTGTCTCAGGACTCTTTCGCGACTTTCTGGTCCGGCTGCGGCACCGAGATACCAAAAGAAAAAGAAAAAGAACGACCCAGTGGCAGAAAAATGAGAAGGGAGAGACGGCCTGACACAGGGCTATTTCATGGCCTTCTGCAATTCCAAAAACAAAGTCTGACCTGAATACTCCTCGAGCATCGAAATCAGCAGTTCAGAGGCATCAAACTTTCCGAAATTTGCCTTGTATACTTTCCGGAAAGAGTCCTCGTCCACCACCCTGTCCTCGATGTAATTGAAGGCCTTTCCACGCCTATACTCCTGAGCATTACTGGCTTCTTCTACCGCCCGCAACAAGGCCTTAGGGCGGTTGAATTTGGTCGAGGTGATTGTCTTCGGGCTGTAAATGCTCTCAGCTTTCTTGACCAAGCGCGCTATTTCATCACCCCAGGAGTATGGTCTTTGAAGGGCCACCCCGGGAAGCTTGGAGAGTTCCTCCTTGGCGTACTCCCTGAGCGCACCGGCCAAGGAATTACTAAGCCTAGTGCACCAGACGTCCTTGCTAGCCATGCCTAGAACTAACTGCTTCGTCCTTTCCACTACACCCTCGACCCTGCCGCTGGGACCAATCCCCACCTGGCGGGAATTCTAACACACCGCGCTATCCGAGTCAATTACTGGGCTTGAGGGAGGGTAGACTCTAAAAGTGGGCTAGGGTGGGTGGCCTAATTAAAGAGAACTGTGGCCGGGACATGAAGGGGTAGTGGGTATGCGGGTAGTTGTGACAGGTGGGTCCGGATTCATAGGTTCGGCGGTGGTGAGAAGGATTCTAAGTGAGCCCAGTTTCGAGGTGGTGAACCTTGACTCGCTGACTTACGCTGGAAACACGGAAACACTGGCTGACGTCGCGGGCAACCCTCGGTACGTCCTCGAAAGATGCGACATAAGAGACTTTGAGTTGGTTAACTGGATATTCAAAAAACACGACCCAGACGCGGTCTTGCACCTTGCTGCTGAATCTCATGTTGACCGGTCCATTTCTGGGCCGGGTCTCTTTGTAGAAACCAACGTTATTGGGACTTACTCGCTTCTCCAGGCCGCTAGACTACAATGGATGGGTATGCCCCCCGGCAAAAAATCTCGGTTTAGATTTCATCACGTGTCTACCGACGAGGTCTTCGGGTCACTTGGAACCGTTGGTAGTTTCACCGAGACCACCCCTTATGACCCCAGGTCTCCTTACTCAGCCACTAAAGCCGCGTCTGACCACTTAGTTAGGGCCTGGCACCACACCTACGGCCTGCCGACACTAGTGACCAACTGTTCCAACAACTTTGGACCATACCAGTACCCAGAAAAACTTATTCCCCAAACAATTCTTAATGCACTAGCTGGTCGCCCCATCCCAGTTTACGGCGATGGTAGCAACGTGCGGGATTGGTTGTTTGTTCAGGACCATGCCGACGCTCTATTTACAGTGCTGACCAAAGGTGTAGTAGGGGATACTTATAACATCGGCGGGAGCAGCGAAAGGACTAACCTAGAGGTCGTCCATAAAATCTGCGATATCGTCACTGAGATGCTTGGTGAGGGCTTTGGGGCGCACCACCTAATCCGCCGTGTGGCCGACCGACCGGGTCACGATTTTAGGTATTCCATCGACTCGTCGAAAATCCAGAAAGAGCTAAGATGGGCGCCGCGCCATAGCTTTGAAGATGCGCTGCGGGAAACCATTCGATGGTACACCGATAACCAACATACCTGGTGTAAAACTGTTCAGAACAAAAGTGACAAGAAAGAGAAAGAGCGCAAATGAGTCGAAAAGGCATTATTCTGGCCGGGGGTTCCGGCAGCAGACTTCATCCACTGACTTTGGCGACCAGCAAACAGCTTCTGCCAGTCTGGGATAAGCCTTTAATATATTACCCACTGTCTGTGCTGATGTTAGCCGGCATTCAGGACATTCTGGTTATCACCACACCACATGAGGCCCCCGCATTTGAGCGGCTGCTGGGCGACGGGGGGAAATGGGGCATCAAAATATCCTACGCACAGCAGCCCAAGCCTGACGGGCTGGCCCAAGCCTTCATCATCGGCGAAAAATTCATCGGTGACAGCAGCGTGTGCCTAATTCTAGGCGACAATGTGTTCTACGCGCCGGGGCTTAGCAAGACTCTGCAGCGAGTGTCACTAGAAGAGACTGGTGCCACGGTCTTCGGCTACCAGGTCAAGGACCCGGAACGGTACGGTGTTGTAGAGTTCGACGGGGATGGCAAGGCGACTGATATCGTGGAAAAACCGGCCTACCCTAAGTCCAACTATGCGGTCACTGGGCTCTACTTCTACGACAACTCAGTGGTAGAAATCGCCAAATCGGTTAGGCCATCACGCCGGGGCGAGCTTGAAATCACCGACGTCAACCTGGAGTATCTACGCAGGGGTTCACTCAAGGTCGAGGTTTTGGGTCGGGGGACAGCCTGGCTGGACACTGGGACTCACGCGTCGCTGCTCGAAGCCACCAACTTTGTAGAAGCGGTTGAGAGCCGCCAAGGCTTAAAGATTGCCTGCCTGGAAGAGGTGGCGTGGCGCATGGGCTACATCACCCAGCACACAATGCGAATTCACGGCAAGGTCCTGGAAAAATCGGACTACGGCAGGTATCTTCTGGCTTTAGACGCTGCTGAATATGAGTTGGAAAAAACAGACTACAGGCGCGAAGAGAACCGCCTGCAAAAGGAGCGCGGGCTTGAAGATTACTTCCCTTAACGAGGACCTGCCAGAACTGATTCTCCTTGAGCCCAAGAGACACTTCGACGACCGAGGGTCGTTTCACGAGTCATTTAACCAGCGCCAGTATGGGGAGGCTCTGGGCGGAGTAAAGTTTGTGCAGGACAACGTCTCCGTCTCCTCAAAAGGCGTGGTGCGGGGGCTGCATTTCCAAGAACCAAACGGCCAGGCCAAACTCGTGCAGGTGTTAAATGGGGCAGTTTTCGACGTGGCGGTTGACGTCCGCGCCGGTTCCCCCACCTTTGGCAAGTGGGCAGGGGTTTTTCTGAGTGGCACAAGTGCCGCCCAGCTTTTCATCCCAGGAGGCTTTGCCCACGGTTTTGTAGCCCTGACTGACAACGCTGTTTTTCAATACAAATGTTCTGACTACTACAACCCGGCCAGTGAGCGCTCGGTGCTCTGGAATGACCCAGACATTGGCATCAAATGGCCAGACCACCTTCTCAATCAACAGGTGTCAATGCTTAATCCACAGGTACCGCTGCTACTGTCACCCAAGGATGCAGCGGCACCCAGGCTCCGGGACATCCTGGGGCGCCTGTTGCCGGCCTACAGCACAAAACCCTAGTGAATGGTCAGGACTTTGTAGAGTTCAGCCACAGCAGAGGTGTAGAGCACAGCTACCTGCGCCTCAAGTTCCCCCGTTAGGGTTGAAGTCTCCTTAGCGTTCAGACCTTCTAGACAAACCAGAGACAGGATAAGCTTTGTTTTTTCTGGGAATTTCCACGGATTAGATATCATGGCGTTCCTCTTTCCACGGCTTAGATATCATGGCGTTCCTAAAGTCACGTTCGAACTCGCCTTCAATACGATGCCAGCTACCACCTTCGCTATCAAAGTAGCCTGACGACTTCTGTTCAGTCCCACCAGCACAGACCAGGTTGAACCTAAACTCAAAACCCCAAGTACAATCGTTGAACTCAACTTCAAGCAACTCAGGCTCCCGGTCTTCATAGGGGGGATAATCAACCGTTACTAGAGCATCACCAACATAGTAGCTGGCTTTACCGCTTTCAAAATGAGTTGGATCCGCCTTGTCATAAGTACCATCTTTCCAGTTGCCTTGCTCCTTGCACCTATTGACCAGTAGATTTACCAGATCAGATTGTTTTAGCTTAAGTTCCACTTCAATTCCTCCGGTTAAAGTTTTTCCACAGCCACGTTCATCGCACGAAGAAGCTCCTGGTCCCTGGCCTGTGTCGGGTTTTGCCTGTCTTCGGCAAACTGCTTTTCGAGATAAGTCTTGAGTTGTCCGATTGAGGAGAAAAACATATGTGACCCCTTTGTGTTTTGAGCAACCGTCTACTTTTGTTTAGCCTTTTGTCTTGCTTTTCTTTCGGTCTCGGCCTTTCTCTCCTCCCTGGCAGCTGGGCCAGGCAAAAGGGATGCCAGATACTCTGGTGGGAGTGGGCTTAACGGAAACCTCCGCTGCAGCGCGTCCGCGTCAAAACTGCCCCTTAGCCAGTCCTGCTTAGTCTTTGCCCTGAGTCTAATCAAGCCCTGCTGCTTTAGTTGACTAACCCGCGACACCGACAGACCCATTCTGTCTGCAATCTGTCGCAGGCTGAGGTCATCCAGATAGTGCAGCTTAATGGTTATGGACTGCCTAGCTGGCAGGCCCCCAAGCAAAACCAGTATCACGTCGAGGGAAAACCCCATAGGGTCGGCGGGGGGTTCCTCCGCCGCCAGCCCCATAAACAAACTGCTGAAGGGGTCGGTGGGGACTTCTTGGTACTTCTTGGTACTTCTTCTGAGCCATGCTACCTCCTCCGGTGACTGCCATACCTCCTTTTCGGCACGTCAGGTCCCGGACTTTAGTGCACATACACCAAAAGACCCCATAAGGTTTGGGTGTCAAGGCGGGTGGCCCCCACCCGATGCCGGGGTCGCCCCAGGGAACAGGCGGGGTGGTAGGGGGCCTACACGGTAACTTCTTTAACCCAGGCTAGAAGCTCTTGGTTTTTTGTGGTCAGGGCTACTGAGAACACCTCTGCCCAGTATTCAGTGTTCTTCGTTTTCGCGTAACTTGAGACATCAAAGGCACTTCTCTTAGCCTTGTCTCCGCCAACTTTTTCCCAATACTCAATAAACTCGCCACCTTTACCCGTGGCCGTCTTTCCATTGTCGTCAAAGCTAACCCTGTATTTCCACTTACCCCCGCTGTATTCCGGCGCAAGGACTGTATATTCTTTTCCGTCTTTGGGGTTCTTGACCACGTCACCAACCTTGAGACGCTCACGTTTGTCTATCACTTCATTGTACTTTGCGTTGTTGGCTGCCTCGTCCACCTTGAATTTGTAATACTGCCGGTGCCCTAGTTCGTGAATGAAGTTGCTGATAACTCCAGATTCGCTCTGGTCTCCCTTGAAGCGCACCTGGTCGGTTTCTTTGTTGTAATCAGCCGCCACAGTATTTTTCATGGCGCTGCCAATCAAGAACACTTCCCCATAAATAAGATGACCAAACCCAGCATCCCTCACAATGGCAATGGCCTTCTTTATACCGGACAGCACGGTGTCACTGTGCTTGACACTGTCTACGTGCAAAATTTTCATCCCCTCAACTTCTAAGGCGTCCTCGGTGGAGGCGTCTTTAAGCTCCGGGAAAAGCCTCTGAAAGGTGGCAAGGTTCAAGCCCTCTTTTTTCAGGAGTAAAGCGGATAGCTCCTTGGGCGTTACCGATGGGAGGTTTTTCTTGAGAAACCCCTTTTCACCAGCATAGCGAAGAAGCAAAACAATCATCTTCTGGGCGTCTAACCCCTCTTCCAGGTGGTGCAGCACCTGGGCCGAGATAACTTTATTCGGTTTAAAAAGCAGCACCCAGTAAGTACCATCCCCCTTTGCTGCTATTGCCACAGAGGCCCCGCCCTGCGCCGGGTATAAGTAGGTAATTCCCAGGTGTTCGTGAAAACGGGAAACACGGGCCATAGCAACCTCGGCGGCCCCTATGACCCCGACGGCAGTTTCTGCCACGTAGTCCTCGGTCCTAACTATCCTCACAAACTTGGGGTCAAAGACGATAGCGTGCTTTACGCCAAGGTTTTTCTCTACCACGCGGCCGTGGTAGCCAAGCTTGACCAGTTCGTTTAGAAACAGCTTTTCGTTGTAACGATAGAAACCAATCCAGACTTGCTGGTAAGCCTCTTTAGGCTCGAGCATCATAGCACGCTGGGCAGTTACAAGAGCCCTCTTAGGGTTTTCGTCCCAGTTAGCTAGAGTAGACTCGAGGTCCGGGGCGTGGCTTATAAGCGTGTGGATGTCCGCAGTTTTTGCCATTTTTGGTAGCTGCGGCTCTAGGTCTAGTTCTACCTCCATGATAATCCCAGCAGGGTAGGCATACGCCGCTGCATCCTGACGGGACGAGGTAAAGTATAGGCCTGGGCCTTCCTGGTCATAGCCCTCGCCCAGATGCTCCAGGTCGAAAGTGGAATCTTTGACTTTGCGACCGTGGTACCAGATGGCTATGGAGGAGGTGACTTTGCGTTCAAGTCTGTCTAGTCGGTCCAGATGTTTCGACCGGGACAGGCCTAGCGGGTATCTTATCATCGCCTCGGTGAATTGGAAGTCCTTGTTTTTGCCCGAGTTGGACACAAAACCAAACCTACCATAGAAAGTTTTGAGCCTACCAACACTGCTGGCCCCGAGGTCTTTACTTGGGCTAAGCACCACGGTGCAGTCGTGAAGGTCTGCAAAGTCCTCAATTTCCTTGAGAATCTTGGTGCCGACTCCGAGACCGCGCCCATTTTTGGGTACGACTATGGCTTCTAGCTTGAGTACAGCGTCCTTTCGGTCACTGGCCTTGGTCAGACGTAGCTCCAATGTGGCTTGGTGCTTGGACTCCAGAGAGTCACAAAAAGCCTGGACCGTTGCAGCAGACAGGCCACCAGTGGCTCCGCTTTGTCCAGCGGTAACTTTCTCTTTGCTTAGCCTCTGAAAGTCCTCATTTTCAACCCTCTCGCCCCATGCAATGTCGGAGGCGTTGAAAATGAGAATTTGGGGTTCATCAGTGAGGTCTGCTGCCTCGTACAGGTACTTACCCTGCTTATCATAAATGCCCCGGTAACCCTTTTGCTGAAGACAGTGGAATAGGCCCTTCTCCGAAAACGCTTTAAGAATGTGGAATCCGTAATGGGGCCTTCTGTCTACTAAATCACTTAGGTCTTCGTATTTGCCATCGTCAATTAATTCTTTATAGAACGATACGTCGTCATTCTTGGACGTTTCTAGAAAGCTGTCGTCAAAGCCCATCTGGGATGCCACACTAGTGAACATCCCACAGTCCCAGTCCCTGTCCGGGTTAAACAATTTCGCGCTTGGCTCAAGCTGTGCATTCCAAAAATACTTGAAGCTGTCCCATGGATGAGAATCGGTACTATATTTTTCACCCTTAATACCCAAATAGATGTTGGGTGCGTTGGGAACCCCTGAGAAGTCGGTGACGTGGAAATAAGGGTATACCAAGGTGGCGGCTGTGGCAGTGAAAGCCTGGACCGTTGCAGCGGACAGCCCCTGCGCCGAGGCCGTGGCTCGGCCCATGACCGTGCTGTCAGGCCACTCCGCAGTGCTCCGCAGTCCCATGTCCTCGTCGTGGCAAATGGCATGGATTTGAGCACGCAGCTCTCCCGGCATCATGATGACTTCCCGCTGGTCCATCGGAAAAATCGACTCGCGGTCGTCCTCGTCCAGCAGCGTCGTATCACACAGCACATCTTTTGGGTCGGCGGTGACTCTCTTGATGACCCAGTTCTGACCGAAGAAAGAGGACAGCCCAAAGTCTTCCGCGACGTCCAGGTCCTTGGTCCAACTGCTCGGCCGATTGTAATGGTACGACTCGGTTTGGCCAACGCGAAGGTCCTCGGCTGGGTCATTCTCCCCAGGACTGTAGGCGAAGGCGCGGTACACAACTGCCCTTGCCGACAGTGGCATAACTCGTCGCAGTTCGTCCTGTACAGCCTTGCTGGGCGACGGATGTTGAAGCTTGTTCAAGAACTCGCCCAACCACGCCTGAGCTTCCTCGGACAGGTCGGCGAGCGCCACGGGACTGCGGCCGGCTGTGGCAGTCGATTTTTCTTTGCTTATGCTGATCCAGCGTTTCTGAGGTAGTCCCATCTCTGCAGAAAGGGTCTTTGTGTACTCATACAGCTTAGGGAAAGTTCTTTTCAGGAAAGAGGGGTCCATCAGGAGAACAGAGTAGGCCTCGACAATTATTTCTCCCGGAGTGCTCTGGCCATTGACCCCCTCGATAGAGCCGTCTGCCCGGCGCGTGCCCAAGTCACCAGCATCAGCCAGGTCGAAAAGACGGTCCTTTAGTGCCTCCATATCAAGTTCTTTGAAATGCGCGTACTCATGGTACAAAACCTGTTCTCTACACTCATCGTCGGGTAGGTCGAAAAACTTCTTTCCCAACTCGATATGTTGGGGCAAAGCTCTCCCCTCATGGGACATTGTGGCGTTGAATTTCACTGGTGCTCCCAGCGCTCTCCCCCACCGAGACGTTTCTAACTCATAGTCTATGCTAGCCTGCGCGGGGTTTGCCGACCCAATGGCCTCACCGTCATCTAGATAGTCATTCAGACGGTCCGGGTCGGAATCCAGTTTGTGGATTATCCAGTCATCTGGTTGAATTTTTACGCCTTCGGTCTTCTGCCAGGAGTAGCCGGCCCCGGTCTCATAGACCGAATACGGCAGGTCAATCTCGAACACGCCCTCCTCGAATGCACCAACGCAGTATACGTGCTGCTCAAAATTGGACGAGATGGTATGTACGTCGATACCATGTTTGCCCAACGCAGACGCTACGTCATCAGCGATTAGGTGGCAAATTCCGCCGCCATCCAGCTCGTCATCTTCTGGATTTTCTGGGTCAACCACCCACTCGTCGTACTCTTTCTGAGCGACGCGGCACAGTTCAGGAAGCAGCGACTTGACTGCGGCGATGCTGGGCAGCCCCCTAGACTCCACCGCCGACGTCGCTTTCTTCTCCAGCTTCTTCTTTCCTTGTGGACTAAGTAAGCCGCTCTGAGTTGAAGCAAGCGACTCCAGTTTTTCCTCTGGGACCAGGCTCAAAGCTTTGAGAAGCACATCTTTCTCTGGCGGAGTGTGCAGATTGCTGGCGATTTCCGCCGGCAGGCCGCCAGAGACATCAATCCATTCCCATTTTTTCACTTCGTCGTCTGGGTCTTCTCTAGTGGTCGTGCGTTTGTCGTCGACTTCGGCCTTAAAGACGTGGACCTCGATGGGTTCGCCGGACCTGTTGGTCAGACTTTCCTGGGCAAGAAACTGCAGTTCGCTAGGTTCTAGGTCAACACCAGTCTCCTCGGCCACCTCGCGCACGGCTCCTTCGAGGGGGGTCTCCCCTTCGTCACAGTGGCCACCAGGTGTGGTCCATCGCCCATCATCAGTCCGAATCCCCATGCACAGTTTTGAGCCATGAAAAAGACCGACTCTTGCTATCAGTTTGGGTGCGGGGTTTAGCGAGGCCGCTGCCTTAAACCGGGACGGCAGTACTCGAATCGCCGACTCTAGCTCTCTGATGGACCCATATTCGGTGGTCTCAGCCCCCACGGTTAGGGTAAATTCGCCGTCACCGTTCACTCCAGCATGAAATTTAGCAGCCATGCCTTTGAAACGAAACTCGAGGTTGTTGCTTTTGGTCATCTGGACGCCAACGGCGCCAACCTCGTCGAGAATGTCCAAAATATCGTTTAGGTCTTCGTTAAGCCTGTCCAAGCCTGCTAGCGCGGCGGCTGCACGGCGATTCTTCCGAATCCAGTTACTGTCCCGGTATTTAGGCCAGTCAGACTCGTTTGCCCTCTTGATTACGACATCATCGGGAGCTTTCGCTTTCCACTCCTTGGGCAGAGATTCAAGAAACATCTCACCAAGCTTGGTTTCCTGGCTAGTGGCGTTTGGTTTTTCCAAGCCGTCGAACACCCTGGAGAAAAACTGAGCCGAGCTAATGCCCATGTTTTTGTCTTTGAGAGACTTTTCCAGCGCTTTGGCTATCACATAGAAGTCAAATTTGTTACCGAGCCTGGTGTATAGTTCCACCCACTTGGAAAGAATAGCCAATATGTTCTTATCCATGCTCAAAAGCCACCGTCAGGGGTTAAGACATTGTAGAGTTCTCGGGTAAAGTTAACGACCCAACGTTATTCTTAGTGTATAACACACCGCATTATGTAGTAGCCAAGTGGGACTTCCTACTTGGCGAAGCGTGTAACAATAGGAGTATGACCTTGTTTTATTTGACCATCTACCTTCTGGCCGCGCTGTCGGATTTTTTTCACAAGGTTGTAAAGGTCACTCGCCAAAGAGTTCGGCGTTTGAAGACGGTGATTTTTCGGCTGTTTCACTGAGGGTCGGCGACCCGTCTAGGGTCGCCCTGTCTACTATTTCCCTAGCGGGTCTTGAAATAGCCTAAGGTCATTTTTCAGCGCTGGAAGAGCACTTAAGAACTGGTCCCTGGTGACCGTCCCACCTGTAAGCAGTGTCCCAAGCGTTTGCACACCGGTAGCCGATTGCTGCAGTAATGTCTTGAAAGTCGCGGTCGGCAAAAGTAGGAAGGCTGCTGCGCGGTCTACATTCCAGTCAAGCAGAAGGATGTCGGTCTGTGTGTTCATCGGGTCAGGGGTTCCGGGGGTGACCCCCAGAGCTGTGAGCGCCTTGCCGAACCTGGCGATGTCAGCCGAAAAAGAAGCGCTGTTCACGTCCGCCGTTTTGTACAGGAGCTTGACCAAATTCACATCACCTGGGTCATACTGCGCCCCATGGGCAATAACGTTGGCCAAAACCTGGTCGACCATTGGATTGACACCATTGTTGTGGCACCTAGAGCAGCTATTTGCATTATTGATGACCGGGCTGAGCGGCGACGTGGTGTCGCGCACAACGTTGGTGGCGGCCTGGCCGAGACGCGTCCCATCGGCTAGCCACAGACCATACTGCTGCAGGCCGTTTGGTAACGAGTTGATGGTTTCAGAAGCCGCGAAGCCAAAAACAGCCTTGCCCCCCGTCTCAGCGATTAGAGGAAACTGAAATAGGTTTTGATTCGCTTGGTTAATAGGTTCCTGGACGTCTTGTGTGGTCCACAAGTAGCCCTCGTTGATATTGACCCTGATGCGGTTGCGAAGCCCCATTCTGTTCTTATTCTCAGCAATAGCGGACCCATTGAAACCCATCATGTTGAGTTGGCCGTCTTTTGCATCGGCGGCTAGCGTGGCACCAATGGACTGGGCGAATTCAGCAAACGTTTTTGGGACACTCAGTAGTCCGTAATAGAGGTCCGAGTTCCTATAGGTGATGTCGATGAAGTTGTCGGCGTGCAGCCAGGCTTCATTACTGCCCGATAGCTGCTTAATTAGAGCGCCCTTGGTCGTAAAGGACTCGATTTGGAATGGGTCAGCTTTAACGATGAGCTGCCAGCTTGCCTGCGAGATATTGAGCGACTGACAGTTGACCCGCCATATGGTCTTGGCGGCGTCTACCGCAACGGAGCGCACGATGGTCGTGCCTGAGGCGTTGAGACCGTTGACGGCCTTGTCTAGTGCCTGCCTAGCAGACTCAGTCGACAGCCCCTCGTTGGAGCGGTGGGCGGTGATTAAGTAGCGCGTGGAGGCGCGGTCCTGAGCACTCAAGGCCTGCAGGTCAGACAGCACCGCACTCTCGACATAGTCTAGGCTCTCGAAGTTGGCGGGTGGTGCTGGTGGAGGTGGGGCAGGCGGTGCACAGGAGCCTGCTGGGGGCGCATCAGGAGCCCCAGCGGCGACCCAGGCTGTAAACGTTTTGATGTCGTCAGCCGTTGCTGGCGCATTTGGAGATAGCGGCATCCTACTCGCGTCTGTGGGTGGTAAACTGATACGGGTAACCATTGTAGAAGCGAAAGGCTTTGCACCCGAGTAATCAGCAAAGTTGAGATGGCAACTAGCACACTTGGCGACAATAATAGGCTTTACGTCAGCAAACGTTGTGGTTGCTGGTGCCTCTGCCTTTGGACACTCGGGGTCTGGGACCTGGCAAGTATTTGTGGTGGTGACCATAGTGCCGGCTGCACTGCAAGTCAACACTATTTTGCCGGTCTGGCCGGTAGCGCACCCTAGGGTCTGAGTCCCACCGACTGGCAAACCATTACAAGTCGGCAGAGCAGCTGGCGGTGTGGGGGTTGGTGGGACCGGGCGCGGCCTCGGCTTAGGCCTCGGCGCTGGGCCGGGGGGCGGCGGTGAAGGGCCTGGTGCGGGGGCTGGTGCGGGCGCGGGCGCGGGAGCCGGTGCTGGGCCTGGCACCGGGTCTGCCGGCGCTGGGGCAGGGGCAGGTGAACTTCCCGTTGAACAACTGTATAACAGGGCACCCAACAGAACTATCCGAAGTAAAGCGTTCATTTTTTGTCCTTGTCTGTTTGACTTTCCAAAGCCGTGCACTGGAGTGGACTGGGGTTGGCCAGATACGCCAACAGAGTGGACTTGTCTGCAGCGGCTATTACTCCTCCAGGGGGCATTTTTCCTGACTGAATATACTGAGCGGCGGGGGAAGACACAAAAGCAGCACTGGTGTTAAAGGCCGGTTGGGTACTACCATTGTGGCAGCTGGCGCAGTCCTTGGCTATTATGGCTTGAACCTGGGACCACGTGGGACCACTGGGCGCAGGCGCTGGGGACGGCACCGGTGCGGGCGCTGGGCTAGGAGCTGGTGCGGGGGCGGGGCTTGGTGCCGGACTAGGGGCTGGTGCAGGTGCCGGCGCTGGGCACGTTTTTTTGGGGGCGGGCGCTGGGGGCGAGGGGGCCTGGCCGCATGCGGCCAGCAGAAAGCCCAAAAGAATCGCTTTGGTGATAGTCATGGTGGTGTTCCAATCTTTGTTTATAAGTAGTAATGAGCTAAGATAGTGGCAGTATCGCCTAGAAACACTGGCCCTGCGTCGGTCCCGAGCCCAGAATACGACCGAGAGTAGGCACCGGTAATCTCAAAATGCGGGCGAGGGAACCACTGCAGTTTGGCCCCGGCCCGGTCCTGAGATATCACTCTCTCATAAGTCGCACCAATGTGGAAGCCCTTGAACAGTTCACACCCGAGAAGGTTGTAGCTGTAAACCTTTGGTGGGTCTTTGTCTTTGTGCTGTGCGTCTATTTCCGCCATTAAGTACACATGACTGGTGAAGCCAATGTTGACAAAGGGACCAAACGCAACGCGCTGAGCGGCGCTGCCTGGAGTAATAGTTTTGATGTATAAGCCACTGAAACCCGCCTGACTAGCTTTTCCCAGATAAGCGGTGGCTCTTGCTACTATCCCGTTCTGGTCGGCTATAATCCCACTATCACTGACAGTTACGGGGTTCACCCCGGACGAAGTAGCTATGGTTGTGACCGAAATCTCGCCACGCTGATTCTTAGCCACCGCTTCGAAGTTGAAGGTTTCATGGTTTTCGTTAAAGCCGAGACCTTGCCTGGTAGCCGCAGTATGGTCTTCAATCATTAGGCCATAGGCTGGGAAGAATTTCCCGGCACGCACCGAAAACTTTTCGTTTAAGGCCATCAACAGGTAGTACCGGCGCATGGCTAGCTCGGCATCACCGTCCAGATTTTTGGCATACTGACCCCCCGATACCACAGCGACGACGCCGGGGGTTAAGGGTACAGCCACCTCAGCATCAGCCTGCATGAGAAAGCTTTTGCCCAAAACACCTCCTGGGTAGCGCTGGGACAAAGACATGTACCTTACGTCCCCGCCCACCAGAATAGGTGGGTTTTCGGGTATAAGCTCGTGCAAAAACCCATGTCCTGGCTCCTCCTCATTGGGCTCCGCCCAGGTGGACAGTACCTCGGAGGCGCTGTTTCGACCGTAAAGGTTAAGGACCCCGCCACCAGACGGGGAAATATGACAGCTGGTGCAGTTGGCATATCCATACCTGGTGTTGCTTGGGTACGCCAAGGCAATGGATGACAGCACCAGCCCAATCAGCCCAACGAAGGCCAGGACTGCTTTACAGGCTTGCATCAACCGTTACCCCAACTTCGTCGGCCACGGTCACGCCGAGATGTGACGGCACACCAATGGCCGGATAGTCTTTAATGCTCAACTTGAATTTTGCCGACAGCGACTTGCCACTCAGGGTGAAGGCGACCTTGACGGGTTTGGTGGCCCCTTTAATGGTCAGGTCGCCCGAAATTGTGGACTCTTTTCCCGGAGTGAACGCTTGGGCATTGATAAGAAGCGTGGCAGTAGGAAACTTGTTGGTTTCCAGAAATTTCTCTTTCATGTGGTGGTCGCGAAGGTCTAAGCCAGTGGTGTAATCGGCCAGTTTGACTGACAGCGACCCCGAGGCCTTGCTATCTGTCACATCGATTTTGCCCTCGGCGGCACCACCAGAACCGTTGATGCGAAGAAACCCTGGGGTGCCAATCGCGGTCCAGTTGACGTGGTTGTTTGACTTCAGAAACTGGTAGGTCTGTCCAGCAGCCAGCGCCTGAAAGGGCAGACCAGACAAAGCAAAAACCGCAGAAAGCGTGCTCAAAACAAACGCTACCAAAAAAGTTTTCATAATTAGAATCCTTTAGGTAAATGTGAGAATGGATGGGTTTAAGGATAAGCGCGGATAGCCAAAAGCATTTGGTAGCCAAAAGCATTTGGTAGCCAGACCCTGGGGTGGTCTGGCTTTCAGTCAACGACTAACGGCATCCTCTAGCCCTGACAGCGGCGGCAGGCTCCTCAGTCACCGGGGCCGGTGCGGGGGCGGCTGGGGCGGCCGGTGCGGGGGCGGGGGCCTTGACCTCTTCGGCGCCTTTCGGATTCAGCACATCAGTGTAGTAGTGCGGAAAGCGTACGAGCAGGAACTTGACCAGTTTTTTACACTGCTCTTCGTTCATCATTTGAACCAAAAAACCGTCGATGATGGACTTCAAGTCCTTTCTCGACAGCGGCTCAAGGAGTTGGATGAGCCAGTAGCGGGCACTGATGTCTGCCGGAGTGGAGTCGACCATTGCCTCAACGTTGGCCACGACTCTCTTGGAGAGTTCGACATTCATGGCGTCATTAAGTTCACAGGCAGCGTCGTGCAGGTCGCAAATGATGTCACGGTTCATTTCTCAGTCTCCTCTGGCTTAGCCGGCTCAGACGCCGCCTCTTCCGGTTTTTCTTCAGGCTTTTCAGCGGTGTCTGTCTCAAGGCTATCAAGAAAATCGTCTACGTTGGTTTGCCCATCCCCTTCGCCCTCTCTGGGCTCCGTGCCATCTGACTCATCCGCGGGTTCACCACCGTCTGCTTCAGCCCCATCGTCTCCTTCAGCGCCCTCTTTTTTGCCTTCTTGGTGGTCTTCGTCGTCTTTGGGCTCTTCGGGAGCCCTTTCATTGACGTCAATAGCCGGGACCAAACAGGTGAAGGACATGAGCTGAGTGTCAGCGAATTTGAACTCGATGGACTCTTTTTGAAAAAAATCAATGATAGGGGTCTTAAAGTCTGGGTCTACTAGCGGTTGACCATTAGCGTCGACTGTCGGAGGGTAAACTCTGCCAGAAAACGACAGAACAACTTGGTTGCCAGTGATTCTAGCCACGGCCTCCTGGTCAAGAATCACCACCACCTGCAGAGTATCGGCGTCAAGCCCAAACGTTGTAACCAGAGAATTAGCCACCCCATCGGCCAGATATAGTTCCAGGTCGGTGAACTCTGGGGACATCTTGCCGATAAGGTCGTTAAGGTCTATGGGGGCGGGACGAGCCACTTATTTGCCCCCAAAGAGTTTATGGCCTTCTTTGCCGTAAGCGTCCCAAACGGCATCGGACAGCGGCATTTTGAGAAACGCGCCAAGCTCCGACAGCTTTGCTTTGGAGTTGCGGGTCTGGGTCATAATCTCGCGCACTCGGGTCGCCAGCTTAGGCGCAGCCTTCTTAAGCTCCTTCATGGTGAAGTCACCGATTCTTTTCTTGTTAGTGCTGGACAGCTCTTTGATTTGGTTGACCTCGTCGATGGCCAGCGTTTCTTCAACGTCCGCCTTAACAGGTTTACCCGGCTTCATCCCACTGGGCTCTTTGCGAGCAGCGGCGGTCACCAACATCGCAGACAGCTTGGTCATGTCTTCTTGGCGGGCTTTGTCAAAGCAGAAGGTCAGGCAGTAGCTGTCCTCGGCGTCAAGGAACACAAACTCACCTGGTAAAGCACAGGCCTCGGTGATGTCCTCAGCCATCATATCTGCGATTTCGGTTATGTCTTCGAGAGACACCGCGCCAAAATTTTCCATGAGTTGGTGAGTCTGGTCCAGTGCGTCAGCAATTGCCGCAGCCTTTTCATCGTCCGATTTATCCCCATAGTCCATCACCAGACAGTCAACTGGCATGACCTGCAACTCTTCGTCGCTATAATCATGAGACTTAAGCAAGTCGGCAACCTTCAGCTTCAGCTCCGGGATATTGAACGGACCAATTTCATCAATTTCCGTTTCGGGAATTTCATCAAATTCGGCCCATTCACTGTCATCGTCAAGTGTCTCTGGGTTGGCCGCCGGCTCCTCTGGCTGTGGTGCTGCCTCCGGGATGAACTCGTCCTCCGCAGCGGCGGTCGCCACCCCAGCGGTAGCAACCATTGGCAAACCGAGGGTTGCCCGAAGTACACGTTCAGCCACTGGGTCACCCAGTAGCTTAGTATACTCCTCAAGCTTGCGAATAATCTCGGCTTTTTCTGGCTTAGCAGAGGCTATCGCAGGAATAACATCTGGTTTAGCCGCATCGGACAGGTCCTTGATGGCGGGGGCAGTGGGGCCCTCGGCACCAGGGGCTGGAGCCATCTCTGGGCTAGCCAACGCCTTTGGCGCGGACGCCGCGTCGATGATGCCGGACTGAAAAGCACAGGTGAATTCTTGTTCCACCGCCTGAATGATGTCATTGTGACTGACCAGAGCCTGTAGGTATCTGTCACATTCGGCTTTAAAGCTTGCAGACAGGGACGCAACCAGTTCCAGGGGAGCTGCGACCGTTTTAGCACATTCGCTAATTTCCTCCGGCGTTTTTCCCGAAAGAATCGCGCAGTCTGGGCATTGGCTGCCGGCTTCGAATGCTTTGTACATGCAGTCGGAAAAAACCTGGAGAATTTTTTCCCGGTGACCCTGTGGAATCCCGCCCATCAAAAGCTTGAGGGAATCACTAGGCTCAAACGTTGAACCAATGATTTTTTTGAGCTTGAGAGCCTGGTTGACTAACGAGGCTTTGACCATGTTAGGAATGATGCGGTTTAATTTCCTAATGGCCTGCGGTGAGTATGTTGGGCTCGCCATTCCAGTTTCCTCAATATTTGCGGGTGCTAAGACACACTTAGAGATATCCTAAAGTTAACGTGCCTTGAACTCTTTTACCTTAAGCGAAACACAAAGTCGCTCGCTCGCGGGGGGTTGGTTGGAACTGAACACCTCAAGCACTGATTTCTGGCAAACTATAGGCACAGTCCTTGGTTACATAGCTATGAGCACGGCTATTTACATCATCAAGGCGACCAAAGACTGGTGGGAAGAAAAGCAGGTCGGGCGGACCGACAGAACCATGAACAGTAACCTTAAAGTCTACGAGCGACTAACTAGTGTAAAGCTGACGTTCGATGCTGATTTGGTAATGCTCATGCAGTTCAAGGTCGGTGAATATTTCAACCCGGCTCTTCCGACTCAGAAGATTGGACTTACCCACTACGTGTCCAGGCCGGGAGTGTCTATACCCAATGCCAAGGTTCTGAACAAACTGGTGCTGTCCAGACTTGCCAAGTCGACGGTAGACCGCATCCTTGAGGCCCCACATAGGGTTTACACCACCAAGTCAATGGATGAGAGCTGTCTACTACGCGAGGTCTTTCAGGCTGGTGGTGTAGACTACCAGCTGCTAACGACTGTTCGATTTAAGAGGGACCAGATTGTTGGGTCCCTGATGGTCTGCTGGCTCAACAAGCCGGAGGTAAGCTTTACCGAGGAACTGCTAAGTGACCTTGACGAGGAACGCCAGACCATAGCTCTGGCTCTGACGTCACGCTAGCGGGGTGCTAGAATCCACCGCATCAAGGATGGCCTGGGCGTCACCTCCCTGGTGTGGTCGCCGATGACCTCACCCAGTTTGGCCCAGCGGCGCAGGTTGTATTCTGCCAAAACTGCTGGTTGCACGTATTTGGGGCCGTATTTATCCAGGTTTTTGGCGATTTTCTTACGCAGCCTCTTGGTGGCTTTCCGGTGCAGATGTGGAAGAACCTCTGCTGGTTTTGGGTCGGCAGACAGCCGATTTGTGTAAGTCTTGCCCTTAAAGACTGTCTTCCCAATGACGTCTTCCGTAACCTTGATTCTGTCTGCTAAGTTCATTTCTTAATCCCAACGGAGGGCTGCTCTTCAGCCCTACTTGAACACCTTCTTATCCACAGCGTCAGCCTGGAGTGTGTCGTCAATAACCCTTTGCAAGGCCTTCACCACTTGGGCAAAGTGCAGCCTCATTCTTGGATTAATTTTAGCAGCACGCTTGGAGATGGCCTGCGCCTCCACCAACTTCCCCACTAAGACTGAGATTGAGGGCAGCGAGTCTGCAATCACCAAAGCCTCACCAGAGGGAGGCAATCTGGCGAAAGCTTGGTCCACATCATCTTTGGTTGTCAAGTGCTCTATTATCACGGCGTTTCCTCCTCAAATGCTTCTTCGTCCAACTTCACCCGCTCCTGCCATCTGTCCCAAAAATGGTGAAAACTTTCGGTGAGGACATCCCTGGCATCAGTCCGCTCTGACCCAGCAGCAGCGAGTCTACGATAGAATCTTTTAAAACGGTAGGCTTCAGACCCCCCGCCCAGAGCCGAGAAGTCATAATTCGTTCTCGGGACACTGGTCGTCTCAGGAGCGCCCCCAGCAGGCATGTCTCTCCA
>Ga0315289_10004004_pt1 | contig 22122 bp, 14 predicted proteins | sample YL17G11_40_MG_FD_203452 | JGI IMG/M metagenome (GOLD analysis project Ga0315289, IMG submission 203452) | Sediment microbial communities from Yellowstone Lake, YNP, Wyoming, USA - YL17G11_40 | ecosystem: Environmental > Aquatic > Freshwater > Lake > Sediment | place: USA: Wyoming | collected... | reverse complement strand
CGGCGGGACGAAGTCTCTTGGCCAGTTGCACCGCCTGGCGGCCGGTTTCCGCTTCGCCCACCACCGCGATGTCGCCCTCCGCCTCCAATAACGCCCGCAGCCCCTCCCGGACGATCATGTGGTCCTCTGCCAGCAAGACGGTGATCTGCTTCATAAGAGACTCCGGAATCCGGCCCCTGCAGGATCCATGAGAAGTTCATTCTCCCGTGCCGTTGGCGAACGGAATCTCCGCTCGAATTGTCGTGCCTTTGCCCGGCGCGGATTCGACGGCGAAGTGGCCGCCGACCATCTCCACCCGCTCGCGCATGCCGAGCAGCCCCAAACCTTTGTTCCTCTTGGCGGACAACACGCGCTGCACGTCAAAGGACTTGCCGTTGTCGTTCACGTCCATGCGAATGACGCGGTGGAGTTGTTGGATGCGCACCTTCACCAAGCTGGCATGCGCGTGTTTGGCCACGTTGACGAGTGCTTCCTGGGCCACGCGATAGAGCACCGTCCGCTTGGCGCTGTCCAATTGTTCCGTCCTGCCAGGAGTAAAGGTCGTGAAGCGAATGGGCAGGCCCGTTCGTCTCGTGAAGCCTTTCATATAAGAACGGAGGGCGGGAATCAGCCCCAGATCGTCCAGCGCCGTCGGGCGCAACTGACCGGCAAACTGATGCACGATGTTCACCGATTTTTCCACCAGCCGCTGTGTGCGGGCGATCTTTCTCTTGAGGTCTTTGCCGCTGGGCGCGGCCTCCTTTTTCAAGGCTGCCAGATGGAGATTGACTGCCGTCAAGACCTGCGCGATCTCATCATGCAGCTCGCGACTGATTCGCTTTCGTTCTACCTCCTGCGCCTCCAGAATTTGACGGGACAACCGGCGCAACTGTTTCTGCAACTGAAGTGACTCCGCCAACAACTGGCGGGAGTATCGCTCGTTTTTCTTCAGGGCCTTTTCCACTGCCTGCCGCCGGACGATTTCCTGTTTCAACTCCCGGTTCGCGGCGGCCTGAGCCTCCATGCGGCGTTGCGTCTCCTCCGCTCGCTTCAGGGCGGTAATGTCCGAGACTGCCACCCGGCACCATTTCCGCTCGCTCCGGAGGGAGGCGGCAGACACGGCCTGAAGGTCAGCCCAAAAAAGCGTGCCGCCCTCGTTCCGAAGGGACGCCTCGCAGACCTGTTTTCCGGGCTCTGCGAATACCCTTCCCAGGAAGGCCAGGAAGATCGACCGACTCATCGAGGCCACAAAACGCTGCAAGCGCCGGTTGACCAGTCGGGACCGTTCCACGCCGAGCAACGCGGCTCCCGTCAGGTTCGCCTCCAAGATCAGGCCTTGTTCATCAAGGGAGAAATAGCCGACCGGGGCGAAATCGTAGAGGTCGGCGTATCTCTCCAGCAACACCTCCCTCTGGTCCCTGGCGTCCTGGAGCTCCGCGTTCTGCATCTCCAGTTCGACCTGGTGGACCTGCAATTCGTGGAGGAGCCGCTGCGTGTCGGCGTCGGTTCGGGGCGGGGCCGTGCTCCTCCGCTGCTCTCTCAGCCGGGCTTCGGCGCGGCGGCGCAGTTCGGCGGCATCGGTTGAGGGGTTCGGTTTCTTCTGCATGGGGAGACCTTCCTATGCTTTGCGGGACCGGAGCGATTTCCCGCCACGCTTCTCGACACGTTGGCGGGCGAGCGCATCCGTCTGCGAACTCTTCTCTTCCTTGTCCAGCCTCGTGGATTGTTCCGCTACGCGTTTTTCCAGACTGGCGCGCTTGCCACGCAGCTTCGCCTCCAGCATCTTGGCCGCGGTGATGTCCGCGAAGGTGATCACCACGCCGTCAATCCGGTCGTCCAGCGTGCGGTAGGGCATGATGCGCACGGCAAACCAGCGACCGCTGTGCGCGGTAACCGCTTTTTCGGTAGGCGATAGCGTCCGCAGCACCTCCTGCGTGTCTTCCACCAACTCCGGGTAGCGTAGGTCCGAGGTGAGGTCCGTGATGGGCCGACCCTCGTCGGCGGGGATGAGCTTGATGATTTTCGACGCCTGGGGGGTGAACCGGCGTACGTTGAGGTCCTTGTCCAGAAACACGGTGGCCACGTCCGTGCTGTTGAGCAGGTTCTTCAAGTCGCTGTTCATCGTGGAAAGATCGTCCATCCTGGCCTGCAGCTCGGCGTTGACCGTCTGGAGTTCCTCGTTCAGCGATTGCATCTCTTCCTTGGAAATGGTGAGTTCCTCGTTGGTGGACTGCAGTTCTTCATTGCTCGATTGCAGTTCCTCGTTGATGGACGTGAAGTCCTCCCGCGAGGTCTGCATCTCGTCGCGGGCGGTCTGCATCTCGTCGCGGGCCTGCTGGAGTTCCCGCTCCAGTTCCGCCAGCCGGGCGACGCTGCGGGCCGGAGCTTTCCGAAACCGGCCCGGTGCTTTTACTTCCATGGGCGCGGCCACATCGGTAAGAACGATCATCATCAACCCCCGCAGCGGCTCCGCTTCCTCGAGTCTCTGGACGGTAAGATCCACGAACTGCTCCCCGCCGTTGGTTCCGACTTTGAGTCCCTTGACCGTCACCGTGCCTTTGTGCCGGAGTGTTTTCTGGAAGGCGCTGGCGAGTTCGTGGCGCAGACCTTCGCGAGCCATGGCCAGAACATTCCAGTTGGCTCTGCCGGCGGTCGGTTCCAGGTATTTGCCCGTCCGGCCACTGATGTAGAGGATGTCGCCCTTGTCGTTGACGAGCACTACCGGCAGAGAGTAGCGCTGCAGAACCAACTGATCCGCCAGGGACTGGAGACTGAGAGGCGGTTTCGTTGCCGGGCGTGCCTCCAGCCTGCCTCGCGAGGCAGGAGCAAAGGACGAGGGAAACTCGACGGTCTCCGGCCCCAGGGCGGACTCGCTCCGCCGAAAGATCCTTGATGGGCCGCTGACGGGGGCAAACAGGTCCGTGAAGCCGCCGATCGTCTCCGCGCTGCCGAGAAACAAGAGGCCCCCGGGATTCAGGCTGTAGTGAAAAAGTGGAAGGAGTCTTTCCTGCATCGCCGGGGCCAGGTAGATCAGCAGGTTCCGGCAGCTCAGAATATCCAGCTTGGTAAAGGGTGGATCCATGATGAGGTTCTGTGGGGCAAAGATCACCATCTCCCGGATCTCTTTGTGTACGCAGTAGCCGTGTTCTTCTTTGGAAAAGAACCGGCTCAGTCGCTCCGGCGACACGTCTGCAGCAATGTTGTCCGGAAAGACGCCCTGGCGGGCCTTGTCAATGGCGTCCCGGTCCAGGTCGGTGGCAAAGACCTGGAGAGCATGACTCCCCTTGGGCTTGACCTGCTCCAGCGCCTCCTTGAACACGATGGCCAGAGAATAGGCCTCCTCCCCGGTGGAGCAGCCCGGCACCCACGCCCGCAGGGCACGGTCAGCCAACCGGCTGGTGAGGAGCGCCGGAAGGGCCTGCTCGCGCAACTGCTCCCAAGCGGCGGGACCGCGGAAGAAGCTCGTCACACCAATCAACAACTCCTTGAAGAGCAAATCCAGCTCCTGGGAGTTTTCCTGCAGGTACCGGACGTAGACGCCAATCTTGTCAATCTGGTGGATGCCCATGCGGCGCTCGATCCGGCGGTAGAGGGTGTTCCTTTTATAGAGGGAAAAGTCGTGGCCGGTGTGCAAGCGCAGCAGGATGACCGCCTTCTCCAGGGCGCTCTGCGCCTTGTCTTCCAGGGGCCGTTCGGGCTTGGCGACGAGCGGAGTCCGCTGCAGATAGGTGATGATCCTCCCTGGCAGTTCGTCCACCGGGGCCACAATATCCGCCAGTCCCGCGCCAATCGCGCTGCGCGGCATGCCGTCGAATTGGGCCGTCGCGGGCTCCTGCACCAGCACCACACCCCTCTTCTCCTTGATGGCCCGCAGGCCTAAGGTGCCGTCGGAGCCCATGCCCGAAAGAATAACGCCGATGCTCCGCTCCTGCTGGTCCTCCGCCAGGGAGCGGAGGAAGAAATCAATCGGCAGGCGCAGTCCGCGCGGCGCTGCCGACGGGAGCAAGTGCAGGACCCCATGCAGGATGGACATGTCTCTGTTCGGCGGGATCACATAGACGCACTCCGGCCGAACCCTAGTGCGATCCTTGACCTGGATCACTTTCATGCCGGTGACACGCTGGAGCAGTTCGGGCATGATACCTTTGTGCGTCGGGTCCAGATGCTGGACGATGACAAAGGCCATCCCGCTGGCCGCCGGCACACGCCCCAGGAAATGCTCCAAGGCCTCGAGTCCCCCGGCCGAGGCGCCGATGCCGACGATGGGGAACGACACGCTCGCCTGCGGCGATGGCGCTGCTTGTGGAACAGCGTTGGCAGGCTTCTTCTGCCGGCGTTCCGGTGCGGATTTCCTTTTCATGATTCTGTCTCCTGCGCCCGTTTGATCATGCCCTCTCTGGTTCCGGGTGAGTAGCTCAGCGACGCCCGTGCAATCGGCGCCTGCTCGTGAATCCCGGCCAGATCCAACGTCTCCAGCCCAATGGCCAAAGCTTGGCGTCCCAGCCCATCCGCCGACCGCAAGCTCGCCCGCGGCTCTCGCTCGAGGTGTTCTTGCAGCGCTGCCCGCCCTCGCCGCGACAAGCCGGTCAACTTGGGCTCCATCATGCACCCCGAATCTACACTCTGCCAGCCGGGCAGCATCCACTGTTGTCCCGCCATCAGCGACGCTCGACCTTTTCCTGGTGAGCCACGAATACACTGGTATTATATGACGTTTGCTTCCATCTGTCAATGGGACGAAACCCGACCGGCTTGTTTGATCCACCCGGCAATGTGGATGATGGGTTGCCCGATTCCCCGAGACCGTGGGAACAACCGCCGTGAGGATCTGGTTCGGCGTCCGTCCGGGATAGCCCGAAACCTTACTCGGCCTTTCGAACTCTCCCGCCGGCCGGGTTCATTTTCACGCCGTGCGTCCCATAATCCCAGGCGAATTGACATGGTAAGTGCAACAGGAATATGAGAGCGACATCGCGAGTCGAATCCGGTAGTCTGGAGTTGTTCCAGGACTTCAGACAAAGGAGTGCTCGCGATGTCGTACCACCATCTTACCATGGACGAACGAGATGTCATCTGCCGAATGCGATTTCAAGGCTATCCGGATGCCGAGATCGCCCGCTGTCTGGGCCGGCATCGCAGCACCATCGGCCGCGGGCGGAAACGCAATGCGAGGTCCGACGGTCGCGACGAGTCCGGCCCCGCCCAAACGTGGGCGAATAGCCGTCGGCGGGCGCACCTGCGGCGGCCCAAGACCAACCATCGGCGTTTGATGGCGTAGGTCGGCGTGCGCCTGGCCGACCGCTGGTCCCCCGAGCAGATCGCCGGCCGATTGTCGGTCCGGCCGCCGGGGATTTCTGGTTACTTGTGCGGCTCGGGCCAGCCGTTACCTGCTCGCCCGAAAGGTCGAGGCCTGTGCTGCCGAACCCGTCGCCGAGCGGCTCCCGCAGACGATCCGCCGGCTGCCCCCCGCGAAACGGCGCAGCCTCACGGTGGACAACGGCCACGAGTTCGCTCGTCCGACCGAATTGGAAAAGAAGCTGGACCTGCCCATTTACTTCGCTCCTCCCTACCCTGCCTGGGAGCGCGGAACCAACGAGAACGCCAACGGTCTCTTACGTCCGTATGTGCCCAAAGGCACGGACCTGAGCCAGGTCACGGATGCACCACGGCGTTCCCCTGTTCGCCAGATCAACCATCGGCCCCGCAAGTGCCTCGGCCTCCAAACGGCGTTTGAGGTCTTCCATCCCCGCCCGCCGGGAGAACTCGTGCGGCCCACTCCCTTCCGCGAGACACTGGCAGCGCCGGCCGGAGGATCGGGCGCTGCAGGGAAGCAACCCGAGCGCCGCGCCGGCCCAGGGACAGTAGGCGCTGTTGTAGCTATATAACGTCGTCTTATCCTCTATCCTGCCTCTGGCCCGAAGCGCCAAATCCCAGGGGTCCCGGGACAGCGCCCCCGGAAGGACACCAGTACATGCCCGACCAGATGACTCGCCATTTTCGGGCCGTGTTGCACTTCGCATGGTAATGTGCCCCAGGTAGGGTTATACCCCATAGAAAAGGCCCATTCATGCTTTACCATGTCTGCATTGACATCTTCGAGAATGCACCTATAGAGAGAAGCCTGTGTGATGAGCGCGAAGACGCAGACGACCTTGGAGAGGCCGCCGGTTGGCAGTGAACTTATGGCCCATGGAAAGCAGAACCCTAGGTGGTGGATGGTCGCTGTAATGCTGATCCTTCTGTGGCTACCGGGACTGCTGAGCGGGTACACGGCGAGAGGGGCAATTTACATCCTCCTGCCGGTTGCGCTTGTCGCGGTACTATTCCGGATCCTTCCGGGGCGACGACCGGCGTAAGAGGCGGTAGCGCGCGTCACGGCAAGGATGCAACGCAAGAAGGAAGGGACAATGACGACGACCTACGTTTCACCTTCTCGCCGGCGTGTTGATTGTGGGCCCAGGGAGGGCACTCGGACGGCCTGTAGGAGGTCGGGGGATTGGCCGCGAACCAGACATTGGGACGATAAGCTGAGAGGTAATCATGGCAAGGATAGCGCCGTGCGCTGTGGGAACGTACGCTCGCATGGAAGACGGAAAGGAGGGAAGCCAAATCAGTGTATCACATAGGCGTGACGCAGAAATAAGACATTTTGGAGTGCCCGTGACGCCAGCCGACTGCGCACAGGGGAAGCATTGAGAAAGTCGTGCAGGTAGAAAGGTGGCGGGCCAACGTACAGCTCTTGAGGCAACCGCTGGCCCGCCGAACTGAACCAAGGGGGTTTTTTCAGGCCCCTTCGGCAGAGTCCATTCCTTTCTACCATACTGACACGGATGTGTCAAGTTTCTTTTCCGTTACCGCCGCGCGACGTGGGAAGTATGCCCATGGAGCAGGGGAACCGGAATGCGCCTGCGAATCCGGTGACGACCGGATCCGCTGACCTTATGACCGGCGCGATCGCTCGCATAGACCAGCCGCTGAGAGTCCGCTTCGCGAAGCACGTCTTGGGGATTTGCCGGCAGCTTCGCAAGAGAGTCTGGCGTCTGCTGAGGATGATCAAGGAATTGCCTGTCCGCTCGAGAGCAGGCACGCCGTGGCTATTGGGGATCAAGTAGTCACCCAATGCGGCGGGGAAGCTGACGAGCATCATGAAACGCCGATGCCAAATGGCATCGAGGAGTAGAACCCGGGTGCAACCGACGGGGACGGAGTCTGCCCGGGGACCCACGCGTCGGCCCCAAGATCAAGGACCAATCTGTCGTGGATGTTGGCTTGTCACACTAGGTGCTGCCTGCGTGTTTATTCCCGATGATCAGGCATCACCGAAGCGCTGCTTGCGGGTGTCGACCGGCGATTCCCTCACATGGCACAGTGAGTCCATGAAGAGACTAAATCTGAGAACACCACAGAACCGTGCGATATCTCCCCTGACCGGGTGGACCCGGGGACATTGGGAGGAGGTCTTCTTTACGTTGATGAAAGGAATTGTCGACAATGCATCCCTGGGCGGCGCTCGTCAACGCGTGGCCGGCCCACGAAGCGTTCACGGACTTCCAGCCGACGAACTGGAGGGCTTCTCCCGCTCCCTGTTCATGGCCGGCCCATGGTTGAACACGGCCGAGAGCGGAACGCTCACCTTCGACGGGGAAACCATTGACGTGCTGGAGTTCTGCCGCCGTGGAATCCTGGCCGGCACGAATCCCAAACACCCTGAATACTGGGGCAGGATCTCCAACTATGCGCAACATCTCGTAGAGTGTGCCGCCCTGAGTTGGGGACTCTTCCTATCCCAGAGGAAGATCTGGGACCGATTCAGTCCGCGCGAGAAGAGACAGGTGGCAGACTATCTTTTTCAGTGCACGAAGGCCAGGTACTGGCCGAACAACTGGTTGCTCTTCAATGTCGTGACCAACGCGGTCCTGAAACGGCTGGGAATGCCGTACTCCCAGTCACAGATCGATAAGAACCTGCGTTCCTGCGATACCATGTATCGCGGCAACGGCTGGTATTGCGATAGCAATACGGCCAATCGGTACGACTACTACAATAGCTGGGGCTTTCATTTCTATCATTTGCTCTGGGTCATCATCGACGGCGATTCCCAGCCCGATCTGGCGGAAGTGCACCAGCAACGCCTCCGGGCGTTCGTCCGCCGCTTCCGCTACTTCTTCTCGGGGGACGGCTCCACGCCCTGCTGGGGTCGATCCATGATCTATCGCTTCGGTTATCTTTCCCCGATCGCTTTGGGTCAGTATCTACGTTGTCTTGACATTCCCGCCGGCGAAGCCAAGACCATGTGCAACGCCACGATGAAGTTCTATTGCGACCATCCGATCTTGACAGACCGTAACCACCTGAGCATGGGCTGGTTGCGCCCCTGCGAATTCGTGTTGGAGCGTTACAGTTGCGGCGGCTCCCCTCTCTGGGCGACCCAGAGCTTCGCGCTCTTGCTCCTCCCGCCGGAGGACCCCTTCTGGATGACGCCGGAAGAACCGTTACCGATCCACCGCGGCGACTTCTCTGTCCCCCTCAAGGAGCCCGGGCTTGTCCTGGTGGGGACCAGGGATACCGGCCATGTACAAATCGTGAGCCAGAAACCATACCATGACGACCCTGAATACAACGCCAAGTATACCAACTTCGCCTATTCCTCGATTTTCAGCTACGAAGCCCGCGCGATCTACGGGTCTTTCCATTGTGACAATAGCTTGAGTTTCTCGCGGGACGGGATCAGCTTCCGTCAGCGGTGGCAGGTGGAGAATCTCTTCTGCGAGAAAGATTTCGCGGCCGCCCAGTACCCGATGTTCGACGTGGACGAAGAGGGCCTCGTGTACACCTGGATTCTTGTGAAAGATGACTTCATGATCAACTTCCACCGGATTGAGCCCACCCGACCCCATTTGGTATTTCGCGAAGGGGGCTATCCGCTCGGGTTTGACGTGGGCTCCCCCACCATCACCAGCGCCCGGAACGCGGAGATGGCGGCCATCGATGGCAAGCTGACCTTCCTCCGCAATCTCTACGGCTACACACGGCAATACAAAGCACGCGCATTTGGCGATGACGTGTGCGGAGGCAATAGCCGTTATCATCAGAGTGTCGTGCCGGTGTTGGGAGTGGAAACGTCGGGAACGGAACCCTTCCATTTGGCCTCGATGGTATACGGCAAGTTGGGCAACGATCCTATGGAACGGCTGTTCTCGCTGGTCCGGGAATTCCGCCTCCAGGATAACACCGCCCATATCGAGTTCTACGATGGGGAGCAAGTCTTTATGCAAATTGGCGAGATCACGAATGCTCAGGTCTGCCTGAACGGCCAGTCTTTCGCCGGGACGATCGTGCTGGCCAGGGTTTCCGCGGATGGAGAGCGATGGTTTGTGCTGGAACAATCGGGAAGAAGTCATCAATCAGACTCCTCCCTTCCCGCAGGGTCACCCCAGGTCATGATTATTTAGATATCCCGCGACATCGATCGACTCGACCAACACCTGATTATGCCCCGCACAAAGTCACTGCCTGTCAACGTCGCCGCGAATCTGATCAATCAGGGGAGCGCCGTCCTGTTCCCCCTCCTCACCTTCCCGTATGTCTCCCGTGTGTTGCGTCCGGAAGGGCTGGGGCGGGTGAGCTTCGCGGAAGGCCTCGTGCAGTACTTCTCCCTGCTTGCCACCCTGGGCATTCCCGTTTACGGTGTACGCGAATCGGCCAGGTGTCGCGACGACAAGAAAGCACTGTCCACCCTGGCTGCGGAGCTATTCTTCCTCAACGTGCTCACGACGGGGATAGCAGCCCTGGCCTTCAGCGTATTCATGGTACTCTCCGCGAAGGCACGCTCAGATCCCGTTTTGTTCTGGATCTGTGCCTTTCCCACGCTCTTGATGCCCCTGGGGTTCAACTGGCTGCTGGGGGGCTTGGAGGAGTATGTCTATATCACAGTACGCACCCTGGGCCTTCGCATCTGTGTGGTGGTCGGGATCTTTCTCTTCATACGCACGCAGGCAGATTTTCGTACTTACGCACTCATGATGGCTCTGAACACGGCGGGTGTCAGTCTCCTGAATATGCTCTTTGTGTGCAGGCACATCTCCGTGCGCAGCGTGGACTGGGGGAGGTTGAATGTGTGGAGACACATCAAGCCGGTGTTGTTGGTCTTCTCGCTCGGCAGTGTCGTCAGCATCTACACGTCCTTCGATAAAGTGATGTTGGGTTACCTGACGAATGACACGGCCGTGGGTCTCTACTCGGTGGCCGATCGGGTGGTCAAAGTAGTGGTCACGCTCGTGACGAGTATGGGCGCCGTCCTTCTGCCCCGCGCGTCCTACTACATCCAGGCCCAAAAACTGGGTGAGTACCGGCGGCTGACCAGCACGACCCTGCGGCTGATCTTGTTCGTCAGTTTCCCGGTCGCCCTGGGACTGATCGTCCTGGCCGGTCCTCTGGTACTATTGCTGTCCGGTCGTGCCTTCGAGCCGGCGGCTCCCTTGGTGCAGATCATGGGGTTGAATGTCGTCATGATCGCCTTGAGCAACTTTGCGGGCTATCAGATCCTGTACCCCCAGGGAAAAGAGAAACTGCTGCTCTATTCGGCGGTGTTCGGGGTCCTCTGCAATCTCGGCTTGAACTGGTTCTTGATCCCCCGGTGGCATGCCACCGGCGCCGCGTTCTCCATCTTGGTTACGGAGACCTGTGTCACGGGCGTGCGAATCGCCTTCGCGCGGGGCTATGCGAACTTCCCGTGGCCGATCTGGAGTATGCTCAAGTACGCCGTTACAGCGCTGGCGATGGTCGTAGTCGTGTTGCCTCTCCGTTCCTTCTTGGCGGGAACGATTTTTCTCCTGCCGCTTTCGATCGGGGCCGGAGCGGCCTTCTACGTGGTCGTCCTGTGGCTGTCCAAGGATAGCATGTTGTTTGCCCTCGGCAGCCGTCTGAGGGCCGGCGCCATCGCCGTGACACAGGCGGCCGGTGCAGGGACATGATCTCACGAGGCCGACCACAACCAGCCGTACCCGCGCTGGGCTCCGGAGACGGCATCGTCTCCTGCGTGCGGCAGAAAGCGGCTACGCACATCCGCGCACCGGAGATCAATCCGCGGATGGTATCGGACAAGGCGAAAGGCACTTCAGGTTAGCGGATCGTGTTGGAGATTGTCACTCCCATGAGGAGGGATGGTATGGCGCCGGCCGCAGACATCAGCGTGGTGATACCTCTGTTCAACAAAGGCCACTGTGTCGAGCGTGCGCTCCGATCGATTCTGGAGCAAACGGTCCCCTGCCAGGAAATCCTGGTGGTCGACGACGGTTCTACGGACGACGGACACCGCGTGGTGGAGGACGTGGAGGATTGCCGGATCAAGCTGTTTCGGCAGGAGAACCAGGGGCCCTCGGCGGCACGCAACAAAGGGATCGCCGAGGCCCACGGAGAACTCGTCGCTTTCCTGGATGCCGACGATGAGTGGAAGCCGTGGTTCCTCGAGACCATCCTGGAGCTCTCGGCTAGCTACCCGGAAGCCGGGGCGTATGCCACCGCGTATGAGATTCGAGAGCAGGATGGGCGTGTGTGGATTCCTCCCTTGCGGGAGATTCCGTCGCCGCCCTGGCAGGGAATCATCCCCAACTGGTTCCGTAGCGCGATCGGAAGCAGTCCCGTGTGGACCTCGGCGGTGGTCGTCCGCAAAGGAGTCTTCGACACGGTTGGATGTTTTGTCTTGTGTCCGGGCGTGGCACAGGATGCAGAACTCTGGGGCCGCATTGCCCTGCGCTATCCCATTGCGTTCAGTTGGCACGTCAGCGCCGTATATCATAAGGAGGCGGAGAACCGCCGCTGGGGGATCATGGTCACGCACGTATTTGCCTCGGACAGTTTCGAGCAGGCGCTGCGAGATCCGCAGGTGGCCGCTCATGTCCTTCCTGATGCGAAGGAGTTTCTGGCCCATGAGAGGCTGGTGGCGGCGTCTGCCTACATCCTGCACGGTCAAGCACAAGTCGCCCGGAGTATCCTGAGAAAATGTGAGACCCACCGCTTCCTCTGGCGGAAACTGTGGTGGTCCTTCTGGTCGTTGCTTCCGGCGGGGTGGGTCAATCTTGCCTGGCACGGCAAGCGATGGCTGCGCGGATCGGCTCCGATCGTTGAGCCGGAAGCCTTGCCATCCTGCCTAGTTCGGGATCGTGACACGACGCGTTGTGGTGGATACCCGGAAACACTCCATGACGAAATCCCGTTGTCGGGCTCCCGAGGAGGTAGCAGATATGGTACCGGCACCCCGCGTTAGCGTAGTAGTACCGCTGTTCAACAAGAGCCACTGTATCGAACGTGCGCTCCGATCGATTCTGGAGCAAACGGTCCCCTGCCAGGAAATCCTGGTGGTCGACGATGGTTCTACGGACGGCGGACACCGCGTGGTGGAGGACATGGAGGATCGTCGGATCAAGTTGATCCGGCAGGCGAACCAGGGGCCCTCCGCCGCCCGCAATGAAGGCATCGCCGAGGCACAGGGCCAGTTGGTGGCTTTCCTGGATGCCGATGATGAGTGGAAACCCTGGTTCCTGGAGACGATACGGCACCTCTCGGCCACCTATGGTGAAGCCGGGGCTTACGCTGCCGCGTACGAGATTCACGAAGCGGATGGGTGCGTATGGCTTCCTTCCTTCCGAGAGATCCCGTCGCCCCCCTGGGAGGGGATTATCCCCAACTTCTTTCGTAGCGCAATCGGAGGCAGGCCGGTGTGGACGTCGGCGGTCGTCATACGACGAGAGGTCTTGGATACCGTGGGGTGTTTTGCCCAATGCCCTGGGGCCGGAGAGGATGCGGAACTCTGGGGTCGAATTGCCTTGCGCTATCCCATCGCGTTCAGTTGGCGCGTCGGTGCGATATACCACCGGGATGCCGAGAACCGCTATTGCACGACAGCCCGCACGCATGTGTTCGCCTCGGGTGGTTTTGAGCAAGCAATGCGAGACCAGGGAGTACCTTCACACCTCCTCCCCGATGTCAGGGAGTTCCTGGCTCATGAGAAATTGGTGGCGGCATCAACGTACATCTTGACTGGTCAATCGCGGATCGCCAGGGACATCCTGAAGAACTGCGAGACGCGTCGTCTTCTTCGGCAGAAACTATGGTGGTGGCTCTGGTCCTTGTTGCCGAGGGACTGGGTGCATTTTGCCTGGCGCGGTAAGCAAGGACTCCACCGTTGTCTCGAACGGTGGGGACATAAGTGTTGCCATCGTTGAGAGCCAGGGACGGCGGAACCATGGGTCACCGATACCACAGGATTCCATTGGCGTGACAGGAGTACACGACGTGCTCTTTCATTCCACAGGCGTCATCTGTTCGAGGGAAGCAGGGAACATGACAGTGGCGGTCCATCGGCATACGTTTCAAGTGCTTCTTCTCACTCTGGCGGTGATCCTGGGGCCGGCCATTGCTGTTGCGTACCACCTGACACAACCGATCGATGCCGAAATAGGTAGTTTTAGCATCGCACAGGCCATTCGCGGCCTGCTTGGTGCTCTGATGTTTTTCTCTCTTTTCCTCTCCGGAGAGCTGCGTTTGCTCAAATACAGGCTCGTGCGCCCGCTGCTGTTCCTCGCCGTCTGGGCTGTTTTGACTGTCTTCGCGAGTCCCTACCCCTATCAGCACATTGTCCTCGCGGTGAAGATGATGTTTCTTGCCGTGGTCTTTGTGGGCGCCCTGCATTTGGCCAAGGAGAGGCTCATCGGCGAACGATGGCTCACAACGTGCGGTTGGGTCGTCCTGCTCACCATGGCGGCGTGCATCGGTTTCGGCTTGATCACAGGAAGAACCGTCGGCGTGTACAAGACACGCTATGCCACGGCGGGTCTGATGAGCAATGTCGGTGTGTCTGCCATCATGATCCTGTCGTCTTTACCCATACTCATCAGGGGCGCGGCCGTCAGCAGTGCTGCGGTTGCTGGTATCGGGATTCTCTACACATCCTTGTTCTTCACGATGCGCCGTAGCGCCCTCATTGCGGCCGCCGTTGCCACGGGCTATTCCTTTGTCGTCAGTCTGAAACCCCTCCGAGCCCGAATTCGTTGGCGCAGAATCCTCGTGCCGCTCGGGATTCTCCTTCTGCTGGCCGGTATCGGGCTGAACACGCCGGCAGGTACCGATCTGATGACACGCTTCCGAGACCTGGACCCCCGTGGGGGTACCGGATCGGATCGATACATCTTTTGGAGGATCTCTCTAGAGCACATTCTGCACCGCCCGGCACATGCTCAGCTTTGGGGAGAAGGAATGGGATCCATCAGGGATTTCTTGAAACAATCGTACGGAATGGCGATCCCAAGCCACAACGATTGGCTCGATTTGGTCAATGCCTTTGGTCTATGTGGGTTGATTGGAATGGGGTGGTGGTATTGGGAACTGGCACGATTTGCCCTGCGCCTTCGCGACCAGCGTGAGGGCCTGTTCCAGGGGATGTGCACTGCCGTGATTATCCTAGGTCTGATGTCTATCGGCACAGGGGGGACCTTTGAACCCCACTGGACACTTACCTATGCCGCGATGGGATTCTGGGCCGGTAAGACCGTATACGCGATACCTACGAGAGATGATAGTTGATGACCTGTTGAGGAGAGACACTATGCCTGACGTCCTGTACATCGAGCCCTGTAATTTCGAGGACTTTCCCATGGGGGGACAGCCCTCGTTTGCCAGGCAGATGGTCCATACCTTCGGCTCACGCCTTGCCTTGGTCGGAATATCTACGGATGAGACGCCCGTCGGCCGATGGGTCAAACGTGCTTTTGGCGGTCACACATGCGAGTTCCTGAGCATCGGCCGCTGCAGCAAGTCCCCGCGGAAGCCGCTCGTCCCCTGGCGCATTCACACATACGTCAACCTGCGGCGGTATCGCGAAGAAATTCTCTCGATTGGCACCCGCGCCGTCTTCATCCGCGCCGCGGAAGTCCTGCTCGCCACCCAGAAATGGGGTTGGGAAAACGTGTGCTTCTACTTCCCGGGACTGGAGAGCCCTCTGCGCATGCCACGATACCGATGGGCGAAGACCTTTCAACGCGTATTCGACTCGTGCTTCCTGTCCGCGCTGCAATCGGCGAATCTCGTGCTGGCCGCCGCGGATAGACCTGCCATTCGGGAGTTCGCGTCGAAGGCCCGCGGCAGGATTCGAGAAGAGAGCATCATCTCCTTTCCCACGCATGCGGACACCGACATCTTCCACCCCGCTGACCAGACCCAAGCGCGGGAAAGGTTGGGCATTCCCAAGGATGTCCCCGTGTTCGTGACCGTCGGACGGCTCAACCGAAGGAAGGGATGGGAGCTGTTGCTCGAGTCCTTTCGGCTCCTCTCGGTCAGCAGAGAAGATGCCCATCTCTACTTGGTCGGCGAGGGCGAGGACAAGCCTCTAATTGAACGGAAGATCCAGGAGCTCGCTCTCGCCGAACGAGTGCACATTACCGGCTATCTCGATGCACCGCAGATTGCCGTTCACTTGAATGCGGCAGATGTCTTTGTTCTTGCCTCTTTTTTCGAGGGCTGGCCCACGGCGATGGTCGAGGCTCTGGCCACCGGCAAAGCAATTGTGTCCACGTCGGTGGGTGCGGCCGCCGACCTGATCGAGATTGGTAAGAACGGGTATATTGTGGACCGTCGCGAGGCACGGCTGTTCTGCGAGGCAATGGTGCAGGCCCTGTCGTTGAACGCGCGTGAGCATTCTCTCCAGAAAGCGCGCCCCTATGCCCTCGACGGTTTGGCGGAAGACCTGGGCAAGCTTTGGCCTCCCCTGCGCCCGAGACCCGAGGCGCCGCCTGTCCCGTCCCCAACACGTCTTCACGGCGGATGCCCGCCGGAATCGGTCTCTCTTTCCGAAAGGGTGTCCCTTGCTCGCAAATGCTGCCACTGAGAAGGTCGGATCCCATCCTGGGCTGTACCGGCGCCGCCCACGCATCGGTTGGGCCCTGCTGGTCGCATACACGGTGTTTCTCGTGTATGGGGTTCCGGCTCTCGGCGTGGCGGGAGGTACGACGAGAATCCTCATACAGGAACTGCAGGACCCCGGTTGGTTAGTCAGACGGATGAGTGGATTCGCCCTGACAACGGGCCGTGATTTCCTGTGTTTCTTTCCCGTTGGTTTTTTTGCCGCCCGGCTGACTCTCCGTGGTCGGGCATGCCCCCGGTCGCCCATCAGTCTCCCTGCTCTGGCGGCCGCCAGTGGGCTCACGCTCGTAGCGTACACGCTTCGGATCATCGGCACGGGGCATTGGGCAACCATCGTAGGGTTGATCTTTCCCCTGTTTGGCGGCCTGCTGGGGACATGGGCAGGCACGACGTGGCTTCGTGGTTGGGGGGCGCGCTGGCGGTTCTTGCCGAAATTCGCCTTGCTCGCCCTGCTGGTGGTTCTCGGCCTGGGTGTTGGGGCGTCGTTGGTCCTGGAAAGGACACCGTGGTCTCTTGAGTCCGGCGGCGCCACGGCGCTGGAGAAACGGCGACTGGTCCGTTTGGTGCGTAACAGAGGCTCCGTATCTCTGAAAGAGGGGCAGACTCATACGTTGCGGCTGACAGAGCATGATGTCAACGTCTTACTTTCCTGGGGTCTTTCTCTGCAGGGGCCGAGACGCCAAGCGATGGTCCACACCGATCATGATTCGATTTCGTTCTGGATGTCCGTGGCTGTCCCGCTCGGTCAAGGAAGAAGCCGCTACCTGAATCTGGGCGCGGCTGGTGGCGCGGCCATCAAGGATGGAGTGCTGGAATTGCGCCTGCATCGGTGCCAGATCGGTTCTGCGGAGGCTCCCAGTTGGCTTCTGCACTCTCTGGGCTTCCTGGCTGCCTCCTTACTAAATCAGGATCGACGATCCAGACCGTTTCTGGAGGCGATCCCCAACATGGCGATCGAACCCAATGGCATCGAGTTCACCTACCGGCCCCTGGCCCTGCCCGTCGAGTTCCGAGAGAGATTTCTCGGTCCTGCCGTCAGGAACGAAGGACTACTGGCGTCGACACGAACTCAGGTGGATCGTCTCTTGCCCCTGTTTGCCGCCGGCCCAGTGCCGGATCTGCAACCTAGCTTCAACCTGTGCTTGAAGACGGCATTTGCTCTGGCGCGGGACCGCTCGGCCGAGCGCAGCCCCCTCGTGGAGAACCAGGCGGCCCTCTTCGCCCTCGGAATACTCCTGGGACACCCTGCGATCGAGGGATTGGTAGGCCCCATCGTGGCCGACCACGACTTTGATGCCGCCCAAGAAGTCCTCGGTCGCGTCCTTCTGCACGGGCACCCCGACTGGACGAGGCATTTCTGCGTGAGCGCCGTGATCACCATGCTTTCCGACCAGGCCTTCCGGGATGCGATCGGTCTGCTCAAGGAAGAATTGGACACCGACACGGGGGGAAGCGGTTTCTCGTTTGCCGATCTGCTGATGGATCGGGCGGGGGCCACGTTCGCGCTCGCGGCCACTCGCGACGAAGCGACGGCCCGCGCCATGCAGGATCGTCTCGCCCACGGCTTCCGCGTCGACGACGTCTGCCCTCCAGCGGAGGACTTGCCGGAAGGAGTATCGGCCGCGGAGCTGCAGTCCCGTTACGGGGGCATAAACGGAGAGAAGTATCGCGGCCTCCTCGAAGAGATTCAACGACGCGTCGCCGCGTGTGCCGCGTATCGGTAGCCGAAGAACGCCGTGCAGATGGAAAACAGGCGGACCCGTCCACATGGCCGTCCGCAACCGTTGGTCCGCCGGACCAAGCCAATTGTCGAACTCAGAATGAATGTTTGGGAGGTACTTATGATGAACGCATTCGTCGTGTGCATGCAGATTGTGCTGGCCGTGGCTGGCGGAACTCAGGATTTGGGGAAATGGATCGGCAAGGACATAGGCGATGTCAAGGTCCCCGGGACGGCAAGATACAATGGAGAAGCAATGATCTGGATCATCCGCGGTAGCGGCATAGACATCTTTGGGACCGCAGATAGTTTCCAATACGTTCATCAACCATTTCGAGGAGACGGCTCAATCATCGCCAGGGTAGAGAGCCTCGGCAAGACCGATCCCTGGGCGAAAGCCGGCGTGATGATCCGCGAGAGCCTTGACCCCGGGTCGCGATTCGCCGCTATCTATGCGTCCGTTCTCCACGGCGCATCGGTCCAAGCCAGAGCCAGAACGGCCGGCGCGGCGGCGTCGGACACGGCCGGCAAGACCAAAGAGCAGGAGACCCTGAAGCCCCCCTTCTGGATCAAGCTGGAGCGCAGGGGAAATCAGTTCCGTGGGTTCTATGCCACGGATCCAGCCGGCAAGGACTGGAAGGCCACGGTCTGGGGGCCTCAGACCGTCCCCATGGGCAAGGCGGTCTTCATCGGCTTGGCGGTGTGCAGCCACGCGCCGGGAGCCCTGTGCGAGACCAGATTCAGCAGTGTGACTGTCTCCGCCACCGGAAGCGAGATTACCGATGCCGAAATATTGACCAATCCCAAAGGAGCTTTGGCAAAAGCCTATGAGAACCTGGAGCAGCTCGGCAATTGGCGGGCGGATCCGGAGGTCCTCAAGAAGCACGGAAATATCATCGCGGGTTCTCTGTTTACCATCGTGAGAATCAGGGAACTCAACAATGAGCCCGCGAGCGCCATCCTGCCGGACTACTATCGGATTGCCGAGATCTTACCCGAGGCATCGTCCACAGTCGAGGCCTTGACTCGCATCGCGATCTTGGATCAACAGAAAGGTTTCGAATATGCAAGGAAGCGTCTCGACACCAGACCCCCGGAAGAGAGAGACCGATTCTACGTGGGAGTGATGAAGGAATACATCCGCCGACCGGACACGTCGGAGAGAGGAGTCGTCTTCGAGTCCTTTGTCGAGTATGTGGCAAAGTCCTCGCGTTTCACGTCGCTCGAGGAGTTGATCGCCGACCTTGGGCCGGACGAACACGGTACCACGGTCTGCCAGAGTCTCATTCAACACGGCATGGCGCAGCCCGCCAATGCCCAGGTCGCCATTGTGGCGTTGCGATACATGGCATTGAAGATGCCCAAGGCACAGGCAGACAACCGCATTCCGACGTTGTTGAAGTGGGCGGCCACTCAGTTCAAGGATACGAAATTGAGTTCCTGTGCCATGGCGGCGTTGGCAGACACGTACTATGCGGAAGGACTCTATGCCAAAACCGTTGAGGCCTTCCAGCCCGACCTTTTCGCCGAGAATCAACCGGAACCGAAAATCGTGGAGAGTATCGAGATCGTTTTGGCCTCCTATCGCGCCAACACGCTGCTGCAAGCTACGATCAACCCGGAACGCATTTACGCCGCCTTGGGCGAGAAGGCCGGCAAATCCAACCAGCACGTGGTGCACCTTCATTGTCAGCGCAAGATCGCCGAGATGAGAGGGTTGTCCGTGGAAGGCTTTGAGAAGTCCGCCCTGAAAGGCGTGAAGTACTGTGACAGCGGCCCCGAGAACGAGGTGTGGTTCTGGAAAGGCTTGATTGCGGCTGGCGAAGGCGACCTCACAACGGCTACGGCGGCGTATGAGCGGTTTCTTCAGGGAGACGGGAAAAGCATCCTCGCCGCGCAGGCGTACTATGACATTGCGCGCGCCAAGATGGCGATCGGAGAGGATGCCAAAGTGTGGATAGCGAAGGCAAAGGCTCTGAGCCCGTGCGATGCCGTGCTTCAGTTGGAGCAACGATCGGGCCTTGTGGCCGCCGCGCGGGGTTGACGATAAAGGAGGCCTGTATGCGGTTTCAAGAATGCCGTGGCTACCTGCTCTCCGTGGCAGGGATCTGTCTGTTGACCCTGAGCGCTTCCTCACGAGCAGGTACGGGACACCAAGCCGAAGTCGTGAAGGTATGGCGGGATTTGGGCCGACAGATGTTGTTTCGCTGGGGCACGGGGCGTGGTCCTTGGGTCGAGTGGTTGGAGCGGGAGTTGGACGGCGTAGATCCCAATTCCGCTCCCGCGGTGCGTACCGCCGAGTTCGTTTTGATGAAGGCCTTGGATGCCTATGGGCCGGATGCCTTCATCGTGGAAGGACGAATCCCCTTGGATATGAACCCCCAAAGCCTGCTGGGCCTCTATGCGACCCAGCAGTTTCCGGGCACCCGCCTGGGCGACTGGGGACGAAAGCAATTCCAGCGCTGTGTGGAGCAGACCTGCCTGACGGCTCTGCCGGCCGCCGGCCGCCCCTGGCGGACCCGCTTGGAAACGGAGTTGTTGGCGGTCGACAAGAGCGTGGGGGGACCGTTCCAGGGCGGGGCCTTCGCCGGAGCCGAAGCCCCCTACCTCTACTACTATCTCCTCGAAAACGCCGCCTCGGACGCGGCCCGCACGCACGCGAGGGAACGTCTGGCCCGTTGTCTTTGGCAAGAGTATGGACTGGAAGCAGGGTGGAGGCAGTATCTTCTCCTGGAGCCAGACTACAAGGCCGAGGACACGTGGTTGCCAGGGACCGCAGGACTGAATCACCTCGTCCCTTCGACGCTGGTGAAGAGATGGTATGAACAGCAGCTCACGAACACCACTTCGGGGCCCACGGCCCAAGAGGCGGCCGAGCCGTTGATCCGCCTGCTCCTCCGCGAGTCCCGGCCCAGGCAAGCCAAGACCGTTCTGGACGGGGTCTCCCAACGGTTTGGGCCCGGAGCGTGGACGGTCCCGGAGGTTCAGGAGTTCCAAAAGGACGGGCAGGGTAATCCGACCCAGATCCGCCAGCGCTTCGTGGAAAAACTGGCCCAGGCGACCGACGAGGGGCAGGCGGCGCCCGCGTGCCGACGCTTCGAGGCGCGGTGGCCGCCGGAAGAAGCGGTCGCCCAATGGCAGATGTTGGGCAAGGAGGTAGCGTCCGGAACGGTGGCGGAACAGTGTGCCCGCGTGTTTCTGGCCCGCGCGCTGCTGGAGGTCGGCCAGACCGAAGCGACCGAAAAGGTCGTCCGCGGGTTGGCCAGAGCGGGCAATCCCTTCGTGCAGGCCCAGAGCCTCGCTCTGGCCGCCGCGATCGCGCACCGCAAAGGCCAGGAGCGAGAATCCGTACGTCTGTACGGCAAAGCCCTCCAGATCGATCGACCGACCTCGTTGCCGGACTGGTGCCAGGATCTGGTGCAGGTCCCCCCGCTGACCGCCGGGGCCTCGGCCGCCGAACTCCAGGCGCAAAGGCTCTTTCTCCAAGGATACCATCAGGTGCGGGACGCCGACTATGGGGCGGCGCTCGACAGCCTCCGTACGGTGGCCACCGAGCCGCAGTTGCCCAAGGCCCTGCGACAAGCCGTACCATGCCTGATGCTGTTGGCTTCCCTGGCCGTGGAGGACGATACCGAAGCGCTGCTCTGGGGGGATCGCGCGCTGGCCGAATATCACAAGGACCATCCGGACGATGACAAAGCCGCCCCGCTGTTGACGCAGATCCGGAACCTGGATCTGGCCGTGTTTCAGTTGGTGACGACGGCACGGGAGGAAGCCGCCACGCCTCCGGCCGTGTCCCTGGTCTTCGAGCAGGCGATGCACGTCTATGAGGCCAGTGCCAGCCTCGAATTGTGTGAGCCTCTCGCCACGGCGCTGGGAAAAGGGGTGCAACGGCTCTATGTCCGGCTCCGCAAACAGCGGGATGCCCAGGTCCTCACGGCCGAATACCGCGGCATCCGGCCGCAGGAAATCCGGCGGGACAACACCGAGCCGCCGGTAAACCTCGAGCCGCTGCTGTTTGTGGCCCAGGTGCTCCGCGGCGAACCTCTGGATCGCCTCCAGGAGACCTTCGCCGCGATCGCCGAGGATACAGGCGTCCGGGATCGCATGTACCGCTTCGCCCGCTTCGCCTTCCAAGCCAAGCAACCAAGTCTGGCCGCAGGTGCTTTGGACGTCGCCGCGAGCGAGCAGACCTCGACCGCTCGCGTTGAAGTGTTGGAGGGCATTGCCGAGATGTACCTCGCCGCGTCTAATCACCGAAAAGCGATTGCCGCTTACGAGATGATTGTCGCACATGCACAGGATCCCAACAAGGTGCGGTCCGCGCAATTCAAGACTATCAGCCTCCGCGAGGACATTGCCCGAGTATATCGAGCCGAAGTCGTGACGGTATGGCGGGATTTGGGCCGACAGATGTTGTTTCGCTGGGGCACGGGGCGTGGTCCTTGGGTCGAGTGGTTGGAGCGGGAGTTGGACGGCGTAGATCCCAATTCCGCTCCCGCGGTGCG
>Ga0315289_10004003_pt1 | contig 22124 bp, 16 predicted proteins | sample YL17G11_40_MG_FD_203452 | JGI IMG/M metagenome (GOLD analysis project Ga0315289, IMG submission 203452) | Sediment microbial communities from Yellowstone Lake, YNP, Wyoming, USA - YL17G11_40 | ecosystem: Environmental > Aquatic > Freshwater > Lake > Sediment | place: USA: Wyoming | collected... | reverse complement strand
CCGAATTGGTGGGGCTACCTTTGATGTGATTGCTGAAGAGACCCTCGAGAGACACAGAGAGGCATTCCTTAAGCGAGAAATTTCTTTGCCGTATCTTGCAACCGGCGGAGTTTATCAATGGAAGCGCGACGGTGAATTTCATCTCTGGAATCCGGATACCATTGCCGCACTCCAAGACTCAACCCGCAACAATGATTTCCAGAAATATAAAGAATTCGCGCAACTTATTAATGACCAATCGCAGAATCCGACAACCTTACGCAGCTTGTTAAAATTTAAGAAAACAAAACCTATCCCTATTGAAGAAGTTGAGCCACTTGAATGTATATTTAAGCGTTTTGCTACGGGTGCAATGAGCTTTGGGTCAATTAGCAAGACTTGCCATGAGACGATTGCTATTGCCATGAATAAGTTAGGTGCTAAATCAAACACCGGAGAAGGCGGAGAGGACCCAGCACGTTTTATTGGTTTATCTAACGGGGATTCTACAAGGAGTGCAATAAAACAAGTTGCTTCAGGGCGTTTTGGCGTCACCACGAATTATTTAGTAAATGCCGATGAATTACAGATAAAGATAGCCCAAGGCGCAAAACCCGGGGAAGGCGGACAGCTTCCCGGACATAAAGTAAGTAGCATTATTGCCAAAACACGTTATACGACACCAGGAGTGACCTTAATTTCGCCTCCGCCGCACCATGATATTTATTCTATTGAAGACTTAGCGCAATTAATCTTTGACTTAAAGAATGTAAATCCGAATGCACGCATAAGCGTAAAGTTAGTTTCTGAAGTCGGCGTAGGAACTATTGCTGCTGGAGTGGCTAAAGGCCACGCAGACACGATTCTTATTTCAGGCGGAGACGGAGGGACCGGTGCCTCGCCTTTAAGTTCAATAAGACATGCAGGGGTTCCCTGGGAATTAGGTTTGGCTGAGACGCACCAGACATTAGTTTTAAATGATTTAAGGAGTAGGGTGCGGCTGCAGACTGATGGTCAGATGCGCACTGGTCGCGATGTAGCCATTGCCTGTCTCTTAGGGGCAGAGGAATTTGGTTTCTGTACTTCGGTTCTGATTGTTTTAGGCTGTGTCATGCTTAGACACTGCCATTTAAATAACTGTTCAGTGGGTATAGCTACTCAGGATGAAGTCTTAGAGGCAAGATTCCCGGGCAAACCAGAATACATCATCAATTATTTTCATTTTGTAGCAGAAGAGTTGCGTCAGATTATGGCCAGTTTAGGCCTACGTACCATTGATGAGATGGTGGGAAGGGCAGATTTACTTGAATTAAATAGCGATATCTTACCGTGGAAGGCAAAACAAATCGACCCTTCGACTTCGCTCACCTCAGTGCCGAGCATCTTTCGCGCAGACACTTCGGTGCGAGGCAGGGTCAATCCTGAGCGTTCCTCGACTTCGCTCAGGACTAGTCCTGAGTTTATCGAAGGACGCAGTCAAGGGATTGATTTTTCAAGGATCCTTTATAAACCCGAGGCAGCGAATACCGTAGTAACTCATTGTGCTGTAGAGCAGAGTCATGGGATTGACAAAGTTTTAGATTTGAAACTAATCGACTTAGCAAAACCCGCATTTGAAAAGGGCGAACCAGTAAGAGCGGCGTTAGAGATAAATAATACAAATAGAACCACAGGCGCTACCTTAAGTGGCCGGGTATGCAAGGTTTTTGGAGAAGAAGGGCTTGCAGATGAGACGATTCATTTTAAGTTTAAAGGAGTGGCAGGTCAGAGTTTTGGAGCCTGGCTTGCCAAAGGCATCACCTTTGAGCTGGAAGGCCTGAGCAATGATTATATAGGTAAAGGTATTTCTGGCGGAAAGATTATTGTCTATCCTGATAAACGGGCAAATTATAAATCAGAAGAGAATATCATTATTGGTAATACTACGTTTTACGGCGCAATTTCCGGAGAGGCATATATTAGGGGAATAGCAGGGGAAAGATTCTGTATCAGAAATTCTGGTCTAAATGCCGTAGTTGAAGGGGTAGGAGACCATGGGTGCGAGTATATGACTGGCGGAAGAGTCCTGGTAATAGGCGCAACCGGTCGCAATTTTGCTGCGGGTATGTCTGGTGGGATCGCTTATGTCTATGACGAAGACAGGAACTTTAAATACAGATGTAACCCAGAGATGGTGGAGCTAGAGAAGCTTTCAACGGAGGATGTACGCACTATTTATAATCTGGTGAGCGATCATTATAAATATACACAGAGCGAAGTAGCCTACAGGATCTTGGATAATTTCAGCCGCTTGATATATAAGTTTGTTAAGGTAATGCCCAGAGAATATAAACGTATTTTAGAGATGAAAGAGACAGAAGAGATTCCTGAATTACAAGAGGTTTTGGATGGGTGAGCCCAGAGGTTTTCTAAAAGTAAAAAGGCAAGCTGCAAAATATCGGCCTGTTTGCAAACGGATAAAAGACTTTGCGGATGTATCAATTTTACCCAGCCAAGAGCATTCTAAAGAACAATCTTGCCGCTGTATGGATTGCGGCACACCATTCTGCCACTGGGGCTGCCCTATTGGAAATTACATCCCTGAATGGAATGATTTAGTATTTCGTGGGCATTGGGAGAAAGCCTTCCACTTGTTAGATGGCACAAATAACTTACCCGAGATTACAGGCAGGGTTTGTCCTGCTACTTGTGAATATGCCTGCGTCTTAGGTATAAATGATGAACCAGTAACCATAAGAGAAAATGAATTAGCAATTATTGAGTATGCATTTAGAGTAGGTTTAATTAAACCTCATCCATTTAGAAAACGTACTGGAAAGAAGATTGCGGTGGTAGGTTCTGGACCAGCAGGCTTATCCTGTGCTGATCAGTTGAATAAAGCAGGCCACTTAGTAGTAGTTTTTGAGAGAGATGATAAGGCAGGAGGAATTTTACGCTACGGTATTCCAGATTTCAAGTTAGAAAAGTGGGTTCTTGATAGGCGTCTTGATATTTTAAAGAAAGAGGGAATTGAATTTGTGATAGGGGTAAATGTAGGATTAGACTTTCAGGTTTCAAAATTAATGAAAGAATTTGATGCGGTATGTATTGCAGGCGGTTGCCGAGCACCTAGAGATTTAGAGATTGAAGGCAGAGAATTAAAAGGCATTCATTTTGCTATGGATTATTTAGTTCAAGCAAATAAAAGGATAGCAGGTGAAGCAATTCCTGATGTTAAGCTCATAGATGCTAAAAATAAACGAGTAGTAGTGATTGGCGGCGGCGATACAGGTGCTGATTGTGTAGGCGTAGCGCACAGGCAGGGCGCAAGCTGTGTGGTACAGATAGAACTTTTACCTAAGCCGGCTGAGTGTCGCAGCCATGATTATCCTTGGCCAAAGTATCCTTTGCTTTGCAAAACCACCACTAGCCATGAAGAAGGCGGTATAAGGGAGTGGTCAGTCTCCACCAAAAAATTTAGCGGAGAAAACGGTCAGGTAAAAAAACTTCTTTGCTCAAGAGTCGCGCAAGAAACAGCCGACAGAGAGTTTGAAATCGAGGCAGATTTGGCAATTTTAGCCTTAGGATTTGTACATCCTGAGCGAAACGGATTACTTAAAGAATTAAACATAGAGCTTGATGCTAAGGGTAATGTCAAGACTGATCAAAACTATATGACTAAAGTCAAAGGAGTGTTTTCTGCTGGCGATATGCATAGAGGCCAGTCCTTAATCGTGTGGGCAATTTCTGAAGGGAGAAAGGCCGCATACTATATTGATAAATATTTAATGGGAGAAACCTATTTGCCGAAGATGTAAGTCTTAAAAATTGACATCTTCTTAAGATATGGTATAGTTATAAATGGTAATTCAAAGTCAGAATTTACCTAAATTAAACAAAGGCGTTTTTAGGCCGAGTTATCGGTGCTAAAGACGCCTTTTTATTTGAATCCCGAGCAGATAGCCCTTAATTGCCTTCTTCGAGGGATAAGGAGTGTCTTATGGCAAAGTACATATTTGTAACTGGTGGTGTGATATCAAGCCTAGGTAAAGGAATTGCCTCTGCCTCTATAGGAAAAATTCTGGAATCCCGGGGCCTAAAGGTCACCCTGATGAAACTCGATCCTTATATTAATGTTGACCCGGGAACGATGAATCCTTATCAGCACGGCGAGGTCTATGTTACCGAAGACGGAGCAGAGACAGATTTGGACCTGGGGCATTACGAACGCTTTACCAGCGCCCAGACATCAAAATTCAACAATATCACCACTGGACAGATTTATAATTGCGTAATCACTAGGGAGAGGCGCGGGGACTACCTAGGGAAGACGATTCAGGTTATCCCACATATCACTGATGCGATAAAGGAGAAAATCAAGAAGTGCGCAAAGGTCTCAAAGGCTGATATTGTCATTGTTGAGATCGGCGGGACAGTCGGCGATATTGAGAGTTTGCCTTTTCTGGAGGCAACTAGGCAATTCAGGCTGGATATGGGCTATGATAATGTACTTTATATCCACCTCACTCTCGTTCCCTATATAAAAGTAGCGGGTGAACTGAAGACAAAGCCCACCCAGCATAGCGTAGGTACTTTGCGCGAAATAGGTATCATCCCCGATGTATTGATTTGCCGCACGGAAAAGCCTTTGTCTGACAGCATAAAGGATAAAATCTCTTTATTCTGTAACGTGAAGAAGGAGGCAGTCATCGAATCGCCGGATGTAGACTCGATTTATCAAATACCCTTAGTTTTTAAGAAGCAGATATTAGATGAGATAATCCTGAGCCATTTTAAACTGATATGCAAGTTTTCTGATCTTAAGGAGTGGGAAAGGAATGTAGTAAACAGGGCGCTTAACCCAAAGAACAGGGTAACTATTGCCGTGGTCGGAAAATATATTGAACTACAGGATGCCTATAAGTCTATTTATGAGTCTTTGATTCACGCAGGGATAGATAACGATGCAAGGGTAGAGATTAGAAAGGTGGATTCCGAAGATATCCAGAGAAAAGGAGCGGATAAATTTCTAAAAGGCGTCTCTGGTATTCTTGTACCAGGTGGTTTTGGGTATCGGGGGATTGAGGGCAAGATAAAGGCCATTAAATTTGCTAGGGTTAATAGAATTCCTTTTTTAGGTCTGTGTCTGGGCATGCAGTGCGCGGTTATTGAATTTTCGCGCAATGTATGCGGGTTATCCGATGCTAATTCAACAGAGTTTAAACCCCAGACAAGATATCCGGTAATCAGTTTGTTGGCAGAACAGAGAAAGATTAAGGATTTAGGAGGGACTATGCGTTTGGGCGCCTATCCTTGCAAGATTAACAAAAGTAGCCTGGCGTTTAAGATATACGGCAAATCTCTTATTTATGAGAGACATCGGCATAGGTATGAATTTAATAATAAATATAAAAAATTATTAGAGGCAAAAGGCATGAAATTTTGCGGTATTTACCTTAAGAAGAATCTCGCTGAGATTATCGAATTGAAGAATCACCCTTATTTTATTGCCGTACAGTTTCACCCAGAATTTAAATCCAAGCCAGATAAGGCACATCCCTTGTTTAGAGATTTTATAAAGTCCGCAATAGAAAGGCAAAATAAAGAATGATTAAGGATGCCATTTTGGCTTTAGAAGACGGCACGATATTTCGAGGCGAATCCTTTGGTGCAGAAGGCGAGAGGTTTGGTGAGGTAGTTTTTAATACGAGCCTTAGCGGTTATCAAGAGATCCTTACTGACCCCTCCTATAAAGGACAAATTGTGGCTATGACTTATCCTTTGATTGGCAATTACGGAATAAATTTAGAGGATGTGGAGTCGCGCCGACCATTTGTCGAAGGTTTTGTAGTCAGAGAATTCAGTAAAATTGCCAGCAATTGGCGTAGCACCAAAAGCCTCGATGCGTATTTAAAAGAGAATAGTATCTTGGGTATCGAAGGCATTGATACACGTAGCCTCACCCTACACATAAGACAGGCTGGCGCAATGAAGGCAGTCTTATCGACTTTGGATTTAGATGAACAAAGCCTCATTAAGAAGGCCAAAGATTCAAGTGGATTATTGGGCATAGATTTGGTAAAAGATGTAGTCTGCGAAAAGCCTTTTGTATGGAACAAAGAGGGAAGATACAAAGTTGTAGTCTTGGATTGCGGAGTAAAATTTAATATCTTAAGAAGATTGGCTGAAAATAATTGTAAGGTGACAGTTGTTCCCGCCAATACAACAAGTGATGAAATTCTAGATATGAAGCCGGATGGATTCCTGCTTTCCAATGGTCCTGGGGACCCTGCTGCGGTTAGTTATGTTGTTCAAACCACAAAAGAATTAATCGCTAAAATTCCTATATTTGGGATTTGTCTTGGGCATCAGATGCTAGGGCTTGCGCTGGGCGGTAAAACCTATAAACTTAAGTTTGGACATCATGGCGGCAATCATCCGGTAAAGGATTTAAAGACAGGTAAAGTTTCCATAACCGTCCAGAATCATGGATTCTGTGTGGACATTAATACCTTAAACAAGAAAGATATAGAAATAACCCATATTAATTTAAATGATAAAACCCTCGAAGGGATGCGGCATAAAAAGTTACCAATATTTTCCGTGCAGTTTCATCCCGAAGCCTCACCAGGGCCACATGATGCAAAGTATTTGTTTAGTGAGTTTATAGACATGATGAAAAGAAATCAGAAACCAGTTGCCAGAAACCAGAAAAAGTAATTTCTGTTATCTGGTTACTGTAATCTGGTTTCTCCCGAGCTACGAAGGAGCGAGGGTATATGCCTAAACGTAGAGATATCAAGAAAATCTTAATCATCGGCTCAGGACCGATTATCATCAGCCAGGCCTGTGAATTTGATTATTCTGGAACTCAAGCCTGCAAGGTATTAAAACAAGAAGGCTTTGAAGTTGTCTTGGTAAATTCAAATCCCGCTACAATTATGACTGACCCAGATATGGCAGATAGAACATATATCGAGCCGATAACTACAGAGGTATTAACCAAGATTATTGCCAAAGAAAGACCAGATGCGCTGCTGCCGACACTTGGGGGACAAACCGCATTAAATACAGCTGTGGATTTGGCGCAAAAAGGCATATTAAAGAAATATAAAGTAGAAACTATTGGAGCAAATATAAAAGCAATCAAGAAAGGTGAAGATAGGCAATTATTTAAGGAGGCGATGCAGAGAATCGGCATGGATTTACCCAAAAGTGATAAGGCTTATAATTTGAAAGAGGCAATAAAAATTGCCGAAGATTTAGGCTTCCCTGTAATTATCAGACCGAGTTTTACTTTAGGCGGCACAGGTGGCGCTGTGGCCTATAATATAGAAGAATTTAAAGAACAGGCAAAGTTCGGTCTTGAGTCTAGTATGATTAGCGAGATATTAATTGAAGAATCAGTCATTGGCTGGAAGGAATTTGAATTAGAGGTGATGCGTGATCTTAAAGATAATGTGGTAATTATCTGTTCCATTGAGAATTTTGACCCGATGGGAATTCATACCGGTGATAGTATAACCGTAGCACCTATCCAGACATTAACCGATAAAGAATATCAGAAGATGCGTGATGCTGCAATTGCCTGTATCAGGGAAATCGGAGTGGAAACTGGAGGTTCAAATATTCAATTTGCCGTGCATCCGACAACCGGCCGCATGGTGATTATTGAAATGAATCCACGGGTCTCGCGCAGTTCTGCCCTCGCATCAAAGGCAACAGGTTTTCCCATTGCCAAGATTGCCGCGAAATTAGCAGTGGGTTATACCTTGGATGAGATACCCAATGATATCACTAAAGAGACACCAGCTTGTTTTGAGCCGGCAATAGATTATTGTGTGGTGAAGATTCCGCGTTTTACCTTTGAGAAATTTCCCAAAGCCAATCCTACATTAACCGTATCAATGAAATCTGTAGGCGAGGTAATGGCTATAGGTAGGACATTTAAAGAGGCTCTGCAGAAAGCACTACGTTCGCTGGAAATAGGCCTTACTGGCTTAGATGATTTAAAATATTCGCCATCCGTTGAGGAATTAGAAAATAATTTAAGGATTCCCAATGCCTTAAGGATTCTCTATATAAAGGAAGCCATAAAAAGAGGATACATTGGCGATGATATTTATAAGCTAACCAAAATTGATCCTTGGTTTTTAGAAAATATTCGTCAGATTGTGGAATTAGAAAGCCAGATAAAGTCAGAATTGAAATTAAACCACGAAAAGAAATCAATTGATTTATTTAAGATGGCAAAAGAATTCGGCTTTTCAGATTTGCAGCTGGCCCGTTTATTAAACCAGACCGAAGAATCTATAAGAAAATGGCGCCAAGACCTAGGGATAAAGCCAAACTATAAACTTGTGGATACTTGTGCTGCAGAGTTTAAGGCCCATACTCCTTATTATTATTCAACTTATAAGTAGAAAGATGAAATTAGAGTCTCTAAGAATATCGAATAAAGCCAGAACCTATGTAGCGATAGGTTAGTTCTACATAACGCCTTGTCAAATAAATATCATTATGATTCCAGTGATTAAAATTAAGATTACAGAGATTATTTTTCGTCGAAAATCGCTGGAATCTTATAAAAAATCGCTGTAATCAATGCAATCGTTATTTTATAGACATTGTAACATAACTCGTGTTGTCAGAGAGGGAGGTGTTTATGATGGAAAAAGTATGTTATTTTTGCGGAAAAAAGTTAACTGAAAAAGACGAGTATCAATTCTTCCCTGAAGATGATTCTTACATTTGTAAGGATTGTTTAGCGAAGGAGTCTAAGGAAGATAGAGAATAATAGCAATATGGGGTCACCCAGGAATTTTAAAAATAAAGATTGGGTAGCCATTTTAGATTTTGGCTCACAATATACACATCTGATTGTTCGTAGAGTCAGAGAATATGGCGTTTATTCTGAAATAGTAGATTACAATATTAGCGCTTCCAGTCTTCTTGGAAGGTCTGCCAAGGCTATTATTCTCTCTGGCGGGCCAGCCAGTGTTACCAAAAGATTTAGCCCTCTATGCGATAGAGATATTTTCGACATAGGCATTCCAATTCTTGGTATTTGTTATGGAGCACAGCTTATGGCTAAGATGCTGGGAGGTAGAGTTCTAAAAGCCAAGGCAAGAGAATATGGGAAGGCATCCCTTAAAACTAAGTATAGAGAAAACTTATTCAAAGGATTATCTAAAAAGGAAACAATCTGGATGAGTCATGGAGATAGAATTTCGAGATTACCCAAAGGTTTTCGGGTTATTGGAGTAACTGAAAATTCTCCTATTGCAGCAATGGAAAATAAAGCGAAAAGATTTTACGGGGTTCAGTTTCATCCCGAAGTAGTTCATACGCCGAAAGGAAAAAGAATATTAAGAAATTTTCTTATCGATATGGCAGGTTGTAGACCTTCCTGGAGTATGCACTCATTTGTTAATGATACCATTAAAGGATTAAAAAATAGAATAGGCAAGGAAAAAGTTATATGTGCGTTAAGTGGCGGAGTTGATTCATCTGTGTTGACCTTACTTCTCCATAAAGCTATAGGCAAAAATCTAATAGCTATTTTTGTTGATAATGGGCTGTTGCGTAAAGATGAGGCGAAGCTGGTAAAAGAAAGATTCGAGAACCGTTTTCATATTAACTTGAAAGTTATAGATGCCAAAGACATTTTCTTAAGGGCCTTAAAAGGAGTAAGCGACCCAGAAAAGAAGCGCAAGATTATAGGCAGGGTGTTTATAAAAATTTTCGAGAAACAGGCAAAAAAATTAGGCAGGATAAGATTTTTAGCCCAGGGTACATTATATCCTGATGTGATTGAATCAAGATCTCCTATAGGGGGGCCTTCGGCAACTATTAAGACTCATCACAACGTTGGGGGCTTGCCCGCATCTTTAAGTTTTAAGTTAATCGAACCGCTTAAAGATTTATTTAAAGATGAGGTAAGACTGTTGGGAAAAGAGCTTGGTCTGCCTGATGAAATCATTTTTAGGCAACCCTTTCCTGGCCCTGGTCTTGCAGTGCGGCTAATCGGTGAAGTTACTAAAGAAAAACTTGATATACTGCGCCAGGCAGATTGGATATTAATAAACGAGATAAAGAAATGTGGATTATACAGGAAATTATGGCAGTCATTTTGTGTTCTTTTACCTATAAAAACGGTGGGCGTGATGGGAGATGAGAGAACTTATGAGAATGTCATAGCCATAAGGGCAGTGACCAGCGAGGATGCAATGACTGCACATTGGGCGAGGCTTCCGGATGATTTATTGGAAAGAATTTCCAACCGTATTATAAATGAAGTCAAAGGGGTAAATCGTGTCGTATATGATATCTCATCTAAGCCACCAAGTACGATTGAGTGGGAGTGAGGTTTTATACATTCGCGGCCAGCCCCGCCTATAGTTTCTTAGGAAATAGTAGCGGGATCCCGCCAGAAGTAATATGACGATTAAGCGGGAAAAACCGCACCCTTCATGGTGAGGATGAACAATTGAGCCGCTTGAGTATCAATTTCAAACAAACTCCGGTCTTTAGACCGGAGAAATTGATTAGAGACAGAAAAAAGGGGACTAAAATGTTTGAGGCAAAGGTTTATATTGTTTTAAAGAAGACAGTGGCAGATCCACAAGGGCTGACTGTAAAAGCCGCCTTAGAATCTCTTAGGTTTAAGGAAGCCAATGAGGTGCGTATTGGGAAGTTAATCACCATCAAATTAAATCTAAAAGACAAAAAAGAAGCCAAGGCAAAACTTAACCAGATGTGTCAGAAGTTATTGGCTAATCCGATAATAGAGGATTACAGTTTCCAGATAAATGAGGTATAAATGAGCCCCACCCTTCCTAAGAAGAATGGGTTAGATAATAATATAAGGAGGGACGGGGTCAAAAAGGAAGGAAGGGCGGGGTGAAATTTGGCGTCGTTGTCTTTCCAGGCTCTAACTGTGATCAGGACTGTTTTTATGTAGTCAAGGATGTATTAAAACAGCCAGTTGAATATATCTGGCATAAGGATACAAAATTAGATAACCTTGACTGCATTATACTACCCGGCGGTTTCAGTTATGGAGACTACTTGAGGACGGGTGCTATAGCAAGGTTTTCTCCGGTAATGAAGTCTATTGCCGACTTTGCCAGAAAGGGTGGTACTGTAATAGGGATTTGTAATGGTTTTCAGATACTCCTTGAGGCAGGACTGCTTCCCGGCGTTATGCTAAAGAATAGAAACCTTCATTTTATTTGTAAGCATGTTTATATAAAGACGCAGAATATCCAGACTAGGTTTACAAGTTTATATAAGCAAGGTCAGATTTTAAAGATGCCCATTGCGCATAACGAAGGCAATTATTATATTGATGCAGCTGGGCTAAGGGAGTTAAGAGATAATAACCAAGTAGTATTTCGTTATTGTTCTGCTACAGGAAAAGATAGCGACGAATTTAATCCTAACGGCACATTAGCTAATATCGCAGGTATCATAAACAAAAGAGGAAATGTTTTAGGGATGATGCCGCATCCTGAACGTAGCTCAGAAAGAGAACTGAGTTCCCAGGATGGTTATTTTATATTTAAGTCAATAGTTCAATGGCTAAAGGCGAGAAGAGTATGGTAAAACCAAATGTATATCATTCTCTTGGTTTAAGCGATAAGGAATATCAGAACATCTTAAAGATTCTGAAGCGCAAGCCAACAAACACAGAACTGGCAATGTTTTCAGTGGAGTGGTCTGAACATTGTGGGTACCTGTGTTCTCGCAAATGGCTGAAACTTTTACCCAAGAGGGGTAAATACAAGACACTGATAGGAGAAGATTCCGGAGGCATTATCATTGATGGCTTAGCCATAATCTTTAAGATGGAAAGCCACAACCATCCTTCACAGGTTGAGCCGAAACAAGGGGCTGCCACAGGAGTAGGAGGAATCATAAGGGATATATTTACAGCAGGAGCCAGACCCATAGCATTGTTAGATTCTCTGCGCTTTGGGCCGCTTAACCAGTCTTATAATAAATATCTTCTTACGGGAGTTGTAGATGGAATTCAGTTTTACGGAAATTGTGTGGGAGTGCCGACAGTCGGTGGTGAAATTTACTTTGACGAAAGTTACAGCGGAAATTGTTTGGTTAATGCGATGTGTATCGGCATAGCCAAAAAGGATAAGTTAGTTCGGGCGGCTGCATCTGGCCTCGGAAATTCGATTATGTATGTCGGCTCAAGCACAGGCAGGGATGGAATTGGTGGATGTAGTATCCTTGCTTCGCATGAATTTAAAGAAGGCGAAGAAAAGAGACCAACGGTTCAGATAGGAGATCCATTCACAGAGAAGTGCTTGATAGAGGCGACCTTAGAAGCCATTAATACAGGATATGTAGTGGGGATTAAGGATATGGGAGCAGCTGGTCTTACTTGCTGTACGAGTGAAATGGCTCAAGCTGGAAATTCAGGTATGGACATAGAATTACAAGCAGTGCCTAGACGAGAAGAAAATATGCAGCCCTGGGAGTTGATGATGTCTGAGTCTCAGGAAAGGATGCTTATCTGTGTAAAGAAAGGCAAAGAGGACCACATAAAGAAAATATTTTTGAAATGGGATCTTAACGCATCTGTTGTCGGCAAAGTTACTAATGATGGACTAGTCACAATTAGAGACGATGGCAAGATAGTAGCCCAGATAAAGGCGCATTCTTTAACTAAGGCTCCGGTATATGATATGCCTTATAAGAAGCCAAGGTATTTAAGAGAGTTAAATAAACTTGCGCTTGGTAAGATCCCAGAGCCAGAAGATTATAATAAGGTTTTGCTGAGGCTAATGGCCGCACCATCTATTACCAATAAGACCTGGGTATACGAACAGTACGACCATATGGTTCAGACAAACACCGTGGTATTGCCTGGTTCGGATGCAGCTGTGCTCAGATTAAAAGGAACAAAAAAAGCAATAGCTGCAACTTGCGATTGCAATAGTCGTTATTGTTTTCTTAATCCCTACAGGGGTGCTCAGATTGCAGTTATAGAGGCGGCAAGAAACCTAGTGTGTTGCGGAGCCAATCCAGCAGCGGTTACTGACTGTCTTAATTTTGGAAATCCTGAGAAGCCAGAAAGTTTCTGGCAGTTTAAGAATTGCGTGGAGGGTATCGCAGATGCGTGCAGGTTATTTAATATAGCCGTAGTAAGCGGAAACGTCTCTTTCTACAATGAGAGCCCAAAGTCCGTTATCCATCCAACTCCGACGATAGGTATGATAGGTATTATCAACGATATAAACAAAACCTGTGCGCAAAATTTTAAGCAGGCAGGCGAAGCTATAATCCTTTTAGGCTATTGCAGAGAGGAATTAGGCGCAAGTGAATATCTGAAAGAGATTCATAATTTAACAAAAGGCGATGCGCCGCAGTTAGACCTCAAACTAGAACAGGCTGTTCAGAAAACAGCGCTTAAGGCAATAGAGAAAGATCTGGTGAATTCAGCCCATGATTGTTCTGAAGGGGGGTTAGCAGTGGCTCTAGCTGAATGTTGTATTTCAGATAAAGATAATATGATAGGTGCCAACATCAATAAATTAAATTATGATATGAGACAAGATGCCTTACTTTTTGGTGAATCCCAATCAAGGATTATTCTTTCCTGTAATAGTGACTGCGTGGAAAAAGTAAGAAAAATTGCTCTAGAATTTAAAGCCCCCTTTTGCGTTATTGGTAAAACCGGCGGTAGGGTCTTAAGAATTTTAAATGGCATAGAAGAATTAGTCTCTTTGCCTTTAGAAGATTTATATGCAGAGTGGAGTGGGTCGTTAAAGAAAGAAATTGAAAGGTAATGTAACTATCCCGTCTCATAATCTGCCCTAAAATTTTCTTACGATAATTTTAGGGCATTCGGCGGGATTTCGCTAGACTAAAACTTGAGGTGCTCAATGTGCGGGATATTCGGAATATACCCACATAAAGATGCAGCGCAGCTAGCCTGTTTGGGTCTTTATGCACTCCAGCATCGAGGCGAAGAATCAAGCGGAATAATTACTCGTAATGGTAAGAAGGTATATTTACATAAAGCCTTGGGTTTAGTGAGCGATTGTTTCGATGAAAAAAATATTCGCGGTCTGCGTGGTGAACTGGCAGTAGGACATGTACGTTATTCTACCACTGGAAGTAGCAATATCAAGAATACCCAACCCTTTTATGTAAAATCAAAAATTGGCGATATCGCCATTGCGCATAACGGAAATCTTACTAATACGCTCATCCTCCATAAGGAACTTGAAAATAACGGTGCCCTATTTCAGACGAGCATGGATTCAGAAATTGTTGCACATCTGTTGGCGCATAGTCAAAAAAAGGATATAAAAGAGGCAATCATCTGGTCGCTCTCTAAATTAGAAGGGGCTTATTCTTTAGTGTTAATGCTTGATGATATTCTTATTGGAGCAAGAGATACTCAAGGCTTTCGGCCGCTATGTTTAGGTAAATTAGATGGCGCATATATCTTGGCCAGCGAAACGTGCGCTTTAGATTTAATTGGAGCCCAATATATAAGAGATATCAAACCAGGCGAGACTGTATTTATCTATAAAGACAATATAGAATCAGTTATGTCTTCTCAACAAACGCGTTGTGCCTTTTGTATATTTGAATTTATTTACTTTGCTCGGCCAGATAGTAATATTTTTGGTGAAAGTGTATATCTGGCACGCAAAAGACTAGGGAGAGAGCTGGCACGCGAATTTCCAGTTGATGCAGATATTGTAATGCCCATACCTGATTCGGGCACTTATGCAGCTTTAGGGTTTGCTGAAGCTGCAAAGATTCCTTTTGAGTTTGGCATGATTCGTAATCACTACATTGGCAGGACTTTTATTCAACCCAGCCAGGACTTGCGGGATTTTCGCGTGAAGATAAAACTTAACCCACTAAGGCAAGCTCTGTATGGCAAGCGCGTGATTGTTATTGAAGATTCTATTGTGCGGGGTACGACCAGCAGGATGCGCATAAAAACCCTGCGTCTTGCAGGAGCAAAAGAGGTGCATATGCGGATAAGTTGTCCACCGCTTAGGTTTCCCTGTTTTTACGGTATAGATTTTCCTACTAAGAAAGAACTTGTTGCCTCAAAACACGATATTGCTTGGATTCGTGATTTTATCGGCACAGATAGTTTGGAATACTTAAGCCTTGAAGGCATGCTTACTTCTATGCCCCTGGCTAAAGAAAATTTCTGTACTGCATGTTTTGATGGTAAATATCCGACCACTTTGCCGAAGGGACTTTCGAAAGAAGTGTTGGAAAAGGAGTAATAGGGCGGCACACCTACCTGCCGGCAGGCAGGAAAGTGCCGCCCTTGATTACTGTGATTATCCCGCACAAAAGAAAATATCCAGCGGGATCCCGCAAAGCGGGAAAAAACAGATTACAGCGATTAAACGCGTCGTCGAGATAATCACTGAAATCTTATTAGAAATCACTGTAATCATAGGCTGGAACGGATTTTGTGACAGCCTAAAAAGGAGTAATTGAAGGAGGCAGATTTATGTGTGGCATAATAGGTTATATTGGTAATAAAAATGCTGCCCCAATTATCATGGAGGGGCTTAAGAGACTCGAATATCGGGGTTATGATTCTGCAGGTTTGGCTACTGTGCATAAAGGTAAGTTGATAATTGCGAAATGTAAAGGTAGAATTAACGATTTAGAAGGCCTTCTTAAAAAGAGGTCTTTAATGGGCAATATAGGATTAGGCCATACTCGTTGGGCTACACATGGAAAGCCTTCTACAATTAATGCCCATCCCCATACAGATGGCCAAGGCAAGATTGTTGTAGTACATAATGGGATAATAGAAAATTTCAATGACTTGAAAAAGAACTTAGAAAGAAACGGATGTAAGTTCGTATCCCAGACAGATACCGAAGTAGTTGCTCATTTGATTGGCAAATTCTATAGAGGTAATTTAGAAGAGGCAGTAAGAAAGGCTTTAAGGAAAATAAAAGGTTCCTATGCCTTAGGTATTATAAGCCGTGATGACCCAGATAAAATAATAGCAGTAAGGCGCGATTCTCCTTTAGCTATTGGTTTAGGTAGACAAGAAAATTTCATAGTTTCAGATATTTCGGCAGTTTTAGACCATACTAAGAAAGTTATATATCTTCACGACGACCAAATAGCTGTTATTACCAAAGATACGGTTAAGATATCTGATTTAAAAGGAAGGACGCTGCCTAAGAAGATAGATACTATTTCTTACGATATAGAGGAGGTCCAAAAAGGGGGATTCACTCACTTTATGTTAAAAGAGATTTATGAGCAACCCCAGGTTCTTTCCAGAATTATTTCTCAGTATGTAGCAGTTGAAGGCGTAATTAGATTTGAAAACCATAACATAGAAAGCAGTTTCCTTAAGAAGATAGAGAATATAATCATTGTTGCCTGCGGCACGGCCTTTCATGCCGGCTTGATTGGTAAGTATATTATAGAGTCATTTGTGCGCATTCCTGTCTGGGTAGATGTAGGCAGTGAATTTAGATATAGAAATCCTATTATAAGAGAAAAGACATTAGTTATTGCCATTAGTCAGTCAGGTGAGACTGCCGATACTTTGGCAGCGGTAAGAGAAGCAAAGAAAAATAAGGTCAAGGTACTTTCTGTCTGTAATGTGTTGGGCTCAGCCTTGGCTAGAGAGTCAGATTCTGTTATCCATACCCACGCCGGTCCAGAGATAAGCGTGGCTTCTACCAAGGCCTTTACAGCCCAGATAATGATTCTGTATCTTCTGGGTTTGTATTTGTCTGATTTAAGAGGAACTTTAAGTAAAAAGCATATACATAAAGCCATGTCTTCCCTTAAAGAGATTCCCCATAAGCAAAAAAAGATTCTTGAAAGCGCAAGAGATATAAAAGCCATTGCCAAAAAACATCTTCATTTTGGTGCCTTTCTCTATTTGGGAAGGAATATTAATTTCCCTATAGCCTTGGAAGGTGCTTTGAAACTAAAAGAGATCTCCTATATCCCAGCCGAAGGTTATGCTTCAGGAGAGATGAAGCATGGCCCTATTGCTCTTATTGATGAGTATAGGGCAGTAGTGTGCATTGCCAATGAATCTTTGGTTTTTGATAAAATGATATCTAACATTCAGGAGATATTAGCCCGCTGCGGTAAAATCATTGCCATTGCAACTTTGGGGAACAAACAGATAAAAGATTACGTAAAAGAAGTAATTTTTATTCCCAATATAGAAGATATTTTTTCTCCGCTTCTAACAATTATTCCTTTGCAGCTTTTAGCTTACTACATAGCAGATTTGAAAGGATATGATGTAGATAAACCCCGCAATCTCGCCAAAAGTGTAACCGTGGAATAAAAAAGTATTTTAAATTCAAAAATAAATAGCAAGATGCCCTCCCAAGGTATATAAGAACAGAGGAATTTGCTTTACTTTGGACTCTTCCTGAGGTAAAATAAAAAAATCCATTGAATTTTATCCTTGACATCTTTGATGTCAAGGATTTAATTCGCACAATCAAAGATGCTATTCATAGAAGATTGACTTATGTCGCACCTTGTGCTCCATAAGTCAAGTGCTCATTAAAGGAGGCATAAATGGCTTTAAGATCTAAACAAGAGATAATGAAGATTGTAAAGCAGAAGAAGGTGAGACATATCCGGCTCTGGTTTACCGACGTATTGGGGTTTTTAAAAGGCCTGGACCTTACTGTTGATGAGTTACCCCGGGCATTTGAAGATGGCATGGGATTTGATGGCTCATCCATTGAAGGTTTTGCCCGCATAGAAGAATCAGATATGATTGCCCGGCCGGATCCTTCTACCTTTGCCATTCTACCCTGGGAGGCAAAGGAAGGCCGTAATGTTGCCCGCATGTTTTGCGATATCTATACTCCCGATGGCAAGCCTTTTGAGGGAGACCCGCGCTACGTATTAAAAAAGAACCTAGCGCGCGCAAAAAAGATGGGTTTTACTTATTATGTCGGCCCGGAACTAGAATACTTCTATTTTAATAATCCTAAAAACACCATTGTGTTAGACAGAGGCGGATATTTTGACCTCACACCCTTAGATTTTGCCCAGGATGTGCGCCAACAAACCATTATGGCGCTGGAAGATTTAGGGATAGTTGTAGAATACAGTCATCATGAAGTGGCCTCTAGCCAGCATGAGATAGACCTGCGTTATACTGATGCATTTACCATGGCAGATAACGTGATGACCTATAGGTTTGTAGTTAAAGAGATTGCCCAGCAGAAAGGCCTGCATGCCACCTTTATGCCCAAGCCCGTATTTGGCATAAATGGCTCAGGAATGCATACGCATATGTCTTTGTTTTCCGCCAAAGGCGGATCCGCCTCCGGCGGAAAAGGAGAGAGAAACGCCTTTTTTGACCCTAAGGATAAATTGCATCTTTCTAAGACCGCCAAACTCTTTATATCAGGGCTACTCAAGCATGCCCCGGAAATTACCTCGGTGACTAATCAATGGGTTAATTCCTATAAGAGATTAGTACCCGGATATGAAGCGCCGGTGTATTTGTGCTGGGCACAGATGAATCGTTCTGCGCTGATACGTATTCCTATGTATAAGCCCGGTAGAGAAAAATCCACGCGTATTGAATACCGCGCGCCTGACCCGGCCTGCAATCCATATCTGGCATTTTCGGTTATGTTGACCGCAGGTCTAGAAGGTCTAGAAAAGAAATATGCATTAGTAGAGCCAGCAAACGACAATATTTATAGAATGACTGAAGAAGAAAGGCAGCGTGCAAAGATTAAATCCTTGCCAGAAGATCTCCTGGAGGCAATAAAACTAACCGAGAAGTCAGAACTCGTGAAAAAATCCTTAGGCGATTTCGTTTTTGCATATTTTATCCGCAACAAAAGAATGGAATGGGACGAGTATAAGCAACAGGTAACCCAGTACGAGATAAATAAATACCTGCCAATATTGTGAAATTTCAGAAAGAAACTTTAAACGCAGATTCCCGCAAATCAAACGCAGATGGTCGCAGATTTATTTATCTGCGAAAATCTGCGTGCAATCTGCGTGTATCTGCGTTAAAGATATTTATTCTTATTTTATGAAGAATACTAAAAATAAAAAAGGTTACCAAATTTATTTAAAACAAATTGAGGCACTCTCTAAAGTTGCCAATCTAATTACATCGGGTTTGTATCTGGAGGAACTCCTACGTCTGGTCGTAAATGTTACAGCTGAGATAATGAATTCAAAGATCTCCTCTCTTATGCTACTAGATCCGGATAAGAAAGAACTGGTAGTAAAAGTCACTCAGTCGATCTCAGAGGCCTACAATAAAAAACCCAACCTTAAATTAGGAGAAGGTATTGCGGGCATAGTGGCTCAAAATAACAAGCCGATTTGTGTTCCAGACGTCAGAGAGGATGAACGCTACCTTAATAGGGATATCGCCAAAAAAGAAGGACTTTGTTCTTTGGCCAGTGTACCCTTGGCGGTTAAAGGAAAGATAATCGGAGTTATCAACTGTTATACCTCTAAGAAACATAAATTCACAAAACACGAGTTGGATGTTTTAAGCACCTTGGCTAATCAGGCGGCAGTAGCCATTGAGAATGCAGAACTGAACCTCAAGGTACGTAGTGCCGAGGAAGCATTGACTACCCGAAAACTCGTGGAAAGGGCAAAAGACATTCTTTCTCAAGAAGCAAATATCTTACCGTCGGAAGCCTACCGTTTAATTCAAAAACAGAGCATGGATAGCCGCAAATCCATGCGTGAAATCGCCGAGGCCATCATCCTGGCCAGGGATATAAAAGAGAAAAAGGCCTAAATTCCTATGAAAGATACAGGAAAGGCATTTGCTTTTTTGGAAATTTTATTAGTCTTAATGGTTATTTCGTTTTTGGTTTATATTGCATTAAAAACTTATTTTAAAAAACTAACTATGGATAAAGATACAGAAAAATTTTTATCGGAACAGGGGGTAGATACCCGAAACCAAAAGGCAATCTTAGATAGCGTTAAAGATAAAGTCCGGGGAATCAATAAGCAGCAGCTTGATTATGAAAAAAATATTGGGAATATAATATTTCCTTAACAAATCGGGGGTAATTATGAAGGTAAAAGAGATAATGACCAAAGATGTAACAAGTATTCTTCCTGATACCAATGCCAAGGAGGCATTAGATTTATTAGAGAAGATGCAGATTAGTGGCTTGCCGGTAATTGATGATAAAGGCAGGTTGGTAGGTATGTTTACCGAGAAAGAGGTTTTGGCTACAATACTACCTAGCTACATAGAAAAAGTAGGCAGATTTATATACGAAGAAAATCCCAAGACAGTTAAACAGAAGATGGCAAATTTACGCAATATCAAGGTCAAGGATATAATGCGCAAAGAGGTAGTAACGGTTGATGAGGATGTTGCTCTTTGCGAAGTAGCGCGCACTATGCTGACTCAAAAGGTAAGACGTATTCCTGTCTTGGATAAAGAAAAAAGGATGGTGGGTATTGTAGCTCGTACAGATGTTGTGAGGGCATATCGAAGGGAAGCAGAGTGAAGAATAAACTAATTTCCAAATTTATTTTTTTATTTTCTTTAATTATCTTGGTTGGATTTATCAGCCAAAAGATCGGTTTGAATATTCAGCAGATAATCGCTATCTCTATCTTTTCTGCTTCAGTTTTTGCGACGCTTCTATTCTGGGATTTTCGCGTTGCGATTGCCTTCATAGGCATCGGAGTACTTTTAATAACCAAAACCGTAGATTTAGAGAACATGATTAAGTTTGCATCTTTGGAGGTAATTCTTTTTCTAGTAGGGATGATGGTTTTGGTAGGTTTAATTAAGGAAGTGGGTTTTTTTGCCTGGTTGGTTACATTAATTCTTAGGATAAGAAATTTGACTTCTAAGAAGTTTGTTTTTGCCATCTCGATACTCTCTGCAATTCTGGCCTGCTGCGTCGATGAGGTAACTTCCATCATATTTATGGCTGCAGCAATCTTAGAGATTTGTGATTATTTTGAGATAGAACCCACACCCTTTATTATCATAAGCATATTATCTACTAATATTGGCTCCACAGGTACGGTTTTAGGCAATCCCATTGGTATTTTGATTGCCACAAAAAGCGGACTTACTTTTGAGGATTTTATCTTTAAGGCGTTTCCCTTAATGTTTATTTGTCTTCTTACGACTATATTTTTAGTGATGTTTTGGTATAAAAAAGCAATGAAAAAGTTGGATGAAAAAATAAAAGAATTGGGGGCCAATGAGATATTAATAAAACTTATCTCAGTCCCCCCAGAAAGACAATTAAAATTAGGCCTGGGGATTTTTGGCCTCACGCTTTTGTTCATTTCGCTACACCATCGCTTAGAACTCTTATGGAATTTAGAGGCCAATACTTTACTTTTAAGTATCCCTTTAATCTCTGCAGGTAGTGTGATGATTTGGAAATGGAAGAAGGCTCGCGATTATATCGAGAAAGATGTGGATTGGTGGACACTTCTTTTCTTCTTACTTCTTTTTGCTAAGGCCGGAACTCTGAAATACACAGGGGCAACGGATGTCTTTGCAAAAAAAATACTTACTTTGGTAAAACACAGCCCTGGGATGCTTATTGGGACAATCCTTTGGATGAGCGCCATCGGCTCATCTATATTAGATAATGTGGTTTTGGTGGCTGCTTTTATTCCTATTGTACAAAGTTTTAAAGACTTAGGATTTGTGTTACAGCCTTTGTGGTGGGCACTTCTTTTTGGCGGCTGCATGGGAGGTAATATCACTCTCGTTGGTTCAACAGCCAATATTGTGGCCTTAGGAATCTTAGAAAAAGAAAAGAATATTCGTATGACCTTCTTTCGTTGGTTCTGGATTGGTCTTACAGTAGGATTAATTACAACTGCAATTGTCTGGATCGCGCTCCTGGTTTTGCCAATGTATCATTAAAGAGAGCGCTGAAATATTCTTAAATATCATATCAGCGCTCTCTGATTACACAGATTATTTTCCCGCCAGAGCGGGATCCCGCTCATTAGGCGGGAAAGATTACACAGATTGTCTCGTCGGAGATTTAATCTGTGTAATCTGTTTTTAATCTTTCCCCGAATAATCTTACTCTTTGAAGTATCGTTTCGGGATCCCGAAGAATAGCTCAAGAAGTTACTACATTCGGGATAATCAGAGATTGCTGCATTGT
>Ga0315289_10004002_pt1 | contig 22124 bp, 13 predicted proteins | sample YL17G11_40_MG_FD_203452 | JGI IMG/M metagenome (GOLD analysis project Ga0315289, IMG submission 203452) | Sediment microbial communities from Yellowstone Lake, YNP, Wyoming, USA - YL17G11_40 | ecosystem: Environmental > Aquatic > Freshwater > Lake > Sediment | place: USA: Wyoming | collected... | reverse complement strand
AATGACGGGGCGTGCCGCCCGGAACCGGTAGAGGTGGGCAAGCATCCGGCTCAGCGCACACCTTGAACGTCTCTGACGGCTCTTGGCCCACTGAATCAGGTAATCGGGTTCCGGCTGGCTCATTGCTTCCTCCCTTCATTGGAACAAGTCTTGGCGAGTTCCGTTGTTCTCACGATTCCTTTGCGGGGGCTAAGCCCATCCTTACCAGGAAGGGGAGGGCTAAGGATGACACCTGGCTTCTTAACTGGTGAAAGAGCAGGATCGCGACCCCCACCGAGGCGGCGGAGAGCCCCGCCGTGAGGAGGAAGACCATGGCCCAGTGCCATTGAGACACGCCCAGGAGCGCAAGCACCCCGGACAAGGCGACAAAGAGGAATGCCGCGCCAATCGGGAGGAAAGTGTCGCCCAGGGGCAGCCGGTGAACCCTGGATAAGCGCGTGGAGGAAACGATAGTGGCCAGTGTTTCACCGGCAAGCCCGCACGCCGCCAGCGTGGGAAGACTCTGCTTGCAGAGGACGGCCGCCACGCCCAGCGCCAGACCGGAGAGCCGGAAGATGTTCGAGATCATGAGGTTCTTCGTGTCACCTTTGGCCGATGCGGCGATGGCGGGTGCCGCCCGGATGATCCGAAAAGCGTTTGCCGCCACCAGCCAGCCCAGAATGACCCCCGTGCCCGCGTACTTGTGCCCGAATACCGTCGTCACGATTCCTTCGCCCGCCACGATCAGGACGATCGCGAACACGGCCGAAAAAGCGGACAAAGCCTGGATGCACGTCCGGTACTTCCTGCGGAACTCGACGGGGTTGCTCTGCACCGCCGACAGCAGCGGCAACATGATGGCGCCGACAACCGACACGAACATCATCCCCGGGATCAGCGTCAGCTGGACCGCCACGGAATAGACGGCCAGATCGGCTTTCGTGTAGAAATGCCCCACCAGGAAGCAGTCTCCCTGCAATACGCCGAACATGAGAAACCCATTGATAAGGAGCGGCCAGGAGAAATCCAGAATGCCCTGGATATGCCGTTTGTCCCACCCAAACTGGAACCCGCGCTCGGCGTACACATGGGTTCCGCCGGCGTTCATGACCCACCTTGCGATCAGGAGCCACAGAATCACCCGGTAGTCCCGAAGCCACAACGCCAGGGGCAAAGCGGCGATCGTGATCAGAACCTGAGGAACCGTGTCCACCAGCACGACGGGGAGATACCGCATGGATCGCACCATGCGGTTGACGTCCAAGTGCCCCAGTCCCTGCATAATGGGGATCACCGCCAGAATCTGGAAAGCCCACAGCGTCTCGGTCGCGTTGAAGAAGACAGACACCCACCCGGCGAAGATGAATATCAGGAATGCGCTTGCAAGCCCCGCCAGGAGTTGAAAGGAGTGCGCCGTGGCCTGAAAACGCGCGTCTTCCCCGTTCCTGGACTGGACGATCAGGCCGGAGACGCCCAGACGATTCACCATCTCGAACAGGGAGATCGTGATAGCGAACGTGGCGGCCAGGCCGAAATCTTCCTTTGTCAGAAGGCGGACCAGGATGATGTTTCGGATGAATGCACAACCCTGGGATACGGCCTGCCCTCCGCTCAAAAGGACAGAGCCTTTCAGTGCCTTCGTGCGTAATGTCATACAGGGCCTCTTCCTGCGTTCCGGCACAACCCTCCTATTGTTACCATACTCAAAGTTGCCTGTCAACATGCTATGGAACCAGGACTTTCCCCATTTTCCCGCGCGAATTCGAGAGTGGAGCAAGGAAGCGAACACGCCTCTTGAGTAGGGTGCTGGTGAGCGAAGCGAACCGCACCATCCACCACGTGTTGCGCCTCCGGGACACGGAAAAGGGGGATAGAAGAGTTGGTGCGGTTCGCTTCGCTCACCAGCACCCTACGTGTCTTGCTCAGTTGGTGCGGTTCGCTTCGCTCACCAGCACCCTACGTGTCTTGCTCAGTGGCATCACTCATCACCCCGCTTGCCCACCGGCCCATCACCCGGCAATCCTTCGGGTCCCGCAAGGGCGAACATGCGTTGGACTTTCCCCATTTGACCGGCGTCAACTATTTTTTCTCTCTGGCGACAATTAGAATTCCCGGTTCTTGGGAGGGGGATGGGGGGAGGGTTTCCCTCCCCCCCCACGACCGCTCTTTGCCCTAGGCCTTTCTCTGGGTGGAGGGGGCTTGGCCTTCCGACTCCAGACGGGAAGGAGAAAGGACTATATTGCGGGAAACGAGGCTGGGGCGACGCGGGGCCGGGAGAACGTGCGCGCAACCCTTCCCCCTTTCAGCGCCGGTGGTGAGAACATTGCCATGCGGGGCGTCTTCGGAGCACCCTATAGCGGGCGTCCCTTCACATTGCCCGGAGCGGCGGGCGGAACCGTGTCTGCCGTTGTGGCTGATGCCTCGGGCGACGCGGCGGATTGGTTGCTTTCGGCATCAATGGCTTTCACCACATAGAAGTAAGTTGTCCCGGAGGCCAAACCGGAATCTGTATACATCAGGCCGGCGACCGGTGTAGCGGTCAGAAGCGTCTTGGGTTCCCCGGAAGTCTGGGAACGGTAAACGCGATACCCAACGACACCGACATTATCGGTGGACGCGCTCCACGAGAGGCTGATTTGGCTGCCCGACACAGACAGGGCGGACAAACTTCCAGGAGCCGTGGGCGCCTGGGTATCCGATTTGGCCGGCGTGGTAACCAAAGCCGGAGCCGAAGAGCCTGATTCATTCCCTGCCGTATCGTACGCCGACACTGTGTACGAGTACTGTGTCTGGGGAGACAGCCCACTGTCCCGAAAGGAGGTCGCATGTACAGCATAGCAAAAGGAGCCATTGCGGAAAATCCTGTAACCCGCGACAGCCACGTTGTCCGAGGATGCGGTCCAGGAAAGATCGACCGCGGAGCTGGAGATGGGCGACGCCATCAGATTGGCGGGGACAGTGGGAGCTTGAGAGTCGGTCGCTACTCCTCCTCCGTCGAATAGCGCCTTGACCTCGGCGCTGCTTAGCGGGCGATTGTAAATCCGAACCTCGTCCAGGCGGCCCTTGAAGAACTCTCCCGAACCATTGCTGCCCAGCGTGGTCGAATTCGTTGACGCAGGCAGATTGCCTGTTTGAGCGTCCGCGATGTCGGAGGTTCCGTTAATATACAACACACGTTCGCCGCTTTTGTAGGTAAGAGCCACGTGATACCACTGATCAGAACTCAAGGTCGTTTGCGAAAGCAGGTAACTCGTGCCGCCCGTCGTTCGAATGCCGGCGCGAATCTGCCCAGTAGTCTTCGATATTTGCAGCAGGAACGGATTAACCAGGCCGCGGACAAGGAGTGTCTGATAAACTGTAGCGGTTCCCGTGGGGCAAAGCCAAAGCGCAATCGTGGCTCCCGCCTCAAGCCCGAAACCGCTCTGTCCCACGTTCACGGCGTCATCCACTCCGTCAAAGCTAAGGGATCCATCCAAGCGACCACTTGCCCAAGCAGGACCATTCTGAAGCGTGCCGGTATTGCCCTGTCCCGAAGAGTCAGCCGCCTGCGTGCCGCTGATCTCATCGAACTTCCAGTAGCCCATTAGCCCGGTCTCCCTGGTGGGATCGTCGTTTCGGATGGTTCCCGTCGCTTGCGCAGCTTTGATCTGGCCGCCGACCGCGTTCGACAGGTTGACCACAAAGGTCTCAGACGGTTCTTCGACAAGGTCTCCCTTCACCACAACGGGCAGAGTTATCTCGGCGGTGTCGGGCGGAAAGACCAGTGTGCTCGAGAATCCCACATAGTCGTTGTTGGCAACGGTGGCGGTGCCATCAGCCGTTGCGTAGTCCACCCGGATTTCCTGGGGGCTCGGCACGTTGAGAGAGAGTGAAAACACCGCCAGAGTTGTTCCGCTGTTTCCCTCCCACACTGCGGCATTTGTGATGGAGATTTCCTCCGACTGTGGCACATAGACAAGGGTTCTTGTGCTCACCGCGACGGACTGCGCCGATTCATTGCCGGCTGCATCAAATGCGGAAACGGCGTAAGTGTAGACTGTGGAGGCGGACAAACCCTTGTCCTCATGGGACGTCGCGGTGACCGTTGTCACCGCGGTGTTGTCCCGGAAGATCCGGTAGCCGGCCACTCCGTTATTGTCTGTTGAGGCGGTCCAGGTCAGGTTAATCTGCGAGGAGGAAATCGGCGTTGCTCCAAGATTGGAGGGGGGAGACGGGGGATCGGCATCGAAGAACTCCAGTGCGCCTCTGTCCCACGTCCCGTCCGTCCCACGAGTCACTCCCAGCATATCCACTTGGTACATGCTGTCCCCTTGGAGATCCGTCTTGCTGTCCGGCAAAGGAGACTTCAGTCGGAAATCGCCGTGTGTCCAGCCGCGGAAGGGATCCCCTGTTCCCAGCACGTCATGCGGTTGTGCAGTGGAACCGTACCGGATGGCCGTATCCAGATAGGTATTGTATCCTGCCGTTACATTGTCCATTCCCGCCCAAGCGCAGTTGTACCAGAGATTATTGTAGACTTCGCAACCCTCGGCAAGATGCATGAAGACCCCGGTGTTCAAGCCTTGGAGATTCACGATGGTGTTGTTGTAAACTTTGACGTTGCGTGTGTAACCAGTGCCCAAGATGACTAATGCGCCCGCCGGTTCCTCGACGAGCGTGTCCTCCGGGGAAAGAGTGAGCGTGCTTGAGGTGATACCCGCAATCGTATAATAACCGTCATTGTGCAACGAACCTTGGACCTTGAGTTTGCGCCCGACCTCGAACAAACTCCTCAAATCAGGGGGATCCTTAATGAACCCGTTGTCCGAGTCCGTTATCGTGTCCGCAGCCCCGTCATTGTGATGAAAGGCGAACGTGGTGCTGGTGAGGCCGCTGACCGTGACACCCGTAATGCCGGCGCTTTGAACGAGCTGTCCGTACGGATTCCCATCGGAGAGAAAGATGATATTCCCGTAGACCCGCCAGTTCTCGTGCACCTGTGTTTCGTTTTTCTTCAGGTCGAGAACTCCCGTGCCGGTAATATCGGCCCATATGTTGTACCGAACGATCATATCGTCAGAACCCCTGTCCGCGAAAGGCGCCCCGTGGGAGGCCGGATCGTCGTAATTCCTGCAGATGTAATTGTACTCGATGACCCAGTACTGACCGTACATGGCAAAGAAAGGAGTACGTTTGGTGTCATGCACATAGCAATGGGAGATGTGAATGTATCTCGATCCCATGCCTTCTTCCGTCATCGCCATCTGGTACAGGCCAAAGCAGGCACGGTCATCTACGGAAACCCCTCCAATATCCACATGCTTGAGGACGATATGGTCCGGCGCTTTCGTAGGCGGGTTCGTCGAAACTCCGAGACAGATCGCATACGTGTTGTTCAGATTCGCCTGAATCTTGAAGCCGTGACCCGAGGTCCAGGCATTAATCCAGGAGCCGTTCGACAAGGTAGTGCTGGTCCAGGAATCAGGACGACCGCCGGTTTCTCCATCTATCTCATAATAGGAGGTCCGAATGTCGAGGATATTCCCTGTAAGAGTACTGAAGACCGCGGGACCCTCTCCATATGTGTTGTTCCACCCCGTGTCGGTTCCATGATTCGTTTCTGTGGCCTTCCTGACATAGATGAAGGTCTCGCCCGATGGGGGATCGTCGAACATGTAACGAGGGTAACTCCCTGCCGCCATGTAATAAGTATATCCCCTTGTCAGGTCATCAGGCAGCACGGCAAAAGCGGTCGTCCACGTCATCCCATTACCACCCGCGGGGGCATCGGACCTAACGTAACGGTACGTCGGATCGTCAGCTGCCGTAGCCGTTCCCCCAGGAAACGGCAAAAGGGACAGCACGAGAACACTTAGGCTCCAGCAACTTATGTACTTCATGACTATCACCTCCCGTTAGTGAATCGGCCCGGAGTTCGCCTTCATCTGTGGCGCCTCACTGCATCCTCAGGCTATGTCGCAAGCAATTCAAATGCCAATTCCTCAGAGTCCTTGTCCGCCTTCCGCAAAACACCCGAGAACACATGAAACGACTTCCGGCTGACCGGTACCGGCATCTTCTTCGCGTAAGGTGTCATGCCTGTAGACCTGACGCTGGGTGTGCCCCGTGTCCCCAGGTACGGAAAATGAACGGGATCTGCTTTTGCACCATGGGATATGATCCTCCGACGAGTGTTCCAATCCCAAGATGCATGATCAAGGGAAAAGTCCGAGTGTCTTGAGATCGAGAAAAACCGCTCTTCAAGACTGCTCAGAACATGTGTTCCTTGGGCTCAGGAACACGGGGCGGCAAGCCAAAGATCACGGATAAAGCCTCCACAAGTTCTCAACGCAGGTTTCCGAGAGACACTCGATTGCGCCCCTGTCCCACACGCCGTCTTTTCCTCTGTCATTTCCGAACAAGTCCTTTCCGTAAGAACTGTCCAGAACAATCCCCGGATCCGTGGGTCTTTTCAAGCGGAAGTCCCCTGTTCGCCAGTTGACAAAAGGATCGTTAGTGCCTGTCGCGTCATTTGGCTGCAAGGAGGAACCGTATCGGATGGCCGTATCCAGATAGGTATTGTATCCTGCTGTTACATTGTCCATTCCTGCCCAAGCGCAGCTGTACCAGAGATTATTGTAGACTTCGCAACCCTCGGCAAGCTCCATGAAGACCCCGGAGTTCAGGCCCTGGAGATTCACGATTGTGTTGTTGTAAACTTTGACGTTGCGTGTGTAACCAGTGCCCAAGGTGACTAATGCGCCCGCTGGTTCCTCGGCGAGCGTGTCCTCCGGGGAAAGAGTGAGCGTGCTTGAGGTGATACCCGCAATCGTATAGTAACTGTCATTGTGCAACGAACCTTGAACCTTGAGTTTGCGCCCGACCTCGAACACCCTCCGCGGCTCAAGGGGGGCTCGGTTGAACCCATTGTCCGAGTCCGTTATCGTGTCCGCAGCCCCGTCATTGTGATGAAAGGCGAACGTGGTGCTGGTGAGGCCGCTGACCGTGACACCCGTAATGCCGGCGCTTTGAATGAGCTTTCCGTACGGATTCCCATCGGAGAGAAAGATGATATTCCCGTAGACCCGCCAGTTCTCGTGCACCTGTGTTTCGTTTTTCTTCAGGTCGAGAACCCCCGTGCCGGTAATATCGGCCCATATGTTGTACCGAACGATCATATCGTCAGAACCCCTGTCCGCGAAAGGCGCGCCGTGGGAGGCCGGATCGTCGTGATTCCTGCAGATGTAATTGTACTCGATGACCCAGTACTGACCGTACATGGCAAAGAGAGAAGGACGTTTGGAGTCATGAATATAGCAGTGGGAGATGTGAATGTATTTCGATCCCATGCCTTCTTCTGTCATCGGCATCTGGTACAGGCCAAAGCAGGCAAGGTTATCTACGGAAGCCCCTCCAATATCCATATGCTTGAGGACGATATGGTCCGGCGATTTCGCAGGCCGGCTTGTCGAAACTCCGAGAGAGATCGCATCCGGATTGTCCAGACTCGCCTGGACCTTGAAACCGTGACCCGAGGTCCAGGCATTGGCCCAGGAACCATCAGACAAGGAAGCATCAGACGAGGTGTCAGGCCGGCCGCCGGTTTGTCCATCTATCTCATAATAGGAGGTTAGAATGGAGAGGACGTCTTCTCCTCCAGGGGCACTGAACACCGCGACACCATCACCATAGGAGCTGTCCCACCCCGTGTCGGTTCCATGGTCCGTTTGGGTGGCCTTCTTGATGTAGATGAAGGCCTGTCCCGACGGGGGATCGTCAAACACGTGCGAAGGATATGCTCCGTCCGCGATGTAGTAAGCGTGCCCTCTTGCCAGATTGCCTGGCAACACCCTCCATGCCTTCTCCCAGCTGGAGCCGTCTCCATTGGGACCGGCATCCGCTCGAACGCAATGGGATACCGGATCCTGCGTTCTGAGGGATATCTTCTCGGACTTCCCGGACTCGTTACCCGCGTGGTCAAATGCCGACACTTGGTATTCGTATAGCGTTGACGGAGATAGGCCGATGTCCAGGCAGGTTGTGCCAACAGTCGTTGCGATCATCGCGCCGTCCCGGAAAACCCTGTATCCCGTCACACCGATGTTGTCGATGGACGCGTCCCACGCAAGGGCGATGCCCGTATTCGCGACCTCTGCGGCCAGGAGGCGCTGGGGAACAGTCGGCGGTTCCCCGTCCGCGTGGATCACGCTCTGGTACAACGCCTGAATCTCCGCGCTGGTCAAAGCCCGGGTATAGAGCCGGATATCATCGACGGCTCCACAGAAGAACCCTGACTGTGCGGAATCGGCCCCGATCGTCAGGGGAGAAGCGGCAGTGGAGAGATCACCCCTAGGCGAGTTTGCGTTGTCCTCCGCCCCATCCACATACACAACGCGCGCGCCGTCCCGGTAAGTCATCGCAATGTGGTACCACGTGCCTGGAGTCACAGCTCTATTGGTGAATAGATAGTTCGTGCCGTTCGCAGTGCGGACCGTTGTCTCGATGCGATTGTCGCTTTTTCTCAGGCGGATACGGAAGGGGTGAACGTATTCACCCTTGGTCAACAAGGTCTGGAAGCCGCTGCCCGCTCCAACCGGATTGACCCATAGAGATACGGTCATGGCGGAGCTGGGGTTGAACTCAAAAGATCCGACACTCGCATAGTCGTTGATGCCATCAAAACCAAGCGCCTGTCTCTGGACCCCCAGGGTCCAGGAGGGACCGTTTACGAGAGTAGCGTCATGGCCGTTTCCTGAGGAATCGCCGGCGAGGGTTCCAGCACCCTCGTCCAGTCTCCAGTAGGCCAGAAGATCACTCCCCGCGGCGTGCAACGCTGCTGCCGGCAGGAAGGCGACGCAGAAGATAAGAGCCCTACAGACGCCAGAGAGACTGATCCTGCTTGCTCCAGATACTCGCATCCTTCATGTCTCCAGGGTCCGTGCTAATCATTGCCGACCCTGTGTCGGCACATCTCCTCCTTTATACTTGCTCACGCGGGCAAAGGCAAGCCCAATATGCATCGGCCTTCGCGGGCGATTGGAAATGAAGACTTTATCAGGCACCGGCCTTGACGCCAGGCCCTCGTATGGTTCCGAATGCCCCCCTCTTCCCGCCGGGAGCCTTCTCTTCGTCCCAAAGGGAGCCCCGGTCTACGGTGCAGTGGAAAGGGGCACCGCCGCGCCATTGTTCTTGAGGGACTGTGTGGAAGCTTCCAGTATCTGAACGACGCGGAGTCCGTCCAAACCGCTCGTCTCCGGTTCCCGGTTGTTGTCAATGCAGTCCAGGAAGTGTTGGCACTCCCGTTTCAGGGGCTCAGCCTGGCTCAGGTGCGGTGAGTAGATGTCCCCGTAATGGTAGGAGTACTGGAACTCGGCGAACGTGTCGTAGTGCGGGGGCGCCTCCACCCGCTTGTCGTAGATCTTGATCTTCTCCTGCGGTTCGATGTCGTTGTAAACCAGCATCTTCTTGGTTCCCACAATGGTCATCTCGCGGACCTTGTTGGGATCCAGCCAGCTGCTCATGATCGTGGCAAACCGGCCGTTGGTGAAATTGAGGGACATGTTGCTCACGTCCTCAATACCCTCGGCCACGTGGTCCTTGCCCTGGCAGTTCACCGACACGGGCGGCTCACCGAGAAGAAAGAGGATGATTGAGATATCGTGCGGCGCCAAGTCCCAGGCGACGTTGATGTCTTTCTGGAAAAGCCCCAGATTCAAGCGGCGGGAGCTGATGTAGAGCACCTCGCCGAGCTCACCCGAATCCAGGATCTGTTTAATCTTGCGGACCTCCGCCGTGTAGATGAAGGTGTGGCCGACCATCAACGTGAGCTTGCGCTGCCGGGCCAGATCCACCAGGTCCTGGCATTCCGCCACCGAGGAGGCCATTGGTTTCTCGATAAAGGTGTGTTTGCCGGCCTTAAGGCTCCTCATGCCCAGCCGGTGGTGCAGATGGACCGGGGTGGCGATGGCGATGGCGTCAATTTCCGCATCGCCAACCAACTCCTCGTAGTCCGTCACTGCTTTTTGGATGGAAGGGTACAGGCGCTTCATGTGCGCCAGCCGCTCCTGCGAGGTGTCGCAGACGGCTCTTACGCTTACATTGGAAAGACTGCTGAAATTCCGGATGAGGTTCGGTCCCCAGTATCCGCAGCCAACGACTCCGATATTAAGCGGCTTCTGCCTCGGCATTGGTCTCCTCCCTGATCGCGTCTGCTGTCGTCAGACCCGGCCACATCTTTTCCTTAGCCAACGATACCACGACGGGAAACGTTTTCAAGAGGATTCTCATGTCCTGCAAGAAGCTCATGTTGCGGGCATAGCGGATATCCAGCCGTACCATCTCCTTGAAGGTGAGCCTGTTCTTGCCGCTGACCTGCCACAACCCTGTCATACCCGGCACCGTGTTGAAACGGTCCGTGTGCCATCGCAGGTACTCGGCGGCTTCGTAGGGAATGGGGGGGCGTGGGCCGACGAGGCTCATATGGCCCAACAGAACGTTGACCAGCTGGGGCAGCTCGTCAATACAGGTTGCACGCAGAATCCTGCCGAATGGGATGATCGAGGGGCTGTCCTCCTGCTTGAGCATCGGCTTGTCTTCCGCCGCTCCGTGGATGAGCTGCTTGAGGTATTCCTCGTGCGCCTTGGTGTCATTGTTCACGTTCATCGAGCGGAACTTCCACATCGTGAAGCGCCTGCCGAGATAGCCGATCCTCTCCTGCTTGAAAAACACCGGTCCCGGAGAGACGATCTTGATGAAAACCGCCACGGGGATCAGGACTGGAGAGGTCAGGGCAAGGCCGAGGAGTGCGCCGGCGACGTCTATCGCCCGCTTCCACCAGGGCAGCTGCGGCACGCACAATGAGCGGATTTCGTGAACCGATTCCAGGGTGGCCGGGTCTTCCAGGCCGGCGGGTTCGTCATCTCCCAACCGGCCATTCTGCGGCTGGGCGGGGGTCATGCTTTTCGCCACTTGTGACTCGGCGCCCGACGAGACCGGTTCCGCCTCTTCCCGGCTGTCCCCCTCATCGTCCGAAGAAGGCTTCTGACCGCCAGGCGAGGAGGGACGCCCGCCGCCGGATTGCGACCGGGTGGGATAGGTGCGGATCTTGTGAGGGGGCACGGGACGGTTCAGACGCGCGAACTCCGAGCTGATGTGGTCAACAAACCGTTTCACTCCCTCCTCATATGTCTCCGGAAGGAGCACGGCAAGCCGGTCTGCTCCCAGCCACCCCACAATGTCGGTTGCGCGGATGCGCCGCTTGAGAACCCGGCCCAAGGCATAGAGCGTGTCCTTCTGCTCCCGCCTCTCGTCCGGAACCTCGTAAATGACCAGGGCAAAACCGTGGTGGTTTCTGTCGGCACGGCCCCTTTCCCGCTCCAAAGTCCTCTTGAACTCCTCCGTGTCGGCGACTCCCGAAATCTGGAGGGAACCCCCACCCGTCTGCAAGGACTTGAGATATCTTGACATCTTCTGCACAAGCATTTGAAACCTACCCCCTCTCAAGAATGCCTTCTATACCTTCCGCGTGAGGCCATTCTTCTGTCCGCGCGCGGGCTCTTCCGCATGGCCTTTCAGGCTCCATGCGATACCGGCGCACATCCGAGGCTAACCCGACGCGATCACTGTTCCCGGCGCCTGGGTCTCCGCGGAGCGCAACCTTTGATAGACCATGGACACAAAACCCGGGACTACGGCTTGGTTGTCTTCTGGAAAACACCCCACGCCAAAGCGCAGGTCGGTCTGTCCCTGGCAACTCTTCTTGTAACGGTCCACCGCCGCCACGGCGCCCGCGGAACAGGTCTCGCTCATCAGAATGGCGCCGAAGTTGTCGGAGAACTCGAAAAAGATGTCGCTTTCACGCATCGTGACATCCCGAAGATTCCGCAATAAAGCGGGATCACTGGACTTGACCATAGCCAGGGAGACAAAACGGCGATGTCGCTTTGCCTGCAGCAACTCATGGTCCAACACCCATTCCAGATCCGTAACCCCTCGTCTCATGGCCACACACCGTTCCCTTGCGACGTTTGTTTCCCCTGCTCTCTGGCGAGACGACACTCTTGTGCCGCTCGTGTGCTCCCGCACAACGAAGAGAATCCTCCTGCACGCTTAGCGTACGTCCCTCTTCGCATCACATCGTCCTCTTCTTAAGCAACTGGCGCGCCAAAAGCATTTCCGAAGTGGAGAAAAAGACCGCGCATCATGAAGCGTTGACGCAAGAAGAGTTAAGATGTTAGCCCCTCCTTGAGACTTGCGCTGGACATGCCCCCTTGACCCGCGAGTGCTCAATGTGAACGACACCTTTGCCGCCGCCAGTTACTCAAAATGAGCAACACGGCACGCCTTTCCCGAAACGATCAGCGCCGCAAAGAGCCAAAACAATGACGCTCCCGTCGGCCAAGAACGGCTGCAGGAGGGATCCCTCTATCCTTTCGAGCGGCCAAACGCGTCATATCTACAGGATGGGGAACTGCCCGCTGGAGAAAGAGAAAGAGAAAGGGAAAGAGACAAAACAACTGGAGACGTACTGAAGGACTATCCATCCACAGCCGCCGGGCTCTAGTTGGCGCCGCGCTCCCTCTTGAGCTTTCGGTAGACCCTGGAAAGGAACCGGGAAGCGGTTTGATCCTCCTCGGGATTGCTGCATCCCACGCTGAAACGCAGGGTATCCGCGTCGCGAACGCTTGTTCTGTAGCGGCTGATGGCGGTCAAGGCGCCTGTGGTGTCCGTCTCCGTCATCAGGATAGCGCCGAGGGAGTCGTTGAACTGGAAGAAAACGTCGCTCTCACGAATGGTGTTCCCGAGCACGTCCTTGGGACTCCGGGCGTTCTGGGATTCCACCATGACGAGGGAAACGGGCCGCCCGTACCTCTTGGCCAGGAGCAGCTGGTACTCCAACATCCATTCCATGTCGGCCAGTCCAGGAGTCATCCGTGTCAAGGCCTTTCCTGCTCTTGGGATTCCATGCACTGCCCGCCCCTAGTCGCCGCCCGAAGTCTCCAGCCCGGCGGGCTTCTTCAGTCCATAGACCTGGATCTTGCGTCTCAGCGTGCTGTATGTGGTGCCCAGGAGTTCGGCCGCTCTTCGCCGGTTCCAACCCGTCTGGGCAAGGACCTCCGAGATGATCTTGACCTCGCGGGCCCGCAACGAACTTCCTGCGGGCCGGGCAAGGGGGGACGGTCCGGGAACGGCGACCACCCGGCGCGGCTCAGCCTTCCCGATTGCCGCCAGAATGGTCTCCTCGTCTCCGGTTAACGCAAACCGGCGGATGACCGCCTCGAGTTCCCGCACGTTGCCCGGCCAGGTGTACCCCATCATGGCGGACATCGTTCTTGCGGAGATTTCGGGAGTGCGGTGAAGAACCGCGCCGTGTTTCGCGATGAAGTGGTCAATCAGGGGTGGAACGTCTTCCATTCTTGTCCGCAGGGGCGGAAGCACAATACAGTAATCGTTCAGGCGGTGGAACAGGTCGGCGCGGAACTGGCGAGTGGCGATCATGTCCTCCACCGGCGCGTTGGTGGCCGCGAGGATGCGTGTGTCGATGTGGATCGTTTTTGTGTCGCCCAAGCGGCAGAACTGCTTGTGCTCGATCACTTGGAGGAGCTTGGCCTGAAGGGTCGTGGGGATCTCCGCTATCTCATCCAGGAACACCGTTCCTCCGGCCGCTAGTTCGAAGCGGCCCGGCTTGCGCCGGTCCGCGCCCGTGAAGGCGCCTGCCTCATGGCCAAAGAGATCCGATTCAAGCAGGGTCTCCGGGATAGCCGGGCAGTTGATCTTGACAAAGGCGCCTGTGGCGTTGCGGCCGGAGATCTCGGCGATCAGCCGCGCGACCACGTCCTTGCCGGTGCCGCTTTCACCGCGTATCAGGACTGTCATGTCCGACGAGGCCACCTCGGCGATCTGCAGCCGCACGTTCGCCATCGCCTTGCTCTCGCCCACGAAATCCGGACGTGTGGCTACGTGGCGCTCAAAGACCTGCCGGTCCTCGAGAACCTGCTTCTTCAGCAGGTTTCGCTCGGTCTCCAGTTCGCGCACCAGTTCCCGGTTTTGCCGGACAAGGCGCTGGTGTTCCGCCGCGCTGCGGACCGACCGCGCCAGCGCCTTCATGTGAAGCGGTTTGCACAGGTACGCAAAGACGTGCTCGTCGAGCGCGGCCAGCGAGGTTTCCAGCGACGGGTATCCCGTCATAATGACGACTTCGGTGTCCGGCCGCACCGCCTTCAACCTGCGTATCGTCTCCAGGCCCGGCAGTCCCGGCATCGAAAGGTCCACCAGTGCTATGTCGTATCCCGTCTGGATTGCCATCTCCAGGGCTTGTTCCCCGCTATCCGCGGCCATGGGGCAAAACCCCAGTTCGTAGAGCATCCGGCTGACGCTTTCGCGCACCACGGGCTCGTCGTCAATCACCAGGACGGAGGGGGAGGGTTCCTTTGTCATTCTCATCACCAACCGCACACTTCAGAGGTGAGTCTTGAGTCTTGAGGCTTGAGACTTGAGTTTTGGGTACTGAGTATTGAGAATTGCAGGTGTTTTGTCAATGCCCGTCTCCTTAGTCCCATCCCTCAGCACTCAGTACCTATTTTTCTCAGTCCTCAGGACTCAAGACTCAGGACTCAAGACTCATTCACAGCCACTTGTACACAAAACCCGGAATCGGGTAGCGCCGTTTGTTCAGAATCACTCCCAGAACATGCCCCCCGAGTTGTTCGATACTCGTCAGCACTCTCTTCGCCACCTGCCGGCGCGTCTTCTCCGCTTCCACCACCACTACCACGCCGTCCACCCTTCTGGACAGGGCGAAACCATCCGGAGAGGCGCCGGCCGGGGGAGCGTCAATCAGCACCAGGTCGAAGTTCCGCTTCAGGCCCTCAAAAAACGGGCCGATCTGCGGCAGGTCGAACACCCGCGGCGCGTACGCGGCATGGACGGAAACCTGCCCCACATACAGCCTCTGTTCCCCGATCTGGTGGACCGTGTTTTCAAACGGAACCGTGTCGCGCAGGCACTCCTCCCATCCGTGTTGCGGTTGAATGTTGAAGAAGCGGAGTTGACTCGGTTCACGCTGGTTCGCATCGAGCAGGACCACGGTTTTTCCCAGGTTGAACGCGCATATCTTGGCAAATTCGCGCACGATGACCGAAGTGCCCTCGCCGTGGCGCGTTCCCATGAACTGCACGGTCTTGCCGCCCGGTTCCGGCAGAAGCGTGTCGATCCGCTGATACAGCGCCGCCAGTGTCTCCTTTAGACGGCGGTCCGGCGCGGGCATCGTCTGGGGCGTGGCAAGCGCCCAAGGGCGGACCCGGGGCGTTCTCTCCACCGCTGTTTCGGGTTTGCTCCCGATTGTTTGCGTCAGAACCGGGCCTTGCCCTTGTTTGGCGCGCTCGAGCGCTTCGAATACCTTTGTCATGCGCGGTTTCCTTTTCTTTACCCGGCGGAATGCTCCCGTTTCCTCACGGCCCCGTGGTTCCCGGCGCCGGCTGCGGGGACCTGGCCGTGGGCGAATCCTGCCGGCCGGTTGGCGCGGCGAATAACACCGGTTTCCAAGTGCTCTGCAAGAGGATCGTCAGGCTGGCAACAACAAGCAAAACCACCGCGGCCAGTCCCAGAACCCACCGGCTCAGACGGCCTCTGGCCGGCTTGCCTTCCATGTCCGAGATGACCTCGGCCGCCACGCGCCCTGATATGGGGTTCTGCTGATAACCATACCCCGTTATCAGAGCGTTGTCGCAAATGATGTTGATCGTGCGGGGAATCCCGCGCGCGTGGTGGACGATCCGTTTTACCGCCTTGGGTGAGAACACCTCGTTTTCCTCCAGCGTCACCTGAAAGAGCCGGTGCCGGATGTACTCCCGGCTTTCCCGGAGCGTCAGGGGGCGGATGCGGGACCGGACCGCGATACGCTGCCTGAGCTGGCGCAGCTCGCTTCTGTTTAACTTCTCCTCCAGCTCCGGCTGGCCCACCAGCACGATCTGCAGGAGCTTGTCTTGGGCGTTTTCCAGGTTCGACAGGACCCGGAGGGACTCCAGCGTTTCCACCGGGGTGTTCTGGGCCTCGTCAATGATCAAAACCACGTTCCGCCCCGCCTTGTACTCTTCCACCAGAAAAAGCAGGAACTGCTGGACCATCGCATGAACCGTTGGGCGTTCGGGTGTGAGGCCCAGCTCCTGGAAGATGGTTTCCATGAGATCCTGGAAGGAGATGTTCGGGTTGAACACATAGACGGGCCGGATGAGCTCGCGGTCTATCTTGGCCAGGCAGGCGCGGAGGATGGTGGTCTTGCCTGTCCCAACCTCGCCGGTGACCGCGACAAACCCCTTTCGCATCTCGATGCCATAGACGATCGAGGCAAACGCCTCCTTGTGGCTCGGACTCGCAAACAGAAACTCCGGGTCGGGGGTGATGTCGAAGGGCTCGCTGACGAGGTTGTAGAAGTTCAAATACATGATTTGAACTCCTTGTAGGATAGGGTGGCCAGCACGGGCAGCCCCAGGTGCTTCTCAACGTCCTCGGGAGTCTTCAGGCTTTGATTGAGGTATTCCAGCGCGAGCGCGAGCCCCAGGCTGCCGAGTACGGCCAGGAACAACACGACCGCGTAGTTTCTCTTGCGGTTCGGACCCACTGGCGCCGTCCGCAGCACAGCCGGCTGAAAGACCTTCACACTGCTTACGCCCTCGTTGTCCAGTGTTTCCGAAAGGAGGGACCGCGTTAGGTTGCGCCGGGCCTGAAGGAACGCGTTCTCCAGCACGCTTACCTCCCGCTCGAGCGTTCTCACCGTGGATTCGATTCCGCGGAGCTCCGCCAGGCTGCCCTCCGCCACGGTGAGTTCCTTCTCCAGGCTTATCTTCGACGCTCTGAGTCCCGCGACGTTTGCCTTTTCCACCTCCAGCGCCATCTCGGTCTGCTGACGAGCGGGGTTCGCCGCGGTGGAAACAGCCGCGCTGTTCTTCTGCTCTTCTTCGAGCGTTTTCCGCGTGATGGCGATCTCGCTGCGGACGTTCTCGAGCGGAAGCGCCCCGTCGGGATACCGCTTGGAGAGGTCCGACTCGCGGATTCGCAGCTGCACCAGCTGCGCTTTGAGGTCCATCACAAGCCTGTTCTCGCCTTGGGGTTGGGCTACCGCCACGTTCGCACTCTGCTTGGACAGGTTGTCCTGGTGGGCTCTGATCCTGGCCTCGGAAATGCTGATCTGGGAGCTCGCGCTGAGCATGCCTGTCTTGAGTTCGGCGATGGTGTTCGTCATCTGGGTCAGCTGGGCATCCATCGAGGTAATCTTGTGCCTGGTCCGCAGAGTTTCCAGCTCCTTCTCTTTTCCGACAAGAGCGGTCTGCGCCTTGTCTACCTCATCTTTGTAGAACTCCGGGGTGATAGCCGGCCGGTTCACCTCGATCTGCACCTGCTTGTAAACGTCCAGGATCTGCTGCAGCACCTTCCGGGCCACGAAAGGATCGGATGCCCCGTAGCGCAAGGTCAGAACGTTTCCCTGTACCGTGGTGGCGATGCCGCCGACCACCTGTCGCTCCGCGGCCAGGCGCATTTCCTCATTGAGAACGGAGGGATCCATAGTCGCTTCGTCGGTCCCCTGGAACAGACGATCTTTGACGCCCCCAAGGAAACGCGCCAGAGCGGAATTCCGTTCCGGCTTCGTAAGGACAACCTCCGCTCCGACCGCGGCCACTACCTTCTCCGCCACGCTGGGAGTCTGGAGAAGCTGGATGGCGTTGCGCATCGTCGCGTCCATAGTGGGCGCCGTGTCGGCAAGCGGCATGCTGATCTCCGGGTCTCTTGTCAGGGGGTCGCGGCCTGTCCTGATCTGGATTTTTCCCTCGGACTCGTAAACGTTGGGCATAAGGGATACGACCGTGCACCCCACAATGCACACCGCGAAGAAGGTGAAGATGATTCTCCACTTGTGCCGGAACACCACGTAAAGCAAGTCGCGGATCGTCATTCGGGAAGACGATCCACTCTCCCCTGGAATCATGATCTCGTCATTTTCATACATGGATGTGCCCTCGCTGACTCCCGCCCGTAGTAAGTGCTGAGAAGAAAGCGCTGGGTGCTGAGAAACCCAGATTATGAGATCCTGATTCGTAATCCGCAATCCCAAATCCGCAATCCTTAGTCCTCAGCACTCAGTCCTCAGCACTCAGCACTCTTTCTCACCGCGTTCTGGCGCCCGGCGGGGTGTATCCAATCGTGGGGTAGGAACCGCCGGGGCCGAACGTCTGCGAATAGGTCATGCCCGCCGGCAAAAGGCGGTTTATGTACTGGTCCACCCATTGGTTGACGATCTCGATTCTGGAGCGCGGCACGAACACAATATCCAGGGGTTCCAGGTGGAACAACTCATTCTGCTCGTTCTCCTCCAAAGCCTTGGAGAGATCAACCAACCCCGCATAACGCTTGTTTCCGCGGTGGCGCACCACCACCACCCGCTTGAGTGTGCCGGTCCTGCTGTTGAAGCCGCCGGCGGCCGCGATCGCTTCCAGCACCGTCATGTTGGCCCGCAGAGGCTGCGCGCCGGGCTGAACCACTTCGCCGTTGACGAATACCCGCAGGTTGGCCATGGCGCGTACGATGACGGTGATGATCGGGTTCTTGATTTTCGCCTCGTATGACTTCATCAGGGAGTCATGCAGCTCCATCGGGGCCAGCCCCGCGGCCTGAACGTCATTCACCTCCTGCAATGTGATCTTGCCGTCTGGCCGTATCACCTGGCGTTCGTCCAGTTCCGGCCAGTAGCGGAACTTGATGTCTACCTCATCTCCCGGGCTCAGCCGCAGGATACTGGGGTCGGCAGGCGGGATTCTCTGGACCATCTGGCCCACCGTCTGCTGATGGTGGTGGGAGCAGGCGCACAGCAGGAGCGCCACCGCCAGGGGCGGAATCCACAGAGATCCACCCCGGCTTCCCATTCTCGTCCTCCTTGTCTCTCCGGAACATGAACGATTGTTTCGCATCTGCCCGTTTCCTTTCTCCCAGGCGGGGATTCCGCGCTTTCCAAAAGCAATAGCTACGAAAACACCATACCCGCGCCGGCAAACTCCTTGCCAGCCAAAGGAGATTATCCACAAATTGCCTCGCATTGTCAACCAGGAAGAGTGGCGCGAAAAATGCGGGTTGACTTCGCCATGGGCGCGTGGCATGATACCTGGCATGCCCGGGCAGGAAGGAGAGCGTAACGTGAAAAAACTCTCTTGGTTCGTTGTGGCTGTGGTGGTTGCCCTCAGCCCTTGTGCGGCCCGGTCTCAAGCGCCCGTCCACGTGGACCTTTCATCCGGTCAGGCGCGGGAAAACAGCGCGGAGCTTCTGCGGGCGCGCAGCCGGCAAGATCGCGAATATGCCTACCGCCTCGCCCGGCAGAAGGGATGGGGAATCCGTTCGGACGCGGAGGGCTGTTCCTATCAACTCATCGCCATCCGGAACGGACGGCCCCTTTACCTCGCGCCCTGCAATGTCAACGCCGCCATCTCGACGGCCGCCAACCTGATCCGCGGCGCCTCGCCCTACGACCTGACGGGGGCGGGATTCAATGTGGGGATCTGGGACGCAGGAAGCGTTTTGGCCACGCATCAGGAATTCGCCGGGCGGGTCACGGTCAAGGATGGGTCCGCGCCGGGTTGGCACGCCTGCCACCCCGCCGGGACCATTATGGCCGGCGGAGTCAACACCAACGCCAAAGGCATGGCCCCGGCCGCAAAGATCCTCTCTTACGACTATGCGGACGCGCAGCCCCAAATGGTTCTTGTGGCGGCTTCCGGACCCCTTCAGACCAGCAAGATCTACTTATCCAACCATTCTTACGATGGTCTGGCGGGATGGGTAGCAGACACCAATGTATCGGGCCACCAGGGAGTGCACTGGATCGGAGGCCTCCTCTCGGACCGCGAATCCGTCGATTTTGGGCAATATGTGTACGACTGCAACAAGTGGGATGATTTGTGCTACAATGCGAAGTACTACCTGCCCGTCAAATCCGCGGGGAACAACCGCGCGGACAATGCACCCGCGGCGGGCACCGTGTTCTACTACTATACTGACGACTGGACGTCCAAGACGTACGACCCGGCGACCGATCCATACTCCGACAACCACAAGGGTGGATTTGACACTCTTACCTATACATCGTGCGCCAAAAACGCCCTTACCGTCGGGGCCGTGAATCCGGCGGTTTCCGGCGGGGTCCGTTCCATTGCAGCCGCCACCATGACCACTTTCACGGGGTGGGGCCCCACCGATGACGGCCGCGTTAAGCCGGACATAGTTGCGGATGGAGTGAATGTCTTCTCGGCAAGCAACGAGAACAACACCGCCTACAGGACCTTGACCGGCACGAGTTGCGCCGCCGCCAACGCGACGGGCTCGGCGGCTCTCCTGGTGGAGTACTATCAGAAGCTCTTCCCAAGTTCTGCCATGCTTGCCAGCACCCTCAAAGCCCTCGTCATCCACACCGCGGACGATTTGGGCAACGCCGGGCCGGACTATTCCTGCGGTTGGGGTCTCATGTACGTCAAGGCCGCCGCCGATCTCCTCAAGTCCCATAAGGATCGCCCGCTTGAACGCCACGTTATCGAAGACCAACTCTCAACCACCGATCCCTCCGATACCTGGACGGTGTGGGTAAACAGCGGCAGTTCCTTCCGCGTCACCCTTTGCTGGACCGATCCCGCCGGTCCCCTTCAAAGCGATCTCAACAGCCCGACGCCCGTTCTGATCAACGATCTGGACCTTCGGATCACGGGTTCCGGCGGGCCTTGCTTGCCTTTCGTTCTGAACCCGGCCAGTCCGGCAAGCGTGGCCACCACCGCGGACAACGTGGTGGACAACGTCGAGCAGGTTTACATCGCGTCCGCTCCCGCCGCCGGTTACTACACCGTGACGGTTTCTCGCAAAGGAACGCTTTCCAGCGGCGCCCAGAAATACTCCCTGATCCTGACGGGCCAGACCGTGGTTGCCGACGTTGCGGTCACCGGCGGGCCGCTTCTGTTCGGCGACAAGACGATCAACACCGGCGCCACCCCGGCCCAGTCCATTGCCGTCCGCAACAACGGAACAGGGGACCTGACCTTCACCGGCGCGGGGATCGCCATCACCGGGACAAACGCCAACCAGTTCACTTTCTCTCCGGCACCTTCCACCGCCGCGCTGGCCCCCGGCGCCAGCCGCACCGTGAGCGTCGTGTTTGCCCCCACGAGCGCGGGCGCCAAGTCCGCCTCTGTGACCGTCACCACGAATGATCCGGACCAGAGTACCGTGGATACGGTCCTGAGCGGCAATGGGGTGACAGAAGTCTTGCCCGAGGTGAACTTCGGGGTCAGCTCGCAGAGTCTGAACGAAAACGCCGGGGCCGTGCCTATATCCGTTGACTTGAGTATTGCCGCCGGCCCGGGAGGCGTCACTGTGGATTACCAAGTCAACGCGGAAAGCACAGCGACGGGTGGCGGGGTGGATTACTCTGTGTCTCCGCTGCCGGGAACGATTACCTTTGCCCAAGGCGAAGCAACCAAAACCATCAACCTGACCATCGTCAACGACCCCCTCAACGAGGACAACGAGACCGTTATCCTTCAACTCACTAACCCGTCGGGCGCCACCGTCGGCTCCAAGCCCACGCACACTGTCACCATCACGGACAATGACGCGCCACCCACGATTCAGTTCTCGTTCTCCACGCTCCAGATCGGGGAGGGGGATTCACCGGCCCAGCTGACCGTGCAGCTCTCTGGGAATGCCACCGAGAAGACCGTCACCGCCGACATCGCGACTGCCGACGGGACCGCCAAGGCGGGGGCGGACTACACGGCCATCAGCCGGCAGATCACGCTGACCCCGCCGGAGACCTCCGTGGAGGTGGATGTGGCTATTGTTGACGACAGCCAGCCGGAAACGCCCGAACTCTTCACGGTTCATCTCAGTGACCCGGAGAATGCGGTCCTGGGCTTGGCCGCGGTCAGTGTTGAGATACAAGACGATGATATCTGGTTCACCGCCGCGCCGAACTGGATGCTATACTAAGAGCGAATGATGAATGACGAATGATGAATGACGAATGACGAATGACGAATGATGAATGACGAATGATGAATGACGAATGACGAATGACGAATGACGAATGACGAATGACGAATGACGAATGACGAATGACGAATGACGAATGATGACTGACG
>Ga0315289_10004001_pt1 | contig 22125 bp, 19 predicted proteins | sample YL17G11_40_MG_FD_203452 | JGI IMG/M metagenome (GOLD analysis project Ga0315289, IMG submission 203452) | Sediment microbial communities from Yellowstone Lake, YNP, Wyoming, USA - YL17G11_40 | ecosystem: Environmental > Aquatic > Freshwater > Lake > Sediment | place: USA: Wyoming | collected... | reverse complement strand
TCGGAGATTTCGTTGTCGTGAAACCGAATGGCGATTTCATCTTTCACCTCAGCAACGTGGTTGACGACATCGAGATGAAAATCACGCACGTCATTCGCGGCGAGGACCACATCTCCAATACACCAAAGCACCTCGCCCTGGCGGAAGCGATGGGGGCAACGCCTCCGAGGTACGGCCACATTCCTCTCATCCTCAACCCCGACCGGAGCAAAATGAGCAAGAGAAAAGACCCGACCTCCGTCAGCATGTACCGGCAGCGGGGCTATCTCCCGGAGGCTATGGACAATTTCCTTGCGCTGATTGGTTGGTCGCCCGGAACCGAGCGCGAGGTCTTTTCGCTCGACGAGCTGATTCAGACCTTTTCCATCGAGTCGGTCAATCTCGCCGGCGCCATCTTCGACATCGAGAAGCTCAACTGGCTCAACGGATGCTACATCCGGAACCTGCCGCCGGAAAAGCTCCAGGAGAGACTCTCGCCTTACCTTCCCGGAACTGACCCGAATTACCTCCGCCAGATTGTTCCTCTCATCCAGGAAAGGCTCAAGAGGCTCGACGAGGCTTCTGCTCTGACCGATTTCTTTTTCCGCGAGGAACTGGAATACGATTCGGCGCTTCTGGTCGCGAAGAAGCATTCCGTCGAGGAATCGAAGGCGGCGTTGCAGGAGGTCATGGCAAGGCTCTCCGGCTTACCCGAATTCTCCCTCGAGGCTCTGGAGATGACTCTCCGAAAGCTCGTCGAGGAGCTTGGGTGGACGACCGGCCCGCTCTTCATGATAATCCGGGTCGCCGTTACGGGAAGCACTGCCACCCCGCCACTTTTCCAGACGATGTTTGTCCTCGGAAGAGAGAGATGCCTCGCGCGAATCCGGCGGGCAATCGAGAAGCTCTCGGCAGTCGGATAAAGGGGCGAGAGATGGGCGTACTTTCTGGCATATTCGGGATGGCGTTCGTACTGGGTCTTTCAGGGGCGGTGATGCCCGGTCCGGTGCTCGCCGTAACAATCAAGGGCGTTGCAAAGAGTGGCTTCTGGTTTGGGCCGTTCCTCGTCCTCGGCCACGCCTCTCTTGAGCTTCCGGTGGTTTTCGGACTGGGCTTCGGCCTGGGCGAGTTTCTCGTGAAAAGAAGTGTTCTGGGGTGCATATCTCTCGTCGGGGGTTTGGTTCTGGGACTCATGGCCCTCGGAATGATTAAAGAAGCCAGAACGGCAGTTCTCCCGACGGTGAATTCTTCGCGGACGAACCTCTCCGGGGGAAAAGTCAAGGCCGTCTGGTCCGGCATCGCGACGAGCCTGTTCAACCCGTTCTGGCCGTTGTGGTGGGCGACCGCCGGCCTGGCTTTCATTGGTCAAGCCAACAAGCTCGCCGCGAGCAAAGGACTCGCTTCCGGGTTGAGCCTTTCTTCCTTCTATGTAGGACACATCTTCTCCGACCTGCTCTGGTACACCTTCGTCTCCTTCATGATTGCCACCGGCAGGAAGCTCTTCACAAACAAAACCTATCGTATCTTGATTGCACTCTGCGCGAGTTTTTTACTGGCTTTGGGCGGCTTCTTCCTGTACTCCGGCGTCGCATCATTCTTCCACTGCGGCCCCCTCGTCCAGCGTTAATAAGACGAACACCCTCCGCGACTATGGCGGAATCCCGAATCGCGCATCAAGCACGTTGCCTTGACATTGTCCGCGACGGTAGAATCCCGGAAGCCTACGATGAGTTCGTGTAGTCATCATCGAGGAATTTCGTGAGTCGTCAGAGTCCCACGAGACAGGAGGAACGCCAATGAGGAAGTTAAATGCAGCCGACGATTTCAGGATGCCCCGACGGGATTTTCTTCGCAGCTTAGGCGCCGCTGCCGCTGGCGTGGCGCTCAGCTCAAAGGGTTTGCTTGCTCCCGCTGCTGCCGAGGAATCGGCGGCGAGAGAAAAAGGAATCGCCACAGTACGGGGGGCTTTTCTTTACCCCTCGACGGAGTCCCTGAGAAAAGAGGGATATTACAGTTGGCCGGGGGCGGGCTTCGATGCAGAAGGACACCAGAGGGAATATGCGAACCGCATCGCAGCCATCTCCCGAAAGCTCGACATGCCAATCGTGATGAACGAGAAGCCCCTTCAGGACGAGGCGAGCGTCGCCACGTTCATCAACGAGTTGACACAGCACCCGCCTGACGGCCTTCTTCTCATTCCATTCAAAAAATCGGAATGGACTTCCGTCAACCGCATCTTCAAAGAAACAGGAATTCCGACGGTAATCCTCGCCACTCTCGGCATCCTCCTCAACCCTCAAATCAACGAGCTTCACCGACAGCCGGGCGTTTACCTGATTTCTTCCCTGGACAATTTCGATGCCGTCGAGTACGGCATGAAAATGGTTAAGACCGCACGCTGGATGAAAGAGAGCCGCCTCATCAGTCTCGCCGAGCAGGAAGTCGGGGAGACGATGGTCCCAGGGCTTGGAGTGCAAGTCGCCAAGTTGCCGAGGAAACGATTCGGCGACGAATTTAGCCGCATTCCGGCCTCGGACACAGTTCGGGACATCGCCCGTACCTACTCCAAAAATGCCCAGAAGCGCGTAGAGCCTTCCGAAGCGGACGTCCTTGACTCAGCGAAAACATACCTCGCCTGCAAGCAAATCCTCGAAACCGAGCGCGGCGACGCCATCATGATGGACTGCCTCGGCGGCATCCGCGACCGGCACTTTCCGCCGCCCTGCATGGGCTTCATGAGTCTGCGCGATGAAGGAATCGCCTCCGGCTGCCAGAACGACCTGGAAGCAACGCTAACGATGATGCTCGTGCAGCAGCTCTTCGACAGACCCGGATTCCAGCAAAACGCCTCCGCCGAGACGGAGAATAACCATTACTTCGGCGCCCACTGCACGTGCCCGACGAAGCTGTGCGGGACAAGCGGGGCGCCAGAACCGTACATCTTGAGAAACCACGCGGAATCGGGCGTCGGCGTCGCTCCTCAAGTCCTCTGGCGGCAGAACCAGGAAGTCACCATTGCCCACTACCTTTCGGGCGAAGAACCGCAGATGATTGTCTATTCGGGCAAAGTCGTGAGGTGCTACGACACGCCTCCCGCGGGCGGATGCCGAACGAACGTCGAAATTGGCGTCAACGAGGTGCTTGATGCGTGCGACGTCAAGGGGATGCATCAGACGATATTCTATGGCAATTACGCCAGGCAGCTCCGCGCCTTCTGCCAGCTTGTTGGCATCAAGGCCATCTCCTGACAGCGGTGGGCCAAACCCTGGCGCTGCTCGGCAACGTAACCCACCTGGTGTGGCCCAGACTCCGGTCCGCCGCAAGGGCGGTAGCATCCGGTAATCCCTCCGTTTCGGGGGACCTCACCGCAGAGAACGCAGAGAATGAACAGAACCATTGGCTCGTCCCTCTGCGACCTCGGCGAACTCTGCGGTTCAACATTCCTCCCAGGGACCGTCGAGATGACCACAAGCTCTCCGGCCAGTGACGGGGGACTACAGCATCCGGTAAGGCCTCACTTATGGGCGGGAGGCCGCCCGCCCCGCGCCAAGGAGGGAATGAACCCCGCCTCCGGCGGGGATGGACGCAGATGGCGCCCGGAGGGCCTTGGGACACCCGCCGCCCGGCGGGCCTATCATCAGTGTCTCCGCCCGAGAGTGAGGGGTTACAGCATCCGCCATTTTGTTGCGGAAAGCGTGAGGCGACTATGCTACTCTCACTCCCGCGGCCGCAATGTTCTGCGGCCGAGTCTTCTCGTTTCTCACATTCGATGGATCGCCGTGAAGGGCTTGTCATCACTTCACGCAGCGGAGCGCAAGGAGGGCGTGATGTTCAAAATCATCGAGATGGGTGGGGTACTAATGTACCCGATCCTCTTGTGCTCCGTCCTGTTCCTGGCGATTTTGATAGAGCGGCTGTATCATTACCGCCGTGCGGCCATTGACACCGACCAGTTTATTTCGGGCATCCGAAGCGTTCTCGGGCAGAAGAACATTCCCGACGCCATTTCCATTTGCGATGAGACACCCGGCCCTGTGGCTCACATCGTGAAAGCTGGAATCCTCAAGCACGACCGCCCAAGAGAGGAGATAAAAGAGACCATCGAAGATGCGGCTCTTCAGGAAATCCCTCGCCTCGAAAAGAACCTGAACGTGCTGGCAGGGGTAGCGCACGTCGCTCCTCTCCTGGGTCTTCTCGGAACGGTTTTAGGGATGATTAACTGCTTTCAGAAAATTGAATCTCTCGGCGGAAGGGTCAACGCGGGCGACCTTGCTGGCGGCATCTGGGTAGCCCTGATTACCACAGCGGCGGGCCTTTGCGTCGCAATACCCGCTTACGTCTCGCACAATTATCTCGTCAGCCGGGTCAACTCTCTCGTCCACGACATGGAGAGAAGCGCCACGGAGGTTGTGGAAGTTCTCGCGAGTCCGGAGCGCAAAGGGCACGGAAATGCGGTTTAGACGCAGCGCAACAATGACAGGTGCTTTTCTCGACACGACCCCGCTAATTGACGTGGTGCTTCAGCTCATCATATTCTTCATGCTAACATCCTCATTTGTTTTCAATCCGGGCGTCAAAGTTGACCTCCCGGAATACGCCTCCGATGAGGCAGTGAACAAGGACGACATACTTGTTACCATAACCGAAGAGCAACTTTACTTTCTTAACGAAAGCTCTCTCGTCCTGCCTGAGCTCCAGAAAAGGTTCAGGGAGACAGCCTCCCGGAACCCAAATGCTCGGCTCATCATTAAGGCCGACAAGGATGTTCCCCACGGCGACGTGGTCAGAGTCATGCTCATGGCGAAGGACGCAGGAATCAAAAATCAGGCTTTCGCCACTCGACCTGAGGAGGAGTGAAACCATGGTTGGCGTTTCGAGCCGTCATGTAGGCCGAGCAGAACCGCCCCTTCGACCAAAGGCCCCGGAGGCAAAGAGGAAGGTGGTGACTGCCAGAAGAGTCACAAGGGCCAAAAGGCGACGAGCCAGCGCAATATTCGCACCGGAGTTGCTGGTCGCCGAGAGTCAGGAATATTACGGGCAGGGCAGCGTGCCCGAGTTGAGGTGGCGAGACGACGCATGTGGGATCTATCTATACGAAGGGGATAGCCTTCTTTTGTTGGAGCAGATTCACAGCAAATACCCCGAGGGCATCTTCGATCTCATCTTTGCCGACCCTCCGTATTTTCTGAGCAACGGGGGCATCACTTGCCATGCAGGCAGGATGGTTAGCGTGGATAAGGGAGAGTGGGATAGGCTTGAAAGCGTTGACCGAATGCACGCCTTCAACAGCGCCTGGCTGTCTGCCTGCCAGAGAGCGCTGAAACCCGACGGCACCATTTTCGTTTCAGGCACAAGCCATGTGATACACTCCCTGGGCTTTGCCATGCAGCAGTTGGACTTCAAGATTCTGAACGACATAACGTGGGTCAAGCCGAATCCGCCGCCTAACCTCTCGTGTCGGTACTTCACTCACGCCAGCGAGACCATCCTCTGGGCGGCCAAGAACAGGAGAAGCAGGCACAAGTTTAACTACGCACGGATGCGCGAACTCTGTGGCCAGAGGCAAATGAAGAGCGTCTGGTACGACATCAGGTGGGACGACGAGGATGTCCAGGTCGTGTTGGAAATGTTGCCCCCCGCCAAGGAGGAAAAGGCATTTGGCAAGCACCCCACACAAAAGCCCGTGAAGCTTCTTGAGAGGCTCATCGTCGCCGCCTCCGACCAGGGGGACTCGGTTTTCGACCCATTCATGGGTTCAGGCACCACCGCGGTGGCGGCAGCGGGCTTGTCCAGGAGGTTCGTCGGGTGCGAACTGGACCGCGCCTACGTGGACATTTCCATAAACAGGGTGAGGCTCCTTGGTACCCAGGCCCGAATGGCCTTCGAACCGCAGCGGAGAGGCAGCGAAGCCTGTGGACCGCTATGAGGCGATCGAGACAATTAAGGCCCTGTTAGGCAAGGACTTGGTGCCTCTTGCGCACCAGTACGGCGTGACCATTTGGAAGTCCCCTGGCAGGAAGAACAAAGGGTGGGCCGGCCATGTTATCGAGCGCTACCTCGGTCTCCCGCCAAGCTCCGCCCAGCGGCCGAATTTCGGGTCGTGGGAGCTCAAGGTGGTCCCGGTCAAACGCACGACGAAAGGCCTTGTGGTGAAGGAGACCATGGCTGTGACGATGATAGACCCAGGCGACGTTGCCCTGCACCCATTTGAAGAGAGCCACTTACTTGCCAAGCTGCAATGCATGGTAGTCGCGGCGAGGATGTTCGAGAATGTGGCTGAGACAGCCTCAGCCCTTTACTGTGTTGGGTTTTTCGACCTGTCGGACTACTATCTCTACGAGATCGTGAAGAATGACTACGAGCTGGCTCGGTCGGCCATCCGGCGCATGGGCCTGCAGGGCTTGAAGAGTGAAATGGGCCAATACGTGCAGCCGCGCACGAAAGGCCCGGGTCATGGGAGCCAGACAAGAGCTTTCTATGCCAGGAAGCCGCTCGTCGCCCACATGCTGGGCTTACAGCGCATCACGGAATAGGCTGTAAGAGGTCTCATCCGAGGTTCAGCTCCGTCGCCAGCCTGTAGTGTTCCGGCGCAGCGGGCTATGTGCCGGGCCACAAGGGCCCGATTTTGCCGCGTTTGTGAATGCTCGAGAAACGACCGGTGTTTGAATTGGAAAACGTTGCTCGAAAACCGTCTTAGCTGAAAGGGGGCACAGGAGCATGGGACTGTGGGTAGGAAAAGGCCGCAAGGCCAGAGAATGCTACGGTTTTGACGAAATAGCGTTAGTGCCAGGGGCGGTTACGATTAACCCGGCGGAGGTTGACACGAGCTGGAAAATCAGGGACCTGACATTCAAGGTTCCGATTCTTGCGGCTGCCATGGACGGGGTCGTGGACACCCGTTTTGCCACCGAGATGGGACGCCTCGGCGGCCTCGCTGTCCTCAACCTGGAGGGAGTCCAGACACGCTATGAGTATCCGGAAGAAGTCCTCGGCAAAATCTCCAAAGCGTCGCCCGAGGAAGCCACGGAGCTCGTCCGGTCGGTATATCTCGAACCCATCAAAGAGAACCTCATTGCGAAAAGAATTCAGGAGATTAAAAGCGCGGGGGTTCCGGCTGCCGTGTCGAGCATTCCTCAGAGAGCCAAGAAGTTCGGCGCCATCGCCCAGGAGGCTGGCGTGGATGTCTTCGTCGTTCAGGCGACGGTCACTACTGCCAGGCACGTCTCAAACCAATACGAGGCCCTCGATTTCGATAAATTCTGTCGGCAGATGAAAGTCCCCATTATCGTTGGCAACTGCGTTACGTATCAGACTGCCGTCGAGCTTATGCAGACAGGCATTGACGCGCTTCTGGTCGGCATTGGACCGGGCGCAGCCTGCACCACAAGAGGCGTCCTCGGCATCGGCATCCCACAGGTTACTGCCACGATAGATTGCACCGCAGCAAGAGATTTCTACTGGAAGAAGAGCGGCAGGTACGTTCCCATCATCACCGACGGCGGAATGAGCGTCGGCGGAGACATCTGCAAGGCGTTTGCATGCGGCGCCGACGCCGTCATGGTCGGGTCGGCGTTTGCGAAAGCAAAGGAAGCCCCTGGCCGCGGATTCCACTGGGGGATGGCAACACCTCACATTAACCTCCCGAGAGGAACCAGAATCTACGTCGGGACAACCGGCAGTCTCGAGCAGATACTTTTCGGTCCGGCAGCCGTTGACGATGGCTCGCAGAACCTTATGGGCGCTCTTCAAACCGCCATGGGCTGCCTCGGCACCCGCAACATCAAGGAGATGCAGTTGACCGAGCTAATAGTTGCCCCTGCTATCAAGACGGAGGGCAAAATCTTTCAGACTTATCAAAGGGTCGGGATGGCGAGATAGCTCGCTTTGGCGGGCGAGCGGTCTGGCGGAGAAAGGACTTGTTCTTCAGCGCGGCATGAGAAGCATAATCGCGGCGGAAAAGTGGAGCTTCCTGTTCGCCATGCTCGTCGGCAGGATGACGAAAGGCAACCTCCCCAAGCCGCGTCGGGCATGACGACTCGGTTGCGGAGACTCCTTCTCGGAGAAGCCATGAACATTGATAACCTCCTTCGGGAAATGGTCAATCGAGGAGCATCTGACCTCTATCTGAAGGCGTATAGCCCATGTTACCTTCGGGTGGACAACAAGCTCGTTCCCCTGCCGGGAACCGACCTGTCGCCCAGGGATATTGAGCAGCTCAGCGAGGAGTTGATGGACGACGAGCAGCGAGCCGCGTACCGCAAACAGTTGGAGATGGACCTCGCCTTTCGCCGCGCGGGAATAGGAAGGTTTCGGCTCAACATCTACTGGCAGCAGGGCAGCCGGGCGATGGTCTTCCGGTCCATCCGGGAGAAAATTCAAACGTTCGAGGAGCTGAACCTTCCCGTTGACGTTCTTCAGAAACTTTCGCTGGAGCCGCGCGGAATGGTCCTCATCACCGGAATCGCCGGAAGCGGCAAATCCACTACGCTCGCCAGCATGGTTGAGTACGTCAATAGGCGCGAGGCAAAGCACGTCATCACCATTGAAGACCCCGTCGAGTTCATCTTCACCGACAAAGAGTCCGTCATCAGCCAGCGAGAAGTCGGAATGGATACCCTCGACTTCCATACGGCCCTCCGCCACGTCATTCGCCAAAGCCCCGACATCATCCTCATTGGGGAGATGCGCGACCTGGAGACCATGTCCAGCGCAATCATGGCAGCCGAAACCGGACACCTCGTGCTCAGCACCCTTCACACCGTGGACGCAACTCAGACGGTCGAACGAATCATTAACTATTTCCCCCCGTACCAGCACCCCCAGATACGCATGCAGCTATCCCTGGTTCTCAAGGGGGTCATGTCCATGAGGCTCCTCGTCATGAAAGATGGAACCGGACGCATCCCAGCGTGCGAAATAATGCTTTCGACGCCGACCGTCCGGAAAATGATCTACGAGGGACGAACCGGAGACCTCTACGACGCAATAAAAAAGGGGGGTATCTTTGGAATGCAGAGTTTCAATCAGGCCTTGATAAAACTCCTCAAGGCCGGGAAGATAAGCGAGGAGGAAGCTCGCAGATACGCAGACAACGTCGAGGAACTCGAGCTGGAACTGCGCGGTTTCTACCTCGGCTCCAGTGTTCGCGAGGCGACGTAGTCCGACTGTGCGATGCCGCGGCGGCGATGAGGTTTCTCAACCGCCCGCAGGCATGAATTACCGATTGTGCTCAAGAGCCGGGCTATGACGCTTCGCTTCGTAACTTCTCGTCAAAAAAGAAAGGATTGCCAATGAAGAGAGCGATGCTTACGTTTCTGTTCGTCCTGTCCTGTGCAGTGGTGTGCGCCGTCGGGCAAGCCGCTACATCCGCCCCCGGCGGAGCAACCGCCCGCAGCGCGACCACGACTGAAAAGGTCAAAACCTTTCCCGCATTTCGGGTGGACGAGATAAGGAAATTCAACAAATTTGTCGCTTCACTGGAGAAGCAGGGACTCTCTGACGAAGAGTTTCGGAATAAAATCAAACAATACGTGAAAACGAAGCTTGTCCCGGCGTTCCTCAACTATCGGAAGACCACGGAAGGAGCAAAATCTGCCGAGGACGTTGATAAGGAGCTAATCGTGGTTGCGGTCCAGCTCGCCGATGATGATAAGATAATTGAGCAGGTTCTCGCCTGGCAGAGCAGCCCGGAGAAGTCTCTTCAGATAAGGCTCCTCGCAGCGGAGCAATACGGGGAGGTCGGAAACCTCAAACGAGCCAAGCCTCTCATAGATGTCGTCCTCAAGGAAAGCCAAAAGAAATTCCCCGAGGTATATAAGGAAGCTCAGTTCGCCCTTCTCCACGTCGCTCCGGAAGGGCTCGTATTCCCGGAATTTCCCAAGTGGGCCAAGGATATGGATGGCAAGCCAATCAGGATCGCAGACTACAAGGGCAAGATTGTCCTCGTGGATTTCTGGGCGACCTGGTGCGGGCCTTGCCGGGACGAAGCCCCGAATGTCGTCGAGACGTATCAGAAGTATCACGACAAGGGCTTTGAGATAATCGGCATCTCGCTTGACAAGTCAAAATCAGAACTCCTGAAGTTCATGGGCAAAGCGAAGATTACCTGGCGGCAGTATTTTGACGGTCTCGTCTGGGAAAACAAGGTGGGAATAGTGTACGGGATACACGGCATCCCAGCCATGTACCTCGTCGGAAAAGACGGCAAGGTCATCTCGAATGACGTCCGTGAAGGCCGCCTTGCTCAACTCCTCGAAAAGGAACTCGGTGGCGAGAAATAGCACGCTGCACGCCGTCCATTGACCGGGCGAAGCAGCATGTCTTTCTCAACGATCAGTGTCCGGCTCAAATATCACGCGAGGAAAGGAGGCGAAAGATGAGAAATTGTTCCGTTCGACTTGTGGTTCTCGTGGGGTTTCTCCTGACGGTGGGCATGCTTTCGATTGAGAACTTGCCCGCCCAGGAAACCTATGCCTACGCTGACCTTCTCAAAAGGGTGATAGACCTCGACAGGCTGCCATATCTCGTCGAGGGTGAGGAATGCGACCAGTTCTCCAGTTACGATCAGCGGTCCCGCTACGACGAGGCGACTGGCAAATATGTTGATTGGGATGCCAACGGAGACTCCGGAAACTACATCCGTTACGACGAGGCAACCGGCGAAGACGTGATGGCCGAGATGAAAGGGCCGGGCTTCATCAACCGCATCTGGTCGGCCAATCCGCAGGGCAAAATCCGCTTCTACCTCGACGACGCCAAGCCCATCGAGCTTGACTTCAATGAGATGTTCAGCGGCAAAGTCGAGCCTTTCCGGCAACCCATCGTCTGGCAGAGAAGGGTTGTCCTCGGCGGCGACAATCCGGCTTCCGACTGCTACTTGCCCATTCCGTACCAGAAATCCTGCAAAGTCACCTCGGTCAGGTCGGACAAGACCAAGCGAATCATCCAGTACTACCACATCGGCTACACAACTTTGCCCGCAGGAACGAAAGTCCCGACTTTTCGTCTCGACTTAATCCCCGACGAGAAATCGGCTCTCGCCGAAATCTGCGAGACGCTCTCCCACTGCGGGAGTGACCCGCAACCGAAGCGCCTTATCACGGTGCAGAAGACCGTTGAATTAAAGCCACCACAGGCGGTCGTGATGCACCAGATCGAGGGGCCAGCGGTCATCTGCCAGATCGAGGCCACGCTGGTAAGCGAGGGCGAGCGCGCTATCGGGAGGAAAGTCTCTCTCAGAGTTTACTGGGACGATGAGACCGAGCCGAGCGTTTGGGCCCCCCTCGCCGATTTCTTCGGAGAAAGCTTCGGCGACTCCCCGTTCGCTTCCCTCCCGCTGGGCATGCGAACCGGAGAATGGTATTCTTATTGGCGAATGCCGTTCCGCAAGAAAGCCGGGTTCGTCGTGACGAGCGAAGCCAAAAAGCCCTGCCGGGTCATCCTCCGCGTGGGGTTTCAGAAAGTGCCTGATTTGCCACTCAGCACCACGTACTTTCATGCGAAATGGCGCCGAGAACGCGAATGCGCGACATTCGATTATCCGTTCCTCGAATGCACTGGGAAGGGCCGCTTTGTCGGGGCAGCGCTCTTCGTTGACAACGTTCACGGAGGATGGTGGGGAGAGGGTGACGAGAAAATCTACGTGGATGGGGAGAAGTTCCCCTCCTTCTTCGGGACCGGCTCGGAGGATTATTTCGGCGATGCATGGGGCATCCGCTATTTTGTGAATCCCTTCCACGGTTGCCCTATGCCCGACCCCGTCCAGAGGCAACAAGTGTGTTATCGCTGGCACATCTTTGACAGCGTTCCTTTCCAGAAGCAGTTCAAAATAACCATTGAGAACTACTCCGCGACAGAGGCGGTTCGCAACGATTACGCCTCCATGGCGTACTGGTATCAGATGCCGGGCGGGACCGATTTCTTCAAACCAGTCCCCGTCGAGGAAAGAATCCCGCTTGCCAAAGTCTTCGTGCCGGGCGCCATCGAAGCTGAGAGACTTTTCCCGGCAGGCTCGCTCCCCGCCGGGGCTTCCGTCGTCGAGGATTCAGACCTACCGACGGAGCTGAGCGGCGGCGCGGGCTTGAAGCTCGTCGGAAAAACGGGCGATTCGTTTGACCTGATCCTCCCTGTGGCGAAAAGCGACGTCTATGCTGTAGATGTCGCGCTGGCGGGAGGCGTGCCAAACGCCAGTTTCCATCTGTTCTTCGAGGGACAGCCTCTCGGGAACAAACTCCGGATGAAGGAAGGGCTAAACAGAATCGCCCTGAAATTCGCCGAGCCAGCCGCAGGACAGAAGGCTTGCGAAGCCATCGTGGATTACATTCTCCTGACGCCGTACAAAAACTATGTCCGCGAATGGATGCTCATCGGCCCGTGGGATAATACGGGCAATTCGGGTCTGAAAGCCGTCTATCCGCCCGAAAAGGAAATCGCGTTCGATAAGAAGTATCAGGGCAAGGCCGCCGAGGTGACCTGGAAAAAGGTGAAGGTCGGCGCTGACGGCGTCGTCAACCTTCTCCAGCACTTTTCTCCGTCGGATGACGTCGTCGCCTACGGATATTTCTGCGTGACTGCTCCCGATGAGATGACCACCGATATGTACGTCGGGAGCGATGATGGCGTTCGCGTCTGGCTCAACGGGAAGCTCGTTCACGACCACCGCGTTGACCGAGGACTTCAGCCGGACCAGGACGTTGCCTCTGTGACGCTCAAGAAAGGCCGCAATCCAGTCCTGGTGAAGGTGGACCAGGGGATTGGCGACTGGGGCTTTACTCTCCGCTTCCGCGACCCGGACGGAGTTCTGAGCTACGATACAGAAGCCCGGTGAAATATCCCGGGGCGGCTCTCTCCGCTGGAGAGAAAGCGAAACGCAGCCCGTGCGCGACAGGGAAAAACGGTTCTCGTCGAGAGGCTACCCCGTAGCCCTCCCGAAGGGTTGAGCCATCGCACGACTCGCAGTTGCTGGAAATGAATGGTTGAGGAGGTGGCACGCCGTGAGGAATCGCATATTTGCCATGCGAGCAGTCCCGTTTCTTCTGGTCGGATTCGCTTCTTGGGCGGGCACCGTGAACGTCCGTGCCAGCACCGTGCCGTGGACTACCCCTGAACGCGTCGCGACGGGATTCCTTTTCACGGAGGGACCGGTGTGGCATCAGGAAGGCTTCCTCCTTTTCAGCGATGTCCAGGGCAACAGAATCGTCAAATGGACCGCTCTTGATGAGACGGCGACCTTCCGCCAGCCCAGCGGGAATTCCAACGGGCTTGTTTTCGACGGGGAGGGCAGACTCATCGCGTGCGAGCATTCCAACCGCCGTGTTTCCCGAACAGAGCTCGACGGGAAAATCGCCCCCCTCGCCGAGAGATACAATGGCATGCGCCTCAACAGCCCCAACGACCTCGCTCTCAAGTCCGACGGCAGCATTTACTTCACCGATCCCCCCTACGGCATCAGCCCGGGACAGCAGGAGCTTCCTTTCAACGGCGTTTTTCGCATCTCGCCGAAAGGAGAATTGACGCTGCTCGCGCAGGATTTCGACCGGCCCAACGGACTCGCGTTCTCGCCCGACGAGACCAAAATCTACATAGCCGATTCGTCCCGCGGGCACATCCGCGTCTTCGATGTCCAGCCCGACGGAACGTTACAGAGAGGGTCGGTCTTCGTGCAGGTCTCCAGTCCCGACGGGATGAAGGTGGACGCCAAGGGGAGGCTCTACGTCGCCAGTTCGTCTGGCATCGCGGTCTTTATGCCGAGCGGAGAAGCCTTTGGCACGATTCAGTTCCCCGAGCAGCCCTCGAACTGCTGCTTCGGCGAAGCCGACAATAAATCTCTTTTCGTGACAGCCAGGACTTCCCTTTACAAGCTCGTGCTGAGCGATGGCGATATTACGACTGACACTAAACGAAACGCCAACATCACGTGGGCAAGCTTCACGGGAAGGATATACTCGGTTTATGGGTCGAGCGACATGATTTCGTGGGAGCTTGCAGCCAACGATGTCCCGTCAGGGACAGGCATGACGACAAGGTGGACCGATCCCACAAGGCCACTTGTTTCCCCCGAAGTCGTGAAGAGGTATTATAAAATCGTCGAAAAGCAGGAGGCTCTCTGGTGAGCCCGTTCCGTGGTGGGCCGACTCTGCACGGGGTTGCCGTTTTTCCTCGTGAGGGATTGAGATTGGCCGCGGCAGCGGTCTTCTGTGCGGCTGCCCGCGTTTCTCCAATCGCGGTGATGTCGGCGATGCGCGCCGATTCCGCTCGGCGTGCAAGAAGCTGAAATGTTCCACTTATCGAACAAAAAGGAATGGAGGTGCGAGCGATGCATGCAAGGTTCAAACGTTTTTCATCGTTGGCAAAGCGCCGCAAGCTCGTGGGATTCAGAGGCGGCTCTCTCACGGTTCTGGCGGTTTTCTTTCTTACGATGGGAGGCACTCCAAAAATGAACGCTGAACAGGGCCTCTCGGACATAGTAGTGTCCGCGCCTGAAAAAGTCGGATCGGGCTTTCAGTTCACGGAAGGACCGGTATGGCACCGGCAGGGATTTCTCATATTCAGCGACATCCCCGCAAACAGAATCGTCAAGTGGACAGCCCTCGACAAGGTCGAGACGTTCCGTCAACCGAGCGGAAATTCTAACGGCTTGACGTTCGACCGCCAGGGAAGACTCATCGCTTGCGAGCACGGAAACCGCCGCGTCTCCCGCACGGAGCCCGACGGGAAAGTCGTTGCGCTCGCCGAGAAGTACGAGGGCAAGAAGCTCAATAGCCCAAACGATATCGTCGTCAAGTCCGACGGAAGCATCTACTTCACCGATCCCCCTTATGGCGTCCAGCCCTCGGAAAAGGAGCTCTCTTTCAACGGCGTGTTTCGCATATCGCCCGACGGAAACCTGACGCTTCTGGCACCGGACTTCGAGAGACCTAACGGCCTTGCTTTCTCACCCGACGAAAAGAAACTGTACGTCGCCGACACCGCGCGGGGGCACGTCCGGGTGTTCGACGTCCAGCCGGACGGCACGCTGAAGGGCGGGGAGGAATTTGTCAAGACCCCCGGGCCCGACGGCATGAAAGTAGATACGAAAGGAAACCTCTACGTTACGAGTACCGGCGTCGCGGTCTTCGATGCCAAAGGCAAAAAGCTCGGCGAGATTAGCCTTCCCGAGCGACCCGCTAACTGCTGTTTCGGCGATGCCGACAACAGGACTCTCTTTGTTACGGCGAGGACTTCCTTGTATAAGGTCAGGCTGAAAGTGGCGGGAATCAAGGTCGGCCCGCCAGCCGCGAAGAAATGAACGGGTCTGGTTTCTTCCGAACGTATGGCCGACGCCCGATCCCGAGCGGGCGACGACCGACTTGGCGCAACACTGTGTCCCCGGGACAAACCGTGATTAGAGGACCAAGCAATGCAACAAGATAAGCTATCGAGACGCGACTTCTTGAAGCAAGGCTCCCTGGCGTTGGGGGCTCTTGCAACCTCCGCCATTGCCATGTCACCTCCGACAGCGCCGGCAGCGGCGCCGTCCATTGACCGCGGCCACAATTACAACCCGCAGATGGGCTACCGACGGCTCGGCAAAACCAACATCATGCTCTCGGAAATCGGACTCGGCGGGCACGGCGGCACCGACCTGAAGAACCGAGAGGAGGTTCTCGCCCGCGCCGCCCAACTGGGAATCAACTACCTCGACACGAACATGGTCGTCGAGTGCGAGCTTTACGGGAAAGCGCTCCGCGGTGCGCGCAATAAGTGGTACATCGGTTTCGCCTGCTGGCCATTCAAGCTCACCGAGCCGGAAAACGTCACCGCCGACGTCATGATGAAGAACATCGAGGGTGCTCTCAAGAATTACCGAACGGATATGCTCGATATATGGCGACCAGTCGGCGCCGCCTTTGCGGAAGACCGCGCCGCGTTGCTGGAAGACCGCGTCCTCGACAAGGTAGTGGAAGTATTCGAGAAAGCAAAGGCACAGGGGAAAGTCCGCTGGCTCGGAATTTCCGTCCACAACCCCACGAACATCACCCGCGTCCTGAACAGTTACCCGTCCTTTTCGGTGATCCTCTTTCCGTACTTCTTCCTGACGAGAGAAAAGCTCGGCGAGAGCCTGGTATCCCTTGCAAAGCAGAAGGATGTCGGGATAATCGCCATCAAGCCTTTCGGGGGCGGCTTGATGTTTCGCGCGAATCGCGAATGGGCTTACGGAGCGCCGGAAAGAGACGCCGCGGTCCTGTTGAAAAGGATTCTTGCGAATCGAGGTATCTCGTCAACCATCCCCGGCGTGGCCAACTCCATGCAACTGGAGGTCAACCTCAGGGCATCCTACGAGAGGACACGCAAACTGACTTCCGCAGAGCTTGAGACTCTCCCAGAATGGGAGAGGCGCTTTTTTGCGAACATCCCTCCCGAATATGCGTGGTTTCGAGAATGGGAATGCGTCTGAAAAGACAGGCCCACGCTGCGTCTCTCTCGATAGCCCTCGCTCTGTTGATGTCTTGCGCGCCAACGCGCGGTCGGAGGACCTCCGCGTCCGTCCCCACCGACAGTAACGACCCCTGCTACATGTGCCACATGCTGTTCACCGACGAGGAGATTTCGGTGGCCCACCTGAAGGCAGGCTTCCCATGTTCGCACTGCCACGGAAAGAGCCTCGCCCACATGGCAGATGAGACTTTCTCAACGGCCCCGGACGTGGTCTATTCAAAAGACGAAGTCAATTCCTTTTGCCGGACGTGTCACCCGCTTCACCCGAACGTCCCGCCGGAAAACCTCGTCCAAGTCTGGCTTGCCAGAAACTCGGAACTCTTCGAAACGGGATACGCCGAGAAGGAAGTCGTCTGCACCGATTGCCATGGCTCTCACAGAATCGCCCGCCGCCCGGGGACCGCTCCGGGCTTGAACTCCGGCGAAAGAGCCTATCGTGCCGGCTCTATGAGTTCTTTTCCCTTGTCCGTCACGTCGAGCATCCCCGACTCAACCTTCAGATAACCCTGCTCGATCAGCCTCTTCAAAATCGTGCGTTTCAGTGCAGGGAAACTCCTCCTGACCCTTTCGTCGGACAGCACCTCTTCTTCCGAAGCAGGAAATCTTCCTCCCTCGACGAGTAACCGCAAGAACTCCCGGTCCGCCGCCCCGACAATTTTGGCCGTCTCGTCCTTCATCATGTCCATGAAACGAACGGGCAACGGATTCGTTCCCAGCAGAATGCTTGCATAAACGGCAGTCCAATCGAGAAGCTTCAGCAGCGACAGCTTCCGTCCGAGCAGTGAAGCGCCCTCTGTCTCGACCCTGAGAAAATCAACGCGGTGCTCGTCGAACAGCTTCGTGAGTGTCGCCTCGATTCGCTGAGCCGCCCGGCTCTCACGGTGGCTCAAGCCCTCCGCTTCGCAAGCACCACTTGAGATGAACACGTAACTCCGACGCCTCCCTCGACCCCGAAGCTCGTCCTCCAACATCACTGTTGCCACCGACTCAATCTCGTTGTGCGCGTCCTCGCAGAAAACTACCAGCGCCACAGGATGCTCGGGACATTCCGCAAACTGACTTGCCAGCCTCTTCCCAATCGCCCGATCCGTCCCGTCGAGGAAAACAACTGGCTCTCGCGGCTCTCCCCAGTCAATCCTCGCGGACGGCTCTCCCGAATGCGTCCCGTAGAGAAAATAGGTGGCGTACTGTTTGGCCGGATTGTCCTTGAAAGGAACTTCCGGAGCACATGTGCCATCTATTTCATCGAGTTGTCTGCGCACTGCCTCAACCTCTGATATATCGAAATTGTAGCTTGTCCCGTCGTCGTTCTTCGCCAGACCAAGCGACGAAACGATGAACAGAAACGCGCTCAGCCAGAACCCGATGGACTCCCTCGGCGCCTGAATGTCGCTCTTCGGTATTTCGATGAAAGCGTACTCGTCTCGCAATCGGCCAAGCTCCCCGCCTCGGGACAAAATCAGAATGTTCTTGGTCCGCTTCTGGGCGTAATCGAAAGCGTACAGAGTTTCCTCGGTATTCCCCGAAAAAGAGCAAATGACAACCAGCGTCTCCGAGCATATCCCGTGAAAATTCTCCGGGTAGCTCGTGTGAATCTCCAGAGGCACACAATATCCCTGATTTTGAATTATCTCTCGGGCGAGATACGCTCCGATGGCCGATCCCCCGAGGCCAAACGCCACAATCCGCTTCGCGGCTGGAATCCGCCCCTTCATGCGCACGAACTTCAGCATCTCCTCGTTCATGCCAAGCATCTGGCGGTAGAGATTCTTCAGCCGCGGCAGCATCCCGTCTCTGTCAACGGCTTCGCGGATTCGTCTCTCGTCGAGAAATCGTCCCGGCCCCAACCTCCTGAGCAAAATCGAGGCAATGGCGCGCCTCACCAGCTTGGCCTGAATATCCGTCCTTTTCGCAAACTCCCCCTCGAGAAACCTCGCCTCCGCGACGGACGACAAGTCAAGCAACTCCGAAAGCCGCAGCTCCTCGTCCGCCTTGCAGAGGAGGTCAATGAGTTTTTTTTCGCCCTTTGAATTCAACTTTTTTTTCAGCGCGTCTGCTAACGCCATCGTTCACTTCCTTTTTGTATCTCTGGTCCACTCGACACAATTACCCTGTCCCACTTTCCTTGGTCGCTTAACCGGCCTCGAGGCTATGGGTGTTGCCTCATCGCTTTCGTTTCACACCGGCTCGATGCGGCTGCTCACGTTCTATTATCAGTGCCTTGCCTCAAAATCAAGCCTCTCGTGCAATTGTCTCCGGCTGTGCCCCCGCCGCGACCGCCGGCAGAAAGAGGGGGAGAGCACATATAATAAAAAGGCGCGGGGGGCGAAAAAGTGGGCCTTTTTGGGCCTTTTGGAGATGAAGGTTTTGGTAATAAGGCACGTGGCAAAGGGAGGATAGAGGGGGTGTTGCCGGTTTTGAAAAAGGCCCAGGGGGACGAGTGGAGGAGTGGAAAAACCCACGAAGACACAAAGGCACGAAGGACACGGAGGAAGGAACCGCAGAGAACGCAGAGGACGCGGAGGAAAAAAACACGAAGAACACGAAGGACACGGAGGGAGGAACCGCAGATGAACGCAGATGAACGCAGAGGGGGAGTTCAGCCACGAGGGGTGGGATTCGGAGAGATGGGAGCTGCGCTCCCATGGACGAAAGCGGTCCCGCGGCTCGCGGGACGACAGTCCAAAGGGGCACGAAGGGACGTTTCGCAGTGGGGGCAGGCGCGGGCGAGAGGATGGACGCGGTGGAATGCGGAGGAAAACACCACGAAGACACGAAGGCACGAAGGACGCGAAGAGCGCGGAGGGGGCGTTTGACGGGAGGAGGGGCATGAACGGGATTTGAGGGGACATGGATGGTGAATGTCATTTGAGGCCGAAGGTGAGGTCGAGTTTCTTAAGGGCTTTCTTGAAGAATTCTGTCTCGTCCCCGTGTTTGCGGCGGTCGTGAAGAGGGACGGGGGGGATGTAGTGGAGGAAGCAACCTTCGTCCAGCTCACGGGGAATGGCGTGAAGGGCGGCGATGGCGGCACGGAGGTCGGGTCCGTACACCTCCTTCTGGCCGTAGGTGACGGAGCCATCGGGGGATTTGGAGACGGGAAACCAGACGATTCTGCGAAGTTTGGGGGTCATGGCTTCGTTGAAGATGCGTTCCAGCTCCATGAGGCGTTGATGTTTGTTGACGAGGCGGAAGCGGTTGGGGGCATCGTACTCGAGCATGCGGCGGTACTGGCGGGTGCGATTGTACCATCTCTCGGTGCGGCGGCGGCAGGTGGAATAGTACTGGACTCGGGAGACGAGTTGGTCGAGGGAGAGGAGGATTTCGGGGAATTGAGAGAGGAGTTCTTCGGCGACCTGGCGGTGGGGCTTGAAGAGGGCTAACTGTTTGCAGATGAAGTCCTTGTGCTTGAATTTGAGGCGGTATTTTTTGTCCTCGTTCATTCTCGATCCCTATGTGCTCTGTGACTAATGAGTTCGTTCGAGAGTACGGGAATAGTGTATCAGGATGGCAACCTTTTGTCAACACAGATTGCAAAGAGTAATTTTTTGACAGGGCGGTGAAGGTTGGGGTAATTCTGTGGGCCCAGGCGGCTGGCACAGGAAGTGAGGGTCCGCCGCTCCTCAGATGGCGCCGTTGACGGGCGGCCGGCTTGGGCAGCTGTTGGGCAATCCCCTCCACGCGATACGTCGCGCGCACGCAACGCCGGACGGCCTCGCTTGCGCGGACGCTCCACCCCTCGCAGAGGAATCGCAGCATCCCAGCCGTTGCGCTGTCTATGCGCGGAGTTAGCCGCCCAGTCTTGGGCAACTTTTTGGTAGCCGTTTGCGAAGCTCTCCCGTCGAGTGAATGTCCGAGAATGTTAGTAATCTCAACTTGCCCCTTGTCCGCTTCAGAGGCCACCGGATTACCTTTTAACGGGCGACCCCCAAATCAACCTGCCATTCTGGTCAAACAGGGCGAGCCCGGGCACGTCCTCCACGACTACGAGCATGGCACGGGGGTTCCCATCCTGGTCGCGCAGGGTCAGCCCGTGGCCGTCTTTGCCGACTCTCAGCCAGGCACGGGGGTTGCCATCCTCGTCGTGCAGGGCCAGCCCGGGCTCGTCTTTGCCGACTCCCAGCCAGGCACGGAGGTTGCCATCCTCGTCGTGCAGGCCCAGCCCGGGCACGTCTTCCAGGACTCCGAGCATGGCGCGGGTCTCGCCATTCTCATCGAGCAGGGTCAGCCCGTGCCCGTCTTTGCCGACTCCCAGCGAGGCACGGGTCTGGCCATTCTCATCGAGCAGGGTCAGGCCGGGCCCGTCTTGCACGACTCCCAGCGTGGCACGGGTCTTGCCATCCTCGTCGAGCAGCTCCAGCCCGGGCCCGCCTTTGAGGACTACGAGGAATGCACCGGCCTTGCCATTCTCATCGAGCAGGGTCAGCCCGGGCCCGTCTTCCAGGACTCTGAGGATGGCACGGGTCTTGCCATTCTCATCGACCAGGCCCACCTTGGGCCCGTCTTTGTCGACTGCCAGCGCGGCACGCAGCTTGCCGTTCTCATCGGACAGGGACAGCGAAGCGGGCCCGTCTTTGTCGAGTGCGAGCATGGCACGGCCCTTGCCGTTCTCGTCGAACAGCTTCAGCCCGGTCCCGTCTTTCGAGACTGACAGCCCGCCACGGGGCTTGCCGTCCTCGCCGTACAGGGACAGCACGGGCCCGTCTTTCAGGACTGACAGCGCGGCACGCAGCTTGCCGTTCTCGTCGGACAGGACCACCCCGGGCGCGTCTTTGTTGACTGCGAGCCCGGCACGGGGCTTGCCGTTCTCGTCGAAGAGGGACAGCGAAGCGGCCCCGTCTTTCCAGACTGACAGCGCGGCACGGGGGTTGCCATTCTCATCGAGCAGGGTCAGCCCGGGCGCGTCTTCCAGGACTCCGAGCATCGCACGGGTCTGGCCATCCTCATCGAGCAGCTCCAGCCCGTGCCCGTCTTTGCCGACTCCCAGCGTGGCACGGCTCTTGCCATCCTCGTCGAGCAGCTCCAGCCCGGGCCCGTCTTCCAGGACTCTGAGCATGGCACGGGTCTTCCCATTCTCATCGACCAGGCCCACCTTGGGCCCGTCTTTGTCGACTGCCAGCGAGGCACGGGTCTTGCCGTCCTCGTCGAGCAGGGCCAGCGCGGGCACCTCTTGCAAGACTGCGAGCATGGCACGGGGGTTGCCATTCTCATCGAGCAGGGCCAGCTGAGGCCCGTCGCCAACTTTGCTCATCGACAGCAATGCGCGCGCTCTGCCTTTGTCGTCCAGCAGCACAAATGCTTTGGCCTGGACTTCTCTCTCACCCGCCGCCGGTCGTGTCAGTCCAGCCCTTGCGTCCGCCAACTCCCGTTCCAGAACTTGGAGGCGTTCTTCGATAGTCATTTCAGGCTCCCTTCCTTCTCGAGGTGCTCAGTTGTCAACTTGCCCCTTTTCCCCCGTCGAGCACTTCTCCGCCCTGGTGCTCCTCCTGACGCAAGGGCAGCGGTGCGGCCTGCGCCTCTTTGCCCTTCGCCCGGGGCGCCTTCTTGAAGGTCTTGCTCACCTGGCGGATCGGCGGCATGGCGATGCCCTTCCCGCCGAGCAGCTCGGCCACAGTCAGGATTTGCAGCCTCGGATAATCGCCCCCCCAACCCGGCGACGTGTAGAACCCGCCC
>Ga0315289_10003997_pt1 | contig 22143 bp, 14 predicted proteins | sample YL17G11_40_MG_FD_203452 | JGI IMG/M metagenome (GOLD analysis project Ga0315289, IMG submission 203452) | Sediment microbial communities from Yellowstone Lake, YNP, Wyoming, USA - YL17G11_40 | ecosystem: Environmental > Aquatic > Freshwater > Lake > Sediment | place: USA: Wyoming | collected... | reverse complement strand
AGCCTACGGATGGCCTCTGCGACACGAGCGCAGGCCCTCTGTCCATAGCGAAAGCCTATGCACCGTAACATAGCCTGAACACGCATGTTATAGCCTAGATAGCGTTCCAGTATTAGCGGCCGTATGACTAATCGTTGTTGGACTCCGGGCGCGGCGATTTATCCGTCTCGGGGCGCGGCTGGATGAAGACCCACCGGTACCCCCCCCTGGCCCCCGCCACGCGCAGGCGAACGCCGTCCGTGGCCTCCTTCATCGCGTTGTAGAACTCCTCGGCCGTGCGGACCTGGCGGTCCTGGACGTGGGTAATGACCATGCCCCGCGACAGGTCCCGCTCGGCCGCATCGCTGTCAGGGGCCACCTGTGTGATCACCACGCCCTGGGTCTCGGTCCCTTGCGGCAAATTCAGTCGGCGGGCCAGTTCCTCGGGGCCGGTGAGCGTCTGGACCGTGATGCCGAATCGCCGGGCGGATTCCTCCTTCTGGGCGCCCGGACCCTGTTGCCGGCCCTCTGCGCGCTCGGGCCGCTGGGTCATCTTCACCCGGGCCGTCTCCTTCTGACCGTTGCGGTAGAACGTAACCTCAACCTCTTCTCCCGGCTTAGCCTGCGCCGCTGCGTCGCGCAGGTCCGACTGGCTGGTCAAATGCCTATCGCCGATGGCCACGATAAAGTCGCCTGCCTTCAGCCCCGCCTTATCAGCCGGGCTGCCCGGCTCCACGAACGCCACCAGCGCGCCTTCGGCGTTGGGCAGGTTGAAGCTCTTGGCCAAAGCGGCATCCGCATCCTGCGGGATGATCCCCAGATAGCCCCGCACGACCTGGCCGCCCTCGATCAATTGCTGCATGACCTGGCGCACCATGTTCGAGGGAATCGCAAAGCCGATGCCCTCGAAGCCCCCGCTGAACGTGGCGATGGAGTTGTTGAGCCCGATCACCTCCCCTCGCATGTTCACCAGCGGGCCGCCGGAATTGCCCCGGTTGATGGCCGCGTCGGTCTGGAGGAACCGCTGGTATGGGTTGGACCCGTTGGCCCGCCCCTTGGCGGAGATGATGCCGGCGGTGACCGTTTGGGTCAACCCGCGCGGCGAGCCGATCGCCATCACCCAATCGCCGACCTTGATGTCATCGCTGTTGCCCAGCGGGGCTTCGACCAGCTTGTCGGCCGCGATCTTCAGCACCGCCACGTCGCTGTAGGCGTCGGTGCGGACCCATTCGGCCCGGAACTTGCGGCTATCGCTCAGAACCACCTCCACCTTGTCGGCCCCGCCCACCACGTGCTCGTTGGTGACGACGTAGCCGTTCTTGGCATCGACAATTACCCCGCTGCCCAAGCCCTCGAGGCGGCGCTGCCGCGGCTCTTCCGGCTGCGCGGGCTGCCGCCTGAAGCGGAAGGGAAACTCATCGTCGTCAAACGGGAATGGAATGTCAAACGGCACGCCCCCGAACGGGCTGGCCGGCATGTTCACCAGCTCGGTCACACGGACCTCCACGACCGCCGGCGACACCGCCTCGGCCACGGCGGCGAAAAGCTTGGATAATTGCTCCTGCCCAGCCAGCTTCTCCAGTTCCGCCCGGTCCGGCGGCTGGGATTGGGCACAGGCCGCCCGCGGCCCCGTCCCCGACCCCGCCGGCATCAGCACACCTGCCGCCACCACGATCGCCAGGATTCCCAACCACACGATGCGCTTGCTCATAGTCGTCACCCTTCCTCTTGATGACAAGGATCGAAGTTCAAACCTGTTAGCCAGTACGTGCTTGCGCGGCTGGAGGTTTGCAGAAACTCCCGCCACCCCGGCGTCGCCGGCAAATGGACGCTAACGCCAGAAGGTACACGCCGGCGGCCGGTAATGCAACTATACGCAACATCAGGCCCGGCCGGGATGGTGCCGTCAGGCTGATGTCCGGCAGCACCGGGGGGAGTTGCGCCAGATCCTCGTTGCTCAACCAGCGCAACTTCTCGATGGCCTGGCTGTCGGCGGGGACCGCCGGACGGGCCGGCAGCGCCAGGCGGTTTTCATAGATCGCCACCGGCGGCTCCCCCGGCAGGCGAGCGGGTATCAGCGCCACCGGGCGGTAAACCTGCTCCCCCGGCGCCAGGTGGCCCCCCAGGTTGGCCGGTTGATCCAGCCGGCTGGCGCGGCACCAGATGTTCCGCACCTCTACCGGCCGCTCGCTCTGCGTGTGAATGATAAACCGTCCCGATATCGCCCCCTGGCCCGGCGCGGTAAAGACCCACTCGAAGTGCCGCCAGTCCTCCCCGGTCTGCTCCGGATGCACCTCCATCGCCAGCCCCGGCTCCGGCCGCCAACCGCCGCCTCGGGGCAGCAGCACCTCCGCCTTGAGCAGGAAAGCCGCGCCGTCGTCAGGCCCGCGGGCGTCCAGACCGATGCGATAGACCCGCCCCGCCTCCAACTGGATCGGCTGGCCGGCTTGGGACTCCAACCATCTCATCCGGGATCGCAGCCGGAGCGTCTGGTCCCGCCAGGCGGCCTGCCGTAGCTCCCAGCGATGATCCAGCAGGTTAGGCCCATCCGCCTCCGCGGGCCGATCAGGAATGCGCACCGACTCGATCACCGACCGGATCTCCGGCTGGCCAGCCAGCAGGTAGCGCACCCCATAAAGGCTCAGCAGGTAGTTGCGGCGGACCAGGTGCTCCCAGAACAGATTCCTTCCGTACGTGTCAAAGCCCAGCAGGTGGGCGTGATGCCCGCTATGCCAGGCTCCATAGCTGTTGATGAGGCTCACGCCCAGCGCCTGGCCGGTCTTGGGCAGCAACAACTCAGCCGGCTGATCCGTCCGACTACTGCTGATGCCGTAGACCCGCGCGCCCGACAGGTCGGCGTGCTCGTGGAGCCACGCTGCCGTCGCCGAGACGGATGGGTCGCTGGCCGGCTGACCGGCCGGCGGCACGTCGACGAACCTGGCCACGCTAAAGAGGTCCACCCCCAGCAGCGCCACCAGCACCCAGGCCCGCCGCGCCGGCGCGCCCCGCCACCATGCCACCGCCCCCACGGTCGCCAGCAGCATCGCCAACGGCGCCCATACGGCGGGGTTGGCCAACTGCACGGCCGCCAGGGCGTCGCGGGACGTCCCGGCGAAGAAGCTCATCCCCGGCACGCCGTCCGGCCAGATCGCCCGCGCCGCCAGCGCCCCCGCCCCCGCCAGCACCAGCGCCGCCAGCATCGCCAATGGCAGCACCAGCCGCGATGCTCGGCGGATCGTCGTCAACAGCGCCCACCTCCGCGCCAACGGCGCCGACGCATCCGTCGCCACCTCTAGACCCAGCGCCGCCAGCGCCGCCAGGCCCATGTCCACCACCAGCAGCATTCGGGCCGGGCACCGCACCACCCCTAGCACCGGCAAGTGGTAGATCAACCGATAGGTGGGCAGGTAATAGCCCAGCGCCCACACCAAGGCACCCCCCAGCAACACCGTCCAGCATCGCGCCAACGACCGGCGCTCCCGCTCGAGCGGGCTATCCTCTTCCCGGCCTGCCGGCCGCGCCGGCGCCAGGCGGGCCGCCCCCGCGCCGGCCAGCACCAACGTGACCAACCCCACGTAGGGGAGCATCTCGCTAAGGTGCCAACTGCCCCACCAGCTCTGGCCGTAGAACCCGGGGGTCGGCGAGCCCATCAATAGCGGGAAAAACGCCAGCACGCCCGCGGCCGGGAAAAAGCTGTTCTCCCCCGCCACGCCATAGCCGATCGCCCGGCGCGTAGCCTGCCGGTACAGCCCCAGCGTGGCCTCCACCTGCGGAGCGGCCATCAGCGCCGCCAGCACGCCCGCCGCCACGAACAACGCCACCGAGCGCCTTAGCGGCCGGGCGCGAAAAACCAGGTACGCCGCCCACGCCAAGCCCATGTACACCAGGATCGCCCAGTGCCCGGCCACGATCGCCAGCCACAGCACCGCCGTCAGCGCCGCCCATGCCAGGCCGCTCCGCCGGCGGCGGAGCATTTCAACGCACCACAGGCCCCAGGGAAAGAACGCGGCCGTCTGGATCATCGTCAGGTGCACCCGATGGCCCACCATAAAGCCGCTGAACATGAACGCCATCGCCCCCAGCAGCGCCGCCGCGCGAGCCCGAACGACCGTCCGCAGGTACGCATAGGCCCCCAGCCCCGCCACCGCGAAGGTGATGAACACCGATAGCGCATACGCGAGTTTGAGGTTCATCACCGCCGACAGCCAGACCAGCGGGAACATCGTGGCCGACTGAGGATCGGCCAGCAGGGGCCCTCCGGTGGCTTCCAGGCGGTTGTGCAGCGGCCAGCGGCCCTCGCGCAGCGCCTCGCCCACCAGCGCCCGAAGCGGGTAGCAGTACAGCACGTCGTCCTCGCCGGCGCAGGTGGGGTTGGACCACAACGGGTACAGCATGGCCTGGCCGGCCAGCAGGATCACCAGCACGCCCGGCAGTTCGCCGACCCATCGCGGTCTTAGCCGCTTGGCAGGCCCGACGGCCGCCGCGCACCCAGCATCAGCCGCTCCGGTGGCCAATCGATCGCCGCCTCCACGTAGTTCGCCCCGCCCGCCAGGCATTCCCGCCGGCCATGACGCCGGCGATCTTCCAGACCCAGCCGGCAGGGCAGCGCCGGGTCAAACAGCCGTCTCTAGTCCCCATCGCCCACGGGCATCGTCCGTCACGGCGGCGGATCACTCCGCGCCCAACGCGCTGTGCTCGCGGCCCAGGATCGCCCGGCGCAGCTCGTCGGCATCGGTGGCGGCTACCAGCTCCTCCACCGCGGCCGGCTCGTGCAGCATCCGCGCCAGCCTCGCCAGCACGTGCAGGTGGGTCCGCTCGTCCTTGCAGCAGATCAGCATCAACAGGCGCGTCAGCGACCCGTCCGGCGCCCCGAACGGGATGCCCGACGCCGTCACCCCCGCCGCCACAAAGCTGGCGGCAATGTCGAACGGCAGCGGGTGGCGCGGGTGCGGCAGGGCCACGCCCGGCACGATCGCGGTCGGGCACAGCGCCTCCCGCGCCTCGATCTCCTCGACCACGTGCGCCACGTCATGCACCAGGTGGGCCTGGTCGGCCAGGCGCACCAAGGCCCGGATGGCCGACGAGCGGCTCTTGGCGTGCAGGGGCACCGCCAGACCGCCCGGCGGGATCAGCGCCGTCACCAGCAGTTCGTCGGTCTGTAGCCCGTGATGGGCGGCCACCCCGCGCTCGATTTCCTCCAGCCGGCGGCTGTCCAGCAGGTGAATCTGCTGCTCCACCCAGTGGTCCACCTCCGCCCGGCGGAACACGAATCCACGGGCCGTCTTGCGCGCGGGTATCTTCTTGCGATCGGCCAGCTTGACCAGCTCCTGCCGGCCCATGTGCAGGTAGGCCGACGTCTGCTGCTCGTTCATCTGCTCACTGGGCACGCTGGATCTCCGCCCGGCCGGCCGCCGGTCCCGGCGCCGGGAGACTTAATGCTAGCGGCCGCCGCCGCGCCGCTCAAGCTGCATGCCGTGCTTTACTTTGGCCCCCTAGGCGATAAGATGGGGTAGCCGAAGCACATCGCCCTGGCTAAGGATGCCGCCATGCCTGAACCAAGAGGACGTTTTGAGTGGGTCGTGGTCCTGGCGCGAATTGCGCTGATCGTCTCGGCCGGCCTGCTGCTGCTGGGGCTGGCGGCCGCGGTGTGGGTCGCCGCGCAGTCCTACGCCCAGACCGGCCGCCTGGAGGCCGTTGTGCCGCAGGCGATGGCCGCCATCATGCTGCTGGTGCTGCTGATCTGGCTCGTGGTGCTTTACGGCCTGCTCGTCGTCACGGCCGCCAATGAGCAGTCGACGGCCCTGGCGGCTGGGCGGCTCGCCCGGCTGGAGACGCTGCTGGACCAGTTGGCGGTCAATGCCTCGCAACTGATCGACCTGGCGAGCCTGACCGACCAGGCCAAGCGCCTGATCTACCGCGAGCACGAGGCCGAGGCGCTGGGCGAGGCGGTCCACCACGACCTGGCCCAGCAGGACTTCGACGCCGCCGCCGGCCGCATCGCCGAGATCGCCAGGCTCCCGGGCTTTTCGGTCGAGGTCCAGCGCCTGCGCAACGAGCTGGAGGCCGCGCGCAAGGCCACGCACGAGGAGCAGGTGGACGCGGCCGTGGCGCGGGTGCAGCAGGTGATCGACCGGCGAGATTGGGCCCGGGCGCTGCGCGAGGCGCGGGAACTGGTGCGCCGCTATCCGCGGGACCCCAAGATCCAGGAGCTGCCCCGGCGGATCGAGGCCGCCCGCAATCAGCCCAAGCGCGACCTGCTCCAGCAGTACGGGGAGGCCGTCCGCCAGCACGACATCGACCGCGGCGTCGCCCTGCTGCGGGAGCTAGACACGTACCTGACGCCCCAGGAGGCCGCCGCCCTGGCGGAGTCGGCGCGCGGCGTGTTCCGCGCCAAGCTCCACAACCTGGGCGTCCAGTTCGCCCTCAGCGTCACCGACCAGCGCTGGTCCCAGGCGGTGGCCGTCGGCGAGCAGATCGTCCGCGAGTACCCCAACTCGCGCATGGCCCAGGAGGTCCGCGAGAAGATGGACCTCCTCAAGGCCCGCGCCACCGGAAACGCATAACCCCGGCCGCGCATGAAAACGGGCGGCCCGAAAAGAGCCGCCCGCGTTCGTCATTAGCGTTCTGCGTTGAGGCCCGCCTAGCTACGCCTGCGCCGGATCACCGCCAGCCCGCCCAAGGCAAGCAAGCTCAGCGGCGCTGGCGATCTTCGGGGATGGGCCGGTGGAGATCCGCGAGACCCGCAAGCGCGGCGGCCTGGCCGTCGGGGTGGCCAGCGACGAGGTTCGCCGCTTCGGCCTAAATAGTGCCAAGCGCAGCCGCTTGATCCGCGCCGGCGCCGACCTGATCGTTCCGGACTTCACCCAGGCGCCCCGGCTGCTGGCGGCGATGGGCCTTTCTTCTTCTGACGCGCCTTGACGAACAAGCCCACCGCGTGCAAATATGCGCCAACGTGGTTGCTCCGCTGCGCTCCGCAGCCCACGGCACCCGCGCTGGATGGCAATTCACGCCTTGGAGCCAGAAGGCTTGTTATCTCTACGAGCGTCTATGAGCACTACATGCGGATCATTCTGCAGCTCCAGGTCTCTTAGGATAGACTGGACGCGCCTGAGTTCCTGATCGCTGAAATACAGTATCACCTCATAGCCGTATTGCGCGTCGCTGGCCTTCTGGTAGATCCCCAATTGGTTTTCGAGGTTCCGCCTCAACTGCGGGTTCTTGGCAAGCTTGAATTCAACCAGCGTCTTGTCAGAATCCCCCCGCGACACCTTGACATCTGCCGGTCCACGGCCATCATTGACCTCCCGGCTGACATCCGATGGCGTGGCGAACCATACAAGTCGGAACAGGATCTGAACATCGCTTTCGCGTCGGATTGCCTTGCCCTTGACGTAGAAGAGCCTATGCCCACCCTTATTCTCGATCACATCCTTGAAGAACGCGATTCGCTCACGGACCTCGTCCTGCGTCCGCCCTGCACTGTGGTAGAATTGAGTCTCCGCAAGGAGGCCGACCAGCATGCCGAACTGCTTGACGTACAGCTGATGCGAGTCGTGAACTCTGGCGGCGCTTGTGGCTTTAGCCTCTTCCCCATGGTCCTCCTTATACTTGATGAAATAGTCAATGAGCTGCGGATATGCTCGCAAGGTGTCTTCGACGGCTTTGACGTGGTCCTCCTTGGTGGGCTTCCTTTTCGTGGACAGCCGGCGATAAAAGTACCTGTTGATCTGCGCGCGGAGAGCGGCGTTATCGATGGCTTCGGGGATCTCCTCGAAGTCACGGATAAGGTCTTGGCGGTTTATCCAGGTGTCATCGCGTGTTAGGATATCCCTTGGAGTAAGTAACACGAACTCGCCATCGTGAATGGGCAGGTCGTATCGACGTGGTTGCCAGCTCTCTGTTTCGTAGCTAAACACGGCTCTTGTCACCGCCAGGATGCGCCGCAATCCCGGGGCTATGTGCTCCTTGGCAAACCCTTCCGTGTAGCGAAGCAGGTAGTCCTTGATCAGGTTGGTGGCGAAATCGCTGATCATGTCCTTACCCACTCCGCTCCGGATGAGCACGAGCTTCTCCAGGTGGCTTGCCTTCGTCACCGTCTCCTTGCCAAAGTCCGAGAATATGTGAACCAGGTTCGTGTTCAGCGCGGATGCAAAATCCCTACCAAGGCCGCGGCCCGTATTGCCGCTTACACAGAAACCAAGCCAATTCTGTTTCACTTCGGAGAAGCGATACCATGCATTCAGTGAACCGACGTCAACCACTTCGCCCGCCGACTTGTCGCGGAGGAAGCACAGGTACTTGATCATGTCCTCGTGGAGAGCCTGATACTCCTTCTTCGGGCTGTTGAACAGCAGGAACGGATCAATGAAGAGGGGCAAGTCGGTTACCAAGGAGATGTTGAATGCCCCATACTCATCGAGCAATTCCTCGGCGACCCCAAACACGTCCGTGAAGTAAAGGTCCATGTTGTCTCCTCAGGCCTTGCCTGGCCAATGGCTTCGATTATGTGCAGCCTGCTACCTCTGTCAATAGCGGCCAGGTGGGGTCTGCGGGCGGCCTTTGCCTGCACACCCCACCTGTGGCTGCTCGACAGCAAGTCTTGACGACCCATTGTCAAAGCAGAGGTTGAGCCGCCTTTTCAAGAAGATCTCCTCCGCGAAGATGAGGAAGGGCCCTGTTTATTCGATCCCGCCGGAATGTAGAATGATCCGGCGATGGCACATCCATCCCCACGTTCCTGGGCGTATCGGGGCCTTTGGAATTCGCTCGCCCGTCTCGTCGCGCCGTTGTCGCTGATCGTCGCGGTTGTCTTGGCCTACGCCAACAGCCTCGACGGGGTGTTCATCTACGACGACCTGAGCATCATTCCCGTCGATCCATCCATCCGCAAGCTTTGGCCGGTGTGGGACGTCCTGACCGCGGCGCATGAACCGGGCAGCACCATCGACGGCAGGCCGCTGGTGGCGCTTTCGCTGGCTGTCAGCCACGCCACCGGAGGCCGGCCCGTTCACTACCATGTCTTCAACCTTTGCGTACACCTGGCCGCGGCGATGGTGCTTTACGGACTAATCCGCCGCACGCTGCTCCTGCCGGGCATCCCGCCATCGCTGGGCCAACGGGCCGCGCCGATCGCCCTGGCGTCGGCGGTGCTTTGGGGCGCGCATCCGCTGACGACCGCCGCCGTCACCTACATCATCCAGCGGGCCGAGAGCCTCTCGGCGCTATGCTACCTGCTGACGCTCTATTGCCTGCTGCGCTCGGCGACGGGCCGGCCTACGGCGGTCTGGTCGGCGGCGGCGGTGACAGCCTGCCTGTTGGGCGTCAACGCCAAGGAGACGATAGTTTCGGCCCCGATAGTCTGCCTGCTGTACGACCGGGCGTTCCTGGCCGGCGGATTTTTGGCGGCACTGCGAAAGCGGTGGCGGCTGTACGTAGCCTTGGCAGGCACAGGGGCGGTGCTGGCGTATCACATGATCTCCTGCGGCGATCGCGGCGGGTCGGTGGGATTCTCGACCGGCAGGCCGATGCAGTATGCCATGACGGAATTGGGCGTCATCGCACACTACCTTCGCCTGGCGTTTTGGCCGGCGGGGCTTGTGCTGGATTACGGCTGGCCGGCGGCGACAAACTTGCGGCAAATACTTCCCGGCGCATTGGTCGTCGTGCCATTGGCTGCCGCGACGTGCTGGGCGATGGTCCGCTACCCCAGGTGGGCGGTTCCGGCGGGGATGTTCTTCCTGGTGCTGGCCCCCACGTCTAGTTTCTTTCCGATGACCGATGCCGCGATGGACCATCGTATGTACCTGCCGCTGGCGTGCGTGACGGCGGCGGTCGTGCCGGCCGTAGTGGTAATGGCCCAATGGCTGATCCGGGGCAGTCCTACCAGGCGACGCGGGCGGGTCTTCGGCATCTTGGCCGCGGGGGCGGCGGCGATCGCGCTGGGCCTGGCCGGGATGACCCATGCCCGCAACGAGGAATATCATGACGCCATCGAGGCATGGACGCTGACGATCCGGCGATTGCCCTGGCCCAACCAGCGCGCCCACCACAGCCTGGGCTGGCACCTTCTCCAGGCCGGCAGGAGCCAGGAGGCGATGGCCCAGTTCGACATCGCCGCCAGGCTGCGGCCTGATGATTTCACCGTCCTGGTGGATCGCGGTAATCTGAATCGCGACCTGGGCCGCTTCGACCAGGCCGTCGCCGACCACACGCGAGCGATCGCCCTTTGCCCCGGCAGGTGGGAACTGTGGTTCAACCGCTCCGTGACGCTCTACCGCGCCGGCAAGTTTGACCAGGCACTGGCCGACCTGGAACAATGCCAGAAACTCGGCGGCACCGTTCCCGAATCCTTCCGCCAGACATTGACCCAGGCCACGCAACGAGGCGGAAAAGGGGACTGAGGACGTGGAAAGTCCCAGGACGGTTGGAACATGACCCGGCGTATAGGCCAGCCATATGATGGGTGCAGACCCTATCTGTGGCGAGCTGAGCGGATTGTTTCTCCGCAAGTTGAAGGCGAGGTTTGCCGCTCTGGTTGGACGAGCCGCTACAGACGCTCATATCATGAACTGCCCTGTGCGAGTCCTGGTGATCCAGAAAGCATCGTCGGGCGTGTACGCTACGACCGTGTCCTCAGTTCCAGCTGCTGGGCTCTCGCATGTCGAAGCTTGAACTCCGAAACCTGAACGGCGGAAGCATGAGGATGCAGAATGAACCGCTCAAGAATTAGGCACTCTTCCCGATGGCGCTTGAGCTTCCGGTAAACGACTGCCAGTTGCCAGTGATAGAAGGGAGGCATGCTCGCCTCTGGATGGCTCTCGCTCTCCCTCTCAACCGTCACAACGCATTCTTCCAGAAGTCTGGCTGCTTCTTCTAAGTGACCAGCTTGTTTCAATCTCACAATCTCGCCAACGCGCTCGGTATAGTGGCAGCCGGGATGGCGAGCCCTGTGTTTACGGCAAAGCCTAACAACATGCACTCCTTTTTCAACGGTAGTTTCCCAACCTGGCGGTGGCGCTTCGTCAGGCAGGCCTGGTGTCGGTGGACCACAGGGATTGCTCGCGACTGTACGAACAACTTGATTAAGCCCGCGATTTGCCTTGGCGTGGGAAGAAACTCGCTTGATGATGCGTTGTCCAACGGTCCCAGAGCGGGCACCAGGAAAGTCCCTTAAGTACGCATCGACTTCGGCGGTGGCTTCGTCGGCCCGCCCAAGCCTAACCAGGCACATCGTAAGGCGGTCCAGAATGCCCGGCTCACCCCATTTGGGCATGTCCTTCAGCATGTCCGCAACGAGACCGTGTTCAGTAACGAAGCTCTCATACTCCCGCAAGTTGGCAAGTGCCTGGCGATACCGCCTGACGGCTTCTTCAGGGGCGGATTGGTCAAGCAGCCGAGTCTCGTTTACAAGACAGCGGTTGGCGTCTCGCAGGCGGTGGAATTGCTCAAGAGCAGCGTAGTCGAAGTCCCGCCCCTGGTTGATCCAGTTGACGAGGTGTCGACCATGCTTGGCGATCAACTCGTCTTCACGTTCCAGGGCCTCGTCTTCTGAAAGGTCAGACGCAACGATTTCGACCGTATACCTGCCGCCCAGCCGATCCGACACGTATCGCTGCCAGACTTCGTCCCGATGGGTGGACCAAGCCCTGTCGTCCGTTCCCTTGCCGACATAGAAGATACTACCCTGCGGGTCACGGTGAACGTAGACATAGAAACGCCGCTCCTTGTTTGTCACGGACACAGTGTATCTCAAACTGCACCCAATCGCTAGGCAGAGCTTTCCCTGCGATCAGCCGGGAAGGATCGGGCGAGACTCACCTGCCTGCGTTTCGATGTTAAGCACACGACTTCAACTGTGACGCATCGAACCGCGTACCGACCCAGGTAGGGTGTGCAGGCGAGTCTGCCTGCACACCATCTGTCCGGGAGCGAATCTGCGCACGCGGCGTTCAAACCCCACCGCGGTGCGGCGGGCTTGTTCATCTCGGCGCGGATGCTCACACGCGGCGGCCGTGCCTCCCGGCGATGCCTGGGGCCTGGCCAGAGGCGCGCGAGGGAGTTGAACCTCGCATCGAATGAACGCCGCCAGGCGGGGTTGCCCACCTGGCGGCATGAGACGGATTGCCGGGCCACAACAAGCTGGTCTTGTTTCACCTGACCCGCCCCAGTGGACGGGTGTTATTGTCTAACGCTTCCGGGCGGCCTTCTTGGTCGGCTTCTTCGTGGCCTTCCTGGCTGCCTTCTTAGCCTTCCTGGCCGGGCGTGTTTTGGCCCTGCCGCGGCTGGGTTTGCCCGCCTTGGGTCCGGCGTTGGGATAGCGGATGGCCGCCTGCGCGGCCGCCAGGCGCGCCACCGGCACGCGGTACGGCGAGCAGCTCACGTACGTCAGGCCCACCAGGTGGCAGAACTCCACGCTGGCGGGGTCCCCGCCGTGCTCGCCGCAGATGCCCAGCTTGATGTCCGGCCGGGTCTTGCGGCCTTTCTGGACCGACATCCGCACCAGCTCGCCCACGCCGGAGCGGTCCAGCGTCTGGAACGGGTCGTAGTCGTAGATGCCCAGGTCCACGTAGTTGCGCAGGAACTTGCCGGCGTCGTCGCGGCTGAAGCCGCAGCCCATCTGCGTCAGGTCGTTGGTGCCGAAGCTGAAGAACTCCGCCTCGGCGGCGATCTCGTCGGCCGTCACGGCCCCGCGCGGCACCTCGATCATCGTGCCGACCTTGTACTCAAACGGCAGGCGCTTGACGCCCTTCTCGGCCATGACCTCCCCAAGGGCCTCCAGCACCACCTGCTTCTGGTGGGCCAGCTCTTTGACGTGCCCCACCAGCGGGATCATGATCTCGGGTCTGCAACCCCTGACCTCCAAGGCCGCCTCGAACACCGCCCGGGCCTGCATCTTGGTGATCTCCGGGTAGGTGATGCCCAGCCGGCAACCCCGCAGGCCCAGCATCGGGTTGAACTCGTGCAGCGAGTCCACCTTGTTCCTGATGGTCTGGAGCGGGACGCCCATGGCCTGGGCCATTTCCTGCTGGCCGGCCTCGTCGTGCGGGACGAACTCGTGCAGCGGGGGGTCCAGGAAGCGGATGGTGGCCGGGCGGCCCTTGAGGGCCCGCAAGATGCCGATGAAGTCCTGTCGCTGGAGCGGCAGCAGCTTGGCCAGGGCGCGCCGGCGGCCTTCGGCATCCTCGGCCAGGATCATCTCCCGCATCGGGATGATCCGGTCGCCCTCGAAGAACATGTGCTCGGTGCGGCACAGGCCGATGCCCTCGGCGCCGAACCGCACGGCCACCTCGGTGTCGTGCGGGGTGTCGGCGTTGGTGCGGACGCCCAGCTTGCGGTACTTGTCGGCCAGCTTCATGATCACCCCGAACGGGCCCGTCAGCGCCGGATCGACGGTGGCGATCCGCTCGGCGTACACCGCGCCGATCGAACCATTGAGGCTGATCCAGTCGCCCTCCTTGAGCACCGTGCCGTTGGAGCTGATCGTCTTGGCGGCATAGTCGATCACCAGGTCCCCGCACCCGGCGACGCAGCACTTGCCCATGCCGCGGGCCACCACGGCCGCGTGACTGGTCATGCCGCCCCGGCTGGTGAGGATGCCCTTGGCGACGTTCATGCCGCCGATGTCTTCCGGGCTGGTCTCGATGCGGACCAGGATGACGGCCTTGCCCTGCTCGGCCCACAGCTCGGCCTCGTGCGCGCTGAAGACGATCTGCCCGCTGGCCGCCCCCGGGCTGGCCGGCAGGCCCCGACCGATCTGCTGGGCGCGCTTCTCGGCGTTGGGGTCGAACGTCGGGTGCAGCAGTTGATCCAGGCTCTTGGGCTCCACCCGCAGCACGGCCTCTTTCTCGTTGATGAGGCCCTCGCGGACCATGTCCACCGCGATCTTGACGGCCGCGGGCGCCGTCCGCTTGCCGTTGCGGGTCTGGAGCATGTACAGCGTGCCGCGCTCGATGGTGAACTCGATGTCCTGCATGTCGCGGTAGTGGGTCTCGAGCGTGCGGCGGATGGCCAGCAACTGCCGGTATGACTTGCCGTCCTGCTGGGCTAGTTGGTCGATGGGCAGCGGGGTGCGGATGCCGGCCACCACGTCCTCGCCCTGGGCGTTCATCAGGTACTCGCCGTAGAACTTATTCTGCCCGGTGGAGGGGTTGCGGGTGAAGGCCACGCCCGTGCCGCTGGTGTCGCCCAGGTTGCCGAAAACCATCGTCTGGACGTTGACGGCCGTGCCCAGCAGGCCGCGAATATCGTTGAGCTGGCGGTACTTGATCGCGCGGGGGTTGTTCCACGAGCCGAACACCGCGTGAATGGAGGCGTTGAGCTGCTCGCGGGCGTCGGCGGGGAAGGCCTTGCCGGCGTGCTGGTATACCGCCCGGTAGGCGGCCACCACTTCCTTGAGGCCGTCCACGTCCAGTTCGGTGTCGAGCTTGGCGCCGCGGCGGTTCTTGACGGCCTGGAGGGCGTGCTCGAAGTCGTCGTGCTCGATGCCGAGCACCACGTCGCCGAACATCTGCATGAACCGGCGGTAGGCGTCCCAGCCGAACCGCTCGTTGCCCGTCAGGCGGATCAGCGATTGGAGCGTCTGATCGTTGAGGCCCAGGTTCAGCACGGTGTCCATCATGCCCGGCATCGACGCGGCCGCGCCGCTGCGGACGGACACCAGCAGGGGATTGCCCCCGCAGCCGAACGTCTTGCCCGTGAGCTGCTCGAGCTGGGCGATGTTCCGGTCCACCTGCTCGTCCACGCCCGGGGGAAGCTTTCGGCCTTGCTTGTAGTAGAGGTCGCACACTTCGGTGGTGATGGTGAAGCCGGGGGGCACGGGCAGGCCCAGGCTGGACATCTCGGCGAGGTTGGCGCCCTTGCCGCCCAGCAGGGCCTTCATGGACGCCCTTCCCTCGGCCTTGCCGCCGCCGAAAAAGTAGACCATCTTGCTTGCTTTCCTGGCCATCTGGATCATCTCCATTCGTGTGCGCGCATGGTTGTCCCGCCGCGGGCCTGGGCCCCACTGCCCGGGCGAATCGCATAGTCTGGGCGTGGCGACTGCGTGGGGCCAAACGAGCCGTGGAGTCTAGAAGCGGCGGCCCGCCGTGTCAATCACTTTCAGGCCGTGGTGTATATTGCGCCCGTCCTGGCCGGCTCGCCCGACGTTGACAGGCCCGCCGGGCGGCCATACCATCGCCACGTCAAGGAGACTCCCCATGGGCCAATCCGACTCACCCCAACCGCGCTGCTCCGCCAAGCCGTGGCAAGGCCGGCTCTCCGCCGATGCCGACGCCGCCACGGCCCGGTTCGTAACCTCCCTGGACGTGGACCACGAGCTGTGGAGCTACGACATCGCCGGCTCACTGGCCCACGCGCGGATGCTCAGCGAGACCGGATTGATCAGCCGCCGGGATTTCACCGGCATCCGCCGGGGCTTGGAGGCCGTCGCCGCGGAGATCGCGGCCGGGCAATTGGAGATGCCCCTGGAACTCGAGGACATCCACATGGTCATCGAGAAGGCGCTGATCGATCGAATCGGCGCCGCCGGGGCCAAGCTCCACACCGGCCGCAGCCGCAACGACCAGGTCGCCCTGGACCTGCGCCTCTGGGCGCGGGACGCCATCGACGGCCTGGTGCAGGACATCCGCCGGTTGCAGCAGGCGATGGTCGATCTGGCCAGCCGGCAGGGCGAGCTGGTGATGCCCGCGTACACGCACTTGCAGCGGGCTCAGCCGATCGTGGCCGGCCACCAGGTGCTGGCATACGTGGAGATGCTCCAGCGCGACGTTCAGCGCCTCCAGGATGCGCGGCGGCGAGTGAATGTCTGCCCGCTGGGCAGCGGCGCGGCGGCGGGCACCTCGCTGAAGCTGGACCGCCGGCGGGTGGCCGAGCTGCTGGGCTTCGACGAGGTGGCCGCCAATTCGATTGACGCCACCAGCGACCGCGATTTCCTGGCTGAGCTGTGCTTCGCCTGCGCGATGCTGGGGATACACCTGTCGCGATGGGCGGAGGACTGGATCATCTTCGCCACGACGGAATTCGGCTTCCTGGAGCTGCACGACGCCTACTGCACCTCCAGCTCCATGATGCCCCAGAAGAAGAACCCGGATACGCTGGAGCTGATCCGCGCCAAGTCAGCTACCGCCATCGCCCAACTGGTGGGCCTGCTGACGCTGCTGAAGGGCCTGCCCCTGGCTTATAACCGCGACTTGCAGGATGACAAGCGATTCGCCTTCGCCACCGTGGACGCCCTTCGCGGCGCGCTGGTGGTGGCCGCCGGCGTGGCCTCCACCTCGTGCTTCCAGCCGCAGCGCATACAGGAGGGACTTGACCGGGGCTATCTCGACGCCACGGCCATGGCGGAGTATCTGGTTCGGCAGGGCGTGCCGTTCCGCCAGGCCCATCACATCGTCGGCCAACTGGTGGCGCGGGCCCAGAAGGATGGCCTGAGCCTGGCGCAGGTGCCGCTGGCGACGCTCCGGCGGGCCTGCGACAAGTTCGGCCCCGACGTCTACCGGAACCTGGGCGCGGCCAACGTGGTCAAGCATTACCAGCCGGAGGGGGCCGGGGGGCCGCGGCAGCTTCGCCGGCAACTGGCTGCCTGGAAGCGGAAGCTCCGCTGATGCGCGAGTTCGAATTCATCGATTGGATCCGCTCGCAAAGCCGCTTCGACCCAGCCGTGGTCAGGGTCGGGCCGGGCGATGACGCCGCCGTCGTGGCCTGGGCAGGCCGGCGGGTGCTGGTGACGGTGGACCAGGCGCTTGACGGCGTGCACTTTGAGCTGGCCCGCCACGGACCCCAGCAGGCCGGGCGCAAGGCCATGGCCCGTAGTCTCTCCGACGTGGCCGCAATGGCCGGCCGCCCGTGGGCGGCCGTGGCGTCGGTAGCGCTGCCCCAGGGCGCCGGCGCCGACCTGGCGCAAAACCTCTACATGGGCCTCCGCAAGCTGGCCGATGAGTTTGCCTGCCCCCTGGTGGGCGGGGATGTGGGCGCCTGGACGGGGCCGCTGGCGATCAGCGTAACGGTGCTGGCCGTGCCTGACGGGGTCGAGCCGGTCCTGCGCGGCGGCGCCAAGCCCGGCGACGCGATCTGCGTCAGCGGCGCTCTGGGCGGGGCCTGGCGCGGCCTGCGGCATCTGAGCTTCATGCCCCGTGTGCACGAAGCCCGCATACTGGCCGGCCGGTATGGGCTGCACGCAATGATCGACCTGTCCGACGGCCTGGCCAGCGACCTGCGGCACGTCTGTAGGGCCTCGGGAGTGGGGGCCAGGATTTCGGCCGCGGCGGTGCCGATCAGTCCGGACGTGGACTGCCAGAACCCGCCCGAGCGGCTCAGGCGAGCGCTATGCGACGGGGAGGACTACGAGCTGCTGTTTGCCCTGCCGATGGAGCAGGCACGCGACCTGGTCCGCCGACAGCCGCTAGGCGTACAGGTAAGCCTGATCGGCCAATGCACCGATCAGCAGGACGTGGTCCTGGCGCACGATGACGGCCGGGTCGAGCCGCTGCCGGCCGGGGGCTATGAGCACACGACCCAAGCTCGGTGAACGATGGCCCCACAGGAGGAGATCTACCGCAGCGACAGTCCCGAGCAGACCCTGGAACTGGGCCGGCAATTGGCCGCGCGGCTCCACCAGGGCGATTGTGTCGCGCTGGTGGGCCCGCTGGGGGCGGGCAAGACCCTCCTGGTGCGCGGCTTGGTGGAGGGGCTGGGCCTGGAGGACCGCCGCCTGGTCTCCAGCCCGACGTTCGTGCTGGTGCAGGAATACCCCGCCCGGATCAAGGTCTTCCACGTGGACCTATACCGCCTGATCCAGCCGGAGCCGGAGCTGGCCGGCCTGGGCCTGGAGGAGATGCTCGCCGAGGGCGTGGTGCTGGTGGAGTGGGCCGAGCGGGCCCAAGCGGCGCTGCCCTGCCCGCACTGGCGCGTTGAGATCGCCATTATCGGCCCGACCAGCCGGCAATTCCGCTTGCGGCGAGTACCTTAGCGTTTCTGGGGCCCAAGGTGCCTTCGGGCGGGGCCGCAGGGCGCCTGGCCATTGTTCCGTCGTGGCTGGGTATTCCTTAGCTGGCGCCTTCCGGCATTCGCCGGCCTTCCGGCAACGTGACGAGTTTGCATACGGCGCGGCTGTCCGCACTTCATGCCAACCGTCTCGCTGCCGCACGTGACCTCCATCCGCCGCCGGTGGAACTTGCACCTGCCGCCCCTGCTCATAGTGCCTCATTGACGCCACGCCGCATGACTATGCCAACCGGAAGAACCACGGGCCGGTGTTCACCGGGTAGGCCTCCGTGGGTCGTGCCGCGGACAGCACCGCAAGCCTCTTGCCCGAACGCCAAAGCGGTTGAACCGTGCGACGACTTTTCCGTACGCCCCCGGGCCGGTATAATCCGCCTAGCCCATCCGGAGCGCAACATGCCCAAGTCCGTGGACGTCAAGCTGGCCCAGATTCACGCCGACCCCAACTCCAGCACCTTCATCCTGGCGGACGCCAAGGATGCCGACATGGCCTTCGGTATCGCCGCCCCCGGCCGAAGCCCCGAACATGCCGACGGCGGCTACCGCTCGCTCGAAGAGTACCGCCAGATCATCCGCCAGAACGTCCAGCAGGGATTGGTCGACATCATGCTGATGTCCGTGTCCACCAGCGAGCAGTTGACGCTCAAGGAGCGGCTGTTCGACGGCTCGGACGTCACCCCCGCCATCCGGGCCAATGACACCACCGACATCCACGCCGCGCGAGGCTCCCACCTTCCGCGCCAGCCTTCCAGGCCGTTCCGCACCGCCCTGCTGGACCACGCGCAATGCGGGCGCCTCGGCTGCGAGCCTAACCAGCGACGGCTGGGGGTTGATCTGGGCCTCTATAGCATCACCTTCAACAACGACGTCGAGCTGGACCGGGCGACGCTGGAAGCCTACAAGGCCTTCCGCGTCGAGGCTGAGCAAAAAGGCCTCCGGCACTTCCTGGAGGTCTTCGACCCCAATGCCCCGGTGCACCCGGTGGACCCGGCCCTGCTGGGCGGGTTCGTCAACGATCTGATCGTGCGGGCACTGGCGGGCGTGGCGTCCGCGGGGCGGCCGCTGTTCCTCAAGATGGTCTACCACGGGCCCAAGTTCACCCAGGAGCTGGTCCACTACGATCCGCACCTGGTGGTGGGCATCCTGGGCGGGTCGGCCGGGACGACCTACGACGCCTTCAAGATGCTCGCCGAGGCCCGCAAGTACGGGGCCAAAGCGGCCCTGTACGGGCGGAAGATCAACCACTCCGAGCACCAGCTCAGTTTCGTCCAGTTCCTGCGGTGGATCGCCGACGCCCAGGTGGGACCCGAAGAGGCCGTGCGGGCCTACCACGGGGTGCTGGAGGGCTTGGGCATCCGGCCGCACCGGCCGCTCGACGCCGACATGCGGCTCACCGCGCCGTCGATGAGCTACGCCTCGACGCTGACCGTGAGCATTCCCTCGCCCGCCGTTACCTTGGCCGGTCGCCTGGCCGCCGCCAAGCCCGCCCCCGCCGCGCCGGCTGGCAAGCTAGCCCCCAGGGCCGCTGCCCAACCCGCCCCTGCCAGGAAGACGCAGACTCCCCAAGCAGGCGCTGCCAGGCCCAAATCGGCGCCAACCGCCCCCCAGCCGTCTGCCGGCGCGGAGGCGGAGGATTTCCCCCGCACCGCCGATGGCAAGCCCGACTTCGCCAAGATGACCCCCCAGCAGCGCCTGGCCTACCACCGGCGGCGACTGGACGGCAAGCTGGGGGGCTGAGCTGCACCACGAATGTCGGCAAGGTTGTGCGGATTCTTGGTGACACGCCCTGGAGTCTCTGCTAGTCTTCCGGCACCAGGTGCAGGGTAACTGTTTGCCGACTCGGGGTTTTTGATGGGCAAGGACCTTAGCGACAGCCGGTTCAAGAACATAACGGTAGAGATGCCGGTACTTGGCTTTACCGGCGCTCTGGGAAGCGGGTGCTCGTACTTGGCAAAGGGCTTGGCAGATCAGCACGGGTATGCATACTGCTCCCTGTCCGAGCTCATACACACCGTTGCCCGCGAGGCCCGGCAGTCAGAGCGTACGGAGTCACTCCAAGACATTGGGAACCGGATTAGGAGGCAGTGCGGCAGAGATGCACTGGTGACGTATGCTCTGACGGCATTGGACGGGACAATCCCGAAGCTTGGCGCTCACAACCGCCCCAGGGGAATCGTTGTTGATGGAATACGTAACGCTGGAGAAGCAAAGGCGTTACGTCAGTTCCCAAACTTCTACCTGTTCTCCATTCAAGCCAGTACCGAACAACGGAAGACCCGAACGATCGGAACGGGACCAGGATTCAAGTTCAAGGATGACGCCGAATTCTCCGCAGCAGACAGGCGGGACAGGGACGAACAGGACGATTACAAGCAACAGGTTGGCCTGTGCAATTACCTTGCCGACATCATCATCCGCAATGAACCAACAGATGAAGTCGCCCCCAGCGCGTCCAAGCCCTACCGGACCTACGTCGACAAGAAGCTCTATAGCCCGTACGTGGCACTAATAGAACAGCTGGCAGAGGGAAGATTTCCTAATGATCGACGAGCGCCAGAGGAAGAGGCCCTCATGACAGCGGCGTATGTCGAGAGCAAGAGATCATCCTGCCTGAAGCGGAAGGTCGGGGCCGTGATCGCTGGGCCGGCCGGGGAGGTTATAGCAGCAGGTCACAACGATGTTCCACCCGGATCACAACCGTGTCTCGAGGACCCTCGCTACGGGTGGTGCGCCAGGGACGTGATTCAGCAAACGCTGGCTGAGGAGTTTCGCTTCTGCCCTGCGTGTGGGACAAAGATCAGCATCCCTGAGCATAAATGCGAAGCATGCGGGCAGGAGGTGCGCGGGTACAGGCGCCGGTGCAGCAACGAGGCTTGCGGAGCTAGCATAGAATTCCACTATGAATGTCCTCAATGCCGCATAGATGTGTTCAAGGAGTTCCTCCCAGGCGGGAAGTCCGACAAGACGGGCAAGCTGCTCGACATGTGCCGGTCTCTGCATGCCGAGGAGAGTGCGATACTGCATCTCTGTCGTGGTGGAACGCAGATTCCTCCTCAGGGGTGCACGTTGTACTGCACGACGTTCCCCTGCAACCTCTGCGCGAACAAGATTGCCGTGGTGGGCATAAAGCGGGTAGTCTACGCTGAACCATACACCATGGAAGAGGCCGAGACGATTTTCCGTCGTGAAGGCGTCCATTTTGATCCCTTCGAAGGTGTAAAGAGCCACGCGTACTTCCGGCTGTACAGATGATGGGAAAGGAGCGGAACATGGCATCGCAAGGAAGCGACCCCGCAGGCAAAGGAGGGGGCGTCCCCAAGGCTGTCGTCGCGCTTTCTGGTTTGATGAAGCGTCAAGAGCGCAGTCTTCTCCAAGGCATGAGAATGGTTCTGCACACGGAGGCCAGCCCTAAGCAGGTTGCGGGTATAACAAAGCGACAGAAGCGGTAACTAGACCGTGCATCCTCGTGCTATTCCCCCGGCCCGGTGGCGGGGGCGAGCAACGGGGCAGGAGTGTCCAGGGCCGCGGCGGCGGAGGCCGACTCCAGTTGACGCGCCTGGTCGTACTCCCGGAGGGCCTCCAGCAGCTCCTTGCGGGCCTGGTGCATTACGCCCAGGTTGTAGTGGGCCTTTGAGGGCGGCAGCACCTGCCTGTAGAGCTCCATCGCCTCGTCGTAGCGGCCCAGCATGCTCAGGGCCAGCGCGGCGTTGGCGCGGTACTTGCCCTGGCGAGGCGCCAACCGGGCGGCCTGGTTGAACCGCTCCAGCGAGGCCGGGTAGTCCCGCATGAACAGGTGGCACATCCCGGCATTGTTGACCACCACCGGGTCGTTCGGCGCCACCTCCAGGGCCTTCTGTAGGGTCGCCAGTGCGGCCTTGGGGTCGTGGCGGGACAGGTACAGTTGCGCCAGGTCGTTGTAGGCCGGCAGGAACTCTTTCTGCTGCTGGATGGCCCGCCGCAGGAGCGCCGCCTGCTCGTCCTGCCGGCCCTGGCCGGCCATCACGCGCGACATCGCGTAGAGCGTGCGGGGCGAGGCCGGGCGGTCGGCGCCGGCGTCGAAATCCTGGTTGGCCAGCCGGGCCTGGCGGTAGTCGGGCTGGCCCTGGGCAGGGTAACAGCCTGACAGCCCCAGCGCCGAGGCCAGGCACATCGCCGTTAAAGCGGCGG
>Ga0315289_10003995_pt1 | contig 22147 bp, 18 predicted proteins | sample YL17G11_40_MG_FD_203452 | JGI IMG/M metagenome (GOLD analysis project Ga0315289, IMG submission 203452) | Sediment microbial communities from Yellowstone Lake, YNP, Wyoming, USA - YL17G11_40 | ecosystem: Environmental > Aquatic > Freshwater > Lake > Sediment | place: USA: Wyoming | collected... | reverse complement strand
TGGTAGAGCCCGCCATATGCCGCCGGTCCCCAGTAGGTGAAATAGCTGATTCCGCGTCCCCCGTAGGCCAGCGTGGTGTACACCAGGAAGCGCAGTTCGGGCGCGGTCGGCAGACGCCACGAGTCGTCAATGGTGTCAGCCTGGATGATGTTCAGGAACGGCAGGCCGGCGTCAAGCGCGGCCTTACGGATCATTCCCAGGTTCAGAAAATACTGCTCGCCGTCGCCCCTCTTGAAGAAGTGATAGTGGTCATAGCTGATGAGCGCCGGCTTGACGACTTCGACATACTGGCGCAGGTGCTCGCGGTAGGCGGTGACCGTGTCACCCGTGGTGCCGAGCTGGTCGTTGCTGGCATAGGTGGGGAAGAGGTTGATGTAGGCAAGATGGGCAGGGTCGCGCTCGCGCAAATACGCCACCAGCCGGCCCAATGCAGGAAACGCAGCGGCGCTGGGCTCATCGGTTATGAAGTAGGCCTCGAGCGTCGGGTGATCTTTGACGCGATCAATCAGCGCATCGAGCTTCGCTTTCTGGCCGGGGTCGTCGAGCGAGGCGGGCGTGAGCAGCCCGTCTTGCAGCATGGCGCGCAGGCCGTGCCGGTGGGCGACATCGAGCCCGTCGGCGGGAGTCCAGGTCATGGTGTAGTGCTCGGCCGCCACTGCGGCGAGCGCTTCATCGGTCGCGGGCGGCGGGCACCAGAAGGTGACGATGATGTGGTCCTGTTTCCAGGCCTTTTGCGCACCGCCGGCGTAGGCATAGTTGAAGATCAGCGAAAGACAGGCGAGCATCACAGCGCAGCGCAGCATGACATTGTCCTCCGTGGTTGGCCGCATCTGTTCGAAACCGGGATTCCGTGCGGTCAACGGCGTTTCCTGCACAGCAAAGTGGTCGCCAGGGATAGCACCGGCCAAGGTCGAGATGTAGCCGCGCGCCCGCACAGAGCAGCGAACCAAGATTGTCTCACGTCGTTCTCGCTGCGCAGTCGTAAGAGCTCAGGCGGCCGGACCATGTCTGGCTTGACCAGAACAGGAACCTGCTCGCGGGCGGCAGAAAGATAGCCGAAGAACAGGCCGAAGGGATCACAAGTGAGCGCAGTTCATCGCGATATGAGCCATACGCCACTCGAAAGCCTCATCGGCTCCGGGGAACCCTTAACCCGCAGCATTGCGCTCATGGAGCGCGCTTGCCGCAGCCTGCAACTGCCGCCGGCCGCGGTCTCCAATCTCATCAGCCCCCAGGAGGTTCGCGTCTTCCGACTGCCCTGCAAGATCCTGGGCAGGGTGGTCAATCTCTGGGGGGTGCTTGCGCTGCACAACAACGCCCGCGGGCCGTTCAAGGGCGGTGTGCGAATCGCGGCGGACGTGAGCCTCTGGGAGACGGTGGAGCTCGCCCGGCTGATGACGCTCAAGACCGCGGTCACCGATACCGAATTCGGCGGCGGCAAGACCGGCATTCGCGTGAACATGGAGCACATGTACCGCCTCTTTGGGCGGCAAGCGCCCGACCCTGAGTTCGAGAAGATCATCAGCCTCGACGCCGTTGAGTATTACGCTCAGGCCATGCGCGATGTCTTCGCCTCCCACACCTACGTTCCCGCGCCCGACCTGGGCACCGGCCCCGATGAGATGGCTTCCATTTTCAACGAGACGCTTGATCCGGCGTCGGTGACGGGCAAGCCGGAGGGCACCCACGGCTGGCTGCCGGGGCGCCGCGAGGCGACCGGCTACGGCGTCGCCTATATCGCGCGGCGGATGCTGGAGGAAATGCTGGGCACCAGCCCGTCGCAGGCGACCGCCGCGATCCAGGGCTTCGGAAACGTCGGGGGGCACACCGCGACATACCTGGCTCAGGCCGGCGTAAGAATCGTGGGTATCACCGACGCGCACGGCGGGGTGTACGATCCCGCCGGGCTCGACGTGAGCGCACTGCAAGATCACGTCGCAAGCGGTCACACGGTCGGGGGATTCTCGCCCGGCCAGCCCTTGACCAATGAGCAGCTCTGGGGCCTGGAGGTGGATCTCCTGGTGCCGGCGGCGGTGGGAAATGTGATAACTGCCCAGAACGCGGATGAAATCCGCGCCCGCGCCATCGTCGAGGGCGCCAACATGCCGACAACGGTGGAGGCGATGGACGTGCTCGCCGAGCGCGGCGTGGTAGTGGTGCCCGACATCCTCGCGAACGCGGGCGGCGTGGTGGCTTCTATGGAGGAGTATTCGCGGTCACTGAGCGCGATGAAAGTGACGCGTGAGGAAGTCTTCGCCACCGTTACCCGGAGCCTGGGGGCAGCGTTCGACAATTGCCGGGAGCGTAGCCGGGCGACGGGCGCGAGCCTGACGGAGGTCGCGGTAGCGATGGCGGTGGAGCGCGTGTACGGGGCGATGCGCCGGCGGCGAATGACGTAGGCAGGGGCGACTGCGGAGGCGCACATGGACGAGCGATTATCGTTTATCGGCGAGCACAAGGTGTTTGGGGTCATCCGCGCCGACACGATGGAGCAGGCGTTAGTGGCCGCGCGGGCGATGCATCGCGGCGGGCTGCGGCTGATCGAGGTGACTTTCTCTGTGGCAGAGGCGGCGCAGGTGATATCGCTGCTGCGAGAAGAGCTGACGCGATCGCTTATCGGCGCCGGGACGGTGCTCGAGATGGCGCAGGCGCGGGCTGCGGCTGAAGCGCGGGCCGATTTCATCTTTGCGCCCGACACTAACCCCGAGGTAGTGCGCTTCGCAAAGGAGCGCGGTGTTCTGGCCTGCCCCGGGGCCGCGACGCCGACGGAGGTGACCGCCGCTTTGCGCCTGGGTGCGGATATAGTTAAGGTCTTCCCGGCGGGATGGCTCGGCGGGCCGGCCTATGTGCGGGCGCTGCACGAGCTGCTGCCGGAGGCGCGGCTGGTTCCCACGGGCGGTGTGAGCGCGGCCAATGCTGCGGAGTATCTGGCGGCCGGCGCATTTGCGGTCGGCATCGGCGCGACGATGTTTCCGCGCCAGACCCTGGCCGCCGGAGACATGGAGGCCATTGAGCGCGCCGCGCGCGACGCGGTGGCGGCGGTGGGCAGCCGCCAGGGTTGACCACTCAGGCAAAGCGGGAGAGCCTGGTTTATGAGGCTCAAACGAGGGATGAAACCTATGAAGTTCGGGGTCGCGGACTACGGGATGAACGTGTGGGACGGCGCGGACTTCAACTGCGAGGAGCGCTGGGCGGCTCTTAAGGCCATCGGGTATGACGGGGTCGAACGGCTTTCGGCAGTGAGCGCCGACGAGGCGATGCACAAAGCGGCGCGCATGCGCAAGCTGGGGATGGATTTCGGCACTTGCCTGGGACCGAATCCCGAGACCTCGATCCGGTGGACCGCGGCGCTCGGCAAGGGTTACGTCTGGGTCAGCGCGTCGGCCAAGGATTTTGACACCTTATGCCGCCAGGTGAACCTCCAGGCGGCCGCCTGCTCGAACTGGGGCATCCGGCTGGGGCTGCACAACCACCTGGGTTCGCTGGTCGAGACCCAGCCGCAGCTCGAAGATTTTCTCGTCCGCTGCCGGCAGTGCGGGGTAATCCTCGATACCGCGCACCTGGCGGCCGCGGGCGGGAATCCGGTTGCGATAGTGCAGAAGCACGGGGATCGGCTGGTCGCCCTCCACTTGAAAGACTGGCTAGTGCTCAAACCGGAAATCGGCCTTGAAAAGTGGTGGGAGCGCGGACGCTTCTGCGAGCTGGGCGCTGGCAACATCGGCCTGGACAACGCGGCGGTGATGCGCGCGCTGGCCGACGCGGACTATCAAGGGTGGGTCTTCGTCGAGCAGGACACTCATCTCCAGGATCCGCTGAACGATCTGGCCATCAGCCGCCACTACTTGCGCGATGCCGGCTTCTGAGATGCGATGAGGGCGAAGGCGATGGGCGGCAACCGGGACCTCCGGCGGCTCCGCGATCTCGCTGCTGGGCCAGATTCCCAACCTGCGGCGGTGGCGTGCCTGGCGGCAGGTGCCCAGCGCTTGGGGCTAGAGCACTTGGGCGTGAAGTATGGTATATATCTTGTAGCTTGGCTTGCCAGCGCTTGCTTGCCCAATACGCGCTCGGCGCAACACGCGCAGCAAGCCAGCGCTGATGCGGCACCGATCGAGGAACCTGCGAACGATACTCAACACAGACCGGTAAGGCGGCGCTAGGCAGCATTATTTCTAGTTCCTGGCTTTGAAGCCAACGAATGGGGGGGCTGACCACCATGGCGCGGAGAGCCGCGGGTCCGGTTGCTGAAGGCGAAGATAGGCGGAATGAACTTGCGCCCGGGCTGGCCGTGGGCCGCATCATGCCGTGTCACGCGTTCACGGACCAGGTGCTGCTGCTTGCCTGCGGCGAACGCATTGTCAGCGAAAGCCAGATCGAGCGCCTCCTGCGCGCCGATGTTGTGTTCTCCAACGATCCACCACCGCACTTCGCCCAAGCCATAGAAGAACGACAGAGAGAGCTCGGCATCTGGCGCGCTCCCCTCGAAAAGACCCAAGACCGGGAGAAGGATCTTGCCGCTTCTTCGGGCGACCCGGTCGAGACCGGCCCGAGCAGCATCGAGCCCGCGACCCCTTTTGTCGTCGAGCTGGTAGCGGCGCGCCGGCTCCGGCGCGAAGCAATGGGCCAGGTAGCCGAGCTGGTCGAGCAAGCGCGACGCGGCGAGACCATCAGCTTGCGGTCGGTCCGCGGCACGGTGCGACAAGTAGTCCACAGCCTGCGGCGCAACCACCGGGTGTTTTCGAGCTTGCTGCGGTTGAAGACCCTCGACAGTTACACCTACACCCACTCGATTAACAACTGCGTAATCTCTGTCATTCTGGCCCAGGGCGGCGGATTTGCCGACCAGGCGGAGGAGATCGGGCTGGGCGGCCTGATGCACGACATCGGCAAGGTGCGTCTGCCCGAAGGGGTGCTGCAAAAGCCGGAGAGCTTGACCGATTACGAGTGGAGCATGGTCAAGCAACATCCAGTGGTCGGGCTCGAGATTGTCAGGCAAGGTGATGAAGTCCGGGAATCCGAGGCCGAGGCGATCAGCCAGCACCACGAGCGCCTCGACGGCAGCGGCTATCCCGCCAGTCTGAGGGAGGCCGCCATCGCGCCCGCGGGGCGCATGGTTGCCATCGCGGATGTGTACGATGCGATGACCAGCGAGCGCCCCTATCACAAGGCCATCCCGGCGCCGGAGGCCATGCGCTGGATTCTGCAACGGGCCGGCGAGCTGTTTGACCCGCACTTGGTGCGCACGTTCGTTGATTCCATCGGCCTGTTTCCGGTCGGCAGCCTGGTCAGGCTGAGCAGCGGCGAGCTGGCAGTGGTGGCGGATGTGAACCCCGCCGCGATCCGGCGTCCGAGGGTGCTGATCGTCTCCGAGTTTGGCGGAGTTCCGACCGGCGAGCTGCGCCTGCTGGACCTCGCGCAACCGGCCGTCGCCAGCGCTGGCAGGGAGATTGTCGGCGTGGAGGATGCGGCCTGCTTCGATATTGACATCGAAGAATGTCTAGAGGCGGCGCCGGCCCTTGCCGAGCCGGGAGACCCAGGCCTCGATTCGTTCGCGTGAATCCGCCGCGCGGGTGCTCCGCCCGGCCGCATCGTGTCCTGCGCCGGAGGCGCATTCGAGCGATGCCGGCCGCGGTGTGCGCTTCCGCTACCCGGGCGTCGCCTCTCCCAGCCAGGGCACCTGCCTGCGCACTTCGGCGCGGCGCGGCAGGGATGCGACCGCGCCCCGGCCGCGGACCTTGAGCCCCGCCACTGCGGCGCCAATGCTGGCCGCGGCCATCGCATCATACCCCAGGCACAGGCCGGCCAGAAAGCCGCCGGCGAATGCATCGCCCGCTCCCGTGGTATCCATCACGAACGGAGACCGGTGCGCGGGTATGCGCCGCACCGATTCACCATCGCTCACCAGGCACCCCTTGGCCCCCATCTTGATGACCGCGATCCTCACGCCCCGATCGTGAAAATGCTTCGCCGCCTGCTCGGGATCCTCGATGCCGATGAGCGCGCCCGTCTCCTGCGGCGCGCTGGGCAGGATCACGTCCACCAATGGCAGCACCTCCGCCAGCGCCTCGCGCGCCTGCTCCAAGGGCCACAGCTTGAGGCGCAGATTGGGGTCGAAGGAGGTCATGACATTGGCGGACCTCGCCAATTCGAACGCCCGGCGCACGGCGGCGCGGCATGACGGCGAGAGAGCCTGCGTAATGCCCGAGGAGTGGACGATCTTTGCGGCCGCGATATAGTCCGGGGCAATATCATCCGCGCCGAGGTGGCTGGCAGCGCTGCCCGCGCGGTAGTAAGTGAACTCGTGCTCGCCCTCCTCTAGCAATGATATGAAATAGGCGCCGTTAGAGCCCGGGGCCAGCGGCGCGTGGGCGAGATCAATGCCCTCTGCGCGCCAGGCTTCGAGCAGACCGGGGCCGAAGGGGTCGCTGCCCACCCGGGTGACGTAGCCGCAGCGGCAGCCGAGGCGCGCGGCGGCAACCAAGAGGTTAAGCGTGTCGCCCCCGAAGGAGCGACGAAAAGAACGCGCCTGCATCATGGGCCCGTCACAGAAGAACTCGACCATGCACTCGCCGATGGAGATCAGATCGAGCATATTGCGGCGTTCGTTGCGCCAGGCCGCGAATCCTGCCCCAGCAGCAGGACTGTGGCGCCGGCCAGCGAAGTTGAGAAGAAGAGTAGAGATAGCTGGCGGTGCCACGCATCGCCAGACCCTCGCACTGCCCTCTCGCCCAGAGATGAGGCTATCAGGAGGTTGTAACATGCGCACGATGACCAGTTTCGCGGTGGCGGTGTGCTTGGCAACAGCGGCGCTGGCAATGCCGGCCGCCGCGGCTTTGACGGCAGGAGCGGCGCGATTCGATATTACGCCAGATCTCCAGGCCATGGCGCCGGTGGTGCAGGGCGGCTACGGCGCCCGCATGGGCAAACCAGCGGAAGGGGTCCACGATCCGGTGTACGCGAGGGCGCTTGCCATCTCCGACGGCGAACAGCGCATCTGTCTCGTGAGCATGGACCTGACCGGGGTGCCTGACAACCTGAATCGTGACCTCATCGAACGGCTGGGCAAAGAGCTGGGGTTGAATTATGGCTCACTGCTTATCTGCGCGACCCACACGCATTCATCGCAGGCCAATATGAGCCCGGTGCCCCCGTTTATCGCCGCCATTTTCGGGCCCTACAACGAGAAGCTGTACAACTTCGTGCGCGACCGCACGGAGCAAGCGATTCGCGAAGCCATTGCCACCATGCGCCCGGCCGAGATCGGCATCGCGACCCGCGAGTTACCGGGGTTCAACCACAACCGCCGCGGTGAGCAGGGCAACACCTGCACTGACGACCAGATGACGGTGCTTTATGCGCGCACGGCCCAGGGCCAGCCCATCGGCGTGGTCGTCTTCTATGCCGCGCACGCGACCGTCATGGACTCGGACAACTTCCTGATCTCAGCCGACTGGCCGGGGGCGATGGAGCGGGCGATCGAGTTCGCGCTGCCGGGCGTGGTGGCCCTGCACATCAATGGCGCGGAGGGCGACCAAGCGCCGTCGGTCAAGTTCGGAAGTACGTTTGCCTCCGTCGAATTCTACGGCGCCGCGCTGGCGCAACAGGCGGTGGAACTGGCAAATGCGGCGCCGACCACCGCGCCGGCGAAGGTTGCGTCCGCCTGGGAGGATTTGAAGCTGCCCAAGCCTGAGGTCTCGCCGGCTTTCATGGAGATCACGGGCAAGGAGTACCACATCAGCAGGGAATTGGCGGAGTCGCTTGCGAAGCAAGTGACGGTGAGCAGCATCCCGGTTTCGGCAGTGCGCGTGGGTGGCCTGGTGGTGGTCGGAGTGCCCGGCGAGGCGATCTGCGAACTGGGGCTGGAGCTCAAGCGCCGCGCTCACGCCGCGGGCGCAGAATATGCCGCCGTCGGCGGCCTGGCAGGACGAGACGTGAGCTACATCCTGACCCAGGAGCAGTACAACCGCGGGGGCTACGAAGCGAGCATGTCATTCTATGGCCCGAAGCTGGGGGAGAAGATAGTTGACGCCCTAGCGGCCTTGATAGACAAGGTTCGCGGCGACCAGTAGCATCGCGCCCAAGCCGCGATGACGGATTGCTCTGGTGAGGGGCGCCCGGCCGAAGTTGCTGCATGACCGCTGCCGGGCGCCGCGCGCAGCCGCGGGATCGGTCGCCCAGGCTCGCTGCATTCGAGATCGCACCATTCCCCGTTTGTGGCAGTTTCCGCACGAAACCGCCGGTGGTAATGCTCAGGGGCGAGCACATGATGTGGAACCACCATCACGATAGCATAGAAGCCGAGGGCAGGCGCGTGCTTCACCGGGCGGCCGCGTTGTCGCCACGGCGGGCTGGCTGCAATGACAAGGATTATGCCGAGACGCGCGAGACGCAAGCGGGCCGCGATCGCAGTATGCCGCAAGGGCCATCGCGGCCCTGCGTCCATGCACAGTTGCGAGCGCGGCGAGGCGATCGCACATTTGACCATGCCGAGGACGCCGGAGCGGCGCAAAGCAGCCGGCGCGCGCCGCGAACATGGCGAAGCGGCTTCGCCGATGCAGTCCGAGAAACTGGCGGCGGTCGGCTTACTGGCCGCGGGCATCGTGCACGAGATAAACAACCCGCTGACCGCGATCATCGCCTATGCCCAGTTTCTACTCAAAAGCGACCTCCAGGAGCGCCAGCGAGCCGATGTCGAGCACATCGCGATGGAGGCCGTGCGGGCCTCGCGGATCGTGCAGAATCTGCTGACCTTCGCGCGGCCGATGCGCCCGCAGAAGAGCCCGATCAGCATTAACGACGCGGTCGCCAGCGCGCTCGACGCTCGGCGCCAGCAGTTCGTCCTTGATGACATCACAATCCACACCGCGCTCAGCCCCGGCCTGCCGCCGATCGAAGCCGACAGCAATCAGCTGCACCAGGTCTTCATCAATATCCTCAACAATGCGCGCGACGCGATGCTCGACCACGGCGATGGCGGCCATCGCCTGAGCGTCGGCACCTATGCGCGCGATAGCCGCGTCTGCGTCAGCTTCGATGACACGGGCCCCGGGATCCCCGACGCGTGCGCCGACCGCATCTTCGACCCCTTTTTCACCACCAAGGAGGTGGGGCGCGGCACCGGGCTGGGTTTGGCGGTTTGCCACGGCATCGTCCGGGAGCACCGCGGAAACATCAGCGCTCATAACCTGCCCCAAGGCGGGGCGCGCTTCGTGGTGGAGCTGCCGGTGGCTGCGGAAGACGAATTATGACGACCATGACGACGACCGCTTTCGACCAGCAAGAGCCGGTGCTGGTGGTGGACGATGAGCCGCGCATCGGCGAGGTTCTCGCCCGCACCCTGGAGACGATGGGGCACGAGTGGGAGATTTCGAGCAATGGTGACGACGCCCTGGCGGCGCTGCACCGGAGGCTGTTCGCGCTGGTGCTCAGCGACATCCGCATGCCCGGGATGGACGGCGTGCACCTGTTGCGCTGCATTGTCTCCGATTGCCCCCACACTGCGGTGATCATGGTCAGCGCGGTGGCCGATGTGGAGACCGCGGTGACCACGATGCGTCTGGGCGCGTGCGACTACATCGTCAAGCCGTTCGATCTGAAGGATGTAGTGGAGCGCATCGAGCGAGCGCTGGCGCACCGGCGGCAATTGCTGGACGTGGAGCGCTACCAGGCGGAGCTGGAGCGCGAGGTGGCGCAGCGCACCTCGGATGTGCGCAAGGTGTTTCTAGGGGCGGTGCAATCGCTGGCCGCCGCGCTCGACGCCCGCGACGGCTACACTCACGGCCATTCGCAGCGCGTCACCGCGCTCGCGGTGGCCCTGGCGCGGGGTCTCGGCCTGCCCGAGGCGGCCATTGAGCGCATTCACCTGGCGGGGATGCTTCACGACATCGGCAAGATCGGCATCCGCGAGTCGGTGCTCAATAAACCGATGGCGCTTACCGACGACGAATACGCACACATCCGCACTCACCCGGTCATCGCCCAGAACATCCTTGCGCCGATCGTATGGGAGCCCGAAACGGTGCGGCTCATCCGCGCGCATCACGAGCGTTACGACGGCAATGGCTACCCCGACGGCCTCGCCGGAGAAGGCATCCCCCTGGGCGCGCGCATCCTCGCGGTCGCCGATGCGTTCGACGCCATGACTAGCAAGCGGTCCTACCGCGAGCCCATGAGCCGCGGACAAGCCCTGGCGGTGCTGCGCCATGGTTGCGGTCGCCAGTGGGATCCGCTGGTCGTCGAGACATTGGAGCGCCTGGCGCCCGAGCTGTGGCGGCTGTGGGAGAACGCCTGCGACCGAGCGGATGAGGTGGTCCTCTCCCCGCCACTGCCGGATGCTGCCAAAGAGGTCCGCGCGAGCGGCGACTGAACCATAGAGTTGCCCGAGATCGCCGCCGGTCCTGCTTGAGCGCGCCGCAGAATCTGCTCCGCCTTGCACCCCCCTTGCCGCCCTCGCGCGCCTCTCATAGCCAAACGTCTGCGCTCATTCCCTACCAGCCAGCAGGAGTTTGTGAACCGCAGGACGAACATCGTTGCCAACCGGAGGCGTGCGTCGCGCTCGGCATCTCGGCGGCAGGCGGTCGGAGGCTCATGGCTCAAGCGTTCTTCTGGAATCGCGAAGCGGAATGTTTGCCCCGTCCCGAACTGGAGAAGCTTCAAGTCGAACGCCTGCATCGGGTGGTGGCGGCGGCAATAGAGCGCGTGCCGCTCTACAAGGAGCGCCTGGGACAAGCTGGCATTACCGCGGGCGACATCACCTCGCTCGCCGATCTGCGGTGCCTGCCGTTCACCACCAAGGAGGACTTGCGCGACACCTTCCCCTACGGCATGTTCGGGGTGCCCATGGAGCAGGTCGTGCGCATCCACGCCTCCTCGGGCACCACGGGCAAGCAGACGGTGGTGGGTTACACCCGGAGCGACATCGGCGTGTGGGCGGAGGTAATCGCGCGGACCTTGGGCGCGGGCGGGACCACGGGCGGCGATATCGTCCAGAACGCGTACGGCTACGGGCTTTTCACCGGTGGCCTGGGGCTGCATTATGGCAGCGAAGCCCTGGGGGCGGCGGTGATCCCCCTCTCCGGGGGCCAGACCAAGCGCCAGGTGCAGGTGATGCAGGACTTTGGCAGCACGGTGTTGTGCTGCACGCCGTCTTATGCGCTGGTGATCGCGGAGGTGGGGGCCGAGATGGGGGTTGACTTCTCCCGCTTGCCGCTGCGAGTGGGCTTCTTCGGCGCCGAGCCGTGGACCGAAGGCATGCGCACCGAGATCGAGGCGAAGCTGGCGATTGACGCGCTGGACATCTATGGCCTGAGCGAGATCATCGGCCCCGGGGTCGCCTACGAGTGCCTGGAGAAAGCAGGGCTGCATATCGCCGAGGATCACTTCTTGCCGGAGGTTGTTGATCCTGAGACGGGTGAGCCGCTGCCGCCAGGCGAGCGCGGGGAACTGGTGTTCACCACGCTGACCAAGGAGGCGCTGCCCCTGATCCGCTATCGCACGCGGGACCTCACCGTGCTCGACGACGCGCCGTGCGCCTGCGGGCGCACCTGCCGGCGCATGCGGCGCGTAACCGGTCGCAGCGACGATATGCTCATCATCCGCGGCGTTAACGTCTTCCCCTCCCAGATCGAGAGCGTCATCGTGGGCATCGAGGGAGTCGCGCCTTACTATTTGCTGGTGGTGGACCGCAAGCCGGGCAAGATGGACGAGCTGGAGGTGCGGATCGAGATCAGCGAGGACATCTTCTCCGATGAGATGAAGGAGCTGGAGCGCCTGGAGCAGCGGGTGCTTAGCGAGATCGAAAGCGTGCTGGGGCTGTCGGTGCGGGTGAAGCTGGTGGAGCCCAAGGCCATCGCGCGCAGCGAAGGCAAGGCGAAACGGGTGGTGGACCGGAGGGATTTGTTCAAGTGAAAGTAAGCCAGATCTCGGTGTTTCTGGAGAACAAGTCAGGGCGCCTGGCAGAGGTGACGCGGGCGCTGGCGGACGCCGACATCAACATCCGCGCGCTGTGCATCGCAGAGACTATTGACTACGGCGTGCTGCGCTTCATCGCCAATGACCCGGCAAAGGCGAAACGCGTGCTTTCGGAGCGCGGGTTCACGGTAACGGAAACCACGGTGCTGGTGGTTGAGATCGAGGACCGGCCGGGGGGACTGGCGAGAGTGATCGAGGTGCTGGCGCGGGCGGGGATCAACATCGAGTACATCTACGCGTTCTTGACGCGATCGGAGAAGGCCTTCGTCGTGCTCCGGCTGGAGAAGATGGAGGAGGCGGCGCAGGCGCTGCAAGCCGCGCGAGTACGCATCCTGACCGGGCCCGAGATTTATGCCCTGTGAGGCGAGAGCGGCACCGCAGGAGGATGCGAATCACACGGGGAGGAGGACAGTGGAATGAAGACGAGACGGTTGTGGACCACAGTAGCGATGGTGGCGTGCGCTGCACTGCTAACGGGGGCGGCGGCGTGGTGCGCCAAGAAACCGCGGGCGGCCAAACCCACCAAGGCGCCGTACCGGATTGGCGCTCTGTTCGCCATCAGCGGGCCGGCGTCGCCGCTGGGTGAACCGGAGCGCAACACCGCGCTCTTGCTGCAAAAGCAGATCAATGCCGCCGGCGGCATCAACGGCCACCCGCTCGAAATCCTGATCGAGGACACCGCGAGCGAGGAGAGCCGCACCGCGCTCGCCGTCAACAAGCTCATTGACAGCGGCGTGCTCGCCATCGTCGGGCCCAGCCAGAGCGGCGAGACCATGGCGATCATTGACGCGACGCAGAAGGCCAAGGTGCCGTTGGTCTCGTGCGCCGCCAGCGTCTTGATCACCCAGCCCGCCGCCGACCGCAAGTGGGTGTTCAAGACGCCCCAGAGCGACGAGATGGCGATACAGAAGCTGATCGCGTTCATGGGGGCGCGTAAGATCAAGAAGGTCGGATTCATCTACGTCTCCAACAAGTTCGGCGATAGCGGGCGCCAACAGGCGGAGAAGCTGCTGCCCAAGGCAGGAATCACGATCGTGGCCGAGCAGACCTTCGGGCCCGAGGATACGGTGATGACGACGCAGCTCACCAACCTGGCGAAGGCCAAGCCCGACGCGATCATCTGCTGGGGCACCAACCCGGGCCCGGCGCGCATCGCCTCCACGATGCATGATATGAAGCTCAAGATCCCGCTGCTCCAGAGCCACGGCGTGGCCAACCGCACTTTCATCGAGCTGGCCGGGGCCGGGGCGGAGGGGGTAGTGCTGCCGGCGGGCCGGCTCATCGTGGCGACGCAGATCCCCGACACCGATCCTCAGAAGAAGATGCTGCTCCGGTACGCCCGGGCCTACCAAGCAGAGTTCCATAAGCCGGCCGACACCTTCGGCGGGCATGCGTGGGACGCAATCCAGTTGGTGGTCAAGGCGCTGCGGGCGGTGGGTCCTGACCGGGCCAAGATCCGCGGCTATATCGAGCAGACCAAGGGTTTTGTCGGCATCGGGGGCGTGTTCAATTACTCGCCCCAGGACCATAACGGTCTCACCAAGGACGCCTTCGTCATGGTGCGCATTGAGAAGGGCGAGTGGAAGCTGATGAAGCGGTAGCTAGTCGCAGCGCTGCGTGCCGGGGGCGGCGCCGCCCCCGGCACGCCGTTGTGGCCGGCATCCGGGGTGTGACCGCCGAGAGTGGGGATCGAGCACGAAGGTTCAGGGGCAACTCCTTCGACCGCGCTCAGAGCCTGCCCCTTCGTTGCGCTCAGGGCAAGCTTTGAGCAAAGCGAAGGGACCGGTCGTAAGCCGCCCATTCGCAGCCGCTCGCGGTTGGGCGCCATTTTAGCGTGCGGCGCGCCGACCCTCAAGCGCCGATGACACCCGACATCCGAGCCGAGCCTTGAGCATCTGGTCCCAAATCTTGCAACACGCCTTCTCCGGGCTGACCCTGGGCAGCATCTACGCCATCATCGCGCTCGGATTCACCATCATCTATAATGCCACCGAGATCGTCAACTTCGCCCAAGGCGAGTTCGTCATGCTCGGCGCCATGACCATGGTAACGCTGCACGTGGGCGTGGGCCTGCCGCTGTGGCTCGCCTTCCCGCTCAGCGTCGCCGCCGGCGGCATCGTCGGCAGCCTGCTGGAGCGCCTGGCGCTGCGCCGGCTACGAAACAGCTCGGTTCTGACTCTAATCATCGTGACCATCGGGGTCTCGATTTTCCTGCGCGGCGCGGCCATGATCGCCTGGGGGCGCAATGCGATGCTGCTGCCGCCTTTTAGCCAGCGCGATGCCTTCTTCGTCGGCCAGGCCTCGATCATGCCCCAGAGCCTATGGGTCTTAGGAGTCACGGTGGCGCTGGTGGCCGGCCTGATGCTATTCTATTCACGCACCCTGGTGGGCAAGGGCATGCGCGCGGTGGCGATCAACCGCTATGGCGCGCAGCTCGTCGGCGTCAGCCCGCCGCGCATGGTGTTCTGGTCGTTCGCTCTGAGCGGGGCGCTGGGCGCGAGCGCGGGAATCCTGATCGCGCCCATCACGCTGGCGGTCTACAACATGGGCACCATGCTCGGACTCAAGGGCTTTGCCGCCGCCATCTTCGGCGGGCTGGGCAGCAGCGCCGGCGCGATCATGGGCGGCATCACCCTCGGGCTCTTGGAAAGCTTTGCCGGCGGCTTCATCTCCTCCGGTTACAAGGACGCGGTCGCCTTTCTGATTCTACTGGCGGTGCTGTTCGCCAAGCCCACCGGAATGCTTGGCGGCAAGACCGGGCGACAGTGAGCCCGGCGGTGACTGGCCGGGACCGACGCCAAAACGGCGCGGCGGGGTCGAGGCGCTGAAGTGGCGATAACCTGGCGCTGACCATGATGCGAAGACTGAAAACCCGGATCACTCTCATCGCCTTCGGGGTCGCGCTGCTGGCCGCGCCCCTGGTGGTCCGTCGGCCCTACCACCAGAGCATCATGGTATTCATCGGCATTAACGCCCTGGCCGCCACCGGGCTCAACCTGCTCATGGGGTACGCAGGACAGGTCTCGCTGGGGCATGCGGCGTTCCTCGGCATCGGCGGATATACCTCGGCGGTGCTAACCGTAAACCACGGCGCCAACCCGTGGCTGGCGATGATCGCCGGCGTCGCGCTGACGGTCCTCGTCGCATGGGTCATGGGCGTGCCCACGCTGCGCCTGCACGGGCACTACCTGGCCATCGCCACCTTGGGCTTCGGGATGATCGTCAACGTCATCTTCGTGGAATGGCGAGGGCTCACCGGCGGGCAATCGGGCATTCCCGGGGTGCCGGAGCCGAGCATCGCGGGCGTCGCTCTGGATACCCACGTTCGCTTCTACTACCTGGTGTGGGCCTGCGTCTATGCGGCCACCGTGGCCAGCGCCAACATCGCGAAGTCGCGCCCCGGGCGGGCGCTGCGGGCCATCTCCAGCAGCGAGCTAGCAGCCCAGACTGCGGGCATCAACACCGCCAGGTACAAGCTCCACGTCTTCGTGCTCAGCGCGGCCCTCGCCTCGCTCGCCGGCAGCATGTGGGTGCATTACATCAATTTCGCCAACCCGGAGCCCTTCAACTTCGCCTACTCGATTGAGCTGGTGGTGATGGCGGTGCTGGGCGGACTGGGAAACATCTGGGGGCCGGCGGTGGGCGCGGGCGTGATCACGATGCTGAGCCAGGTGCTTCAGCCAGCCGGCAGGTTGCTGGGCGATTGGCTGGGACGCGCTGTCATTGATCTGGATGTGCCGGCATTCGGGCTGATACTGGTGTTGATGCTGATCTTCTTGCCCCGCGGGGTGACCACGAGCCTGGGGATGCTCTTCCAGCGCCGGCGCAGCGCGGGCGAGGCGGGGTAGCGCCGATGCCGGTCAAGACGAGATGACCACGGCATCCACGAAGCCTGGCGAGATCATCCTGGAGACGCAGGGGCTGACCATGCGCTTCGGAGGGCTGGTGGCAGTGGATCGCATTGACCTGGCGGTGCCGCGCGCGCTAGTCACCGCCATTATCGGCCCAAATGGCGCAGGGAAGACCACCGTCTTTAACTTGCTCTCGGGGGTGCTGCGGCCGACGAGCGGGATGATTCACTTTCTGCGCCAGCGCATAGACGGGGCGCCGGCGCACGCCATCGCCGCCCTCGGGCTGGCGCGCACCTTCCAGAACGTACAGCTTTTCGAGCACATGACGGTGCTGGACAACGTGATGATCGGGCGCCACACGCGCACCCGCACCGGTTTCCTCGATGCGGCGCTGTCACTGCCGCGGGCCCGGCGCGAGGACCGCGATGCGCACCAGATGTGCCTCGAAGCTCTGGCTTTCGTCGGCCTTGCGCATCGAGCGGAAGACGACGCGACGAGCCTGCCCTTCGGCCAGCAGCGATTGGTGGAGCTGGCGCGGGCGATCGTCGCCCAACCGCAGCTCGTGCTCCTGGACGAGCCCGCCGCCGGCCTCAACACCCGCGAGCGGGCGGAACTGGCGAAGATCATCACCGCCCTGCCGCAGCGGGGCATCACCCCGCTGCTGGTGGATCACGACATGGATCTGGTGATGGACATCTCGCACCAGGTGTCAGTGCTAAACCATGGGCACAAGATCGCCGAAGGGCCGCCGCGGCGGGTGCAGTCGGACCCCCAGGTCATCGAGGCCTATCTGGGCGAGGAGGCGGCGGCGTGCTGAGGGTCACCAGCGCCGTGACCTATTATGGGCGCGTGCAGGCGCTCAAGGGGGTATCGCTTCACGTCGGCGCGGGGGAGGTGGTGGCCATGATCGGGGCGAATGGCGCCGGCAAGAGCACCGTGCTGCGCACCATCACCGGCGCCACGCCGGCAGCGCGGGGAAAGGTCGTTTTCAAGGATCGCGATATTACCCGCCTGAGCCCGGAGCAGATCGTCGCGCTGGGCATCAGCCACGTGCCCGAGGGGCGGCAGCTTTTTTACCCGATGTCGGTGGCCGACCACCTGCTGCTGGGAGCGTATCGCTGGCCGCGGCGGCTGAAGCGCGCGGAGCTGGGGCAAGACCTGGAGCGCATCTATGAGCTGTTTCCCATCCTGCGGGAGCGGCGCAGCCAGACCGCGGGCACGCTGAGCGGCGGGGAACAGCAGATGCTGACCATCGCGCGGGCGCTCATGGCGCGGCCGAAGCTGCTGCTTTTGGATGAGCCGTCGGTGGGGCTGGCGCCGCTGGTGGCGCGCGAGATCTTCGCCACCATCGGGCGGCTGCGCGAGCGGGGCATCACCGTGCTGCTGGTGGAGCAGAGCGCGCGCGCCGCGCTCAACATCTGCGACCGCGGCTATGTCCTGGAGACGGGGCGGGTGGTGCTGGAGGGCAGCGCGCGCGAGCTGAAGGAGGACCGCGAGGTCCAGCGCGCGTATCTGGGAAGAGGATATACGCGCGTGGAGGAAAACCGGAGTTAGGGATGCGCTGTTGAGGAGGCGATTGGCAACCCGCGTTCCGCGCTTGCTGCGGCCTGGTCAATAACGCGTCGCTAGGCGGACAAGCATGGCCATCTGGAACCCCGAAGCCGAAACCATGCCGCGCTCGGATCTGCTCCAGCTTCAGTTGGAGCGGCTCCAGGCGGCCACCAACCGGGCGTACAAGAACGTCGCTTTCTACCGCAGGACCTTCGACGAACTGGGCATAGTGCCGGAGCAGGTTCAGTCGCTCGATGATCTGCGGCGGCTGCCGCTGACGACCAAGGAGGATCTGCGCCAAGCCTATCCCTATGGCATGTTCGGAGTGCCGCTGCGAGAGGTGGTGCGCATCCACGCCTCCTCGGGCACCACCGGGCGCCCCACGGTGTGCGGCTACACCCGCCGCGACCTCAAGGTCTGGAGCGAACTCGTGGCCCGGGTGATGACCGCGGGCGGTGTGACCCACGACGACGTGGTGCAGATTTGCTTCGGCTACGGGCTCTTCACCGGCGCCTTCGGGCTCCATTACGGAGCGGAGTTGATCGGGGCCTCCGTGATCCCCGCCTCCAGCGGAAACACGGAGCGACAGGTGAGGCTGATGCAGGACTTTCGCACCACGGCGCTGGTGGGCACACCGAGCTATGCGCTGCGCATCACCGAGGTCATGGACGAGATGCGCGTGACCCCGAGCGAGCTGTCGCTGCGGGTGGGGCTGTTCGGCGCCGAGCCGTGGTCCGAGCGCACCCGCGAGCTGCTCCAGAGCCGCCTGGGCATCCGCGCCAGCGACAACTACGGCCTCTCGGAGATCATGGGCCCGGGGGTGTCGGGCGAATGCGAGCATGGCTGCGGTATGCATATCAACGAGGACCATTTCATCGCTGAGGTCATGGACCCGCGCACCGGCGAGCCCCTGCCCATGGGCGAGGAGGGGGAACTGGTGCTGACGACGCTGACCAAGGAGGCGCTGCCGTTGATCCGCTATCGCACCCGGGATGTCACGCGCCTCGACCCGGGGCCGTGCGCCTGCGGGCGAACGCTCATGCGCATGGCGCGGGTGAGCGCGCGCACCGACGACATGTTGATCGTGCGCGGGATCAACCTCTACCCGTCGCAGGTGGAGGCGGTGCTGGCGGAGATCGAGGGCCTGGAGCCGCACTACCAGATCGTGCTGGAGCGGGAGCGCGCGCTGGATGAGATGGAGGTGTGGGTGGAGGTGCCCGCCGAATTATTCCGCGACGCGGTGGGCAGCCTGCGCCGGATGGAGGAGCGCATCGCCGAGCGCATGCGCTCGGTGCTGGGGCTGTCGCCCCGGATCCGGCTGGTGGAGCCGCGCAGCCTGGAGCGAACCGAGGGAAAAGCCATGCGCGTAATAGACCGGCGGAATCAGTCCGCGGAAGGGAGGTGAGGCCGGGATCGGATGCGCCCGAGCGCCGCAGGGCACCGCGCCGACCAAAAAGATGGGGCGCCGGCGGGCCCTGCGGCAGAGCCGTGCATCCCCAGGCACGGCAGAACGGGTGCGCCTGCGTCTTTCGATTGTCATGCACAACGACTACATGTGGAGGGGAGCAACTGCGATGAACAGTGGTGATGGGCGTGTCAAGTTGATCGCGGTGGTGCTGCTGTGCGCCATCGTGGTGGTGATCGCCGCGGCCGCGGCGCCGGCGGCCAAGGTGGACATCCACGGGTTTATACTCAACCGGCTGTATTACAAGCCGGGGGCCGCGCACTTCGAGGTCGAGCGCATCTCGCTACAAGCGAGCGCGCCGATCACGGACGATGTCAGTGCGCTGGTCGAATGGTATTTCCACCAGTGGGCGCCGAGTGACAGGCTGTGGCTGGAGAGCGCCTACGTTGACTTCAAGGACAAGTGCAACGGGCGCCTGCGCGTGGGCAAGGGCCGCAGCTATGCCTTCGGCATCACCCCCACCGGGGGCATGCGCAAGATGAGCGAGTATGGGCTGGTCTCCGAGGCCTTCACCCAGGACCGCGTCACCGGCTTGCAGTACAACAAGACGGATAAGAAGGGCGTCGCCTGGGGCCTGGGCGTCTACAACGGCTACAACCTCGGCAGCCGCCCGGTCTCCGACGGCCACGCATTCCAGCACGTGGCCAATTCCCATCTGTGCGATCGCGAGAACACCAGCAAGGACGTCCTCGAGGTCTCGGGCCGGGTGACCAAGAAGGTCATCCCGGAGCTGGAGCTCGGCCTGTCCATCCGCGGCGGGAAGCTGTCGCCGACGGACGTGACCTTCGTCCAGCAGCACTTCAACTCCGCCTGGACGAGCCGCACCAAGATGCGCTACGGCCTCGACGCCGTTTACCGTGGCAAGAGCGGCTTGATCTCCAACGCCGAGCTCTACCTCGCCAGGACCAGCGAACTCAACCACATGGCGTATGCGCTGCTCGTCGGGTATGAGCCTAAGAATCCTAACGCGATGAAGGCCTATGCGCGCTGGGGTGTCTCGAACCTGGATCTCAGTGCGGCGGACGTCAGTCCCGGCAGCGTCACCGACCAACTGACTTTCGACAATGAGCAGTTGATGTTCTCGCTCGTCCAACCCATCCGCCCTGGGGTGTGGGTCGAGATCGCGTATATCGCGAACGACCAAGACCCACTGGTGGCGGGTGTTAGTTTGCCGGAGAACGACATCGGGTTCGTCGAGCTCTTCACCGGCTTCTAGCACTGCCGGAATGGTTGCGCCGTTCTCGGGGGGCGCAGTCCGCTGCGCCCCCCTTCCGATGCACCGTTGTCGCAGAAACCAATGGTGAGGACTCCAACCAAACCGCAATTGTTGTCGGGCAACGAGGCCATCGCCCGCGGCGCGTACGAGGCCGGGGTCAAGGTAGCCGCCTCATATCCCGGCACGCCGGCCACCGAAATCCTCGAAAGCCTGGCGACCTACGAAGGGATTCACGCGCAGTGGTCGCCCAACGAGAAGGTGGCCCTCGACGTCGCCTTCGGCGCGGCGCTGGGAGGGGTGCGCGCTTTGGCCTCGATGAAACACGTGGGGCTTAACGTCGCCGCCGACTCCCTTTTCACCATCGCCTACACCGGTGCGACCGCGGGGCTCGTCGTCGTCAGCGCCGATGACCCGGGGATGCACAGCTCGCAGAATGAGCAGGATAATCGCCACTATGCGCGCGCCGCCAAAGTGCCGATGCTGGAGCCGGCCGACAGCCAAGAAGCCAAGGACTTCGTGATCGAGGCCTTTCACATCAGCGAGGAGTTCGACACCCCGGTGCTGCTGCGCACCACCACCCGCATCTCGCACGGCAAGTCGCCAGTGCGGCTGGGCCGGCGCCGGCAACCGCGCCCGCGATCGTTCGAGCGCCAGACACGCAAGTACGTCATGATACCCGGTCATGCCCGCGGCCGGCACGTGGTGGTCGAGGAGCGCCTGGAGCGCTTGCGCCAGCTCTCCAACACCATCCCGCTCAATCGCATCGAGATGGGTGACCCCGACCTGGGCATCATCGCTGCCGGCGCCGCCTATCAGTACGCGCGCGAGGCGCGGCCGGGCGCATCGTTCCTCAAGCTGGGCATGAGCTACCCGCTTCCCGATGAGCTGATTCGCGACTTCGCCGCACGGGTGAGGCGAGTCTTCATCATCGAGGAGTTGGACCCATTCCTCGAGGAGCAGGTGGCAGCGCTGGGGATTAAGGTTCGCGGCAAGCCGCGCTCGATGCGCCTGGGCGAGCTGGACGCCGCCGCGGTGGCTGCCGCGCTGGGCGATAAGCCGCCCGCGCCCGAGCCCATCACGGATCTGCCGGCGCGCCCCCCGGTGCTCTGTCCCGGATGCCCGCACGCGGGGGTGTTCTACGTCTTGCGCAAGCTCAAGGCGGTGGTCGCCGGTGACATCGGCTGTTACACCTTGAGCGTGCTGCCGCCGCTGGAGGCGATGGACACGTGCATTTGCATGGGCGCGGCGATCGGCAACGCCGCCGGCCTGGAGCGCGCCTTCGCCGTCGCCGGCGACCAGCGCCCGGTGGTGGGCACGCTGGGCGATTCCACTTTCGTGCACGCCGGCATCGCGCCGCTGATAGACCTCGTTTACAACCAGGGCTGCGCCACCATAGTAATCCTGGATAACGGCACTACCGCGATGACGGGCCGCCAGGACCATCCCGCCACCGGCCGCACCGCCCGCGGCGAGCGGACTCACCAGCTCGACCTCGAGGCCCTGTGCCGCGCCTGCGGCGTGGACGATGTGGCGGTGGTTGACCCATATAACCTGGAGGTGCTGGAGCAGGCGCTCAAGCGCGCGATCGCGGCGCGCCATCCGTCGGTGGTCATAACCCGGCATGAATGCGTGCTCCTGACGCGCGGCGCGCCGCGCAAGCCCGCGCACGTGGTCGAGGAGATGTGCGTCGGCTGCGGGCTGTGCCTGGGCCTGGGTTGCCCCGCGCTGGGCGCGATAGCGGCGGAACCGAAGGGCCGCCTGAAGCCGAGCATCAACCAGGAGCTTTGCGCCGGCTGCGGGCTGTGCGCGCAGATCTGCCGGCGCGAGGCGATCGAATGGGAACAGCCGTGACCGCGCCCACCAACATCATGCTGGTCGGAGTGGGCGGCCAGGGGATCATCCTGGCGAGCGAGGTGCTGTGCCGCGCGCTGCTGAACGCGGGCTGGCAGGTGAAGAAGAGCGAGGTGCATGGCATGGCGCAGCGCGGAGGCAGCGTGCGCACCGATGTGCGGTTCGGATCCGAGATTCATGCGCCGCTCATATCGGCGGGGACTGCGGACCTCCTGGTCGCCTTCGAGCAGCTCGAAGCCCTGCGCT
>Ga0315289_10003994_pt1 | contig 22150 bp, 19 predicted proteins | sample YL17G11_40_MG_FD_203452 | JGI IMG/M metagenome (GOLD analysis project Ga0315289, IMG submission 203452) | Sediment microbial communities from Yellowstone Lake, YNP, Wyoming, USA - YL17G11_40 | ecosystem: Environmental > Aquatic > Freshwater > Lake > Sediment | place: USA: Wyoming | collected... | reverse complement strand
CACTTCGATGGCGAGCTGGTGATGGAGGGGACCGACACCGGAGAGCCTCTGTTGGTGCCCCGTCCCGATGCCGGCGCGCAGATCCCTGTGACGCGACCCGTTCCGGACTCACCCACCAAGGGAGGCTGACGGGGCAGCTATCGCAGCAGCCCTACTCTTACCGCCGGCTTCTCAAAGTACCAGAGCAGGAACGTCGACCATAGCACCGACACCAGGGTCAGGACCAGATACGCCCAGTCGATCGTTTGCTGCCCCGAGACGTTGGTTGTTGCATGCGGCCACACCAGCATGATACGACTGATGATGTTGAAGCCCTGCGCGAAGGAGACGAGCAACCAGGGCCAGGCGGTGCTCGTGCGCCGGAAGATCAGCGCAAAGGCACCCGCCAACACCATCACCACCAGCATGGCCGGCAGCCACCACTCCTGAGTCGTGCCCGAGAAGGATTTGGGCGGCAGCAGCAATAGCGGGATGATCTGCAGGATCAGCAGTGCCTTGATCGTGGCGGGCCGAGCGAGAGCTTGGCTTTGCATGGGCACATACGCTCCTTGAAGGATGCCAGCTTGCGGGACCGGGCAGCCCCGGGCACAGCGACGAACCATACCATGAACGGGTAGATGCGTTCGATTATAGGATAGGGGCTGGCCCCCTGTCAACTCCTTGACATTTGTGCTGCGCGTCATTATACTTGCAATCACACTCGGATCTCGCCGAGTGCTCCTCCATTCATGCACTCGTCGCTCTTGACCAGGTCGCCCAACAGCGCCGTTGACTGTGACCTCACCGATAAGGCGCTGTCCAAAGCGGGCCTGGTCCTGGTGTTGCTGTTTTAATGAAAGGGGGTGGTCAGGCGCATAAGAAGGACATTGCGGGGTCTACCAGGTCCGGGAGGATTCTCTGTCCTGCGACCGGCCGAGTCACAAGACGCCCGGTTCCGTAATATCTAGCACACACCCATAGCAAAGTGAGGAGAAGCAACAATGCGCACGTTCAAACTGTTCAGTCTGGTAGCAGCGCTGACTCTGGTTCTGTCGGCCTGCGCGGGTGCGGGCGGCGGGGGCAACCTCAAAATCGCCATCCTGGCGCCGCTCTCCGGTTCGGTCGCCACGTTTGGCCTGTCCACCAAAGAGGGCGCGCTCATGGCCATTGACGAATGGAATGCCAAGGGCGGCGTGCTTGGCCGTAAGATCACGACTGTTGTGGAAGACAGCCAGTGCAAGCCTGACCCCGCGGTCAATGCTGCCAACAAGGTCATCGACCAGGACAAGGTGCACTACATCATCGGTGAGGTGTGCTCCAGCGCTTCCATCCCGGTCTCCAAGATCGCCACGGCCAAGAAGGTCCTGCAGCTCAGTCCAACCTCGACCAATGACGCACTCACTGTTGGCTCGGATGGTAAGGCTATCCCCTACATCTTCCGCGCCTGCTACAACGACAGCTTCCAGGGTCAGGTCGTCGCCAATTTCGCACTGAAGAGCCTCAACTTCCAGAGCGCCTTCGTCCTGTCCGATCAGACGAACCCCTATACTGTCGGGTTGGCGGACTCGTTTCAGAACACCTTCGAGGCGGGCGGCGGCAAGATCCTGGGCAGAGAGAACTACACCGGGACGGACACCGACTTCTCCGCTATCCTGGCCAAAGTCGCGGCAGCCAATCCGGACATGATCTTCTTAGGTGACTACTATCCCACCGTGAACCTGTTCTACCAGCAGGCCAAGGAAAAAGGCATCACGGCCCCGTTCATGGGTGGCGATGGTTGGGACTCTTCGGACCTGGACCGCGCGGCTGCCGACGGCGGCTACTACTCCAACCACTATGACCCAGGCGATCCCCGCCCTGAGGTGCAGAACTTCATCAAGGCCTATGGCGCCAAGTACAAAGACGACAAGGGCAACGCCAAAGTCCCAGATGCGCTGGCGGTGCTGGCCTACGACGCCGCGAACATGCTGCTGAATTCCATCAAGAACGCGGGCGTCGACGATACCGCTAAGGTCCAGGATGCGCTCTTGCAGCTCAAGTACAGCGGGGTTTCGGGCAACATCACCATCGATCCGAATACTCACAACCCGGTCAAGGCAGCCGTTATGGAGCAGGTCAAAGACGGCAAGATCAACTACATCACCACTGTGAACCCCTAAGGCCTAACGTCGGTCAAGGTTGCGTGAGTTGGGATGGCAGTCAACTGCCATCCCAACTCACATTCAAGAAGCAAAGTATTACACCCTGCCTGACCCACGTGGAGGTCGCGCTGATGCAGCAAACAAACGCTTCTTCGTCTCCTCCGTCTATGGCAGCGCGTGGGCGACCCGGCGCTCGTATGGCCTGGATCGGACAGGCCTTTCTGTTGCTGCTGGCCCTGGGCGTTCTTGTCGTCCTCATCCGCAATGCCATCGCAAATCCCCAGCTCTTTATTCAAATCGTCCTGGGCGGCTTGCAGCTTGGCTTTGTCTACGCGCTTATCGCGCTGGGCTACACGATGGTGTACGGTATCGTCCGTCTCATCAATTTCGCCCATGGCGACGTGTTCATGGTGGGCGCATTCGTCAGCTTCTATGCCGTGGCCCGCTTCCAATTACACGTGTGGCCGACAAAGCTCTTCAGTGCGATGCCAATGTGGCTGGCGGTCATCATCGGTTCGTTGACGGTGATGCTGCTCTCTATGGTGGTTTGCATGGCCCTTGCGGTCGTCATCGAGCGCGTCGCCTATAAGCCGCTGCGCGACGCGCCGCGCATCGCTGCATTGATCACCGCCATCGGCGTATCTTTCTTCCTGGAGTTTTACGGACAACTGAACTTCGTGTTTTCAGCGCAGAGGAAGATCTACCAACGCCCGTTCGATGTCGTCACCTGGTATATCAAGGATGGCATTCATAGGGTCGAGCCCGGCAAGTCGGTGCCGGTCGGCAGCATCACCTTCTCGAATATCTTCCTCATCATCATGGTCGTCTCAATCCTGATGCAGATCCTGCTGCAGTTCATCGTGCGGAGGACGAAAACGGGCAAGGCGATGCGCGCTACCTCCTTCGATAAGCCGACGGCCCGGTTGATGGGAATCAATGTGGATTTCGTGATTTCCTTCACCTTCGCCATCGGCGCGGCTCTTGCGGGCCTGGGTGGCGTGCTCTTCGCCGTAGCCTATCCCTCCATCTCGTCTCTGCTCGGCATTCTGCCGGGCCTCAAAGCGTTTGTCGCCGCCGTGCTCGGTGGTATTGGCAGCATCCCCGGCGCGGTGGTCGGCGCCCTGATCATGGGCCAGGCAGAAGCCTTGACCGCCGGGTATATTTCGACGCCGATGCGCGATGCCGTCGCTTTCACCATCCTGATCCTCGTCCTCCTGATACGCCCAACCGGGATATTCGGCGAGCCGGAAAAAGAGAAAGCATAGGAGGCGATCGTGGAACTAAACTTTGGCTTCCTAGTTCTCTCGATCGTCAAGATCGCAGGCATCCTCGCTTATATATACGTCCTCCTGTCGGTCCTGGGCAGTGCCTCCAAGTGGGGGAGGATAGCCGGAGTCGTGGGCGCCTTTGTGATCGTTCAATTGGCGCTTTCAATCGGTTTCGGCGATGTCCGAATCCTCAACGACTTTGACAGGGGCCTCATGTTCCAGGCCTTGGCGATGACGATGTGCGCGCTCGGGCTGAACCTGATTTACGGTTTCAACGGCCAGTTCAGCCTGGGGCAGTGGGGGTTCTTCGGCATCGGCGCCTACGCTGCGGCAGACGTCACGTATCGCTGGAAGGCAGGGGATCCGAGCGGCATGGTGGTGCTTGCCGTCGGCGTCACACTGTTCGGACTCATTGTCCTGGGAATCGGCGTGTTGCTGAAGCGCTACAAGGGCATGCCCGTGCTGTCTCAATTCACGCTCTACCTGATCGGCACCCTCGTCGCGGGTATTCTCGCTATACTCGCCTCCAAAGCCCTCGATCCGCTGATCGCTCCCTTGTTCGGAACGGCCGACTTTCCCGGACCGTTGCGGGGAGATGCTGTTTTGCAGGCCATCTTCCCCATTGCAGTGATTCTGGGCGGAGCCGTGGCTGCCGAGACCGCGTTCCTGTTCGGCCTGCCGGTCCTCACGCTTGGATCAGACTACTTTGGCATTGCCACTCTCGGCTTTTCTATTGTCATCAACACACTCATGCTCAACTCAGATACCATCCTGCCTTTCCCGGAGATGCGGGGCGGGCAGGGTATGCTGGGCATTCCACAGATGGGCGTGACCGCCTGGTTCTGGGGCTTCCTGTTTCTGCTGTTCGTAATCATCTTCATGCGGAACCTGGTGTATTCGAGTGAGGGGCGCGCGATTATGTCTGTGCGGGAGGACGAGACCGCGGCCAAGGCAATGGGCATTGATGTGGCAAAGCAGAAGCTGCTCTCGTTCGTCATCGGCAGCCTGTTCGCCGGCATCGGTGGCTCGCTTTATGCGCTCACCACGGGCACGGGCTTTCTAAGCCCAGGCGGCTTCGATTTTCTCACCGGGTTCAACCCGCTCATCATCGTCGTGTTCGGTGGCCTGGGCAGCATGACAGGTACCATCACGGCGTCGTTTGCTTGGATCTTTATCCTGGAAGGGCTTTTCCGGGTGATCCTCGGCCAGTTCGGCACCGACGCGCCCGCGTGGCGATTCGTGCTCTACCCCATTACGCTGGTGCTGTTGATGTTGCTCCGACCGCAGGGCCTGCTGGGAGGAGTGGAGTGGGGCTTCCTCAAGAGGCCACGGTACCCTGTGCGAACGCGCGCCAATGCCGGTGCCCCAGCGCCCCCCATCGGGGATCTTCAGCCTGCTGGGAAGTAGGTGCGGGAGAGCCAGCATGTTACCAAACCAGAACCAAGCAATGCACGGAGCCGCTGAAACTGCACTTCCGGAAACACCCACGCTGGAAATCCGGGAATTGACCAAAACCTTCGGTGGCCTGCGAGCGGTGAGCCGTTTCGATCTGACGGTACAGCCCGGCGCCCTCGACGGGCTGATCGGCCCCAATGGGGCAGGCAAGACGACCGTGTTCAACATGATCAGCGGGCTCTATGTCCCCACCGAGGGCGAGATCTTCCTTAGGAGGGAAAACCTGGTAGGCATGGAACCATTCGAGATCACGAACATGGGAATCGGGCGGACGTTCCAGAATATCCGGCTCTTCCCTAACCTGAGCGTGCTCGACAATGTGTGCATCGCCTATCACCCGCACGCAGCATACGGGTTTGCTGCTAGCCTGGTGCGCAACCGGCGATTCACCACCGGGGAACGGGAGATGATCGAGCGCGCGCAAGACTTCCTGGCCATCTTCGGGCTGGAGAGATACCAAGACGAGGTGGCGCGCAACCTGCCCTACGGCGAGCAGCGCCGGGTCGAGATCGCACGAGCTCTGGCCAGCGATCCTGAGCTCTTGCTGTTGGATGAGCCGGCAGCCGGGATGAACCCGGGCGAGATCGCCCGGCTGATGGAGCTGATACATTTCGTCCGCGACCGCTTCAAGCTCACCATCCTGCTCATCGAGCATCAGATGCGGCTGGTAATGAATATCTGCGAGCGGATCACCGTGATGGACTTCGGTGAGGTCATCGCGCGCGGCACGCCGCGGGAAATCCAGGATGATGCGGCGGTTATCGAAGCGTATTTGGGTCGGGGTGCAGCGGGCAAGGCCGGGGTGAGCCTCTGACAGATAGGACTGACACCTAGATGCTACTCGAAGTCAAAGACCTCAACGTCTACTACGGAGCAATCCACGCCCTGCAGGGCATCAGCTTCGATGTCGACGAGGGAGAGATCGTCACCCTGATCGGCGCCAATGGCGCTGGCAAGTCAACGACCCTCAAGACCATTTCGGGCCTGCTGGCGCCGCGCACGGGAAACATCAGCATGGCGGGCAAGTCGTTGGTGAATGTGCCGGCCCACGAAATCGTGCGTCGCGGCGTGGTGCATGTGCCGGAAGGTCGCAAGATCTTCTCGCCCCTCACCGTCCAGGAGAACCTGGAAATGGGGGCCTTCACGGCCGGGAAACCGGAAGAGATCAGACAGAGCATGGAGCGGGTATTCAAGAGCTTCCCGAGGCTCCAGGAACGGCTCGGCCAGCTAGGCGGCACGCTTTCAGGCGGCGAACAGCAGATGCTGGCCATCGGCCGCGGCATGATGGCGCGCCCTCGCCTTCTGCTGCTCGACGAACCGTCGATGGGCTTGGCGCCGATCCTGGTGGAGGAGATCTTCTCGATCATCAAGGAGATCAACGACCAAGGGGTCAGCATCCTGTTGGTCGAGCAGAACGCGTTGATGGCACTTTCCGTCGCGAGCAGAGCCTACGTTCTGGAAACTGGGAGCATCGTGCTTTCCGGCACCGGTGATGAGCTGATGCATAACCCACAGGTGATCAGGGCATACCTCGGCGGGCACTAGACCCGGCGTGCAGCGCGCTAGGTGTTGTGCGCACGGCACATTCTCTGTTCTGCGCTGAGCGGGCGCCCAGATTAATGGGAGAGACGTGGAACTCGTCAGGCTGACCGACTCGGCCTACCAACTCCGTGGCGGCTCCAATGCCGGCTTGATCGTGCAAGATGGGCGGGCGGTGCTCGTAGACACCGGCCTGGACCGCGACACAGCCAAGAAGATCCTAAGGGCCATCGAAGGGCAAGGAGCCCATCTCGTGGGAGTAGTGATCACCCACGCGCACGTCGATCACTTCGGGGGCGCCGCCACGGTGCGTGCCCGCACCGGGGCCCCGGTGTATGCTTCGAAGCTGGAAGCAGCCGTGATTGCCAATCCCATCCTGGAGCCCCTGTACCTCTTCTCCGGCGCAGCGCCTGCCGCCGAACTCCGCCACAAGTTTACACTCGCCGAGCCCTGCGCTGTGGATCACGTGATCGGGCCCGGGGAACACATCATCGGGGACATCGCTGTTCGCGTGATACCCGCGCCAGGGCACGCACCGGAGCAGATGATGGTAGCCGGGGGTGGCGCATGCTATATCGGCGATGCCTGCTTCGCGCCGGACGTGCTCGCGAAGCATGGCGTCCCTTTCTACACCGACGTGGACCAGGCGGCGGCCACCCTGGCTGTCTTGCCGGAGCTTGACGGCCATTATGCTGCGTTCGTTCCCGGCCATGGCGCAGCGGTGACGGAGATCAGGCCACTGGCGGACGAGAACCTGACCCGGCTTGGCGAGATCCGTCACGCCGTGTCCGATGCCTTGGCAGAGACAGATGATCCGGCCACGATCGTGCAGTTGGCACTGACCCGCCTTCGCGTGACGGTTTCCGATCCGGTCATCTTCTGGCTAATGCGGACCACCGTTTTCGCCTGTCTCAGTGCGTTGCAGGCGGCGGGCAGGGCCTCGGTCGATGTAGCCGAAAACCGGCTTCGGTGGCGGGGGGCTGGTTGACAAGGTGCGCGCATCTGCCCTATAATCACGCTATTCCGCGTCCAGTTTGATCCTCTGTGGCCTGCCCGCCGTTGTGCCTGCCATGGCATGTCCGTATTGCAGAAGGAGGTCCCATGTCTGCCCTGTCACGTTCTTGTTCGCCAGAGGCAATCTGATGGTCTATCTCTTTGAGGAGGAGATGTGCAATGATGAAGTGGTATAAGTGGTTTAGGTTTGTCAGCATTCTGACGGTTGCGGTGTTGTTGGCGGGCGCGCTTGCTGCCTGTGCCACGATACAGCCTGCGGGCAAGAAGTTCGTCATCGCCAGTGATGCCACGTTCCCGCCCATGGAGTTCCTGGACCAGAACAAAAACATCGTCGGCTTTGACATTGACCTGATCAATGCGATCGCCAAGGATCAGGGCTTCCAGGTCGAGATCAAGAACACGGCCTGGGATGGCATCTTCCCTGGCCTGGATGGGGGCGAATACGACGCTGTTCTGTCTTCCGTGACCATCACCGTCGACCGAAAGAAGACGTACGACTTTTCTGATCCGTACGTCAACGCCGGGCAGGTTGTGGTGGTGCGCGGCGGCGAGACGGCCATTACCGGTGACAAGGACCTGGCGGAACTGGGCGAGGGGAAGGTCGGCGCGCAGATCGGCACGACCGGCGCCTTTGCTGTGGAGAAGATCAACAAGGCGCTCCTCAAAGAGTACGACACCATCGACCTCGCCATGCTCGACCTGGTCAACAGGAACATCGATGCCGTGGTGGTGGATACACCGGTCGCGGCCAACTACGTCTTGGCCTCTGATCAGTTCAAGGGCAAGCTTAAGATCGTCGGCCAGCCATTCACCGAGGAATACTACGGGCTGACCGTGCCGAAGGGCGACCCCAAGGGCCTCGCCGCGCTGTTCAACGCCGGCCTGAAGAATGTGAAAGCTAGCGGCGAATACGAGAAGATCTACGCCAAGTGGATCGGTGGTGCCCCCTCCACCGCAAAGGCCGTCAATCAGGGGTAGTGGCGGACGAAAGCAATCAGAACCAATCACAAGGAGGACAGAGATGAAGTTCCTTAAGCTTCTCGGCATTCTGACCGTTGTAGTCATGCTGCTGGGTATGATGTCGGCTTGCGCGCAGCCGCAGCCGACCCCCGCAGCACCCGCTGCCCCAGCCGCGACCGAGGCGCCGCCGCCAACCGCGGTGCCTGAGGCTGGCAATCAGGCCGTGGTGACCGACAAGAGCTACTCGGCCGTGAGCTGTGACTATGGCGGTGTGATCAAGTCAATCGATATCGTAGATGATCTCACCGTCAAATTCACCCTATGCAAGCCCGACGTGGCCTTCCCCTCCAAGGTGGCTTTCTCCAGCTTCGCCATCCATTCCTCAGAGCAGTTGGAGGCTACAGGTGGCGGCGGCACCGAGTTGCTGGATAACCCCATCGGCACCGGTCCCTACATCCTGGAAAAATGGCAAAAGGGCGACAGCGTTATCTTCAAGGCCAATCCCAGCTATTGGGGTGAGAAGGCCAAGGCCGAGACATTGGTCTTCCGCTGGCAGAAGGAAGCGGCTGCCCGCTTGCTCGAGCTCCAGGCCGGCACAGTCGATGGCATCGACAACCCGGGCACCGATGACTTCGAGAAGATCAACGCCGACACGACCCTGAAGCTCTACTCTCGGCCCGCGATGAACGTTGCTTACCTCGGCTTTAACGTCGACAAGACGCCTTTCGACAACGAAAAGGTGCGACAGGCGCTGGCCATGGGCATCGATCGCAAGCGTATCGTCGATACCTTCTACCCGGCAGGGTCGGAGGTGGCGCAATACTTCACCCCCTGCGCCATTCCGGGCGGCTGCGAAGGCGACCCATGGTACGAGTACAATCCGGCAGAAGCCAAGAAGCTGCTGACCGAGGCCGGCTACCCCAACGGCTTCGAAGTCGAGTTTGCCTACCGTGACGTCGTCCGCGGTTACCTGCCCGAACCTGCCGTGGTGGCGCAGGACATCCAGGCCCAGCTCAAGGAAATCGGCGTCACCGCTAACATCAAGGTGATGGAATCTGGCGCGTTCCTGGACGCCGCCGATGCCGGGCAGTTGACCATGTACCTGTTGGGCTGGATCATGGACTTCCCCGACCAGACCAACTTCCTGGGCTACCACTTCGGCCAGGGCGCCAGCAAGCAGTTTGGCGCCGGTTTCCAGGATCTCTGGGACGTCTTGAACAAGGCGGCTTCCGTGGCTGACCCGGCCGAGCGCATCAAGCTCTACGGCGAGGCCAACAACATGGTCAAGCAGCACGTTCCGATGATCCCCATCGCCCATGGCGGCTCGGCCACGGTCTTCAAGGCCGATGTCGAGGGCGCGCACGCCAGCCCGGTGGGCAATGAGCACTTCGCCAGCATGAAACCCGGCGACCGCACCCAGCTCGTCTGGATGCAGAACGCTGAACCCATCAGCATGTACTGTGCTGACGAGACCGACGGCGAGACGTTCCGAGCTTGCGAACAGACCAACGAACCGTTGCTGACCTTCGAGATCGCCGGCACCGCAGTCATCCCGGCCCTGGCCGAAAAGTATGACGTCAGCCAGGACCTCACGGAGTGGATCTTCCACCTGCGGCCGAATGTGAAATTCAGCGACGGCAGCGCGCTGGACGCCAAGGACGTGCTGACCACCTACGCGGCCCAGTGGGATGCCAAGAACCCGCTGCACAAGGGCGGGGGCGGTTCGTTCACTTACTTCTCGAGCTTGTTCGGGCAGTTCTTGAACGCACCGCCGCCAGCAGAGTAGTGAGCTGATCTGTAGGAGACCCGGCTTCAGAGCCAAGAGGCGGCCGGGTCTCTGAATGAGGCCCGCACCGTCAACCCGGGGCGCAGTCGAATGCCGTTGAAAGCAGTGAGGCTGCGCCCTTCCTTTTGGATGGTTTCATGCTTCGCTACATCGGTCAGCGTTTCGCAGCCGCGATCCCGGTCCTTTTGGGCATTCTTTTTGTGACTTTCGTGCTGGCACGCGTGATACCCGGCGACCCGTGCCGGGCCATGCTGGGCGAAAAAGCCACGGACCAGATCTGCGATGCGTTCAACGAGCGATACGGCCTCAACGAGCCGATACCCGTCCAGTTTGGCATCTACATGCGCGACGTCCTCCACGGCGACCTCGGCATATCCTTTCGCTACGGGCGCCCGGTGACGGACCTGCTGGTCGAGCGCCTGCCCGTGACCATCGAGCTTGCGCTATGCGCCCTACTCTTCGCGGTCGTCCTGGGCGTGTCGATGGGCGTGATCTCAGCGTACCGGCGCAACTCCGCCGTTGACGTGGGGACCATGATCTTCGCCAATGCCGGCGTATCGATGCCGGTTTTCTGGCTCGGCCTGATGCTGGCATACGTCTTCGCGCTGCTCTTGAAGGGCACCCCGTTTTGGCTGCCGCCTTCAGGGAGGAACTCACCCGGCCTCATCATCCCGACGTTGGCAGAGGCGTGGCACCTTGAGCTCCCACAAGGCCCGCTGCACTCCCTCCTATCTTTCATCTCCAACATGAACCTGCTCAACAGCTTGCTCACGGGCAACTGGCCCGTGTTTTGGGACTCGGCCAAGCACCTGATCCTGCCGGCGATGGCGCTCGGCACCATCCCGCTGGCGCTCATCGCCCGCATGACCCGGTCCAGCCTGCTGGAGGTGTTGGGCCTGGATTACATCCGAACGGCGCGGGCCAAGGGGCTGCGCGAGCGGGTGGTAGTGATGCGACACGGCATGCGGAACGCCCTGATTCCTGTGATCACCATCATCGGCCTCTCGCTTGGGAGCCTGTTGGGCGGCGCGGTGCTCACCGAGACCATCTTTAACCTCTCCGGGGTGGGCCGCATCCTGTTCGATGCCATCCAGGCCCGCGACTACGGCATCGTCCAGGCATTCACCCTGGTCATTGCCGCGATTTTCGTGGGAGTGAACCTGTTTGTGGATCTCACCTACGTGTTCCTGGACCCCCGCGTGCGCCTCCAGTGAGCAGGATTATCCGCAAACCCCAGACGCCCGCATCCGACGCCGAGGCAAGGGTCGCATGCCCGACACGATAGTCAAAACCGACCAGATCCTGAGTCGCCCGCCGCGCAGCCCCACCCAAGACGCCATCCGCGCCCTCTTTCGCACCAAGTCCGCGATTGCTGGCATGGTGGTGCTGTTCCTGCTGGTGCTCGCCGCGATCTTCGCGCCGGTCATCGCGCCCTACGATCCCGAGAGCGTCCTGATCGGGATGGAGAAGGTCAAGAAGCGCGAGCCGCCGTGCATCCACCTGCTGGGCTGCCCGGCAGACCGGCCCCAGCACCTCCTGGGGATCGACGGCAACGTGCGCGACTTCTTCAGCCGTGTCGTGTACGGATCGCGGGTCTCCTTGTTCATCGGCTTCTCGACGGTAGGGTTTGCCATCATCATCGGCACGACGCTAGGCGCGCTCGCGGGCTATGCCGGCGGGTTAGCCGATAACACCATCATGCGGTTCATGGATGTGTTGCTCGCGTTCCCGGCCTTGTTGCTGGCCATCGCCATCGTAACGGTGTTGGGCGAAGGGCTGACGAACGCCCTCCTGGCCATCGGCATCGTCTCCATTCCAACCTATGCACGCGTCAGCCGGGCCAGCGTGCTGTCTATCAAGGAGCAGGACTACATCATGGCGGCACGGGCCGTCGGGGTGCAGCCATCGCGCATCCTGACTCGCGGCATCTTGCCCCACGTGCTCACACCGCTCATCGTTGCCGGCACCCTGGGCATCGCGACCGCCATTCTGGACGCGGCCGCCCTTTCATTTCTTGGGCTGGGAGCACAGCCGCCGATGGCCGAATGGGGCTCGATGCTGGGCGCGGAACGGAACCAGGTCTTCACGGCGCCGCACCTTGTGTTCTTCCCAGGCTTTGCTATCATGCTGACGGTGCTGTCGTTCAACCTCCTGGGAGATGGCCTGCGCGATGCGCTCGATCCAAGGCTCAGGAAGTAGCCTCAGACGTTATCCGTCACCCGATCCCGCGGATCGAGTGGCGTTTCCTGTTGACAGGAGTTGATAATGGCCGATCCCCCCACACCTGCCCCTCCGTTCACGGCCGGCGGCATGCCGGTGGAACATTCTCGCTGGACCCGGTTCGACCGCTGGTGGCTGCTGTTTTTCGCCGTCCTGGCGATTGTCGCGCTCCTGGTTTATGGCGTGCAGCCACCGTATGGCGACATCTTCGCCTTCATCAAAGACGGCATCGTCGTCACGCTTCAGCTCACCATTGTCTCATTCTTCTTCATCCTCATCGTCGGCATGTTGGGTGGCCTGGGCCGCGTATCGGGCAACCGCATCATCCGGGGCGCGTCCTCACTGTACGTGGAGGTCGTGCGCGGCATCCCGGTCCTGGTTTGGCTGCTCTGGATCTGGTATGCCCTGCCGCAACTGCGGGACTCCCTGGGCAACTGGGTGATCGGCTTCGCACCCGGACTAGGGCAGATGATCCTGGACGCCAGAATCCCGGCTTTCACCGCCGCCGTGGTCGGCTTCACGGTGGCCTATGGGGCCTACATGACCGAGGTGTTCCGGGCCGGCATCCAGTCGATCCCGAAAGGCCAGATGGAGGCCGCTCGCTCACTGGGGATGAGGTACATCCAGGCCATGCGCTACATCATCCTCCCCCAGGCCGTGCGGGTGATCCTGCCCCCCATGGGAAACGAGTTCGTGACCTTGCTAAAAGACTCCTCACTGGTTTCCGTGCTGGCTGTCTCTGACCTGACCCGGCGCGGGAGGGAGTTCGTGGCGCGCAGCTTCCTCAGCTTCGACACCTTCACCCTGGTAGCCCTGATTTACCTGGTGATGACGCTCTTCTTCACGCGCGTGACCACGAGCGCTGAGCGGCGCATGTCGGTGGAGAAGCGATAGGAGAGGGCCGTGGCAGATCTGATCATCGAGATCAAGCACGTTCACAAATGGTTTGGGCGCGTCCACGCGCTCGACGATGTGAGCCTCGACGTGACCGCAGGAGAGGTGCTGGTGATTATTGGTCCGAGCGGTTCGGGTAAGTCCACGTTGTTGAGGTCCATCAACCATCTGGAGCCAGTTAACTCAGGAGACATCATCGTGGACGGCATCCACCTCACCGGCAAGTCTACTGATATCAACGCCGTTCGGGCCGAGGTGGGGATGGTGTTTCAGCAGTTCAACCTGTTTCCCCATCTAACCGCGCAGCAAAACATCACCCTCGCTCAGTGCATTGTGCGCAAGCGCACCACGGGAGAGGCCGAGAAGGTGGCCCGCGATCTGCTGGACACGGTAGGCATCCCGGAGAAGGCCGACTCGTACCCGTCACAGCTTTCCGGCGGCCAACAGCAACGGGTAGCCATCGCCCGTGCTCTGGCCATGAACCCCAAGATCATGCTTTTCGATGAGCCAACCAGCGCGCTGGATCCGGAGATGATCAAGGAGGTGCTGGACGTGATGCTTGCGCTGGCGAAGAGCGGCATGACCATGCTCGTGGTGACGCACGAAATGGGGTTTGCACGGGCCGCCGCGCAACGGATCGTGTTCATGGACGAGGGCAAGGTCATCGAGGAGACCACGCCCGACCTGCTGTTCACTGCCCCCAAGCACGAGCGTACCAAGCTGTTCCTAAGCAAGATCCTGGAGCACTGAACAGGTGATGTGACATAGGTCACTCTTTGACAAGAGGGCCCATTGGTGTTATTTTCCGCATGCCGGCAGCGCGGCTGGCGTTGGGAAGGTGCCCAGCACCTCTCGCGAAAGTCAACATCGAATCACAGCAAGGAGGCTTTGCCACGATGAAACAGATGACCGAGAAGAACCTGAAGGATGCGTTCGCCGGCGAGAGCCAGGCGCACATGCGCTACATGGTATTTGCGGACCTGGCCCAGCGAGAGAAGCTTGCCAACATCGCGCGCCTGTTCCGCGCGGCGACTTTCTCCGAGCAGATGCACGCCACCAATCACCTGCGGGCCCTGGGCGGCGCGGGCAAGACCGTCCCGAACTTGGAAGCTGCCCTGGGCGGAGAGACTTTCGAGATCACCGAGATGTACCCGACCTACATCGACGTTGCCCGGATGCAGGGAGAGAAGAAGGCCCTGGACAGCATGGAAGATGCTTTCCAGGCCGAGAAGGTGCACGCCCAGCTCTACACGCAGGCGCTCGAAGCCGCCAAGGCCGGCAAGGACATGGAGCTCGGCAAGGTGTGGGTGTGCAGCGTCTGCGGCTTCACTATGGAGGGAGAGGCACCCGATCGGTGCCCGGTGTGCAATACCCCCCACAACCGCTTCCAGGAATTCTAACCAGAAGTTTGGCCGCCGCCTTTGCCTGAACCCACAGGCCGAACCCGCCACATCTCCAGGGCACGCTTTGCCCCCAGATCACGTGTTGCAGCAACCGTTTCTAAGGCACGGGGTCCAGGGCGGAAGCGTGCCCTTGCCTTGCAGCAGGAGCCGTGAGCGAGTGCGGCCTGACACGCCGAAACCTGCTAAAGCAGGTTGGAGAGACCGAGCATGGCAGACCACATCGCCGCGATCGACCAGGGAACGTCCAGCACCCGTTGCATCATCTTTGACCGCCGCGGCGCCATCGCGGGAATGCGCCAGCTCGAGCACACGCAGATCTATCCCCGCCCTGGCTGGGTGGAGCACGATGCCCTGGAGATATGGGCGCACACGCAGCAAGCCTTCCATGGCGCGCTGGAGCGGGCGGGCGTCGCCGCCGGCGCGCTGGCCGCCATCGGCATCACCAATCAGCGCGAGACGATCGTAGCCTGGAACCCGAACACCGGGAAGCCGTGCTGCAACGCGATCGTCTGGCAGGACACCCGCACTGACCGGATTTGCCATGATTTGGCCCGAGATGGCGGGCAAGACCGCTGGCGAGACAGGGTAGGTCTGCCGCTGGCGACCTACTTCTCTGGCCCTAAGATGCGATGGATGCTGGAAAACGTCCCGGGGCTGCGCGAAGCCGCCGCGGCGGGCGAAGCCATCTTCGGCAACATCGATACCTGGCTCATTTGGAACCTGACCGGCGGCCCGGGCGGGGGCGCGCATGTTACCGATGTGACTAACGCCAGTCGCACGATGTTGATGGACCTGCACTCGCTGGACTGGGACCCCGAAATCCTGGATATCATGGCGATCCCGCGCCGGATGTTGCCGCGGATCCGGCCCTCCAGCGATCCGGCGTGCTACGGATACACGATGGGAAAGGTGCCCGTGTGCGGCGATTTGGGAGATCAACAGGCCGCCCTGGTGGGGCAGGCCTGTTTCGGCGTCGGCGACGCCAAGAACACCTATGGCACCGGCTGCTTCATGCTGCTCAACACGGGCAAGGTCGCTGTGCCCAGCAAGAGCGGCCTGCTGACCACCGTGGGCTATCAGTTCGGCAGCGCGCCCCCCGCCTACGCCCTGGAGGGGTCGATCGCCATCACAGGCGCCCTCGTACAGTGGCTGCGAGACAATCTGCGCTTCTTCGACTTCTCGCATCAGATCGAAGACTACGCCCGCCAGGTTCCCGACAGTGGCGGCATTTACGTGGTGCCAGCGTTTTCCGGCCTCTTTGCCCCCTACTGGCAATCGGACGCCCGTGGCGTGATCGTGGGCCTGACCCGCTTCATCAACAAGAACCACATCTGCCGCGCGGCGCTGGAAGCGACGGCCTATCAGACTCGCGAGGTGCTGGATGCCATGGAGCGCGACTCAGGGGTGAAGCTGACTTCCCTGAAGGCTGACGGCGGCATGGTTCACAACGAGACTCTCATGCAGTTTCAGGCCGATATCCTGGGCGTGCCGGTGGTGCGCCCAAGGATCGCCGAAACCACGGCATTGGGCGCAGCCTACGCGGCCGGCCTGGCGGTCGGCTTTTGGGATAACCTGGACGACTTGCGGCAGAACTGGCAGGTGGACCGCACCTGGGCGCCCGAAATGGCCCAGGAGCAGCGCGTGCAACTCTACAACGGATGGCTGAAGGCGGTACAGCGCGCCATGCATTGGACCCAAGAATGATAGCCGGCGACTTCGATGTCATCGTGATCGGGGGCGGCGCGACGGGCGGTGGCGTGGCACTGGATCTGGCGCTGCGCGGGTTGCGCGTGGCGCTGGTCGAACGGGGCGATCTGGCGGCCGGCACCTCGGGCCGCTACCACGGCCTTTTGCATTCTGGCGGCCGTTATGCCGTGCGCGACGCGGATTCGGCCCGGGAGTGCATCACCGAGAACCGCATCCTGCGCCGGATCGTGCCGCATGCCATCGAGGATACCGGGGGCTTCTTCATCACCACGCCGGATGACGATCCTGCCTATGCCGATACGTGGCTGGCCGCCTGCCGGGATTGCGGCATCGATGCGGCGGAGATCCCGGTAGCAGAGGCGTTAAGACAGGAACCGGCGCTCCATCCCCGGATTCTCCGTGCGTTCCGGGTGCCGGATGCCGCCTGCGACTCCTTCGACGTGCTGACTAGCATGGGGGCGTTGTTGCCGCGCCTCGGCGGCGCCACGCTCACCTACCACGAAGTCATCTCGATCAATGTCGTGGGGGCCAGGGTGAAGGGGGCCGTCGTCCGCAACGCGCGCACCGGCGAAATGCGCGCCATCAGCGCCGAGATGGTCGTCAATGCCGCCGGGGCGTGGGCAGGGCGGATCGCTGCAATGGCTGGCTGCGCCATCACCGTGCGCCCCAGCAAGGGCACGCTGGTTGCCATGGCCTATCGCCTGGTCAACACCATCATCAACCGCTGCCACCCGCCCGCAGATGGCGACATCCTGGTGCCCGTAGGCACCGTGGCGGTGATCGGGACGACTTCCGTGCCTGTGTCGGACCCCAATGATACCAGCACTCAGCCCTGGGAAATCCAGAGGCTGCTGGCCGAGGGCGAGAAGATGGTGCCTGGTTTCAGCGAGGTCCGGGCCTTGCGAGCGTGGGCTGGGGTTCGACCGTTGTATGAGGAACCCCGCACGGCCTCCGGCCAAGCGGGGGAACCCCGCAGTGTCTCCGGCCAAGCGGGGGGAGGCCGGGAAGCAAAGCGCACGTTTGCCGTTCTGGACCACCTGCACCGTGACGGCGTCGCGGGGCTGGTCACCGTTGTGGGAGGCAAGTTCACCACGTACAGGCTCATGGCCGAACGGGCCGCCGACGCCGTCTGCGCGCAACTGGGCGTCGACCGAGCGTGCTCGACGAAGGATTTCGTGTTGCCCGACGCGCGCGTCCCGCTATCCGCCCCCAGGCCGCACTGGCTGGGCCATCGACTGGAAGATGTGGAGGCTGCGAAGGGGTTAGACCCGTTGATCTGCGAGTGCGAGCTGGTCACGCGCTCCGAGTTGGAGACCGCCGCGCGCGAGCATCCCGACCTGCCAGCCCCATGGGTACTGGACGATCTGCGCCGTGACCTGCGCCTGGGGATGGGGCCGTGCCAGGGGGGGTTCTGCGGCTACCGTGCTGCCGGCGCGCTGCACGACATGCGCGGCCTGGACGCCGCCCAGGCGACTTCCGCCATTGCCGACTTCGCCCAGCGCCGTTGGAAGGGCCAGCGCCCGCTGCTGTGGGGCCAGAGCCTGCGCCAGGCACTGCTGGACGAGCACATCTACCGGGCCATCCTTGGGCTGGACCGCTGGGCCGTAGCAGAGCGAAAGGTCGAGACCGCTCCAGCGCAGGGCTCGTTGGCGACAGAGGCACCGGCATAGGCGCATGGACGACGTCATCGTGATCGGCGCCGGCCCTGCCGGTCTCCTGGCCGCCTATATCGCGCGACGGCGCGGCGCCCGAGTGCGCGTGCTGGCTTCAGGCATCGGTACCACACACGTCATGCCCGGCTGGCTGGGAGTGCTGCACACGAGCGAGGCGGAGCGGAGCCTTCCCGGGGCGCTCGAGGGATGGACTGCGACCCATCCGGAGCATCCGTACGCCTTGGCCGGCCTGGACGCCCTGCACCAGGGTATCGCCGCCCTGCGCGAAGTCTGCGAGCCCGCCGGGATCAACTACGTAGGCGACCTGCGAACCAACCTCATCCTGCCCACGGCCCTGGGCGCCACCATCCAGGCTGCGCTGGCGCCCGAGAGCTTCGCCGCGGGCAACCTGCTAACCCCAGGCGAGATCCTGATCGCGGGGCCAGAAGGCTGGCGCGACTTCTACCCGAGGCTCTGTGCCGAGAACCTGGATCGGCAAGGCTTCAGTGCGCGCGGCGTGACCTTCCCCATGCCTGAGATCAAGACCGGCCGCTTTGACGTGACGCCGGTTGGCCTGGCAAGACTCTTTGAACAGCCTCCCATCCGTGAGCGGGTCGCGGGCTACCTCAGGGCACGGCTAAGCGGCGCGACACGGGTCGGCCTGCCCGCAGTGATCGGGCTGGAGCGCCACGCCGAGACCTGGCATGACCTGCAAGATCGACTGGGCGTGCCGGTGTTTGAGCTGGCCACGCTTCCCCCCAGCGTCCCTGGCATGCGTCTTTTCAACGCGTTCAAGCAGGCGCTGGCGCGCGGCGGCGTGCCACTGTTGCTAGATATGACCGTGGCACGCGGCGTCGTGGAGGGCAACCGGGCCGGTGGGGTGGTGGTGCCGAATCCCTCTCGCGAGGCCATCTATCGTGCAGGAACGGTGATCCTGGCCACGGGCGGCCTCTATGGCGGAGGCATTACGACGGATCACAGAGGTGAAATGCGGGAGGCGATCTTTGGTCTGCCCCTGAACGTGCCTGGGGACCCCGGAGACTGGTTTGAGGCTACCTTCCTCTCACGTGCAGCGTCGTTTCCTGCCGGCCGACCACATGCCATCCACTTGGCGGGCGTGCGCGTGAGCGCGTCCATGCAGCCGGTGGACGAGACGGGTCGCGTCATCATGGAAAACGTGCGCGTGGCCGGCAGGCTGCTGGCAGGCTATGACCCCCTGGGTGAGGGTTCAGCGGAGGGCGTTTGGCTGGCGACGGCGCATCGAGCAGCATCATGACAGATCCATTAAACACAGTGTACTTTCCTGTCACTGCCGCCATCCTGGAAGACATCAAGCGCACGGCCGACCTGTGCGTGAAGTGCAATATCTGCACCAGCGCCTGCCCGGTCGTGCCGGCAACGGACCTATTTCCCGGGCCGAAGTACGTCGGTCCACAGGCGCAGCGTTTTCGCGACCCGGGTATGCCATCACCCGACCACTCGCTTGACTATTGCTCGGGCTGCGGTGTGTGCACGCTGGTCTGCCCGCACGGCGTAAAGGTGATGGAGATCAACACGGCGGCCAAGGCCGAGCTGCGCAAGCGTCAATTGCGGGAACACCCGCTAGATCGACATCAGTGGCGCAACTGGCTGTTGGGTCACAACGAGCTGCTCGGAAAGCTCGGTGGGATGGTGGCGCCGCTGGCGAACCTGGTGATGGGTTTCAAGCCAACCCGTTTGCTGATGGAGTGGTTTCTCGGCATCGACCGCCGCGCGCCGTTCCCCAGGTTCCACTTTACCACCTTCCGGCGCTGGTTCTTCCACACCCACCAACGCGGGAGCCCACCTGCCCTGCCGGATGCGCCCAAGGTGGCCTACTTTCACGGGTGCGCGACCAACCACTACGAGCTCGAAGTCGGCAAGGCCATTGTCGCTGTGCTGGAGCATAACGGTTACGAGGTGCTGCTGCCGGAGCAGAACTGCTGCGGCCTGCCGATGCAGTCAAACGGCGACTTTGACGGCGCGCGCCGCTATGCCCTGGCCAATCTGCGCAAGCTGGGGCCCTACGCGGCACAAGGGATCCCTATCGTGGTAGGAGGCACGAGTTGCGGGCTGGAGCTCAAGTCCGACTATCGCGAGCTGCTGGGGATCCACACTCCAGAGGCAACGTTGTTGGCTCAGCAGGTCTATGACATCCATGAGTTCCTGTGGCTGGCCCATGAGGCGGGCCGCCTGAAGACCGACTTCATCCCACAGGATCGGTACATCCCCTACCACACCTCCTGCCACCAGAAACTGCATCGCATCGGCCAGCCCGCATTGGATCTGCTGAACCTGGTGCCCGGCCTGCGCGTGGAGGAGATGGGCTTCGACTGTTGCGGCATCGCCGGCACGTATGGCTACAAGCACGAGAAGTACGACATCGCCCGCTCCGTGGGCCAGCCGCTTTTCGAGCGCATCGCTGGCACGGGTGCGGACCTGGCGATCTGCGATAACGAGACATGCCGCTGGAACATCGCCCGGCAAACGGGGATCAGGGTGGTGCACACCGTGCAGGTTATGGCGGAAGCGTACGGGCTATCGCCGGACAATCGCGGTTGATCCCCCGCCCCATTTCGCCCAGGCGCCGCCCTGGGCTACGGTTGATTCGCCCCTTCGGGGCTCACGACGTGTGGCGCGCACGTCGCCGGGTCTCACAGGGGAAGCCAGGTCCCGATGCCCTTCTCGCTCGCCCGCCGGTAGACGATGGGCGCAGTGGCCATATCGTCCAGCGCGAGGCCCAGGTTGGCGGTCATGGTTCGCTCTCGAGTTGATTGGCGGCCAGGCTTCTGCCCGGTCACCAGCTCACCCAGAGTAGCATAGATGGGTGGAATGTCCTGGAAGTAGCCCATGGAGCGATAATGCTCCAACTGGGGCAGGTCGTCGGTGCAGAACTTGTCAGCCTCGCGGAGCGCCGGGCGATCCCAGTAGGAATCGTAGTCCACCAGCGAGGCAAACGCGCCCTCGTCCATCCAGCCGGCCTTGATGGTGGCGTGCGGCGTGTGGAGGATCGGGCCCGCCGTCACGATTATGTCGCAACCAGTGACGGCCTCCCTGGGTTCCTTCGCAACGATCGCGTCCAGGCCCCATCGCGTTCGGGCCTCGTTGGCGAAACGCTCGGCGTTTGCCGCTGTCGTGTCGTAGGCCATCACCCGCTTGAGCGGAAACAGGACGTTCAGCGCCTCCAGGTTGGTGCGCCCTTGGACGCCACATCCCAGGATCCCTACTGTCTGCGAGCCTGGGCGGGCCAGGAAGCGCGCCGCCAACGCTGTGGCGGCGCCGGTGCGCATGCCGGTGATCCAGGTGCAATCCATCACGGCGAGCGGCAGGCCCGTTTCGTCATCGTTGAGAATCAGCAGGCCGCTGATGTACGGCAGGTTGTGCTTGTAGTTATCCGGGTAACCGCTGACCCACTTCACGCCGATCGCGCGCAGCGCGGGGATGTAGGCGGGCATGGCGTGGATGAAGGCGTCGGGGCGGGAGTGCACGCCCGGCTTAGGCGGTATCTCCGTCCGGCCCGAGCCATGTTCGAGGAAGGCAACCTCCAACTCACGTATGATCTCCGGCATCGTGACGTTGGCGGCCTCGACGTCGGCGCGTGATAGGTAAAGCAGTCTGTTCTGAGGCATGGGTGCCCTCTTTTCTCTCCTGTTTGGGTGGTTTCTCCCATTCTACCTGAGAACTGCCCACACGGGAAGGCTACCCGCGGAGGCCGAACAGAGGATAGGTATTGCGTTTGAGCGAGAAGCTGCGTGGCTACGTTTTCGTTCTCGTCGCGGCTACATTGTGGGCGTCCATCGGCGTTTTCTATAAGCTCCTCATCGGCCGCTTCGGCCTGACGCCGCTGGCCGCGGCAGCCCTGCGGGGCAGCCTCGGCGGGCTGATCCTGTTCACTGTCTTGCTGCTCCTGCGCGTCAACCTGCGGGTGCCAAGGCAGGACTGGCTCACCTTCCTGGCCTACGGCGTTTTCGGCGTGGCACTGTTCTTTGTCGCTTATGTCACCGCCATCAACCTGACCGGCGTCTCGGTGGCGGCGGTGTTGATGTACACTTCGCCGGTTTGGGTGGCTGTGATCTCGTGGCGGTGGATGGGAGAGCGGCTGGGCCGGCGCGGG
>Ga0315289_10003993_pt1 | contig 22155 bp, 23 predicted proteins | sample YL17G11_40_MG_FD_203452 | JGI IMG/M metagenome (GOLD analysis project Ga0315289, IMG submission 203452) | Sediment microbial communities from Yellowstone Lake, YNP, Wyoming, USA - YL17G11_40 | ecosystem: Environmental > Aquatic > Freshwater > Lake > Sediment | place: USA: Wyoming | collected... | reverse complement strand
ACGTTTCCTTCGCAGACACTGGAACTGGCATGAGCAAGGAGGTTCTGCAAAGGCTTTGGTCGCCGCTTTTCACTACGAAAGCAAAGGGTATGGGCTTTGGTCTGGCGATCTGTAAGCGCATTGTTGAAGGTCATGGAGGAGTTATTTCTGTTGAGAGCACAGTGGGTAAAGGAACAACATTCACGGTGACGATTCCAATCAAGGCTAAAACAGAAGGAGGTGCGTGTGTATGGGTGAACTTGCCCGAATCCTTGTTGTCGATGATGATGAAAGCATAAGAAAAGTGATGACAACAATCCTAGAAGAGAAGGGATACGCGGTTGACACGGCCGAGAATGGCAAAGAAGCAATCGAGAAGACCTACACTCAATTCTACAACCTAGCTCTCGTGGACATTCGGCTTCCAGACATGGAAGGAACCGAACTCCTGCCTAAACTGAAGGAAACTACGCCCAGGATGGTGAAAATAATAGTCACAGGTTTTCCATCACTGCATAATGCCATCGAAGCTGTGAACAAAGAAGCTAACGCATACTTGATAAAACCAGTGAAGGTAGACGAGCTGCTCGAGACGATTCAGCTACATTTAGAACTGCAGGAGGAAGAAAGAAAGTACAGCGAGGAGAGGATCACTGACTTCATAGAAACGCGGATAAAACAACTGGAAGAGGGAATGCCGATAGCCCACAAGAAAACTGGTTAAAAAGATTTCTGCCGCGCGGCCTAGAAGGCAACAAGGAAATGACAGTTGCATCTAACAGAAGCTGCGGGCAAACGTCACGCGTCCAAGCACTGAGTGTTCTCTCAATCGCTTATCCCCTCTGCATACGTGGGTTCAGCTTTCATGTTCTTAGGATGGTTTTCTGGCAAGTTGAAATGCTCTGTCGCGTTTTGGTTGTTGAAGTCAGGTTTTGCGGATTTCGTGCAATCGGTGGCCTTTTTGGCATTTGCTTAAAACCCGTGTTTTTATGAGATTCAGCAGTTGAGGTTCTTCCTACCGATGCGGCGATGTCTCCGCTGTCTCCCGCAACTCCTTCTTTTTTCGCGCGCGTTATCGTTGTTGCTTGCGCGCTCGTTGTTTGACTCCGCAGACTTTCACACTTGCCACCGAGTTCCCTATTTCTTTGATCTTTTCGTCAGATAATTTTGAGGCCTTGATGATTGCTTTTGCGGTGGGATCGTTGATCATGCATTCGACAGCGAATAGTGTCTCTTCAACGATTTTGACTTCTTGAAAGCCAGCTTCTTTCACCCGTTGCAGATATTTGTCCTTCATTTCGGCGCCAGCAATGCATCCAACGTATGCCCGAACGCTCTTTCTTACGATTTCTGGAAGTTCCTTCAGTAAGACAATGTCTGAGATCATTAACCTGCCACCAGATTTCAGGACTCTAAACGCTTCTTCGAATACGCGCTTCTTGTTTGGTGAAAGATTGATTACACAGTTTGAGATCACTACATCAACTGCGCCATCTGCTACAGGCAGGTTCTCAATTTCTCCAAGTCTAAATTCGACATTGTCGTATGTACCTTTTCGGGCGTTTTCTCTTGCCGTGTCTATCATTTCGGGTGTCATGTCAACACCGATGATCCTGCCTTTTTTGCCTACTCTGTTGGCTGCCAGAAAACAATCAAAACCACCGCCAGAGCCGAGGTCGAGGACAGTTTCTCCTTCTTTTAGGGAAGCCAGCGCAACGGGATTGCCGCACCCGAGACCGAGGTTTGCGCCTTGTGGGACTGAGTTTATTTCTTCTTTGCTGTAGCCTATTTTTTTGCTGATTTCTTCGCTAGTGGGCGTTGAACAACTGCAAGGAGCTGGTGTAGTAGCGCAGCATGAAGTTTCCTTTTTAGCGATTTTCGCATAGCCTTCTCGGACCACTTTCCTGATTTTTTCTTCTTTCATACCATCATATCCTATTTGTCACAGATCCAGCCGTTCAATCTTAAGATGCCGCCAACGGCGACCAGTATGCCGAAATATATCAATGCATAAGGCCATATACTTACGTTTTCTTGTACTATTCCTGCTTGTTGTAATAGTAGTAATGCACCCCATAGAGAGATGAAGAGCCCGATGGTCAGTCGGTCAATGGCTCTTAGTGTGAGGCGACGTTTGTCTTCATTCATTCTTGTTTATTCCTCCCTTTCCCGATTTGAACATGATCCTTCCCAACTTTGGAACCACGAAACGCGCATAGGTGGTCTCAGTGTTGGGCGGCTGACGCTCTGCATGCGCCGCCAACCTGATACTCGTCCAATGCTGAAACTCCTGTCAACCCTACGCAGACGATCACCTGCTTTCAACTGCAACCGCATTGATCATCTTCCTCTACCCATTCTTTGACTTCCTTTTCTGTCGCGCCGAATGGACATTCGTCTGAGCTGCCCACAATATCCTTTCCAAGTAGAGTTAAGGCGAATTTGTCCATTTTGCCCATAGCGCCTTTTCTAACGATTCTCCCTATTGCGATTGCCTCCCGGATCTCTTTTTCTTCTGCTCCTGTTCCCTGAGCTTGGCTGACGGCGGTTTTCAGGCAGGGCTGACAATTTGCCGTGACTGCAGCTCCAACGGCTATGAGCATTTTTATTTTATTCTCCATACCAGGCCTCCTCTTTTTCTTTTTAACTACTACATGAGAGTGGTAGAAAACTATTTAAGGCTTCTCTGACAACTACTTACTAGAAGTAGGAGGAACCAACTGTGAGCATCAAGGAAACAATCGCCCGAGATCGAATGGCTTCACGGCTTAAAGAATTGGAATTGTCAACCCATGAAGCATTGACTTACGTTACACTCTTGATGCATCCCAACATAACTGCGGGCGCACTGTGCAAGGAAACAGGAATCCCTGACTCAAAAATCTACTACGCCCTAGATGGGCTCTCTAAGAAAGGCATGCTCATAGTTCAGCGGGGCAATCCAAACATCTACCTGCCTACAGCACCAAAGGACGCTGTCTCCAATCTGAAACAGCAACTGACTGAAAGGCTCAATGAGAAAATCAAAGAAGCTGACGTTTTAGTCGACATGCTGACTCCAGTATACGAGAGCGCTGCAAAGCCGGAGGAACTAGAAGTAGCTTACATCATCCGAGGACAGAAGAACATCATTAACCGAATGAAAGCGCTAGTCGAAACGGCGCGGAAGGAAATATCCATTTTCATTTCATACCCAGCAGTTCTTAGAGAACTCAAACAGTCCTTGATAGAGGCAAAGGAAAGACGCAGGGTCAAACTGAACATCGCCGTAACTCAAGAAGTCTTCGAAAAAGAGGACTTTTCAAATCTTGGTGAGATACGCTTGCTAGGTTGTTCGTTCGATCCATCGATTAGTTCCTTGGGAATGCTTATCTCCGATATGAAAACGCTCCTAACGTTGTCAGACTGGTTCGACGAAACTGCCGTGTTGACGCAAGATCAAAATCTGATTCGAGTCTGCAGAGATTACTATGACAATCCAATGTGTTGCACGGACGTGCACTAACAACAAAAACGAAAATACTGGGTTAATATCAACTGACCTACCCCCCTCCCCCCTACCTTTTTTTGGCACATCCTAACAGCAAAAACGAAAACGCTAGACTAATATCAACCGAATGAACTCCTCACGGTTTTTACCATGGTGGTGCGGGGGATGGGGCCCCCACCTTAATTTACCGGTAAAAAAGACCATGATAGGTCTGCCCGGACTCATACCCAAAAGGGGTCAAGTCCAGTTTCTCTTAATGGACCCTTTCAGGCTAGAGCAACCTCGCAATTGTCTCCGAACTCAACTCCTTCTCACGCCTGCTTTCGGTTGCTTATGTCTCCAACATATAAGGCTCAATCTTAAGAATCGAAGCTATCAAAGTATAAGTGCGGTGTTCAGATGAATCTCGGTTCTGGTCTGAATAATAGTCTTCTTCAGAAAGTCAAAGAGAATGTCAAGCAGATCCTGATTATAGTTGCGACAGCAGTTCTTCTAGCCTTTTTGATAAATATCGTATCATCGATTATTGTTCAAAAACTGCTGGATCATTCTTTCCTGATAATATCGTTCTCCCTGATATCAATCCTCATTCTGATATTCATTGTATCACGTTCCTTGTTACATTCCTATTCCAGAGTTTCTACATTTGCTCATTGCGATATTATGTATAATGAGAAGGAGATACTCGAGTTTCCATCAGAATATCTTCCCCAAGGATACACCAAGCAGCTTCATGAGATGATGTCCAAGAGGAACAGAGAAATGGCAAAGAGAATAACAATAGCTCCCGGTCAACCAGGAAAGACACTTCATACAAAAAGTGTTTTCACCGATTTTATTGAATTTCTACTACTCTTATGGCTTTCACAAGAGGCTTCGAACTTGCCTACAGCTTTAGACATGAAGGAGAAGGTCACACCTTTGAACCAACTTGCTGAGAGACCGAAAACAGGGAACGTGATTCTCGACATGCTTTCTTCAATTAAATCTGAAGGCATAAATGAATTCTCAATTGTGAATGCTGGGCTCCATCTTCCTGATGGGATCAATATGAAATTTGAGGCTCATGATAGAATAAAGCTTCCTGATGCTGGAATACTTATTCTCGAAGGAAGAGGCTGCAAAATTGAAATTCGATATCAGAACTCAGGTTGGCTTCCTCATGTATCATCAATGGATTCAAGACGATTTCCTTGGCCTAGACTTGGCCCTATTCTATTCAATCCATTCTTTCTTGAAAAATATGGCGTTGAAAAGCTATTGAAGACGAAGATCATCTCATATTACTTAGAACTCACTGCTAAAATCAATTTAAGAGTTCTTCTTAGTTCATGCATCTCGAAAGAAACAGAATCACTCATAAAATGGATAGACATTTCCACTAAGAAATTCAAACAATTCTTTGATATCGATGAGTACACAACAAACATTGAGAATAAGCACCAGTGGATGACATATGAAATACTAGATGAGATAAGAACCAAACTTAAGTTGCTTGATGAGGAATGGCTAAAGAAATTTGATGAGATGATGAAGAAACTAGACAAAATTAATCAAGGCGGTAATTGACATAGCGCAATGCATACCGAACTGATGACTTAGTACTACCTTCACGGGGTTATTCTTGTATTATATGACGTGGTCCAAGGCAAGGTGGTTGGAGTAGAACAGAAAAAAGATCTGGAGTGAAACAACTTTTACCGGTAAATTCGGGTGGGGGCCCCATCGCCCGCGCGCTAGGAAGGGGCTTTCTTTAACGTAGGTCACACTTTGTAAAACTGGCGAGGCTTGATGTCTTATTGTGTACATGAAGGTAAAACAGTTTTCAATCGGTCTTTGCTCAATATACGTTTCAGCACTGCTTCTACATATTGATATGAATCATCCGGTTCTTTGACCCTCGAAGAAAGGTAATCAAGTACATAACGTAGAGCCGAAAGCAAATCCTCTGAGTATCTGGATAGGTCGCAGAAACGAAACAGAAGCTCAGAAGCGTAGTTATTAGACATGATCTTTTGAACCAGATCGATTTCCTTTTCATTTGTAGCGAATGGGCGGCACATTACGAAAACGTCTCCAAACGGTGTGGATGTGAGAAATATTGTTTGAGCCACATACCCATCAGTTTGTTTGAGCCTAGTCCGCAATAATTCTAGACTCTCCTGCATCTGTTCACCATGTTTCCGCAGATTCTTCGAATCCATTCTGACATGTTTCGGAAGGCTTGAATGCGACATTATCTTAAAAAGAGATTTCATGAATTTTTGATCCTCATTGTTTCTTTGCAGTTCCAGGTTTTCCATGAAGATCTTGCCTTTTTGTGAAAACAACTCAACACGGTAGTCTGGCGCTAATACCTGCGGAGCTGCACTAAACTGATCAGCTAGGTCGTTTGCATCCATACTTAGTACATCGATTTTGAATAGGTCTATGTTCATAGAGAACCGAGAAATTGTATCGACGTAACTAATGTCCCCAAATTTCCTTGATATTTTCCTGCTAAGGTTATATGCAAGCCTATGTTCACTGTTTGCTATTTGTTTCGCAGTTTTGGCGTCTTTCAATTTTGTCATAAGGTTCTTTCCCTCTTGTTTTGCAAAATGGGCTATTTGATCTTTCGTGATTCTCGAGTTTTTGAAGAATGTTGGAACAATGAAGTCTCTAAGCCCTTTGGTGACAACTTCTTGCAAACTCTCGTTAACCAGGTAGAAGGTCGGAGACATCTCATTAGCAACAAGCGATGCGTTGGTCAGCATTTGAATTTTCCTGACCACGTCAAGAGCTTGTGTGATGCAAGTTTTGCCTTTTGAGAACTGTTTCTTACCATAGAGGTGGAAACCATATTGAACAAGATTTTCACTGAGGATGTTCAGAAGTTGTATGTAACTGCCAAGATAGCACTCTTGTATGTTTTTCATGTGCCAAAACTCATGCCACAAATTGTATGACCACAAAAGTTCAAATGAGTTCATAGAACGTAGTTTCTTCGGAAGAAATGCGTAATTTGGAGGGTAAAAATATCCAAGTGAATCGGTTTTCTTGCCGTGCGGAGATAGCATAAGAGAATGTCTCCTCGTTAGCACATCGCTAGTTTCGTATGCCTTGATTGACAAATTCCGCTTCTTAATCATTGAAACATGTCACTTAATTGACTTCATGGAAGAAAAACATAGTTCGGACGCCACAGGTCTCAGCCCTTTCCATTCGGATTAGGCTTCTGGCTCTTGTTTCGTCTTTTTGCAGCAATAGGCGATGCGAGAATCGGGGTTCCTTGTGCTATCTTCACTTTCCTGGGTCTTGCTTGGACGAGTGGTTCAAAGCTGAGTTTGATTGAGCTAGTCTGTTCTTTCTCTACCTTCCTATCCGCGGACACAATGAAGAATTTTATTCCAGCTTCAGTAGCTTTCGATATAGCAACATTTAGATTCAGCTCGAGATTCTTCAAGCTAAAAAGAGGGCTTTCTCCAAGCTTCACATCGTCTTTAATTTTTGTGAGTTCTTCGTGAACTCCTTTGACTAGTTCGAATATGCCTATTTCTTTATTCATAAGGTCTGCACATCCTATAGCTCTTCTTATTAGTGCTATTATAAAACTCTTGATTAGCTTGATTTCGCCATGAGTCTATACAATTCCATTGGAGTGCATAAGCGCGCGCTGGGAGAGTTCCGAAACAGTACTCACTCCATTCTCAAAAATGAAACTTCAATCGAATTTGAATAGCATCAAACACTTGAGTGGATGTGTAAGCTACGTTTCTTTATTGTTAGCACCTAATCCCCAAAATTTGCTACACTTTACCTCTTTCGGATAAAGATCTAGAGATTGCTCATTGCATATGCATCCGCTTTCTGCTCTTCTATGAGTTGCGAGAAAATGCGCATCTAGGTCTCTAATTGAGAATTCGACAAAATCATCGTTGATAGGGTAATTGTCCAAAGGCATTTTTGCCATCTCTGCCAGAATCAATACTCCGGCTGTTGTCGACAAGAATGGGAGCACTCCTTGAATTGGTTTTTCATGATTATTCCCGCCATTGATCTCAACTTCCCCGCAAATTGGGAGAAACTTGTGCTCAATTTCCTTAGAGAATCTGCACAGGATACACCATTCCACCTTGGGTATATGTCGTCCGAAATTGACGCCCCAATTCAGCGTTGTCGTTGCATGAAACACAATGGGTGGAAGATTATGTTGAATGTTTGCCCAAACGTTCCTCTCGTTGGCTAGGCAGAGAATGAAGTCTGGTGGAAAATCTAGGAATCGTTTCTCTTTGATGAAATCCTCATAGCTTCCTTTGAATCTTATTGGTCGCATTTTGCTTGATTCTAGAACATCGGCACAGGCATCTACTTTGTCTCTCCGTGCCACTGCATCATAAGCAGAAAAAGACAGGGATCTATTGCAATTAGTAACATCAACCTGATCATAGTCTATAAGATGGACTTCGGCCTTCCAGCGTGTCAGTGAGATAAGAAAGTCAAGCGACGATGCGACAGCCCCACAGCCAACCTGATGTATTCGCCCAAAATCAAACTCTGAGACATATCTTTGGCTTTTCAATTGATCTTGACGTTCTATTCTGCTGAAATCATAAAGCGAATACCAAGCCGACTTCGAGCGTGAAGGAGATAGACCTATGGCTTGTCTAAATATCTCAGCTACACCGAGGCAGGAAGCAAATGCCGGTCCTATTGGATTGTCTTCTTGGCTAGGTTCTAAATACATAGTTGGGGGACCATGACCTACGCCAGAGACCCACCCTGAACCGTCGATCCAGACAAATCCTCTTTCAGTTAGCTCTTCTGATCCTTCGGGCTGACCTATGACTAGAATTTGATTGCAGTCGCCCATTTTAGAGTCGCTGAAATCAAATCGCCCGTATGGATCGATGTCTGACAATGCCTTGGTTAAGATCTCCCTAAGATTTTGACCTTGGTGATAGGGCAGATGCGAGGGTGTGTCGGGTGGCATTTGTACTTTCAGCTTTCTACACCATCTTGCAAGCAAGTTCAATGTAATTATGGTCATGACTTGAATTGGGTAAGATGACTCAACCTGCGAATTGACTATTAGACCTAATGAAAAATCTTCAAATCCACTAACTCCATCGATTCTTTTTGTTCTATCATCCCTATCCCGATACCACGCGTCTTTTTCTAATGGAAATCTATTCACTTTCTGAAATCCTCCAAATAAGAGCTTAGATCATTTCTAATCACAAAATGACTGTTGATGTATTTCTTGGATAACCTTATGAAAACCCATCTTGTGTAGCGGTGTATCCCGCACGTCGTCAAAGGCAACATGCCTCTATCACAATACTCAGGTACTACTATCGAGAGCAACCCTTCAGTCTTGAAGGCAGCTAGCGTATCGTCTCCTAGCGAGTGATCAACCCAGTTGCTTGGGTGAGAATGAACTTGTGCCACTTGCACAAGATTGTATTTACTCAACGTTCTCACGAAATCAAAATTGGATCTATGCGAAGTGGAAACCATTCCGAAGTCTGATTCAGTCTGAGGTGCAATAACTGCTCGTACAGTGATTATGTTTCCACCTTCAATTCCACCCCAATAGACTAATCCTTCATTGGCAGGTTTAATTCTAGCGTATTCCGCCAGAACTTTCTCTGTATCTCGAATTACCTTAGATGGAATAACGTATCTGGTGTTGTCTTTTGGACTATAATGCTTCCTTGGCTTGATTAGGAAACGGTCACGCACGCATTCTTCCGCCATATTCATCTTCGTTGCTAATTCTAGAGTATATCGCTAACAAGATTGCCCTTATGTTGGTTAGTGATCCAACCTGCGGATTCTGTTGCCATCCTGTCAAAGTCCAATCATTATGTGGACCTGGGGGGTACGCTTTTCTTGAACAGGGATGGCAAATCATTGGAAACCCGTGAAAAAAGCCGCCGGATTTTCCTTTGCTTGAGGGGTAGGAATTTTTTGTGCCTCTTTCGCTCGTTGCTGGATCGATGAATTCTATGAATAGTGGCCATTGTTTATAGTTGTCAAACTTCATCGCGACTATGTATTCTTGACTATCGATTGGTGATTTCATCTTCACGACGAAAATCTGGTTCTGCTCGTCTATTGATGATATTTCCCAATGGTTGCGAATGGCATCTTTTTGACAATCTTCAAGTTCCTTGCGGACGATGGTTACCGAAATCCTTGGATCTACAGCCATACAGCAACACCTAGATCCGTGAATATGAGGGTGTCGCCATCCTTGATTCCATAGCTTACCAGTGGACGTTCAGGTTTTAGGGCGTTGTTTGGGTCGCTTTCCAATCGGAGTTCATAGTTACCATTCGTTGCAAATCCGAAATGTTGGATTGTGGCTTGAATTACTTCTTGGATCTTAGTCGTCTTTGAAAAGGTAGTTTTTTCCCATTTGCCGCGTGTTGTTTCGATATTAATCGTCAAGTCCTCATCTTTACCCAACCTAGCAGTTCACCCCCTTCACTTCTGATATTCCATGCCTTTCTGGTGTTAATAGGCGCAACGATCTCTTAGCAGATCTTGACTTCTCATCGTTCAAGACCGCAAAGAGTTTATTCCTTTTAGAACCTGAATTCTTCAGCGCAATCCCCTCAGACATACGGGCTCCCAAGGAATAGAATCGGCGCGCGTTACCTCTAGCCCGCGCTCGGGCACCAAATCGTCTCGCCCGTGCCAACTGTGTTCAACCTCTCCTTCTGAAACTGACAATGGGAATATCACTGTCTTCTTCCTCTGTGGAACAGCTTCAAATAGGGTCTGTATCTATCCGCATATTCCTTTGCACTTCCTGTGTACCCGCCCAACGATTCAATTTCCTTAATTCCCTTTCTTGCTAGTGTCATTAGCTCAGTCTTGGTCAACGGTGCTCTGCGATGTTTGACTTCGCCTTTGATTCTTCCGCGCATATAGTCAGCTTTCCCTGGACCACCGACATGTTTCCCTCTATGCTCTCTAGCTTTGTATCGCTCATATTTTTTCCAGCTCACCTAGACATCACCTGAGGATCATGTAAACTTAACATAGTACACTTCTGAATCAGCCCGTGCATTTGACGGGTCGGTGTAAACCCACATCACTCTGGCCTCAAAATCGGCGTAAACCTTGAAGTCCCCCAGATTCAACGCGATTCTTTCGCAGACCTGCAAGAACCCTTTCAAGCGTGTCTCAGTCATTTTCATTCCTGCGGCCTTTATCTCAGTCCATTTAACGTTGCTACAGATGCTGTAAGACTTGCTTTGGATGAACTCCATGCCTTCTTCAAACTTCACTTGGACATCACTCAACCTGTCCTTGGCATCATTTAAGGAAAAAATCCCCAGTGAGGAAGACAGAGACAATACTAGTGCGATTGCTAGAACAGCCACTATCGCAGTCTTTCCGTCATTTGCCTTTAACACGCGTCCAACGAGACTAATACTCATTCTATTTCGCCTGTCTGTATTAGTGTCGTTCGATTTTTAAGCTTTGTGATTCAAAGTTCTTTGCCATTGAAAATACATGTCTGGCGCAAGTGCTTCTTGTTCTTTCCTCACTTTCAAACGCAAAACAAATAAACCGCGACAAATGATATTACATTGTCTCTCAGAAATGAAGAGCAGGTTATGCAAAATTGTCATGTCAAACAGTAAGAAGAAAGCGCTTTAAGTTATTTCGGGAAGACTACCTTGATCTGATAGATGCTCCACCAGTTCTGTTTCACCCATATCGCATGCTGATCATGCAGACACTGATTCTTCATGGAAATGCGGAGTTCAGGCAACTTAGGTACACTATTCCGGAAATTACCGATGGCAATCTTGCTAGTCACTTGAGAATTCTGGAAAGATCAGGCTACGTTCATTGCCACAAAGAGATAGTTGAGCGCAAGCTCAGAACTTCATATGAAATCACAGAGAATGGTAGAGAGTCTTTTGAACGACTCAAGCAGTCTCTAAAAAGGATGATTGATAATGAACCGAACATCTAGGCTAATTGCCAGTCTAACCGCTCTGGGCATTAGTCCAAAAATGACGACGTTTGCCGAGAGAAAAAAAGTCCAGAAGCTACTCTATCTTCTAGACAAAGTTTTTGGAATGCATTTTGATTTCTCCTACAGTTGGTATTTGCATGGTCCTTATAGTCCAGAAGTGACCAAGCTAGTCTTTGATGTAGTAGAAGGCCGCCAAAGCGTGGACCCGAATGCCGCAATTCTGTCCAGTGAAGACAATGCAAAGATCGAACGGCTAAGATCTTTTTTGGGAAGGGATATGGACTCAAACGATAAGTTGGAATTGCTTGTATCATTGCATTTTCTGATTCAATGCTCAAGGAACTCCAAGTCGACGCAGGACGATGTTATCGAGTTCCTGAAGTCCAAGAAGCCCTATTTCACTGATGAGGAAATGACTCAAGCAATGAAACGATTGCAGATCCTAGAGAACCAATAGATATGCGCGGCGCAGGTATCACGAAAGAGCTCGCTCTAGAAATCCAAGCGTAAGTCTAAACCTATACGGGTCGTTGCCGCCTGACGGAGAAACAGCAACTAGATGAAACACGTCATATGCGTTTTGCCAATAAAGCATATTGATTCTTGAACACCCAGAACGTTGTATGATCGGGGTTCTCAGATTCAACTTGCTAGTTTGCGAGTAGTGGCCTACGCACACAGGAGCAAATCGTACCCAATCCTGAACTGAGAATGCAGATGCAGTTATTGACTAGGAGCATTGGGAGTCCTTAATATAGGGAGGAAAGCTTGGAATTAAGCGGAGAGCAGGCTTGCAACTGACGGGAGCGACCAGCAGTTAGAGATCAAACGAATACTTGAGACACCAATGCATTTTAGGGAATACAATGGTGTTCCGTCTGTCCACAAAATCCATGGCTTCGCAGCCAAATTCCCTCCCCAGCTTCTAGGCGACTCATGAGAACGGTAGTTTTTGTCAAACTTTTGGTGCCTTAGACTAATTTCCGAATGTGCTGAGAATATCATATATCGAAATGTGATTGGACTGCCTTACATTACTCTTTCGGCCCGTGATCTTCCCACTATATATCACGGTCTTTTGTCTTAATGTAAGAAAGACAAGACGACGTTAATTATAATGGAATTACCCCGCTTTGGAATTGTCATAGCGGCCGTCACAACGGAGACAGCAAGTAGTAGGAACGTCAGACGGCTAACTGAAGATAGAGCATCAATTTCCCGCGACCACCTACACAAGTGGCTTCTTGCCACATAAGCAATAGTGGCTAACAGAACTGATTGACCATTCGCGCTTAGTGTCCTGGAACCTCAGTCGCAGTACATCAGTCAAAAACCGAAATACTTATATTCCAGAATGAGGAGTTCACCTGCATAGGGTAGAGGTGATTTAATTGTCATGTAGAGAATGGTGGAATGGTCCGATATGCCAGAAGAAACTCTCTTTCATCTCATTACTGCCGTTCGATCCGATGAAACATATTGCACTCGCCGAAAGGCTTGCAACGGTAATGTTGTGCGCCAGCTGTCCGAATAGGATGTTCCTACTTCCGAAATATGCCATCGACCCTGATAGTGTCAGACAGTACGCTCTAGCGTGGAAGAACAGGGGCATCTTGGCTGCGCTGTATGGCGAGAACACCAGAACGGCGGTTTCTGTCGATGAGGTTTTGCCCCTCTTAGTAGAATCCATACGAAGGAAAAAGAAAGCGCCCGGAGAAGGTGAAGGTCTGAATGTATGGCCTTAGGACAGATTACTTTACTCTGAACCCTAAGACAGAAGCCAACGTATTCTTTGTGAGAAAAGACGAGGCAGACAAGTTTCTAGACTACGTAAGGATGACTGTCAGAAGCGGTCGCGTTCCTAAAGCAGTTGTCTTTGGCGATTTTGGTCTTGGCAAGACTCACTTCCTCCATTACCTGATGCACAATTTGCAGGACATTGCAAAGCCCATCTACGTTGAAACTCCCCCATTCCACAGACGTTCGAAGTTCACCGATCTCTACGGCGCAATTATGAGAAAGCTAGGCGGGCGCTACTGGATTGGCTTACTTGCCGACGCTGTGAAGCTAGCAGGTATGAATAATGAACCATTAGATACTTACCTAAAACTGGACCCTGACTTGGCTTTCATGATTCAGAAAGGCATTACAGGAAAGGATCAACATACATTGTGGCGTTATCTAGCAGGCGAAAAACTGCGATCTTCCGAAGCAGGGTCTCTCTCCGCAATGTCCAGTCAAATGAGCGAAGACGAAGCCGTGTCAATTCTCAATACAATGGCTGTTTTGGTCAGGCAATTCGAGAAAAAACAGCTCCTGATTCTCTTTGATGAGATTGAACACACCAATGCACTTGCTGGGGACAGTATGACGATATTCAGAGAAGCGATTCGTGGACTTGTTGATGAGAGTAGCAACGTGGGGGCTATATTCGCTGCTACGGGGAGAGCACTGGAAGACCTGCCAATAGGTATCACCGATGACCCGGTGAAGAGGCGCATAGGCTTGGCAAACTACATTCTCTTCCCAGAATACAGTAAAGATGATTTAAGGAAGTTCATACTCGAGACCATAGAGTATAGACGTCAACCAGATTTTGATGTTCAAGCAGCGATTACGGAGATCAAACAATCACATGCAGGGTCTGTTCCTACGATCGAAACTTATCCATTCGATGAACCCGGGGTGGCGAAGATAATCGACACTGTTGCCCTGCTCAGAGATGGCGGCAAAATCATGTCCATAAGGCCAACTGAAGCACTTGGTATAATGGATCGCGCTCTGGCTATTGCCATAACTCAGAAAGCTAACTTTGTTAGCACGGAAATAGTGGCTGAAGTCTGTGATGAAGTCACAAAATTGCTTGGAGCATAGATATGAAACTCGCTTTTTTGAGATATCTAGTAGGTGACGCAGGGAATATCCAACGCCTTTATTGGGCAGTGAAGTCGGCCGCCGAGTCTGCTACAGATGACGCAAAGAAACAATGGTCTGTCTTCTTGCGTTTGTACGGGAAGAGTTCAGGACTTGCGAGTCTTCGTTCTGCAGAACCACATTTCAGTCTCGCCCGAGAACTTAATTTCCTTGAATGGAGAAGCAGGTGGAGAGTCACAAACGGCCCTGGAAAAGCTCTTCTTGCCCTGTGGAACAATGAGAACCCTCCCAGATACCTTATACTTGGTCAACTGATAACCTACGATCATTCCTTTCTGATCCCATTCGTGAAACGTCTAGTGGAAAAGCAGCCGCAAGGCAGCGAACTCGTCAAAGCGGCATCAAAGATAACGAAGGAAGTTTGGTTGAACCTTTCTGCAAGATACAAGTTGGAGTTCGTTTCAACAGAGCCTCCTCTTCCTCTCCATCCTGAAGACAGAACCTGTAATCATCATGCGCGTGCGCGACTGAGGCTCCTTCTTGGTTTTCCGAATAATGAAGGCTTGAACTTGACATGGGAGCAGATCAGCAAAGTCGCAGAGGAATTCAGTGAACCCGACAACGACTGGCCACCTTCAGATTACTATTTTAGGCTGGGACGTGCTTTAGGCGCAAGAAAACCCGAGAAAATCTCAGACGAAGAACTCTTGAAGAAAAACCTTGATGCTTTCAGAGTCCTAAAAGGATTCACTTACGCTTCGGTAAAGGCGGCCTTTCACTATCTCAATGAAAAGGCTCTGCCTGATTATGCAGTTGATTGGAATCAATATCGAACAGCCATCAGAAAGGATGCGTCATTATCGTTTCACCAAGGTTTTTCCCGCGATGATTTCTTGTTCACAATAAAAGAAGGGGAGAGAAAGAATGCCTCGAGGATCAACTAGACCTCCATGGAGAGACGAACCCTTGTTTGCCGGAAAAAGTCCGCGACAGATACTGAAAGATATCTCCGCAGGTCTTTGCATAAGTGCTGCAGAGATCGAACTCATACTCACTAGAACTGACAAGCTAAGAATGCTGCACCCAGAGCTGACTAGAGGTCGTGACATGATGACACTGATCTTGACCTCGGCTATATCATGGGTAAGATGGTCTGGTTCGAAGCGAAAGCCTATGCCTTATCCTCGGTTCATTTCCCTCTGCACTGAAAAAGGGTATTGCATTTCCAACAAGCAAGTTCTTAGTTGCATTAGGCTGTATCGTGAAGCTGGCCTCTACGAACGGGGTCCCAAGGCCACTGAACTGCTGGAGCGCCATTGGAGTATACTTATGCGGAATTATGGCTTTGATGACGATGTAAAAAACGAAATATTGAGAATACTCAATGATAAGAGGTTAGTCCAAGGAAGAAAACCCGAGGTTGCGGTTGCTGCGGCCGTCTACACTGTTGCAGCTTACACTGTAGGTAAACGCAAAGGTAAGTGGGTTACCCAGAAAGAGCTTGCAGAGATGTTGGGCACAACTGATATGACTATCCGTCTTGTACTTAGGGCGTGGGGAACTATTCCAGATTTCAGAAAACAGTATTCAGAAACTTACGCCTATCCCTGAGGGCAATCTTGGATAATAAGGAATGGTTACGCGATTAAATGATGAATAGGTGATTGAATGTCGTTTGAAAAGGCCTTGAAAGAAAACAAACCCAAGAAGACTCCCGTTTCATGGGAACCTTTGATCGAGAACATACTGGACCAATACTACGAGAACGTGGATGACCTATCCCACTCAGTACAGAAAGACGCAATCCAAAACTCATGGGATGCCAAGACTGACCCTGACCACTGGAAGATTGAATTCAACTTACTCAAGGATTCGAAAGGAAAAGAGATGTTCATAATAGAGGATCACGGGACCACAGGCCTCACTGGCAAAATATGGCCCGAAGACAAGTATGACGAGGACCTTCCTGAAGGGGAAAGATGGGGTCGGTTCCAAGGTCTGGCCTTCAGGAGAGAAAAGAAAGATGCATTGGGTGCAAGGGGTCAAGGGAAGTTCGTGTTTGTTGGCGTTTCCAAGACAAGAACAATAGTCTACGACACTTTGAGAGACGATGGCGTTTACAGGATTGGCACAAGAAAACTTGGCGACTTATGGGAATATGAGGGCACCGAGGCTATCAACTGGCTAAAAACTTATTCACCCGATCTTGAACCACTCTCGGAAGTGGGTACTCGCATCATAGTTGATGAACCCGAAGATTGGCTCAAATACGCAATACAAAATGGATTCTTCGCAAGGTACATTCAGACCACTTGGTGGTACTTGCTGCTTGAGAACAAAATCAGCATTTCAGTTACCGTTTATGGCAAAGAACATAAGGTGACTTTTCCTGAAGATATGAAGTTGCCCACAGGCGACTCTGAAGACTATAAGGTTTGGATAAAAGAGTGGCTTCCGATTGGAGGGAAGACGAGAAAGGGGCTGTGTATAAAGAAACTCCAAATTGTTTGGAACAAAAAAACTGTTGAAAAAGACTTGAGAGGCATAGCCGTATTGCGTGGGGGAATGGTCGTGGAAAGAATCCCTGCAGCTGAACTTTTGCCCGCTTCAGATCCTGAATTGCCTGAACACATATGTGGCTATGCAGAGGGCGATCTCGGAGTCGAGTTTCTGCTAAAGAAGATTGAAGATCCGACGCACTACAAGTTTACCAAGAAAGGTGGTTGGGGGAAAAAGAATGCGTTTGGAGCCGTGAAAGAATGCATCTCTACTCAATTTCAGCTTTTCGCAAGCCAGAAATTAGGATTTGCAGAAGGTTCAACAGAGGCGGAAGATTACTCGCTTATCAAGAAATTCAACCAGCTCTTACACACTCTTGACATCTCGTTACTTGATCCTTCAATTGAGATATCTCCTCCGCCACCTCAGCCTCTGCCTCCTCCTCCATTAAAGGATATAGACCTCATATTTCCAGCGCCGGACTTTAGACACCCATTGAGAAGGGTCGAATTCGGACAAGAAATACGGGTTTTACAGGTACGTATTAAGAACAGAACAATCGCGAATGCTCAACTCAGACTACGGATCTACACCGAGCAGGAAGGAATTAAGAGAGATGACTTGGTAGACAAGGTCTTTCCGTCTGCGCTGGCGAACAGTACCATTGTTGACGGGCCATTCTCTGTAAAGATCGACAAAACAACATACACGAACGGGAGATGCTATTTGAGAGCTATTCTGGTGTGTCTTGATCATCCAAACTATCCGAAGGGCACAGAACTCGACAAGATAGCACACCTCTTTTGGATAGCTCAAGATCCGCCGCCGGGAAAAGGGACATACAGAGACATTCAGAGATTACCTGAAGTCACTGAGGAAATTGAAGGCAAAACTGTCAAGGTTGACGGAAAGGTTGGACCACACGCTGAAGGGGGCAATATCTTGTATGTAAACATCAACCATCCTCTCTGGAAACGAAGGGCCAAGTCAAAAGATGACGAAGAGAAATATGTTTTTGAGTTAATGGCTGAGAAACTGCCCCATATCCTGATAGCGAATGACTTGGAACCCTTCAAGGGCATAGATGAACCCAATGAAATCGTCAAGCGTTCTTGGGCGCTTTATTCACAGATAATGGAAAAATACTATGCGTGATGATAGGAGGAAGCGAAAATGTCGATAATAATCGATGAAAAAGGGCACAAAGTATACAAGACATTGGGATACATGGCATACGACGATAAAAAAAGAGCAGATGCACTCGATGAGTTCCTTGACAAGAAGATCTTGAAGATCGAGGAACAAATGGAAAAGAACGGCCTACTCGAACTCAAAGGAAAACCGGGAGCAGTCAAACTGTGGTACTCGGTTGGCGTGGAATTGAGGAAACTATGGAATGAAGTCAAGAGTACGTTCGACTTACCCGACACATTGATCACGGTTTTTATAAAGGCTGCATACGACAATTCACAAAAACTCAAATCCCGGTCGGGTAGGGCAGATAGATTCAAGAATTCCTATTTTTACTACTGCTATTTGATTGCAGAGTTTCCTTGGAATGTTGTAGAAGACTCTGGAACTTGGACGGAGTGGGTGGAGTTTCTCGATTCAAAGAGAATACGGGATGACCATAGGATTGTTAAATGGTTTACCGACCGCAGAGTGATGTCTTTAAGAAATGATAAGAGATTCACAAGGGAACAGTGGTTTAGAAGCATCACTCGCGGGATAAGAAATGTGCTCCGAAACATTGACACAAGGGTTCTGGAGCAAGATGAGTTGTTCCAGATATTAAATAAGATCCTTGAAACTGTTGAGGAAAGATGATGGACAAGGAAACAGCGGTCGCGGAGTTCCTTCTTCACCTGAAAAGCTTTAAAGAGACAACTAAGATTCAAGTTAAGGAGAAATGCATCTGTTCACGTTTATCGATCTCTTTGCCGGTATAGGCGGTACACGACTTGCTTTTGAAAGTGTTGGCTGTCGATGTGTCTTCTCGTCTGAGATCGATAAATATGCCCAAAAGACTTACTTCGCTAATTTTGGGGAAGCACCTGCCGGGGATATTAGACTGATTGAGGAGCATGACATCCCAGATCATGACATACTGCTTGCAGGTTTTCCCTGTCAACCGTTCTCAATATCAGGAGTGTCGAAGCTAAAGAGTCTCAATAGGCCTCATGGATTCAGAGACCAGACTAAGGGCACTCTTTTCTTCGACATAGCCCGCATACTTGAAGCCAAACGACCCCAAGTTTTTCTACTTGAGAATGTCAAACACCTGCGTTATCACGACAAAGGCAGGACTTATAGTGTCATAATGGAGACTCTTAGGAACGAGCTTGGTTATGATGTGTATGATAAGATAATAGATGCACGACATGTGGTACCTCAACATCGGGAACGAATCTTCATAGTTGGTTTCAAACAACCCACGCATTTCGAGTTCCCAGAATTAAGTGATCTGAAGCCCAGACTCAGAGATATACTTGAAGCAAACGTCGATTCAAAATATACTCTTACCGATCATCTGTGGGACTATCTCAGGCGGTATGCGCTCAAACACAGGGAAAAAGGAAATGGTTTCGGATATAGTCTGGCAGATTTGGATGGTGTCACCAGAACACTGAGTGCAAGATACTACAAAGATGGGTCCGAGATTCTTGTTCCTCAGAAGGAGGGAAGAAACCCGAGGAGACTTACACCACGTGAATGTGCCCGATTGATGGGCTTTCCGGAGACTTTCAAGATACCTGTCTCGGATACGCAGGCATATAAGCAATTTGGCAATTCGGTGGCAGTTCCAGCGGTCACAAGAATAGCGGAGGTAATGGTTGAGTGTCTGCTCGAGCCGCAAAAGAGCACGATGGTCGAGTATCTCCAATCAAACCCTCATTGATCAAGAGGATCCAGAAGGTACTCTTGGAATGGGGTAGAGAAAACTACTCTGATTTCCCCTGGCGGTCCAGTCACAATTCTTTCCATGCTTTGCTGGCAGAAGTAATGCTCCAAAGGACACGCGCTGAACAAGTTGTTCCTGTCTTTAAGACTTTTGCATCTCGCTATCCTTCATCTGTAGAGGCTTCAAAGGATGAAAAAGGAATCAAAAAGCTTGTTTCGACTCTGGGGCTTAACTGGCGAGGAGAGAAGATTATTGAGCTTGCCAAGGCACTGAAAGATCTTGGCAACACACCGACTGTTTTGGAAGGACTTACTTCGTTACCCGGCGTTGGACCATATGCAGCTTCTTCTTATCTTTCCCTCCACGCAGGCACTAGGATGCCTATCGTAGATAGCAATGTTGTAAGACTTTGGGGACGAATATTTGATTTTGAGACCGACCAAGAGACTCGTAGAAAAAGATGGTTTCTGGAACTTGCTGATAGACTCACGCCGCGGGAGGGATTTAGAGAGTTCAACTATGCCGTTCTTGATTTCACCAGAACAGTGTGCAAACCAAAACCGTTACATAACATATGCCCTCTAACTGAAATCTGCAGATACTACAGGAGAATCTGTCAATGAGCAGAACTTCCAAGGATCAGGAGAGTCTTTTCTTTATTTTCAAAGGTTTTGTTCTTTCTCCAAGAGACGTTATCAAGCAGGCTATTGCTGAAGTTGTTGTTCAGAAGGGGTTTGAGGCAGACTACATCAAAACTCATTTTAGCGAATTGGTTACAGGAACCCAGAAAAGGGCATATGATATCTTCCTTGATTCCCAGCGCAATTCATGGCGGAAATCCATAGACGTATACCTCAAGAGAGAACTGGGCGAGAATGTGACTAGAACTGAGGTGACAAGGTTTTTGGCCAGCAGGTTTGAAGAGCTAGACTCCTTCTTTCTTTCGCTGACAAACTCGCGAAGGCCTAGGGCTGGGAGTGCATTTCAAATCACGATAAGTGAGCTGTTCAAGAAGCTTGACTACCCGCTAGTTGAGCAACCGGAGATTGATGGGATACCTGACTTTCTGCTGCCGAGCATCGAACATTTCAGAAAGAACCCAATTGACTGCATTATCTTCACTGTCAAGAGGACCTTGCGGGAAAGATGGCGACAAATAGTCACAGAAGGAACCAGAGGACTTGGATTCTTCTTGGCCACTATCGACGAATCGGTTTCGGGAAAACAGCTTGAGGAGATATCAGCCAACAGGATCTATTTGGTTGTTCCGATTGGCCTTAAGACAGGTGTGGATTCGTACAAGAGTGCAGTGAATGTTATCACTTTTGAGGATTTCTTTGAAGACCATCTTGATCCGGCATTCCGTCGCTGGGTCAGGGCTGGAATCACCGATTCAGGAAAGCTAGCCACCTACACCGGACCAAACGAAGATACTCTGAGGAATTAGCCGAAAGAATGAGCTGGAAGGCGAATCACAGGGTGGTAGACGCGCGTGCTCCTTATTTTGCGAGAGTAAACCCATTGTCAGCGCGCTTCACAGAGCCGCTTGCAATTATGTGCTAGATTTGAGCATCAAGCAGGCGCTCATTTCTGGCTTTCCTTGAGGTAGGATTTCTCGTTTATATATACGAGGCATGGTCTTATTTAAAATTTACCGGTAAATTGGTGCGGGGGATGGGGTTTGAACCCATGCAGCCCTGCAGCAGCAGGTCCTAAGCCTGCCTCCTTTGACCAGACTCGGACACCCCCGCGCGTTCCCGAAATCCAAATGCCTTCTCACTTATATTTACTTAGCCGATGTTTTGCTTTATCGTTAAACTGAAAAACTAAAAGCACAAAATGTAAAACAATATTTACCCAAGTAATAGTGAGGGTCTAAAGAAGGGTTATGAAGCATGAAGGAAGTTGAGCGCAAACTGATTTCTGAACTCATGAAGAACTCCAGAAGAAGCGACAGGCAACTAGCAAGGGCAATCGGAGTTTCTCAGCCCACTGTCAGCAGACTGATCAAGAAGCTGGAAAAGCAAGGATACATCCGAGAGTACACGATGATTCCTGACTTCCGCAAGCTCGGCTACCAACTACTGGGCCTGACGCTTGTCAGACTTAAGAGGGTGCTCACGCCAGATCAAGCTGGAGACGCCCGAGAGTTGACAAAACAGAAGCTGAAGGAAAGCCGCTTCGCAAATATCATGTTTGAAAGAGGAATGGGCCTAGGCGGTGACGGCATTCTCGTTACACTGTATGAAGATTACGCTTCCTACGCAGAGCAAAAGACCGAGATGAAACAACATCCATTCATAGAAGTTACTGAAGTTGACAGTTTCATAACAAGCCTGGACGATAAGGTTCGTTATCTTCCTCTAACCATGAGCGCGGTTGCTGAGCATATGCTGAAAATTCCAGAGAAGCAAGAGAAGCAACGAGCGA
>Ga0315289_10003992_pt1 | contig 22156 bp, 25 predicted proteins | sample YL17G11_40_MG_FD_203452 | JGI IMG/M metagenome (GOLD analysis project Ga0315289, IMG submission 203452) | Sediment microbial communities from Yellowstone Lake, YNP, Wyoming, USA - YL17G11_40 | ecosystem: Environmental > Aquatic > Freshwater > Lake > Sediment | place: USA: Wyoming | collected... | reverse complement strand
TTCGTTTTCCAGCTCGGTCATGGTTATCTCCCTATCACCTATGCAAGCCACCACCACTCCACCCGTCTTTTTTGTTTCAGTTTGACCCAGCTCTGTGCTTCTCTCCAACTGCTTCTGAGCTTCTAAGGAACGTCCCATCCTTTCAAAACAGATCACCAAGTTTTTATTGATTTTGTCCTTTAGCTCACTCTCGGGATTTAAAATTTTTGCCTTAACAAATCGGGCGGCGGCATTCTCATAGTCCCCCAAATAGTTTAAATAAATGTCCCCCACGATGTAATTGATATTAGCCTGTTTCGATCTGTCCAAATTGCCCAAGTTAAGGAGTTTATCATATTCGGCAATAGCCTGAGAATATAGCTTATTGTCCACCAATTCTCCGGCGAATTCTTGCTGGTGGGATACCTCCAGTTTAGTTTCGGATAAGCTCCCTAATCGAAGATAAATCAAAATCGTAAGGACTAATAATAGTCCCACTAAGGTCAGAATAAGAAGTGAGAATAGATTTGCTTTTGAGTCTCTTTCTGCCATCTTGAACCCAGTTGTAGATCTAAAGAATTTCTTGGAGAAGGACAACCGGAGTGTTCACCTTTAGGTGAACCGTATTAAAATTTTTTGTTTGAAAAAAAGCTATTAGGTCAAGCTGAAGCTTGACACTCCCGTATCGCTACTCCTGAATGCTTAGCCTGCTAAATTTTTCTTTTCCGGCGGCTCTCTTCGTTCAGGTTCTTCCTTTTTGATTTCCTCGTCTACTTCTCGGACTCCTTTTTTGAACTCACTGACGCTTCTGCCTAATCCTCGTGCAATCTCCGGGATCTTTTTGGCTCCAAAAAGAAGCACAATGATCAAAAGTATTAACAGAATCTCTTGCGCCCCGATTCCTCCTAACATAAATTCCTCCTTTAGCCGGGTAGTCCGACTTATCTGATTTTTTTCGCCCTGGCTTTAAAAAAAGCCATTAAGGGTTCGACATAGGATCTATCGGTTAGAATCTGGATATTGTCTAAATCCATGGAACGAAAGCTCATATCTAAATTGGTTTGTTCTCTGGTGGCATATTCTGAAAAGCTTTTTCTCACTTCCGAGTCCTTAGTATCGATCAGAATCTGTTCGCCTGTCTCGGTATCTTCTAATTCTATGAAACCCACATTAGGCAATTCTATTTCACGAGGGTCGACTATTCTAATAGCGATAACATCGTGCCTTTTGTTGGCAATGGAAAGCATTTTTTCAAAACCTGTATTTAAGAAATCGGACACCAAAAAGACCACGCATCTTCTTTTGATGACCCGCCCCAAAAACTCTAAGGCACAATTTATATCGGTTCTTTGATGCTCAGGTTTGAAATAAAGAACCTCGCGGATCAATCTTAACACATGGGAGCTTCCCTTTTTGGGAGGTATATACTTTTCTATTTTATCGGTGAAGATGATCATCCCCACCTTGTCGTTATTTTTGATGGCGGAAAAAGCCAAGACCGAGCACAATTCCGCCGCTATTTCTCCTTTCATCCTTTGGGCGGTTCCGAACTCTCCTGAGGAGGAGGCATCCACCAGAAGCATCACCGTAAGCTCCCTTTCCTCGGCGAATTTCTTCACAAAGGGGTATCCATAACGAGCGGTGACGTTCCAGTCTATTATCCTGATGTCGTCACCGGGTTGATATTCCCTCACCTCTTCAAACTCCATCCCCCGACCTTTGAAAATGGAGTGATATTCGCCGGAAAAGACGTCGTTAACCAGCTTTTTTGTTCTTATCTCGATTCGCCTGACTTTTTTTATGATCTCTTTGGGTAACATCTGATTTGGTATTTCCCAGCACTTAACTTAAGTTAGGTGCTGGGAATCTTTCAAACTTTCAATCCTTTGAGCTTTTCTGCTCAGGGGCGGATGTTAACATCCGAGTCTGTTGAAAAACTCCTCCCCTTGACGGGGGAGGATAAAGGTGGGGGTGAAGATGTTGATAAATCATCACTTTTCACCTCGAAGAGTCATACGACCTCCCTTAATCCCTCCCATCGAGGGAGGGAAGTAATTCGACAAGCTCATCCGCCTACTGCCCGGCTGGATGATTCGTATGAATGTATACGCTAACAGCCAGCGGGAGCAAGAGATCAAACCCCTGGGTCCGGCTAAAGCCGGACACTCCAAATACTTTTTTAACCTTCCAACTTTCAAACCTTCTAACTTTCTAACCTACGGAACTTCTATCTCATCAAATATTTTTTTAACGATCTCCTCGGAAGTGGTCTCCTCTGCCTCTGCTTCATAGGTAACAATAACCCGGTGTCTTAGAACATCCATGCCGATGGCTTTGACATCCTCTGGGGTCACATATCCTCTTCCCTTCAAGAAAGCATGGGCTTTGGCAACTAAGTTTAAATAAATGGAAGCACGGGGGGAGGCCCCATAGGCAATCAAATCCTTCAAATCCAGATTATATGCCTCGGGGTTGCGAGTGGCAAAGACGATATTTATAATATACTCCTTGATCTTTTCATCCACATAAATCTGGCTGATCACCTCTCTGGCTCTTAAGATAGCATCCGGAGTTATCAGCTTTCTAACCGGAGGAAAACCTACCTCAGCATTCTTATCTATAATCTCCCACTCCTCCTTCTTGTTAGGATAGGTGAGGGAGAGTTTAAGCATAAACCTGTCCACCTGTGCCTCTGGAAGAGGATAAGTTCCCTCTTGTTCAATAGGGTTTTGCGTTGCCAGAACCAAAAATGGCTCGTCCAATTTGTATGTATTATCTCCGATGGTTACCTGTCTTTCCTGCATCGCTTCCAAAAGTGCACTCTGCACCTTTGCCGGTGCACGGTTTATCTCGTCCGCTAAAATCAGATTGGCAAAGACCGGTCCCTTCTTAGTGGAAAAGGTGCCCTCTTGGGGATTATAAATCATAGTGCCAATCAGATCTGCGGGCAAAAGATCAGGGGTAAACTGGATTCTTTGGAATTTGGTCTGAATGGCATCGGAAAGAGTTTTGACTGATAAAGACTTAGCCAATCCGGGAACGCCTTCGATCAGAATGTGTCCATTAGCCAAAAGTGCCAAAAGCAACCTCTCCACCAGATACTTCTGACCAACGATCACCTTCCCTATCTCAGATACAAGCTCTTGAACAAAAAGGCTTTCTTTCTCCACCCTCTCCTGAATGGCTTTAATATCCTGTGCGGTTCGGATCGTTTCTGTGTGCATATCTCCTCCAAAAAAATTATTTACACATACAAAATAAACCACTTTTGGTAGCTTGGCATAAAGTCGTAAGCCGTGAAGGCTTGCCTACGCGTGATTCATGGAAAACGTAAAATTTAGCTCATGGTTTTACATATGTATCATTTTACTTCTCATCTCATATTTTGTTCCAAGAATTTTTTAACTTTGTTAGATATATCCTCACACCTCTCTTTTTCCACCATCTCCCTGGCAAACTTTATCAAATCGCAAGTGGACAAGATGTCTTTCAACAAAGTTATTTGATCTTCTCCTAAATTTAGAGCCAACAAGGACTCGATAATATCTTGAGTCGTCTTTCCGGTAGTAAAGATATGATATTTCTCTTCCAGGTAACTTGTTACCAACTTATAAACTTTCGAGGAGAATTCATCTGTCTTTTCCTCCGAAATGAGGGAAAACAAAGTGGATAAAATCTCTAATGTTTTTTCCTCTAAAGATTTTTCTACGATCTTAACTTCTTCTTTGGTCTGGTCTGTAATTTTTATTCTTTTAGTTTTTCTCTTAGCAGAATAGACTACATAGATGAAAATCAAAGCTATGGCGATAACCAAGACAATCTTGTAATCTCGGGCGTTTTTCTCAACGGGTGGATTTATCTTTATGCTGATGGGTTGAGTGGAAAGGGAGGAACTATCCCCATTTACATTGTCCACATAGCTGAACAAAACCGATCCGATCCTCCCGCTTCCGGTTTGGGTGGGCTTTAAAGCAAATTCAAAGGTTTTGAACGATTTTGTTTTTCCCTCCACCATTTTGGTCTCGTTCACTGAAGAACTTCCCAATATTTCAAAATTTTCGCAGGGTGGGGGTGTGATTGGGGTTATGCTGAATCTATCCTGCTCTCCATCCCAGCTGGCCTGCACGGTTAGGGTTAATTTCTCATTAAAGGGGAGTTCAGTGCGATCCACGGATGCCTTCAGTTGGATTTTGGCTTCCATCGAATTGATCTCGGAATTTGGTGAAAAGCAAGCCGAGAATACGAAGCTTAGAGTAAAGAATATGACCAAATAGAATTTCATATTTAGAATAACCTCAAGTTATATAATTACGTCAAAGGTTTCAAAAATCATTAAAATAAATTTTCTCACTCCTTTGTCAATACCCATTTTCAAACGCAAATAAGAAATTTATAAAAAAACAATAAGGAAAGGTTTTGCTTTAGTGTCAGGATTCAGCTTGACCCGGAATCTGTTAAGTGACAAAGACTTTTATTCGGTTCACCTATTTATGGTGAGTTTGTCGAACCAAAGGTGAACACTCCAAATTCCCCTCTCCAAGCAGTTCCGAAAAAACCTCTTTTTGAAACGTAATTAAATTTAGTTGACAACTGAGTTCAAATGAATTAGAATTAAATTGGTTTTCCAAGAATCTTTTCCGCTAAAGGAGAATCTGCTTCAGATAAGGCGGAGATTATGCAAAAGGTTTTGATCAATCAATACAAAAGACAGGATGTTTTTCAATGTGGGCATAAGTCTCATTTCAAGTTCGAAAAAAACGTTTCGGTCTATCATGTTTTAAAGGAAAAGGGATGTTACCCAGAAGGATGTATCTATTTTTTATGGAAATGTAAATTGTTGAATAAAGGTAACAGTTGTCCCAAAGGGTACCAGCATGTGGGGAGAAATTGTTTTTCGTGCAAGAATTATTTTGAGGAAAAAATCTCATATCAGCCGGAGATTTTGTTAGACCAAGAAGAATTTGGAAATTTTCAAAGAAATCTGGAGGAGTTTGAAGATTGGCTGGAAAGTGTTAGGGGAAAAAGGTTTGAATTTTCAGGGACGATAAATTCGGTCAAGCCTCATTTCAAAAAGAGAATATTTGGAACGAAACAGATCTTGACTTTTCCCGGTTTTCTGGTAAGTTTTAAAGAAGGATACCTAAACCGAGTCTTTTTCAAAGACTATATCTTTTCGTCCATCAGCAGAAAAACTCAGGAAAACTTAAAATTTGCCAAAGGGGATAAAGTTGAATTTGAGGCAACTTTGCGAACGGATAAAGGCAGAATCATTTTGGAAAAAATAGGGCATGTGGAGTTTTTGGAGAAGAAAAAAGAGGTTCCCTGGAACGTGAGCCAGGCTATTGTGGCAAAAAATACAGGCACCCAGTTCGATTGCCAGCCGGAGAAATGTTTAGCCTGTGAAAATGGATGCCTGCTGGATGTGGTGGAAAGGGATGGTGAACGTTCTAAGATTTACCGTCATCTTTTCTGTTTGGCTGGTGTTACTGGTCCGGAAAATTGTGTTTATCATCTGGCGAAAAAGATGAAGATGATAAAAGCGTAATTATTTTTAATACGATGCCCCCTCTCCCTAACCCTCTCCCACAAGGGGAGAGGGAAATATGCATAAATTTTCGAGGGGGAAAATCAAGTTGAAAAGATTGCTTCGTCGTCCATATAAACTCCCCGCAATGACAGTTCATTTTGGGCGTTTGTATTAGAAGGCATTTCAATTATGCCAGACTTCTTTCCACCGGAATTAATTGACCAGATCAGGGATGCTAACGATATCGTTGATCTGATCTCGGAATATGTTCCCTTGAAAAAAAGGGGAAAAAGCTATGTGGGCTTGTGCCCCTTTCATACGGAGAAAGAGCCTTCCTTTAACGTCATCCCCACTAAGCAGATATTCTATTGCTTTGGCTGTCAAGAAGGGGGGAATGTGATCCACTTTTTGATGAAACATGAAAAACTTGGTTTTATGGAAGCGGTCAAACTCTTAGCCAAAAAGGCGAACATTCCTTTGCCTAAAAGAACTATGGATAAACAAAAAGGACAAGCTTTAGACAAACTATATTATGCCAATGAAGTTGCAAACGAATATTTTCGTAAGAATTTCTATCGGGAGGAACCGGGGAAGAAAGCCAGACAATATTTAAACAAAAGAGGGTTTGATCCCGAAATTATAAAACAATTCTCGCTGGGCTACGCCCCAGACGATTGGGAAGCCTTGCTTAGGTTTGCTAAAAATAAAGATATTGAGTTGGAGGTGCTCACTCAGGCTGGCTTGATTGTTCCAAGATCAGAAAGTTCTGGATACTATGATCGATTTAGAAATAGAATAATTTTCCCAATATTTAATCTCTCCGGGAAGGTCGTCGGTTTTGGGGGGAGAGTGTTGGATGACAAGGATGAGCCCAAATATCTAAACTCCCCTGAAACCCCTATTTATCAAAAAGGGAAAATTCTTTACGGTTTAAATTTCTCCAAAGATGAAATAAGAAAAAAGGGGAGCGCAGTTTTGGTGGAGGGATATGTCGATCTTTTGAGTTTATATCAGGCGGGGATAAAAAATGTGGTGGCATCCTCCGGCACCGCCTTTACCCAAGATCAAGCCAGGCTTTTGTCCCGATATGCGGAAAGAATCTACCTGCTCTTCGATGCCGACACTGCTGGACAATCTGCCACCTTCCGAAGCGTGGATCTGCTATTCTCAGAAGGGGTGGAGGTCTTTGTGGTCAGCTTGCCCAAAGGAGAGGATCCGGATTCGTTCGTTAAGAAATTCGGAGCTAAAGAAGTTGCCAAAAAAATTGAACAGGCACAGACCTTCATTGATTTCAAAAAAAACTCTCTGCCCAAGGATTTTGAGGATCTCTCCACGAAAGACCGTGAGCAGATCATCTTTGATTTGGCTGAGACTGCATCGAAAATCACCAGTGACACTAGAAGAAGTTTTTTTGTGAAAAGTATCGCCCATACTTTCAAGATAGACGAATTAAGTGTTTTGCGGTTGGTGGGCATGAAGGGTAAGAAGCCAACACCTCTCCAGAAGAAAGTCACACCCTTTCCCTCTGCGAAAGGACAAGAGCAGATTGAAAGGTGGCTCCTAAGGGTTCTGATGGATGATCAAAAGCTTTTGAAGAAGGTTGTGGGACGATTGGAGCCTTCTGACCTATCTGCCTCTGAGCATAAGATCATATTTCAACTTATGGTGGAGCTCAATGAGACATCTCCGGTCGATCTCCTGGACAAAGCGAAAAACGAAAAGACAAAAGCTCTTATCGCCGAGATCGCTGGTATCGATTTGGGATCGGCTGAGCTCTCGGTTCTGCTGGATGATCATGTCAGGGCTCTGGAGAAATTCAGAAAGGCAAGACAAAGAAAAGAGCTGAAGGAAGCAATCGAAAAAGCCCTTCAGAACGGCGATACCGAAGAAGCTAACCTTTTGACCAAGGAATTTGAGAGATTGAAAAAGGCTTAAGTCATTCTTAAATTTTTTATTTCTTTTATTGTGGCTTCGGTGAGGACGGCGCGGTAATGCAGTCCACCGGAGTTGCTCTCCAAAAGTTTTTCCTTTATCGCAGTAAGCTCATCCAGGCTTAAAAGATTCACTTCTCTTATTTCTTTTGTATCAATAGGCACAAGATCGCCAGAAAGATATTTTGCTATAAAAACGTGTGAGGTCCAATTTACTTTATCTTCATCGCAAGTAAATGCAACATAGATTCTCAGAATGTATTTTTCCAATTTTATTTTTGTTCCAGTTTCTTCATAGGCTTCTCTTAAGGCACAGAGTTCCAAATCTTCGTTAGGCTTCAGCCCTCCGCTGGGAGCACGGTAAAGTCCTTTGGGATACCAGGGCTTGGCTATTACAATAATTTTATTATTCTTAAATATAAATAAGGTCACATCCGAATTTCGCCCATCCTTCATGCTGTTTTTGAGATTCCGAAATTCTGAAGGACTCATGGGGAAGGACATGCTTAATTGACGAGGAATTCCAAAACGTTTCTCTATATCTTCAAAAGTGTTCATTTTGATTCTTTAGACCTTTCCCCCTATCTCCCCTCTCCACATTTGAGATTGTGTCATAATTGTGTTTTGAGCTTGTAGCCGCCCATTTGGGCGTAAGTTATTGGAATTCAACATCTCGATTTCGCCCCGCTAAGCGGGGCGGCTACAAAAACCGAAATTCTGACATACCCTCACTTGTGGAGAGGGGGAATAAAGGGGGTGAGGTCAAGGTCGCTTTTCTATAGGTATCAGGCAAATGAAGGTAAATTTTTCATCCGAATCATTTTTAAATTGGTGCTTTTCATCCGGCGGAACGAAGACCGCATCACTCTTGTTCAATGGAAAAGTCTTTTCTTCTGTGACCAGGAGTCCTTTGCCTTCTAATATAAAGACCTCGTGTTCCCAAGAATGGTTATGATACGGGGTAAATCCACCGGGTGCTACTTCAAATATGCGCATAGCAAAATTGGGTGCGCCATCTTTTTGGGATATAAGCCATCTGATGGTTACTCCTTGAGTGTTCGGTTCTTTAACCTCCTTGGCGTCTATATCTTTGAAGTTTGCTATCTTCATTTGCGAAGCATTCATCTTAATTTTCTCCTTGTATTCTTTTTTGAGGTTCGTTTTGTTCGTGCGGGAATTCTAATTCCAAATCACCTTGAAAACCGCAAAAGCAAGCTTTTGCACTTCAAACATCCTTCTCCCCGCAGCACGGAGTATTCATAGGAATCTTCACAAGTGGAGAAGGTGATACCATAGTAAGGTTATATTTTTCTGCTTCCAGGTTTGACCAAAGGTTCGCCTTTTTTGCAAAGAGGACATGTGTCTGGTGAATAATTTTTTACCTCGGTGGTGGCTAATGCTTTTAAGGGATAACCAAACTCCACCTTTCCTCCAGATCTATCCAGAAGCGCCCCGATTCCAATGATTTTTCCATCATATTGTTTGACCAAATTTATTACTTCATTGAGAGATTTTCCCGTGGTTAAGATATCATCCACGATCAAAACCCTCTCACCTTTTTTCAGGTTGAATCCTCTTTTAAAGATGCGCCCTTCCGCTTCAGACTCAGCGAAGATCGAGCGGGTTTTTAAATTCTTAGCCACTTCATAAGCAATGATAATTCCTCCGGTGGTTGGACCTACCACTACCTCGATTTTGTCATCCTTAAATAAGGATGCGAGTTTTTTGCACAAAACTTCCACGTACTCTGGATATTGTAATACCTGAAATTTTTCGAAATATAAATCTGAATGAAGCCCGGAGCTTAAAAGGAAATGACCTTTCAAAAGCGCACCGGCTTTTTCGAATATTTCAAAAATCTCTTGTTGGTTTGGCATAGAATTTCTCCTTGATTACCTCACCCCCTTTGTCCCCCTCTCCATTTCATGGGGAGGGGAAGTGCATATGCATACTGCTCGTTCAATCAGTCAATCAACTAAAATTGCCTGGGCGATGGCATATTCCTTAGTGTGGGACAGGCTGATCAAAATCTTCTTGTCCCCGATTTTATCTTTGATCCTTTTCCCTAATTCTACGCCGGGTGATCCATTTTTATCATTGACAATTTCCATGCTGGTCCATCTTATCCCTTGGGAGAGTCCGGTTCCAATAGCCTTGAGGATCGCTTCTTTGGCGGCAAAACGAGCGGCAAAGGATTGCTCGGGTGCGCTTTTGCTTTTGCAATAGGCGATCTCCCAAGGGGTGAAGACGCGATGAAGAAAACGATCTCCCCACTTATCCATCAAAGTCTTTACTCGCTTCACCTCTACGATGTCAATGCCCAAAGAATTGACCATAACTAGTTTTTTTATTTCTCCTCTATAGCGATCAAATCTCTGATGTGCATGTATTCATACAAATCACAATTGCCCCCTCACCCTATCCCTCTCCCCCGTGAGGGTGTGTCACAATCATGTTTTGACTTTGTAGCCGTCCATATGGACGTAAGCTGTTGGAATTCAACAAACGGTTTTCGCAGACTAAAGTCTGCGGCTACAAAAAACCAAATTATGACACAGTCTCCGTGGGGAGAGGGGAGAAGAAAATGATCTCCCCACTTATCCATCAAAGTCTTTACCCGTTTCACCTCCACAATGTCGATACCCACTGAATCGATCATAGGTCTTTTTCTTAAAATGTTTCAAGAATCTTTAAAAAAACACTTGCTTTTTTTCTTTTTTATTATAATATATAGAAGTGGAAAGGGTGGTATTTGAAAACCTTTAACAATCAATTGATGAAGGTTGCCCCCGAATGTTGAGTGTACGCGGTGACCCGCATGGGTAGCGAAAGCGAAATACAGGAGGCGGCTGTGAAAACCCTTTAGCGTTGAATGTGGTGAGAGTTTTTTCAAATTACACACCCTTTCCAAAAAAGCCCCGCCATAGGCGGGGTTTTTTTATTCTTTTAGGGAGCTGTTGCTTTCGCTTCGGCACTCCGGGTGTGATCAAGGGTGAGGGCATCCTTGACCAACGAATAATAAGCTTAAACATCGGCATTTCCCAATGCCGATGCATCAGAGAAGTAACTATCGTTAGCATTTTGAGAATCCGCACATACGGCAGACCAGACATCCGGAATCGTGCTCCAGCTTTCCTCCGCAATCCGGACAATACTCCATGTATAAATCTTTAAAAGAATTTTTGCCTTTGTTCCTACCGAAATGTCTGTTCAAAACCTTGGCAACGGCATCCGGGATGGACATGACCAGTCCCCCTTCCTGATAGATGGGAGAGGCGCCACCGATTCCGATCAGTTGCTCAATAATCTGCTCCACGTCTATTCCACTTCGAAGCGCCAGAGAGATCAACCTGCAGATGGCTTCGGTGTCGGCCATGGTGGAATACCCGGATTTTCCTATCTGGGCGAAGACTTCAAAAGGCTTTCCATCTAAAGAGTTGATGGTCACATAAAGATTTCCATATCCGGTCTTGATCTTATCCGTGATGCCGGAAAGAGAAGCCGGTCTCTCCATGGGAGCGATTTTTTCCTCTTCTACCTTCTCTTTTCCAATGGGTCCTGCGGACTTTGTGGACAAAACCTGTGCCTCCCTGGAGCCATCCCGATAGATGGTCACTCCTTTACAGCCTAACTCATACGCCAACCTATAGGCAGTCTCTACATCCGCCACCGTAGCTTGGTTGGGGAGGTTTATGGTCTTGGAAACTGCATTGTCCGTATATTTCTGGAAAGCTGACTGCATCCGCACATGCCATTCTGGAGCTATATCATGGGAAACCACAAATATTTTTTTGACATCTTCCGGAATTTCATCGAGATTTTGAATTGATCCCTTCTGGGCGACTTCCTCCATCAATTCCTCGCTATAAAAACCTCTCTCTTTAGCTTCTTTTTCAAAGAAGGGGTTCACCTCCACCAATTTGGTGTTGTCCATCACTGTGCGGATGTAGGAGATGGCAAAAAGTGGCTCGATCCCAGAGGAACAACCGGCGATGATGCTGATGGTTCCTGCTGGAGCAATGGTGGTGACGGTGGAGTTGCGCATGGGAATTTTTTTCTCCCCATAGATGCTTTTCTCCCAATTTGGAAAATTGCCTCTCTTTGTTGCCACCTCAGAGGAGGTTTGGTGAGATTTTTCCTGGATGAATCCCATGACCTTTCCCCCTAACTCTACTGCCTCATCAGAATTATATGGGATTCTTAACTGAACCAACATATCTGCCCAGCCCATCACCCCCAAGCCGATTTTTCGATTAGCTTCTGTATTCTCTTTGATCTCTGGAAGTGGATGGTTGTTGGCATCTATGACATTATCCAGAAAATGAACCGCCTTTTTTACCGTGGTTTCTAATTTCTCCCAATCCACCTCCATAACAGTGGTCAGTGGTCGGTCTCCAGTGGTGAGTGGGATCTGGTCACTCACCACTGGCAACTGACCACCGACTTTGAGCATTTTAGAGAGATTAATGGATCCCAGATTACAGCTTTCATAGGGCAAAAGAGGCTGTTCGCCGCAGGGGTTAGTTGATTCATACAGTCCGACTTTGGTAATCGGATTGACCGCATTCATCTTGTCCAAAAACATCATCCCCGGTTCACCAGTTCTCCAAGCATGCTCCACGATCATATCGAAAATCTCTTTGGCTTTATACCGAACGGGCTTTCCATTCAGATAATACTCTTTTTTGGTGCGGGGGTCGATCAAATCGTAATAATCGTCGTTTTCCACCGCCTTCATGAAGGTGTCGGTGACAGCCACAGAGATATTAAAATTGGTGAGTTCTCTCAGATCGTCTTTACAGGAAATAAATTCCAGAACGTCCGGATGATCCACCCTTAATATTCCCATGTTAGCCCCGCGTCTAGTTCCACCTTGCTTGACCGCTTCGGTTGCGGCATTGATCACCTTCATAAAAGAGATAGGACCCGAAGCTACCCCGCTGGTGGAAGCCACCGGTGAATTTTTTGGTCTCAATCTTGAAAACGAAAACCCGGTTCCGCCTCCGCTTTTGTGAATTAAGGCTGTGTCCTTCACCGCAGTGAAGATGGATTCCATCGTATCTGCAATGGGGATGACAAAGCAGGCGGAGAGCTGACCCAGAGGTCTCCCTGCATTCATTAGGGTGGGCGAGTTGGGCATAAACTCCAAATTTGCTATCATCTCATAGAATTCTTCTTTAGTCTTGTCTATCTCAGATTCAGTGACTTTGTAATTTTTGTCCACAGAAGATATAACCTCAGCCACTCTCCAGAAAAGCTCTTCCGGAGTTTCCTCCACTTTCCCATTTTGATCCTTCTTAAGATACCTTCTCTCCAAAACCTTGATGGAATTGGCGGTCAGGCTTATCTTTTCTTTTTTATTACTCTTTTTTCCAGACATTTTTTCTCCCCTCAAAATCACGAAGCTTGTTTATCGTTGGCGAAGCTCGATTTTAGACCCTCGAAGTTCGAAGTTTAGACATTCTTTTATGGGGGCAATCTTACTGGATAACCCATCTACGGATTTTAGCCCACGGCTTCAAAGGCAACATCTAATTCCTTTTCCGCAGGAAGTCTTAAATTGAGTTTTTCGAAACCAATAACTTGACCATTCTTATTTTTCATCAGAACCACTTCATCCCCGGTTTCCTCGCAAATATATTCATCATCAGGGTCGCCAAACCAGACGGTCAATGTATTGCCTCTACGATCATAGAATAGTTTTATTTTTTCCATATCTGATTTCCTTCCTTTATCTTATCGGTTACATATGCGGTAATCAGAAATCCTTCCCCGTTCAATCGCTTCACAACGGCACATATCCATCTTTTAGGACGTTCTAAACGATAAAAAAGATAGACATTTGAGTCCCTTCGGCTTTGTCTTATTTCATCTGGATGCTGTAACGTATTTTTGATTTCTTCCTCCAAATCCTTCATTAATGGATGTTTTGCTGTGGTTATGAGCTCCCAATGATTTCGGGACTCACGGACAGTAAAACCAATTGGGGTTGGAATATTAAAAATAATATTATTGCTCATATTTTCATTCTTTCATTAAAATACACACTCTCTTTTGTCGAGTAGCCCTATAGATCGGTTGCTACTTCATAACCGACTCTTGCATTCTTTACCTTGGTTTGTTTTCTCCTCATGCGAAGTCTCCTCACTTAAAATTATTGAACTACTTCTTTTATGCACGATTTCGGCTTTGCAGCCTAGTACGACGACCATCTCCCTAAAGGCAGTTTACAACTCTATTTGCCAAGCTTTACCGAGCGGTGTAGCCTCCGTCTATGACTAATTCACTGCCGGTGACGAACTTGGATTCATCGGATGCAAGATAGAGAATACCATAAGCAATGTCGTCCGGGTCGCCGACATGCCCAATCGGGTGTAAACTATCCAAGAGTTTCCTTACCTCTTCCACATTGCCTTGGGATTTTGCGTAGGTTTCCACCATTGGTGTCCATATAAAACCGGGATGGACGGAGTTAACCCGGATTTTATCCTTGGCATAAAGGAAGGCATCGGTCTTGGTCATTATCCTCACCGCACCCTTAGAGGCGTGATATGGCGGCACGTCTGGCGCACTTACGATTCCATATATGGAGGATAGATTGATTATGCTCCCTTCTTTTGCCTTCTTCATATAGGAAATCACATGTTTGGTGCAGAAGAAGACGCCTTTGAGATTCACCGCCATAACCTTGTCCCACTCTTCTTCGGTTATCTCATGTGTCGGTTTGCTTACTCCAGCTATGCCTGCATTGTTGACCAGAACATCAATCTTGCCGAACTTATTATGTATATCGGCAAAAGCCTTTTGCACTTCCTTTTCGTTTGAAACATCGAGATGCCAGAACTCTGCCATGCCACCATTTCTTTTAATCTCCTTGACAACCTCCTGTCCTTCTTTGTCGAGGATGTCGGTCACGGCAACCTTGGCGCCCTCTTTTGCCAAAAGCAAACAGGTCGCCTTACCGATTCCCAATGCGCCACCGGTCACGATGGCTACTTTATCTTTTACTCTGCCCATTTTTACCTCCAAGGTCTGTCAGACGAAATTTTAGCGAACTCAAAGTAGATGAATTAAATAAATTGGCATAATTCGTTGAATGCATACGCATCACCCTCCCCTTTACCCCCTCCCATTCCGCCAGAGGCGGGTCCGCCTTCGGCGGACAAGGGAGGGAAATTTATGGAGTCCCTCTCCCTACCGGGGAGGGGGAATGGTTTCCTATTATCGTGTAATCTTGCTCTTTTCTTTTGAACAGCGTAATTTCATACGTCCATAACTTACCATTTCGGGTCAAAGATTTCTTCCAACACCCCCAGGACTTCTCGTTCAACCAGAGCACTGTTAGTTTCTTCTGCCTTGAATTCACTACGTGGACCTGCGGCTCCTTCTCTCTTTGGCATGATATTGCTACCTTCCACGCAGATTCTTTTCTTATATCTGGGGGCGGTAAAGGTAATTGACGGAGTATTTTGAGGTGTGTAAAGAGAGCGGTCAATGCCGGAGGGAAATATGTTCATAGTTATCTCTGCATTTATTACCTTACCTTCCCCATCAACTGATTCTTCTGTCTCTAATATCCGATAGTCGTGCCCGCGGGTTTTAAGCTGATTGCCAATCTCTTCCATAGAAGTGCGAATTACTTCTTCTCGAAGTCGCTTAAATTCGCGCAAGAAAGCCTCTTCTTCTGATTTTATCTGCTCTTGTTTGTTTTTGGCTTCCTTTAATCTCTGCTCGTACTTGTCCATTAGGGCATCCAAGTGTGATTTAACTTCTTTTTTCATATTCCCACCTCCAAGCTTAATAAGATCATTCATTTGATCTCTGGTGATGCATTCGGATCAAAAGGATTCGTTCTTAAGGCTAAAGAAAAGAGATAAGGATACTTATCCCTTAAATGTTTCATGTATGCCAACCATTCGGAGATTAGAAAAGTGTATGCTCTTTTTATATCGCCAGAGAGATGTTCATAGTCGGCGTCAGATAACCGTTTTACATCTACCCTATGGGCTAATTCCTCAGTCAGGTGGAACACCGCCCAGAGAAGCTCCGTAAATGATTCATACTCCAGCAAATTGGGATTTTCCAATAGGCGCAATAAAAAATCTCTTTTCCCGATTAGAAAACTGCGAAAATCTTCCAAATCGCATTCTTGACTCTCAATTCTATAATCGTAATTTTTGATGCGTTTGCTCACATTCAGAAATTCTTGCTTAGACCAATTTTGGGTCACTATAAGATCTTTTCTTATACTATCGGAATGAGGATCCGAGTTAGAAAAGGATTTCAACAGCCTGGTCCCAACTTCACTAAAGAAAGCCCCTATGACCATATTTAATTTGTTCATCTTAGAGCGTTTTTCTCTCTCACTCAACAGCCGATGTATGATAAGGGTAACTAACAAAACCTCAATAGGAACAAAGGCTATATCCCCTATCAAATAAACAAGAATATGCTTCGCATCTCCAAAAATTGCATAATCGATTAGATAGAGAACTGCGGATAGTGTTACTAAAGCTAATCCTAAGAGAACTTGCCAATTTATACGTCGCATGTGTTATTATCCCTCAAGTCGTCTCTCGGTCTTTCGTCAGACTCATATTTCGCATTTCCCTTTCTTGCTCTCCAGAGGTTACTTGCCCAACCCTGTTTCCACAGGTAGTTCGTTTATATTGGACCATTCATTGAAGCCTCCATCATAGTTCTTTACTTTGGGATAGCCCAGAACATATTTCAGCGTGAAATAACCATGGGCTGACATCTGTCCCTGTCCGCAGGAGACGATGATGCTCTTGTCGGGAGTGGCGCCAAGTTTTTCATAGGCACTCTTCAGGTCCTCTTTGGTCTTCCAGGTGCCATCCTGGTTGAGGTCTTCGCCCCAGAAATGATTTATCGCTCCTTTAATGTGTCCCTTCCTCTTCCAGAACCCCTTTTCACCGGTATACATTTCCACCGGCCTCACATCCAACAAGACACCATTCCCTTTATTCAGAAGGGTCTTGACTTCATCCAATGTTGCCCTGACTTCTTTATTAAGTTTAGAAGGCAAATTATACCGAACAGAGGTAATTTTAGGATAATCTTGAGTAACAGGACGCCCTTCTTTCTGCCACTTGCCAAATCCACCCTCTAATATCGCTGAAGAGGTGTGTTCCAGATAATCGAGAGCCCAAATCAGGTAAGGTGCTTTGAAGTCGCCCTGTTCACCATAGACGATAACCATGGTCTTTTCATTCACTCCCATTTTTCCTAACATGATGGCTAAGGCTTCGGGTGGCATAAGCATCACCGGGACACCGTGGTCAGATAATCTCATTGCCTCTGGATGAAAATAGACTGCTTGGGGGATGTGACCTTGCCAATAGTCCTGTATGCTTCCCCGAACATCTATTATTCTCAGATTTTCTTTGGATAGGTTCTTCTCCAACCATTCTGTGCTCACCAACTTCGAAGGGGATTCCTGAGACAAGGCTGGAATGACGGATAATAAGACAAAAGCAAGGATCAATCCTAAAGCATATTGCCATATAAAAGATTTTGCGGCACTCATACTTTTCTCCTTTCTTTCAGAAACATATCCTGACTACCATTGGGCGAAAGGGCATTTAGTTGGGTTAACTCAATCGCCCTGATTTCTTCAGCACATATAATGCATCTGCCGTTACGAATTCATTCATACGCTTTTTGCTTGTTCCACCCCAATCAACCAGTGAACGCCCAGCCGCCATCTTTTCTGTAACTCGATAATACTTCTTCTCTGCAAGAAACCCTCCGTCCGGCAACCGCTTCGACGCTAATAATTCTAAAGCATCATCGCAACGCTCATCGCCGATGAAACCAGCTTCAGCCATAACTTTGAGTCCAAACAAGATGTCATAATGCCAATAGCAGGGGTAGTGAAGCTCCACAAATCCATTGTGCATAATGTTTCCATCCTTTTGCCTTTTGTACAACCTACGCTTGAGGAAAACCTCGGCGGCACGTTTTGCCGCTTCCCTCGATTCTTTTTTCCCAGTTAATCGAGCATGAAGTGTTAATGCATGTAGGGGGATGAGGCTTTCCATGAAGGATGAATTTATGGCTTTTGGGTTCTTATCACAATTCCATCCACCATCGTGCCATTGCCATTTAATTAAACGTTTTGCTAACTCCTCAGTTTGGTTATCTGCCAAACCGAGGGAGAAAAGGTAGTAAATTGCATTTCCTTCGAGTGAGGCACATCTTCTCACCCGACCGTTTATGGTTTTTATGTTCTTCTCTTCTTGCTTTGAAAAAAGCCAATCATAAACCTGCTCCCTCAAGGGAATGAGCGATTTATCCCCCGCTGGATACCCAATATCTGCCAGAGTTGCTAAAATCCAGTGAGCACCATACCATTTGCGATAAGGGTGAGATGGAATTTTCCCGTCCTCCTTTCTTTCTGAGAGAAGGCGTTTAACCCGCAAAGAGGACTTTATTTCCTCTTGAAGCTTTTTGATTTCAGCCGATTCTAATTTTTTCCCAAAAACATTCACCAAAACTTTGAACCGCACCGAGGGTTCATCAGAGTTGAGGAGTTTGTCGATTATATTATTCGTCATTTCATTAACCCAGACAAATAGAGGTTGCGGGATACAATCTCATTAGCTATAATCAAAAGAAATCAAATCCCGCATTTTTAAAGGCTCGAATCAGGTTTTCGTTCATCCTGACCATCTCTTCAGAAGGGTATCTGAATTTGAACAGAAACTGCGCAGTATTCTTTATGTTCAGTTTCTTCATTTCTTTCTTGATCCATTCCGGATCAGCCCATTCTGGTTTTTCCTGTTTTCCTGCCTCCACGGCTTCGACATAGATCCTTTGGATATACTTTTTCACATTTTCATCGAAACTTCCATATTTATCTTCAAAAGCCTTTTTGATCTGGTCATCACTTAATTCCCTATATTTTTCCCGGTGCACTATTACGTCCCTCTTTAATTTGGGAACATTTTTCGGAACAGATTTGGGATACCCGATGGATAATACCATAATAGGGAGAACATACTCTGGTATGGTGAAATATGCCCTGGCTTTGTCGATAGCGTCGAGGATGGTGCCGATATAGACCGATCCGAGCCCGTGACTTTCCGCTAAAATTACAACGTTTTGGGCAGAACACATGAGATCAGCATAGGCTATCAAGAAGTGTGGGAATGCCTTCTCTCCTTTGAAGTCGGTCTCAAACAGGGATGCCCATTTTTTAATCCGATAGAAGTCAATACAGAAAATGAAAGACAGGGGAGCATTTTTCACCCAGGGTTGACTCCCAACGAACTCCGATAGTTCTTTTCTTGCAAGAGCTTCCTTTACCATGATTACCGAGATGGGCTGAATGTTCCCTCCGGATGGGGCATTATTTGCGGCATCAAGGAGTTCTTCGAGGATATGCTCTGGAATTTCTTGATCTTTGAAGTTCCTAACAGACCTTCGCTTCATTATTAGATCGTATAGATTCATATAACATCCCTCACCATAAATTCTTCGGTTCTGTAGTTCACCCTTCTCGAAAGGTCATTTGACTCAACTGAGATGGTTGACAACTCTTGCTCGTTTCTCGTTTATCGTTGGCGAAGCTCGTATCGGCATTCGGTTTTCGAAGCTCGACGTTCGAGAAGCTCAATGATCCCGTGCCATGCATTCATACGAACTTCGAACATCTAATATCCCGCCAAAGGCGGGATACGAGCATCGACACCGTTAACCGAGCTTCGAGTTTTGTAGGTCAACCATCCTGAAGGGCTTGTCCTTGGGATTCACTCCGGAGGATGGTCGACAACTCTCTTTGTCAAGCAGTCCTGAGAGCATCTTTACCTTCCAAGATTACTAAGTCGTAGCCACGGATTTGTGGAAGTGGACGATTACCCAGTCGGGACCTTGTTTTTCTAAGATCCAGGTACACCTTACCGGTAATTCGATGGGATTTTCGCCGATCTTGCTCTTGAAGCTCCATAAACAGGTAGCCCATGCCACCTTCCCCGTCTCTGTAACATGAATCTTCAAATCGGTTACGGTGATCTTAGTTTCGGATAGTGCCGCGTTTTGGTCTTCGATGATTTTTTTCAAGGCATCCCATCCTACAATTGGATTTCCAGAGGTTCCGAAGTTTACCATGTCAGGGACATGTGCCATAACCTTCGCGTAAAGGTCCATTTCCTCATTTTCAATACTTGTCACATAGTTATCCAGAACAGCCTTGACTTTTGCCTTCTCGGCTTCAATGTCGGCTTTTTGCTGACAACTCACAGTCAGCATCAAAGCTAACGCCAGAAAAAGGACGTATACTTTCCTCATACTAAAACCTCCTTTCGCCTTCCATGTTTGAAGGGCGTGTAAAATTTTGCAGGTCAACCATCCTTTTGCTTATATTTGACCTCTAAGACTCATGGGTTAGTTGTATTTACACCAGCAACTGATAATAGTGTATCCAACATTTGACAATTTTTGCACCCTTCCACTCCATTGGGCATTTGGGATAGCTCGTAACTCTCCCGCACCTGGTTTAGTAAGGGTGGAATAGTATCAGGTTTGAGCTCTATCGGAAGTAATTTCCCAGAAAAGTGCATGGAGAAGCCATCCTCAAGTATGAATGAATCGATGTCCTCGGCTGAAATGCCCGTTTGAGGCTCATAGTATATAAGACCGAGACCACGTATGGGTTTAAACCCCGCCCTTTCGCCGATGTACGCATAGGCGTTAAGTTGCACTCCATACATGGGCAAGAGTTGATCTTGAGTCCCAGTGAATTTTGCCGTTTTGTAATCAACGATAAAATATGAGTCATCGGATTTATGAAGAATCTCATCCGGGACACCTGTAAGTAAGATATTCGTATCAGGCTCAAGGACACAAAATTTGGAGTGATGAGGTACTTTTGTTGGTTTTCCCAGAGAACCAAAACCACTAAACCAATCGGGGACTCGTTGGTGTTGTTCGAAGTGCATGTTTGTTACCTTTTTAGTATATGAGTCAATGGACGAGAAAATCCCGGGAAAAATCTGATAAGGTAATTTGTGGTTACAATGTAATTTTATCCAGAAGCACCTGGGACAAAAATTGAACAATGCGAGTTCCCCGAGGCTCTTAGCCGATATTCGTATTTGGTCCATTATGTCGTCTCCTCTGACCTCACCCCCGCCTCTGGTGGTTCGGCTTCGCTCACCATCCTGAGCCAATCGAAGGACGGGATTTCCAACCTAGCCCTGCTATGCATTTCGCTTCGCTCAATCTCCTACGAGGAGAGGGAAGAATATCCTCTCCCCTTTGAGGGTGTGTCAGAATTTCGGTTTTTGTAGCCGCAGACTTTAGTCTGCGAGAATTTGATTTCTTTACGCCCAAATGGGCGGCTACATAGTCTATTTTGGCTCTTTGAACTTTTCAGAAGCTGGTTCTCCGCCAATTCCCCAGTGCGATTTTGGGATTTCATGGACGATTACGTCCACGGCTTGTGCCGGGACGCCCAAATCTACAAAGACTTTGGTTATATTTTGGATCACTCTTTTAGCTTTTTCCTCTCCGAAACCTTCCCAGACATTTGCATGAATGATTGGCATTTCCTACCTCCTAAATATAAATTTATTACTTAGACAATTTTTTTTGTCAAGCAGGCTATCCTACGGATCCGTCTGGACGCCACGCTTGACCTACCCGACTTTATCGATCATTTGCTTTGTTCATGCTCTCTCTTATCCGTAACATCTTTACTTTTAGTTCAGTCAAATCCTCCTTGGCAACCTTCCAGACTCTTTCTAAGCTCACTCCCGAATATTCATGTATAAGAACGTCGCGCAATCCGGCAATTTTTCTCCATGGGATATCCGGATATTTATCTCTGAACTCTTGTGGAATATTCTTTACCGCTTCACCGATTATTTCCAGCCGTCTGAACACTGCATCCTGAACCTGGGTGTTTTCGAAGAAATCATCCTCCTTGATTTCAGTGTATTCCTCGATCTTCCCAATGCATTCTAGAATGTCTTCTATATAAACCCGGATATTCTTATTCATAAGATTGTCACCTCTTCCTTAAGTATCCTGTCCTTGAGCAGAGGTTTAACTGTGGAATACTCGACCAGATCGATTTTCCTCCCTAAGGCATCTTCGATTTCAAGCTTCAACCCTACAAAGTCAAGCAAGCTGATATCTTTTTCAATCTCCACCAGCATATCTATGTCGCTATCTTCTCTCATCTTTCTTCTCACACAGGATCCAAACACACCTGCCCTCTTAACTCCATAGCGTTTGAATATGGGAGCGATCTTTCTTCTTATTTCATCGATATCTTTTGTCATCTCTAAGCCTCTTTCCGGTTATTTCCTGCAACCACTTACAAGTTTGCCATGTTTAGTAGGTCAACCATCCCGAAGGGCTTGTCCTGAGGATTCTCCGAAGGGCTTGTCCGGAAGATTCACTCCGAAGAATGGTTGACAACTCTTTTTGTCAAGCAGACCCAATGATCTTATTTAGATCAACGTCAATGCCTGCCTGTTTGATTTCCTTTGCAAGCTTAAGTTGCCATGCATCGTTGGCATCTAATGGCACATACAACACGCCATTATAGTCTGAAGGCATGTCCACGTCCTCTTTGTAAAGAGCGCAAACTCTGTTTCGTCCTATCTTGCCTACAAAATACCCGAGTTCGAAGATAACATTTTGGCGTGCCCGCGGCTTTTGTTCGTTTGCCTTGTTTTGAGGTGCACCAACA
>Ga0315289_10003991_pt1 | contig 22156 bp, 22 predicted proteins | sample YL17G11_40_MG_FD_203452 | JGI IMG/M metagenome (GOLD analysis project Ga0315289, IMG submission 203452) | Sediment microbial communities from Yellowstone Lake, YNP, Wyoming, USA - YL17G11_40 | ecosystem: Environmental > Aquatic > Freshwater > Lake > Sediment | place: USA: Wyoming | collected... | reverse complement strand
TCTATTTGATGGTTTTCTCTCTTAAATTCAGCATTCTTTTTCAAAAATTCTATTAACGGTTTACTATTTTCAATATTAACCTGAATTTCAATTTCAACATCATTCATATTTTTTTATTCTACTAAAAAATTCTTTCTTTGCATTTAAAAATTATGACTTTTGTTCTGTTTTTTCCAAAATTAAATCATTAAGTATTTTTTTAACAAGTTCAATACTATCCCAATCAAATATAGAAATAGGCGTTGTATTTTTATTTAATTCTTTAAATTTATTTGCCATTTTAACAATAACATCGGGCAAAACCGCGTCTTTTTTACTTATAAAAAGATATTCCGGTTTTTCCAAGAGCAGTTTATTGTAGACGCTTAATTCGTTGCGCACCGTTTTATAATCCACAACCGGGTCAACAGAATCTGCGGCAACAAAATGAAATAGAATCTTCGTGCGTTCTATGTGCCGTAAAAATTTAATACCGAGGCCTTTGCCCTTAGACGCGCCCTCAATAAGCCCGGGAATGTCGGCAATTATTAAATCGTAATAAGCTCCCAAATTCGGCTCTAAGGTCGTAAACGGATAATTTGCCACTTTGCTTTTGGCGTTGGTCAGCTCATTAAGTAAGCTTGTTTTACCGACATTAGGCAGTCCTACAAATCCCACATCGGCAATCAGTTTTAATTCAAAGCGGAATTCAAAGGATTCTCCCGGCTCCCCGTATTCAAATTCTTTCGGCGTTGTATTAGTTGATGACCGAAAATGAAAATTCCCTCTTCCTCCGTTTCCGCCGCGAGCAATTAGCGTCCGCTGGCCGATTTTAGTTATATCAATATCTTCGCCTGTTTCTAGATTATGAGTCAAGGTTCCAACGGGAATGAGTAAAACAAGATCGTCCGCGTTGCTGCCATCGCGAAATTTCGAACGGCCGTCCCGTCCGTTTTCAGCCTTAACTTCTTTTTTAAAACGGAATTTATTTAGCGCGCTTAAATCAGAAATCCCTTCAATGTAAATACTGCCGCCTTTACCGCCTTTGCCGCCGACCGGGCCCCGAGACATCCGGTTTTTATCAAACGACACTGATCCTTTTCCACCTCCTCCTGCTATTACGCGTATTTTTACATCATCAATAAGCATATTATCAGTATAAATTACTTTAATTCATATTGAAAATTAAATATTTAAAAATAATTAAAAAATCGCCAAGAGGGCGGTTTTTTAAACTTAATTTGCTGGCAACCTTGGTCTGGAACCGGCAAAAATTAATAATTCACAAAGTAGCGAATCTTGGCTTTCGCCTTAAGATCACTTATCAGGACTTGAGCCTCGGTATCCAGTTTTTGATTTCTCAGTTCATTTTTTACCTGATCGTTAGTTGCCGCTTCTTGCCCTTCTGGAATTGAAATTTTATTATCCTTAATATATTGTGCTACTTCTTCATCCGTAACGTTTATTTTGTCTGCAACCAATTCTCCTACTTCCTTTTGAAGAATAATCCGCGTCTTTAAATCGTCCATACTCATGCCCTGTGCTGAAAGCGCCGCATCAAGAGTGCCGCCCTGGGCGGTGATCTGATCTTGTACTTTTTTTATTTCTGCATTAATTTCGTCGTTGCTTACAACAATTTTCTTTGCGTTCGCCTCGTCTTGAATAAGTTTTTCGGTGATGAGGGAATCTAATAAATTTTTCCCTGACGCTTTTTCAAGCTTTTGAATGATGGCCAGCCGGCTTATCGGACTGCCATTAACTGTTGCCGCGATAAACAGACCTTTATAAAAATATACCAATACACCCAATGCTATAATCACCACAATAATAATGGCGGTTTTTATGTTAATTTTCATTGATTTATTATCAGCTTTTTGCTGAGACTCCGGCGCACTTATTGATTCTGCTTGAATTGTGTTGTTGTCCATAAGAATGAATATTTAAAAATTATAATCTGATTTGATACACGCCGACCTTTGCTGCGGGTCCTAGACGATGTTAGGACCTGTTTTAACTTCGGTCCAGAATCAAGGTTTTAAGGGGAAATTAAGGATTTTTTTGTTGTTCCCTGACGGCGGCGACTATTTTTAATTGCCTCCGCACGCCTTTAAATCAAAGATTATAAATAATTTTTTATATTATTTCAGAACAAATAATGCTTTTACCGTAACCATCACTTCTTTTTCTATTGTTTGAGTGTCGTAGGAGCCATAATCCGTAATTTCCACTGAATTGACCGGCAAAACCTGGACCACTCCCATGCTGGCTGACTTTATGGCACCCACGGATTTCCCGCTGTTTTCGGCAATTTTCTGAGCCCTCGCTTTTGCGTCTTTTATTGCATCTGAAAGCATGGTTACTCTCAACTCGGGTAATTTCGAATAATAATATTCCAGAGAATCAGAAGAAAAAATGACTCCTTTTTGGATTAAGCTCTGGGTATTCTTTGCAATTTGGGTAACTTTACTGACGTCATTGGATTGAACTTCGACTGTTTGCCGCAAATCATATTCTTTTGGAGCGTTGGGATCGTATTTGAAATTCTGATTCATGGCTACGGGAGATATTATTATATCTTTTTCGTCTATGCCGTTTTCCTTCAAAAAGCTCAAAACAAGCTTTTCGTCAGATTTCATCTGAGAATATCCTGCATTAAGCTCGGAAGGTCCAACCGTACGGGAAAAACTGCTTCTCCATTTTGCGGTATCCGACGTTATCTGCTGTTTTGCCGAACCCGTAACCGAAAGCGTATTGTCTAGTTGCTTTGCCTTGTAATTAAGCCCGGCATTAATCGACATACCGATTATAAAGCATACTCCCAGTATAATTCCTGTATAAATGATTTTGTCGAAATTTTTGTCCATATTTTTAAAGGTTAATGTTAAGTAATTATATTCTACCAAAAAACCGCCCTTTTAAGAAAGGACAGTTTAGAAAATTCACCGCTTTATGGTTATCCCCCATTTTTTCATACAAGCATTGTGCTGCTTAGAATTTCCGCAGGGACCGTTCTTTTTGTGCCACTTTTCATGCTCTGCCTTCGTTACGACCATTCCTTTTTTAATTTTTTTTAACATAATTTATGTTTTTATTTTTTAAAACGACCTTTACATTTATTATTACGTAAAATGGCGATTTTGACGCGGATCGGTCTCTCGAACCGCGCACTGATTAGCTGGCGCTATGGGACGATGTTGGAACTATTTTAACGCTAGACGAAGACGCTCCGGAAGCCGTCGGAATTGCCACTCACGTTCGCCGGCGATGCCCGCCGCTTCGGCTGTTTTGACAGCATAAGCGACAGCGGCCGAAGCATGACCGGCAACATGTGCAGTTGCTAACGCCTGGCCTGCCGCACGAGCAGCGAAGCGAGCTGTACTATTTTCTTTCGCTTTACGAGCAGCCGCATGAGCTGCGAGCGCGACTTTTCGTACGTCGGCCATCTTAAACACACCCGTACGTGCCCACGTGCGACATGCTTCGATAGCTTTCCGAGGCCGGTCGTCTTTCGGGTATTCTCTCTCAAAGTAAAGGAGCACATGCTCGGCACAATCGGCGGCCCAGAGCGCCAATAACTTTTGGTCTTGCTTATTGAGCTTTATTATATTTATTAAAATTTCTTCAACTTCTTTTTTTAAACTCGCTAAAGATTTTAGATTTTTTAAATTTGACTTTTTCATAAGGCTCTTCTGAGTCCGAACCTATCTCAAACTGACTGCGGGTAATGGACGATGTTAGAACCTGTTTTACTGGTAACCTCGGTCTGGAACCAAGGTTTTAGGGGAGATTTTGAACCTTTTCGAGATTTAGAAATAGTGCGTCTCGGTCGAGAAGTTTTTGAAAATTATTTAATATTTAAATAGACTTAATAAATTTGAGAAATTTAATACCCTTCTCACTTATTTTAAAAACTTCACCACCATCGGTTGTCTCGATAACTTTGTAATATATTAAAACATTAAATATTATTTCACGTTGTTTAGGGTCAGGTATTTGTTGTTGAAACTCTAAGTTATAAAGATCTTTTGTGGCTTGAGCTCTTTTGTAAAACCACAATAAAACTGATTTTGTATTTAGTACAAAAAACAGATTCAAATAGGAAAATTCATAAAACTCATTCCTTTGCGTAAGTAGCTGAATGAGCCGATCTTTCTTTTCAATATCAGTCTCTTTATCTCTTTTAAGAGATTCTTTTTCTGTCGGTGATTCTACTTTTTCTTGTTTTTCTTCAAACTCTGCAGGACCAAATTTTCTTAATCGAGTCCCCTCAAGGAATTTTCTTATAGAATCATAAAATTTACAAAGAAAAATTATGCCTACGAGTGGCCAAGATATTATGACTTTTAGATAATTTAATATAATTTCCAAGATCAATTTGATATCCATATTTTTTAAAACAATAAATACTTTAGAATTTATCGGTCTCTCGAATTGAGCTCAGCGATGTTGCGGGTAGTGGACGACGTTAGAACCTGTTTTATCTAAAACCTATGGGGTTGTTATCTTTAGGCAGGCCCATCTTTGAGGTAGAGTCTAAAAGTAAGTGAACAATATAACCCGCTGGAAAAGAAATAATAAATAGAAAAAATTGCGATTTCAATATTATCCAAAAAATCATCCAAAGAATCGCCACGATGGCTGTAAAAATAGCGAGTATCTTTAATAATTTTTGGCTATGATAAAAGCCACGATGAGTAAAATAATAGGATGGCTCCATATAATCAGGAGCTAAATTGCCAAAAAAGAACAAAGCACTGCTTATCATAAAAGTTGAGTTGAGGATTTTGGAGCCAACTATTACCCAAATCAAAAGAGGAATACCTAATGCTACAGATGCGTGTGTTTCTCTACGGGGCATAAAAATTTAAATTAGAACCTGTTTAGCTGCGGGGCCTGGACTCGAACCAAGATACATAGCTCCAGGGGCTACGGTCCTACCATTAGACGACCCCGCAATTATTCGATAAACTCATCACAAGTTTTAAACCTTCAGGTATTTTCTGATGGCGATGGCGCTGGAAGTGATGGCTAAGAAAATTCCGGTAAAAATCTGAAGTAAAACTATAATCCAGAAATTTTTAATAAATAAGTCAAAAATCTTGAAACCGGCAAAAAAGAATTCAATTTTGGGGCTTAAAAACCAGCAGACTAAACTGAAAATGGCCAGGGAAATTAATCCGGAAATTAATCCCGAAATCAGTCCCTGGACCAAAAATGGTCCCCTGATAAATCCATTAGAAGCCCCAACCAATCTTTGAATTTTAATTTCTTCGCTCGAATTTAAAATGGCTAATCTAACCGTATTAAAGGTGACCAAAATAGCGGTAATAATTAAAATAATTGAGAGTAAAAAGCCGGCTTTATTAAAAAGGGCGCTTAAAGAAAAAATTGTTTCAATAATTGCCCTTCTTTGATAATAATCAATTTTCTCCACCAGATTGTTAAAATCAGGGTTTTCAAAAAAACCAGTAATAGCTGAATATTGGCCGGCCTCCCAGGCCTGAATACTTAAAGAAGCTAAAAAGGGATTGCCCCCTACCTCCCAGAGGGATTCCATCAAAACCGGGTCATCTTTATGTCGTTTAATAAATTCTCCGAGAGCCGTTTCCCTCGAAACATAAATAACTCCTTTCACTTCTGGAATTTTTGAAATTTTTTCTTTGACAACCAAAATTTCTTCTTCTCCAACCTCTTCTTTAAAATAAACAGAAATGTCGGCTTTTTCTTTAAGGGTGGTGATTAAAAATTGACTGACATCTTTCAAAAGAAAAATGGTGCTAATTAAAAAAATGGTCATAATCAAAACAAAACAAGTAGTAGCCGCTATTCCTCCATCTCGGATAAAGTTTTTCCAGCCAGATTTAAATATTCTCTTTAAAGTGATGACCATAAATTATAAAATAAAGCGACCTTTTTCTTCATCTCTGATAATTTTTCCGTCTTCTAAGGTAATAACTCTCTTTTCTAAACTATTGACTATTTCTCGATTGTGGGTAGCTAAAACCAAAGTGGTGCCCATTTCATGAATTTTTAATAGAAGTTTAATAATATCTAAGGTATTATAAGGGTCTAAATTTCCAGTTGGCTCGTCGGCCAGAATGACCCTGGGGCGATGAATTAGGGCCCGGGCAATAGATAATCTTTGTTTTTCTCCGGCCGATAGCTCGGCTGGAAAATTATTCACCCTTTCTTTTAAACCAACAATCTCCAAAACCTTTAGGACATCGCGGGAAATTTCTAAATCGGAAGCCCCAATTACTTCCATGACATAAGCAACATTTTCATAAGTGGTTTTTTTGGGTAAAAGTTTATAATCTTGAAAAACGGCCCCAATTTTTCTTCTCAGCTCTGGCAATTTTCCTGGTTTTATTTTGTTAATTTCCTGCTCTTCAAAAAAAACTTTCCCCTTGGTGGGTTTTTCTTCTACTAAAATGAGTTTCAAAAGGGTAGTTTTTCCGGCTCCTGACCTTCCGACAAGTAAAATAAATTCTCCTTCTTTAATCCCAAAAGAGACATCGTCTAGGGCTACAGTATTTTCCATTCCAGGAACGCTGGCCGGGAAAGTTTTGGTAACGTTTTGGAATTTAATCATTTATTGAGCTTCCGAAGGAAGCGAGAGTGAAGAAGAGAACGAAGTTCTCTTCTCCTACCGAGCTTTTATTTATAAAAGCGAAGATGGGTTCGAAGAAACAAGCTTCTTCTTTGACCTTTAAATTTTTATTTCTGCCTCAATAAATTTATCTAAATCACCATCCAATGTCTGTTCGGGGTTAGCGGTTTCCACTCCCGTTCTAATGTCTTTCACTAATTTATAGGGGTGTAAAACATAAGACCTAATTTGGTTTCCCCAGCTGGCTGAGATTTTTTCACCTCTTATTTCCGAAATTTCTTTTTTCTTCTTTTCTTTTAAAACCTGGTAAATTTTTGAGAAAAGCATTTCTGCTGCCTTCTCTCTATTTTGGGCTTGAGACCTTTCTGATTGACAGCTAGCTTGAATTCCGGTTGGCAAATGGGTAATCCTGACTGCTGTCATTCTTTTGTTAACATATTGACCGCCAGGCCCCGACGCTCGATAAAAATCAGTTTGTAAATCTTCCGGCCGGATTTTTAAATCAATTTCCTTGGTTGGAATTTGAGGTATCACCTCAACCAAAGCAAAAGAGGTGTGTCTCAGGGTCTTTGGTGAAAAGGGTGATATTCTGACCAATCTATGGACTCCGCTTTCTTTTCTTAAAAAGCCATAAGCAAAATTTCCTTTGACCTCCAAGGCGACTGATTTTGTCCCTATTCTTCCTTCTGGTCCTCCTCCTTCGCCAAAAGATTGGCTTAAGATTTGAGTTTTAAAACCTTTTTTCTGGCAATATCTCATATACATTCTTAATAAAAGTGTCACCCAATCTTGAGCGTCCTGACCACCAGCCCCAGCGAAAATTGACAAAATGGCATTATTTTTATCGTATTTTCCCGAAAGAAAAACCCGAAATTCTTTTTCTTTTAATCTTTTTTCAAATTCTTCAATTTCTTTTTCGTCGCCTATTTCCTTTAATATCTCGAATTCTTTTTCTAACTCCTCAAATTCCTTTATTTCCTCTCTTAACCTTTTCAATTCTTGACTGATTTTTATGGTTTTTTCTTTTTGCCAAAAATCAGGTTTTTGAACTTCTTTTTCTAATTCTTTGAATCTTTCTCTCTTTTTCGCTATATCAAAGACAGTCCTCAATCTTGAGGAGTCTACGTTTTAAATCTTCAATTTTTTCAGAAATATCTTTCATACTTTTTTTAGTATAGCATAAATTTTCTCAAATTAAAAGAGCCGGAGGCGAGATTCGAACTCGCGACTTGCTGTTTACGAAACAGCTACTCTACCACTGAGTTACCCCGGCGCAAAAGCGAGAGACGGGATTCGAACCCGCGACGTCCCCGCCCTTTTAATAGAGCGGGATACCAGAATTGAACTGGCGCTTCAACCTTGGGAAGGTTGCGTACTACCACTATACTAATCCCGCAAAAAGGGCAGGGCTATCTACCACTGAATTACTCTCGCGAAAAAATCTTTAATTTTTTCAAAAAATTTTTCGGACAAATTTTGGTTTTCAGTTGTTTTTTCTTCTTGAATTTCTTCGGGTTGCAAAACCACCACCGGATTTTCTCCCTCCCTAACAAAACCTTGCTGTCTGATTTTTTCTTCCCAATAACTTTCTTTTTCAGTTGCCGAAATCCCCGCTTCTAATTTCGTCTTTTTTTCTTCTAAAATCTGAATTTCTTTTTTTAGAGATTCACTTTCGGCTGTTAATTTTGACCTCTTTTGGTTTATTTTTAAATTTGAAATTAATAAAAAACCGATCAGAGCTAAGGTCAAAATGGAAAATAAAACTTTAAAAATTTTATCTTCTTTAGAATCTCTCTTTTGTCTTTTTTCTATCATTGGTGGTATAATAAATAGTAGAAGTTATGCCAAAAGGAAGAATTTTCAAAACAATCTGGTGGGTTATAATATTTTTGGTGATTTTAAGTATGGTTTTCTTTTTGCTCGCTCCTCTTTTTTAAATTATTCTTTTTCTCTCAGGTTGTCAATCTGAAAAACAATTCTTTTTTTGAGAAAAATTATCAATAAAACGAATTGAAAAATGGTAGAGATGACAATGGCTAAGGGTAACCCCAAGACCTGAATGTTTTCAATGTTTGAAAGGGAAAAAATATTTTTAATTAGATTTTGGAAATTTAATCCAATCAAAACCTGGCTCTTTAAAATCCAAGTCAAAAAGACACTTAAAATAATATTAAGAACAATGGAAACTAAAGTAATCAAGGTGGGGGTCTTGGTGTCTTGAAAGGCAAAAAAAGCCCGAAAAATCAAAGGAATTAAAGCTAAAGCAAAAAGAGCAAAAGAAAATAAAGCTAAAGAAGCAGCGGTCAATTGGGCGCTTTCTGAAGAAAATTGACCGTGTCTTAACCAAAGGTTGATAATCTGATTTCTGAAAAAAAAGATTAGGAAACTTAAGGGAATTATTAAGTAAAGAACCTGGCGGAAAACGGTTGAAAAACTTTTGGTAAATTCTTCAAGAATTTTTGGGGTTTTTTTGAATTCAGCTAAAGCCCGGCTAAATTGAGGAAAAGCAGCTATGGCAAAAGAAGTGCCAACAATTCCAACAATAAAATTCTGGAAATTATTAGCAAAAGTAAAAACAGAAATAGCGCCTAAGGAAAGAGTCGAAGCAATAGCCGTAATAATTAATAAGTTTATTTGCTGAGCAGAAATTCCAAAAGTTCTGGGAAGCATCAAAAGAAAAAATTTTTTAATTGAGGGGTCTTTGAGCTTTAGAAGGGGCTGGTATTGAAATCCGCAATTTAAGGTTGAAGGAATTTGAATAGCAAAATGTAAAAAAGCCCCCAAGATTACTCCCAAAACCACGCCTAAAATTCCAAAATGAGGACTAAAAACCAAAATCCCTAAAATTATCCCTAAGTTATAAAAAATTGGGCAAAGACTGTAGATTAAAAAACGATTAAAATATTGTAAAACACCAGAAAAAATAGTACTTAAACCCAAAAAAATTGGACTTAAAAATAAGAGCCGGGTCAAAAATACGGTTTCTTTTAATTTTTCTTCGGGAAAACCGGGGACAATCATTTTGACTAAAAACGGAGTAAAAAGAAATAAAATTATAGTTATGGCAATTAATAAAAATAAAAAAATATTTAAACAATTAGAAGTAAATTGCCAGGCCTTTTCTTTATTTTCGGAAAAATATTCAGAAAACAAAGGTAAAAAAGCGACCACTATTCCTCCGGCAATCAAAATATTGAAAACCAGATCGGGAATTCGAAAGGCGACAAAATAAATATCCAAAAGACCGGTTTCAAATCTCTTGGCCAATAAATAATCTCTTATTCCTCCCAAAATTCCACTCAAAATACTAGAGACAGCCAAAATGCCGGCCGCGACAGTAATTTTTGGGGTTTGAAAATTAAAAAGGCGATGAAGTTTCCCTCTTTTGAGCTTACCTTCATCTTCACCTTCGCTCGGTTCCACCTCGCTCGGTAAACGATTAAAATTCATATCTGACTTATTTTACTTTAATTTTTAGAATTTGACAAAACATTTTGATATTGCTAAAATAAAAAAGTCCTAGTAAGTTGAGTGATCGCCCCTCACCAGTGATGGTGGGGGGAGGAAAGTCCGAACTTCCCCCCGTTAGATAATTTCGTATCTAATGGGGTAAAAAGGTAGCGGGTAACACCCGTCGGCCGTAAGGCTAGAGATGCGAACAGAGACGAGCAAGACCGAAAGGTTAAGCAACCGAGTAAAAATTTTGTCTACTCGGTGAGTCCAGGGGTAACCTTGGAGTGAAACGGCTAAATTCTTACCGGAAGCAAGAACGAACAAGGGCTCTGGTTTTCATACAGAACCTTTGGGAAAGTAGTTCGCATGAGCTTTGGAGAAATCTGAAGCCCAGACAGATGATCACTTAAACAGAATTCGGCTTATAGACTTACTAGGACTTTTAAATTAGTTTTTGAGTTCTTAATTCCCCAGAGAAAGCTTCATTGACCAAACTATCTGCTTCTCTGTTTTTTTCTCGGGAAATAAGTTTAAATTTAACTTTTTTGAAATCTAATTTGAGATTCCAGACAGTGAGAAAAAGGGATTGAATTTTGGGTTCTAAAATTTTGTATTCTCCGCTTAATTGCTTGATTAATAATTCAGAATCAGACCTTACCTCAATTTCGCTTCTTCCGGCTAATTTTTTACCAAAAATTTGTTTAAACTTGTCCAAAGCAAAAATCACTGCCTGATATTCGGCCTCATTATTAGTAAAACTTTCTCCCAAATATTGAGAGTATTTTTTAAGCACCTCTTCTCTTTCATTGCAAAAAACAAATCCTATGGCTGCCGGCCCAGGATTTCCCCTTGAGCCCCCATCGGTATAAATTATTATTTTTTTCATTTTTTTAGGTTTTTAATTAAACAATTTTTGAATTTTTCTAAGTTTTCGTTTTTAATACGAAAACCCGAGGCTTGAGGATGGCCACCATAAGTTATTAAGTATTTTTTACATTTTTTCATCAAGGCCACACTATTTATCCCTATCGGCACTCTCACCGTACCCTGACTCTCTTTTTCTAATTTTTTAAAAATGAAAGCTGGTTTTTTATATTTTTTGGCCAAAATCGAGGCTACCGGAGAAATAAGAGTAAAATCCCAGTTTTCCTCTCCTTCAAAAATAATATCTTCTTCATTTTTAGAAAGTTTTCTTTCGATTGTTTCATAAATATCCTTTATTCTTTCTTTTCTCCATTTATTTTTTTCTGATAATCTTTCAATCATCTCTTTAGCTTTCTCTAAAGAAGAAGTGGTTAAAAGCCTAAGGGCAGCCGGTAAACTGTTCTCTACGTCTCGAACGTTTAAAATTGAAATAATTTTGGAAACTTTTTGAAATAAATTATAATTTTTAAGAAAGTAGGTTTCGAAAAAAGCTCTAATTCCGGGCCTAAAAGATTCTTCCAGAGAAGAAAGTCCTTCGACAATAAAAGTTTTATTTTCATCAATTTGGGGCATCATATCAGCTAGGGTCGCTATGGCCACTAATTCCAAAAAGTTTTTTCTTAACTTCTGGCCCATTTTGTTTTTCAATAAAATTTCAGAAAGCTTAAAAACAATGCCTACCGCAGCAAATTCCTTAAAAGGATAAGTATCTCCTTTTTGCTTTGGGTCAACGATAATTCTTGCTTCCGGTAACTTATCCAAGATTTCGTGATGGTCAATAATCATCACTTCAAAACCAAGTTTTTTAGCTAATTTTATTTCCTTAAAATTGCTGATTCCGCAATCTAAAGCAATTAAAATTGCCGGAGCGAATTTTTTCAAAGAATTTAAACCTTCTTTCGATATTCCGTAGCCTTCTTTTTCTCTGTCGGGAAAACAAAGAGCGGTTACTTCCCCACCCAAATTTTTGATAGTTTCTTTCAAAATAATCACCGAACTTACTCCGTCTAAATCAGCATCTCCATAGAGAATAATTTTTTCTTTATCTTTTATGGCTCTTAGAATTCGCTTAGCTATTTTTTTTAAATTCTTAATTTCCATAAAACTTACACTCCCAATGGCGTAATATCATTGCCATGGCAGAGTTATTACGCCTGATTTAAAGATTCAATTCCGGGTAATTTTTCGCCGGCTAAAAATTCAAGCATTGCTCCACCACCTGTCGAAACATGATCAAATCTTTCTCTTAAACCTGACTGATGAAGAAAAGAATCGGTTTCCCCGCCACCAGCAATTTTGAAAGCAGAATAATTTCGACAAATGGCTTCGGCTATCTTTTTAGTTCCGGTATCAAAAGGTGATTTTTCAAAGTATCCAAGTGGTCCATTCCAGATAATCATTTTTGCGGTCTTAATTATTTCAAAAAATATTCTTATTGTTTCTGAACCAATGTCAAAAATTTCCTCTTCTTTTCTTAATGTCCCAATGGCTCCAATTCTGGAATATTTTTCATCTAAGGAAGCCAAAGCCATCATTCCATCGGTTGGTAAATGAAGCTTTGGGTTGGTCAAATCAATTTTTTTTATTCTCTCTAAAATCTCTTCTTCGGGAAATTTTCGACCAACCAAAATTTCTTTGGCCATCAAGATAGTTTCGGCTATTTTACTACCTAAAAGTAAATGGTCAGCGATTTGTAAAAATTTCTCAATCACCTTAATTTTTGTCTCAATTTTCACCCCACCAATAATCGCTACTAAAGGATGTAAGGGTTTTTCCAAAACTTGAGAGAGAACTTTTATTTCTTTTTCCAATAGAATTCCGGCTCCCGAGGGTAAATACTTTGGTAATCCCACAATTGAAGCCTGATTTCGATGAGAAACACTAAAGGCATCGTTAATAAAAATCTCTCCTAAAGCGGCTATTCTTTGGGCAAATTTTTCATCATTTTCTTTTTCTTCTTTGTGGAATCTTAAATTTTCTAACAAAACCACCTCCTTTTCTTTCATTTTTCCCATTTCTTTATCCACTTCCGGGCCAACACAGTCTGGTAAAAATTTCACCCTGTTAAATTGTTCGCCCTTGACGAACACCTCGCGAAGCGAGGATTTAACAGGGTAAACTCTTTTCTTTAATAACTTTTCTAATCTTAAAGCAACCGGTTTTAAACTAAATTTTGACTTCTGATTTTCTTGGGGATCTCCCAAATGGCTCATTAAGATTACTTTGGCTCCATTTTTTATTAAATATTCAATAGTTGGAATTGTTTGTCTAATTCGAAAGTCATCCAAAATTTCCCCTTCTTGAGAGAGGGGGACATTGAAATCGCAGCGAACTAAAACTCTTTTCCCTTCAAAATTGAAATCTCTAAGGGTTTTCATGATTTAACTTTTTTCAGAGCTTTTTCCAAAACCTTCTTTAATTCTTTTATATTAACTTCTTTTTTTTCTCTTTTCGGTTTTTCGGGGGTCACTTTTTTACCAGAAAAAGGAATAGACGGTAAGGTTTTTGTTTCTTCTAAAGAAATAGTGGGCTCTTTTTTTTCTTCTTCTACTTTTTTTAAACAAGTTTTACAATAGACCCTTCTTCCCGGTTCGGGAAGAAAAGGAACTTTTGTTAATTTTTGACAGAGAGAACATTGAACTTCATATAAGGGAGTTTTAGACACTTGAGAAATCGGGGCGGTAGTTTGGGTTATCCAGCGACCAATTTTTTCTTCAACAATTTTTCTCGGCATGCCGTATCTTTCTCGGGAAACATTAATAATTTTTTCTCGATGTGATTTTTCTGGAGGGGGAGGAGAAGGAGGCAAGGTTTCAGCTGAAAATGGCCGGGTAGCGACCCCTTCTACCATCAACCTTGTATAAATGTTGTATTTTGCTAAATTAACAAGGTCTTCAGGGATAAGCTCCGGAGTAAACTCTTTTTCTAAGAATTCAGCATCTTCAGCTCCCATCCGAAAGGTTATTATCGTTCCCACGTTACCAAAAACAGCATCTCTGACTTTAGTGCTCCTCCCGGTTGGAGTCATTTCTTCTAATTGAGCGACGTACTGATTAGCTAGGGTTAAAGATAATCTGTATTTTCTGGCTTCCGATAAAATATCGGCGAAGGATTCGGTGGCAAAGTTTTGAAATTCATCAACATATAAATAAAAATCCCGTCTTTCCTCTTCGGGAATGTCCACCCTCGACATAGCCGCTAACTGCAATTTAGTAATTAAAAGAGCTCCTAAAAGTTTTGAATTGTCTTCCCCAATTCTTCCCTTGGATAAATTAGCAATTAAAATTTTTCCCTCGTCAATAATTTTTCTCATATCAATTTTGGAGCTAACTTGACCAATAATATTTCTAATTAAGGGATTGGAAATAAATTGACCGACTTTGTTTTGAATGGCAGCCGTTGCCTCAATTTCATATCTTTGAGTATATCTGGCAAACTCATTAACCCAAAATGATTTCACCACCGGGTCGCTTATTCTTTCGACCACTTTTTTCCGATATTCCCAGTCAGCCAACATCCTGTTTACTCCCAAAAGAGTTGAATTAGGATATTCCAAAAGCGCTAATATAGCATTATTTAAAATATATTCCATTCTGGCTGACCAGACATCAGGCCAAATTTTTTTAAAGACCCCCATTAAACCGGAAGCCACTAAATGTCTCAATTCTAGAATAACTTTTTCCATAACATTAAAGGTAATCGGATAATCAATGTCGGCTGGATTAAAATAAACCACATCGTTGATTCTATTTGAAGGAATGGAATCTAAGAGTTTTTCAGCTGTTTCGCCATGAGGGTCAATAAAACCAATGCCTCGGCCTGCCCGAATGTCTTGGATAACCATATTTTCCAAAAGGGCCGTTTTCCCCATGCCCGTTTTTCCAATAATATAAACGTGCCGCCTTCGATCGTCGGTTTTGATTCCGAACTTCTTTCTTTGGTTTCTAAAGGTAGTTAATCCTAAAAAAGTTATTTCCTCATTGTTCTTGCCCATAATTTTATTCCTTTAGGGGAGGTATTTCTTATTTTTTTTCTTCAACCGGCAAGCCAGAAGGAGGTCCGGCCTTTTTCATTTCAACCGGAGTAATGGCTGGGGTAATAATTTTGGCTGGGAAATGGAAAATAGTGGCTAACTCTTCAATATTTAAAACAATAGTTCCCCTAATTCCCGGGCCATGGGGAGCAAAACCAAAGGGAAAAAGCAGCTCTCCTTTAAATGTCCTTGGAAAAAGGGAAGGAAGCCTCTCAATATAACTCCTAAACTGCTTTCTCTTTCTTAAAAAAAGTCTCCGATCTCTCAACCAATAATGAATTCTAGTTCTGGTTGGCCCATAATAGATAAGGGTATTTAGGTTCTGAGCCATGAATTGACCTATAAGATATGTCCTCATCAATTTGTAATTTCCGTAAAAATGGGGTTCATCTAATTTACAAAGATAGACCTGTCTAATCCAGCATTGGTAGCCATACTTTTTAATTTTGTTTTCGATGGCGGTTAAAATTTCCTTTTCTCCGGGAGTTAATCTCAATTCAGGGGCAATTAATTCCATTGGCTTTTCTTTTTTCTCTTCGCCTGGTTTTCCTGAAATTAAAATCTCAGCCGCTTCTTCAAACATTGATTTTGGTTTAGTTGGAGCCGGCCTCTTAGCTATCCTATCAGCCGCTTCTCTTCCTTTTTTTACCCAGGGAAATGTTGCCTCAACTATTGGATTGCAAACTATTTGAAGCCAAAATTGCTCACCCGATAGAAGTTTTGAGAAACCTTCTAATAAAGAGTCCATTGGATCCATCCTTTTTTCCTCCATCACCCTTTTCTCTTCTGCTTCTTTCTCAAAGAAGATTGGATAGGTCTTAATTGGAAAATGATCCTCTCTCATCAAAGAGTAATCCTCGCTATAGAGATCCCATTCTTTATTTGGAATATTTTGGGGAACGTTTTTAGTATAATCTTCAACTAAGGAAATTTCTGCTTCCGGATATTGAGAATAGATTACTGATTCGGCGGCATTTCTGTAAAAATCAGGGATTCTCATATAAAAATGAATCTCTCCGCCAAAAGAAGCTATCTCAAATGAAAACCAAAGCCCCCCGCCTATGAAAAATTCTCCCTCACACCACATTTCTCGCCAATTTGGAATATCGATTATTCCCCACAACATAGAAAACACATTTTCCATTGCCGAAAAAGGTTTTAAAATTTCTCTTGGTGGTTTAATTTCAAGTAATATCCACTTGAACTTTGGATACCAAACCTCCCACCTTATCCACCAAAGATAAAGGGTCTTGGCCGGAAACCAAAAGATAATCGGAAAGAAAATCCACCACCAGCTTTTTAAAATTTGAAAAATTATAAAAGAAATTTCCATGATTAAATAAAAGGAAAAAGATATTTATAGAAAGTGTTAATTAAACCCAAAAGCAAAAATCCACCCAAAAAGAACCAGAAGGTGTAAAGGGTGCTTACTAAAAATGCGATTATAAAACGCCTTTCTGGATGTTTGGGTTGGGCCCAACCAGAGCAAAGAAAAAAAAGAACTAAAAAAAAGAAGGAAGTTATAATTAATAAGATTTTTACTCCGATGACAAAAATATCTATCATTTTAAATGGTCTGGGTTTTGGGCGTATATTTTCCCTGGGAATTTTTTTCAAAATATTTTTTATTACTTAAATTCAATAAAACCGTGTTTTCTTTAACCAGTCTTTGGGATAGGACTTTCTTTAAAATTTCTTTTTTTTCCAGGGGCTTTTTTGCTTCTTTCAAAATTTTAAAAATTACCTCTTTGACTTCGCCCGGATAATATCCCCATTCAGACAAGGCATAAATTCCTCTCCCAATCAAGACAAATCTTGAATCTTTAATCAGTTCATTGTGAACCGTTTGCAAATGAGCATTTTCAATTAAATTAGCCACTTTACTAAAATGGAGGGGTTTGCCGATTTTTTTGAAAACTAAATAGGCCTTGTCTTTGATTCCCCGCGGATTAATTTCTGGCCAATCTTTTAAACCATAAAGGCCTTCTTCATTTTTTTGAATTTTTTTTGAAATTTCGAGATAAGATTGTAAAGCATCTCTTTCTAAATAAAGAGGGGGGTTGAATTGACCAAAAGAAAGAGGGGTTTCAATTGTCTGAAGTTGGTTAAAAAGAGAATTAATAACTTTTTTTGCCAATTCAAAGGAATTAAAATTGGTCAGCCACAAAGAATAAAAATCATCGTTTTTTCCTAATTTTTGAAATGGTTTTTTTAAAGTTAGGAGGAAAGAGACCTCGTTTTTAAAATTCTCTCCCCCTAAATCAGCCAATAAGATTTCTTCTTTTTTTAAGTGCCCACATTTTTGAAGATATTCGGAAAATGATTGGAAAATTTTTTGATATTTATCTAATTTTGATTTTATTTTTTCGGTCGCTACTTCTTGGATTTGACGAATTCTCTCTCTTGAAACCCCAAAATCTTGACCGATTGATTCTAAGGTCTCTTTTTGAGCTCCCTCTAAACCAAAACGGCGAGAAATTATTTCTTTTTGTCGCTGGGGCAGGTCAAAAAGTAGCTCCTGACAAACTTTTTGATAATTAACTTTATTTTTCATTATTTTATTTTGTCATTTTAAAGGGGATTTGTCAACCCTGACCCCGCTTTTTGGATTTTAACCAAATAACCAACAAGGGGGTGGCTAAAAATAAAGAAGAGTAAGTGCCAATAATAATCCCGGCAATTAAAATTAAGGCGAAATATTTTAGGGTTTCTCCGCCAAAGAAAAAAAGAGAAAATAAAACCAAAAGAGTACAGGTTCCGGTTGAAAGAGAACGAGTCAGGGTCTGATTTAAGCTCAGATTGACCGTTTCTTCAAAGGTTTTCCCTCTTTCTCCCTTTAAAATGTTTTCCCTGATTCTATCAAAAACAATGACTTTATCATTAATGGTGTAACCTAAAATGGTCAATAAAGCAGTCACAATAGGGATATTAAACTGAGTGTTATATAGTTTTCCGAGCAGAGAAAAAATACCAATAGCGATTGCCACATCAAAAGAAAGAGTAACTATTGAAATTAATCCGTATTGCCAACTGGAAATTGGCCGGGAAATCTTAGAAAAAGCAATGGAAATAAAAATAAGCAAAAAAACTAAAGAAACGGTTATTAAAGTTACTGTTTTTTCTCTTAATTCTTTACCAACTGTCGGTCCAATGCTTTCAAAACGTTTTTCTTCTATCTTGGAAATTTCATTAAGTTTAGAAACTATTTTTTGATGCGTCTCTTCGTCAATCACCGGCATTCTTAAAATAATTCCCTTTTCCCCTATTGGCTGAACAATAATTTCTCCCAAATTTAAGTCCTTTAATTTTTCTTGAATTATTGGATTTTCCGGTCTTCCATCAAAATCAACTTCTAAAATGCTTCCGCCGGTAAAATCAATGCTGAATTTCAAGCCAAAGAAAAATAAAGAAAATATTGCAAGAAGAAAAAGTAAAAAAGAGAGGATATTGAAAAATTTAAAATATTTTACAAAATTCATAGTGGTATCACCAAAGCCAAGACCGTTTTTGAAATAAATTGGAAAAAATTCTTAAAAGGTTATTGGTTATAAAAATAGCCGTAAAAAGGCCAATGAAATTTCCTAAAACCAAAGTAAAAGCAAAACCCTTCACAAAACTCATTCCCAAATTAAATAAAACAAGACCAACTAAAATGGTTGAAAAATTTCCATCGCGGATTGCTGGCCAAGCCCGTCTAAAGCCCTCTTCAAGAGAAATTAAAAAGTTTTTACCCTGTTTGGCTTCTTCTCTCATCCTGGTGAAAATCAAAATATTGGCATCGACGACCATACCCATAGACAATAAAAATCCGGCGATACCGGCCAGGGTTAAGGTTACCGGCAGGGATTTATATAGAGCCAAATTGAAGGCAATATAAATTATCAAAGATAAAGAAGCTAAAAGGCCGGGAATTCGATAAAAAATAATCATAAAAAAAAGAATGGCTATAAATCCAAAGATTCCGGCTCGAAAACTTTTCTCCAAAGAAATTTTTCCCAAGATGGGACCTACCGTTTCTTGAGAAATCAGGGTGATAGGGGCTGGCAGGGCTCCGGCACTCAAGTTTCTGGCCAATTCTTTAGCTTGGTCAATCGTAAATTGGCCGGAAATTTGGGCTTTCCCACCAGAAATTTTTTCTTGAACAGTTGGCTTTGATATTGGAATGCCATCAATATAAATGGCTAAGGGTTTACCAATATTTTTTTCGGTTAATAACTCAAAAATTTTGGCTCCCTCTTCATTAAACTCCAAAGAAACCAATGGTTTTGAAGTTAATTGGTCAAAAGCTAATTCCGCACTTTTTAAATACCTTCCGGTAAGAGAAGTTGCTTTGAAGGGATCCTCAAAGGCTAACTGCCAATCTTCAATTTTCTGAATTTCTTCAAAACTTTTTCCTTCTATTTCTTTTTGTTTATCTAAAATTTTCTGGGTCTCGGTGGAATCGCGCTGTTCTTTAAACTCTAAAAATGGAGTTTTGCCAATTTCTTTTACCGCCTCTCCCGGGTCAATTGTTCCTGAAAGTTCAACAATCAATTTTTCTCCCTGGACTTGAATCACGGGCTCCCTAACCCCAAAAAGGTTAACCCTTCTTTCAATTAAATCCCTTAATCCTTCCATCACTTGTCCTTTATCTCCCTCTTTTATTTCAGACAAATCGGCTTGATAAATTAAATGAACGCCGCCTTGCAAATCTAATCCTAACCTAAAAGGTTTTTCGGGAAAATGAGGCAATTTCAATTTAAAATTTAAAATTTCAAATTTCAAATTGATATAGTCTACTCCCTGATTAAAATAATTGGGGTAACAGGTTAATCCGGCTGAAAAAGCCAAAATAAAAATAACAAAAAGGGAGAAATGAATCTTCTTTAACATATTGATATATATTAGCACGATTAAAAACCAGAGAGAAGAGAGGAAATAACTCCGACTAAAAATATACCATCGAAAACCCCGGCCCCACCAATAGATAAAAATCCACCCATTTTTTGAACTTTTTTCAAATTTAAGAGGTCAGCTCCAATTAAAGTTCCGAGGACTCCGGAAATAAAAGCAGCCGGAGCAGCAAACTCTGGAACAAAAATTAAAGAAAAAATAGCTGAAAAAATTGGAGGAATAAGAGTTGGTAGGGCTACTCCCAAACCAGGAATAATTTTAGCTAAAAACTGACAAAGAATAATCATCAAAAAAGTGACAATAAAAATTGATTTAAGAGAAATTCCTGTTTGAAAGGCAAGAAAAAGAAAATAAAAAGAAATCAAAAGTGGAAAAATGGCGCCACCCACATTAATAGCTACTCCCTGGGTTTCAATTCTCGGTCTTTGCCAGAGACCAAAAAACCTGGATTCTAATTTATAAACCAGTTTCTTTTTAGTTAAAGGGATATTAAAAAAAGAACCAATGAGAATTAAAAAAAGCAAAAATGATGTTGCCTCCGGAGAAATCCCCAGTTTTTCAAAACCAAGAGTGATAACGTTTAAATAAGCTAAAACAAAAATAAAGGGTAAAAATAGGATAAAAAGGATAAAAATTAAAAAGCTGATTGGAAGGAAAAACATTTAAATTAATTTTTTCTTTTTAAGAATAGGTAAGGCCCCTAGAATGCTTATTTCAACATTTGTCTTTTTTGATTGTTTAACTAAAAATTTCTCTAAATTTTTAAGCGGAATTCTAAGAATCTCTATCTCTTCCACATCTTCTCCACCCTTTCTTCCAACAAACTCAATATCTGGAGCGAAAAATAAGATTCCTTCACTAGAAGCAAGCCAAGGACTTAATTGCCATTTAAAAATCGGTATCAATTCTTTTGCTAAATACCCTGTCTCTTCAATGAGTTCTCTTTTGGCAGTTTCTTTTGGATTTTCATTTTTTCTATCTAAGGCGCCTGCCGGAAGTTCGATACTATAATTATTTATAGGGATTCTAAAAATCTTTTCTAAAATTACCTCTTTATTTTTCGTTAAAGGAAAAATTAAAACTCCTGCTGGCCTTTCGATGCACTCCCAAATTCCCTTTTTGCCGGTTTTAGTTAAATATTCTTTCGCTACTAATCTTAAATATTTTCCTTTATAAATTACTTTTTTACCAATAATTTTCATATAAAAATTTAAGCGAGGGAATCGATTTTCGGGACCATCCGCACAACCCTTAAGCGAGGCAAGTGGTTTCAGGGTCAGTTAAAGGCTTGAGTGGGCATGGTGTCGCCGAAAGCGACGAGCGAAAGCCTTTACCTGAGTGAGCTCGCCTCGCTGGGGCGAGCGAGCGACCCTGAAAACCAGCTTGCCGAGTGATTATCCATATTTTGGCCAGCAACATTTTTTGTATTTTATTGGTTGACCTGTTTTTGGGTCTTTTTTACCGCAAGGACAAGGGTCGTTTCGACCAAATCTACGCGTCCCGGCAACATGAATAGGTTGAGGTGTTGGAGCTTGAGTTGGGGCCACTTTAATACTCATTAAAGTATTAGCAATAGCTGACTCTATTTGGGATAAAAGTTTTTTGAACATTTTATGGCCTTCGGTTTTATATTCCACCAGAGGATCCCTTTGGCCATAGGCCCTTAACCTGACAGAATCTTTTAAGTATTCCATATTTTCCAAGTGTTCTAACCAAAAAAGGTCAGTGGTTCTTAAAGAAATAAATTTTTCAATATCTCTCATTCTCGCTTCCCCAATCTCTTTTTCTTTTTTCTCATAATCTTTTTCTTTCAAACCCTGTTTTTTTACTAATTCTAAAATAAAAGATTTTAAACTGTCTTTGGATTTTTCAAGGATTTCTCTCCTTTTTCGATAAATTGTCTCTCGATGGATATTTAAGACGTCGTCATAATCTAAAAGGTGCTTTCTTAAATCAAAATTTAATCCTTCAATTTTTGATTGGGCTTCTTGAATAGCTTTAGAAACAAGATTAGCTTCAATTGGCTCGTCTTCCGGTATTTTAAAAGTATCCATTAAGGATTTAATTCTTTCTCCACCAAAAATTCTCATTAAATCATCTTCTAAAGAAAGAAAAAATTGTGAAGAGCCGGGGTCGCCCTGTCTGCCCGACCTTCCTCTTAATTGATTATCGGTTCTCCTGGCTTCGTGTCTTTCGGTACAAGTCACATGAAGACCGCCCAACTCACAAACCCTTCGACTCTGCTCAGGGTCTTGGGGGTTGCC
>Ga0315289_10003990_pt1 | contig 22158 bp, 15 predicted proteins | sample YL17G11_40_MG_FD_203452 | JGI IMG/M metagenome (GOLD analysis project Ga0315289, IMG submission 203452) | Sediment microbial communities from Yellowstone Lake, YNP, Wyoming, USA - YL17G11_40 | ecosystem: Environmental > Aquatic > Freshwater > Lake > Sediment | place: USA: Wyoming | collected... | reverse complement strand
AGCGGCTGGCGACGATCTCTTCGGCGGGAGAGCCGAAAACTTTGATCGTGCCCTTGACGCCGTATTTCTCCATGGCCTCCTTGACGGCGATGGCCGCGGCCGCCGCCGCGGTGCACATCGTGTTGTGGCCGCAGCCGTGGCCCGGCGCGCCGTCGACGACAGGGTCCTGCCGGGGGACGCGGCCTTTCTGCGAAAGCATCGGCAGCGCATCGAACTCGCCGAGCAGCCCGATCACGGGCTTGCCCGAACCGTAGCTGGCGACAAACGCGGTCGGCATCCCGGCCACGCCGCGTTCGACCTTGAATCCGGCCTGCTCGAGCGTGTCGGCCAGGAGTTTGGACGAATTGAACTCCTGGAGGCCGAGTTCGGCATACGACCAGATCGCGTCCGAAATGCGGCCGAACCGCTCGACGGTCTCGGCCCGGCCGAGCCAATCCAGGACGAGCTGTTTCTCTTTGGCGATTTTAGGCTTGGCGGCCGTCCCTTGCGGGATGGTCAGCGCCGGAACGACCAGGACCATGAGAACGGCGACGAGGGCCTTCGTCCAAATTTTTCGCATCCTGCTCCTCCTTGGTTCTTGGAAGGTCCTTCCGACGGCGCCGGCCCCCCGCGGGAAGGACTCGGCTCGCTCGAGGGCCTCTGTCGTCTGAAGAGACTTAAGTTATATCACCTTTGGAGGCATGTCAATCCGGGCCCGGAAGAAAAAACCGCTTGACAGGATGGCGTATTTTCTCTAGTATGACTCTTTAGTTTATTTCTGACTTGAGAGTCGAAAATGAGCATTAAAGAACGCCGGGAACGCGAAGAGCAGTCCCGGCTGGCGGCGATCCTGGTCGCAGCGGAATCGGTTTTCATTGAAAAAGGGTACCACAGCGCCCGCATGGATGACATCGCCGAGACGGCCGAACTCGCCAAGGGGACGCTCTACTATTATTTTAAAAGCAAGGACGAGATCTACCTCCTCCTCCTCCAGCGAGAAGCCCGCAAGGTGCATGAGGAGGTCCGCCGACTGATCTCGGAGTCGTCGTCGTTCCTCGAAATCCTGGAGAAAGCCTTCAACTTCTACCTCGAATACTTCGACCGGAACCCCGGTTTCCTCAAGATGTTCCTTCCCTGTATGTGCGGTTTCGTCCGGTTCGAGGACGCGGGCGCCGTCAGGGACTCGGTCCGGACTTACGGTGACCACGCGGGATTCATCCGGGCGGCCTTGCGGAAGACCATCCGGAGGGAAGGCTTGCCCTTCAAACTCGAAGACCTCGAGAAGTTCGTCCAGACGATGCAAATCGGGATCAGCCTGATGCTTCTTGAGAACCGCAAGGCCGAAGCCCGGGCGGCGGTCAAGTTCTTTCTCGACCTTATCAAGCATGTCATGGAGGAATCGTCATGAAAAGACGGGGACGGACACTCATCGCCCTTGGATTCGTCTTAGGCGCGGCGGCTGCGGCCGGCCAGGACCGACTGACGCTCAAGGAGGCCGTCGACCTCCTACTGAAAAACAACCTGCAGGTCCGGATCGCCGACGAATCCGCGGCTGGCGCCGAAATCAAGATCAAGGAAAGCAAAAGCTTATACTGGCCCCAGGTCAGCGTCGCGGGAAGTTACGCCCGGATGAGCCTGATCAGTGAAATGTCCATGCAGTTCCTGGGCCAGACCTACAATTTCAAGTTCGGGCTTCCGAACAACTACAACATGCAGGCCTCGGTCGTGGGGCAAGTGTTTAACTGGGGCCGGACGGCGAGGACGGTCGAACTGAGCAAGGCCGGCTGGGACCTGGCCCAGGACGGCGTGGCCATGACCAAACACGCGCTCTCGTATCAGGCCGTCCCGTTATTCTTCGGGACGGTGTTCTTTAAGGAAGCCCTCAAGGTCGTGGACGAAACCCTGAAATCCTTCGAGAAAAAATTGGACATTATGACCGAACGATATCAGGCCGGGTTGGCTTCGAGTTTCGACATCGAGCTTGTTCGGGTCCAAGTCAGCGGCCTCCGGTCCCAGAGGCTTGACTTTCTGAACAACATCGCCAAATTTCGGCTCGCCTTTAATACCTTGGCCGGCCGGGACGCTGACGCGCCGTTCGAGCCGGCCGCGGGCCTGGAGTTCGAGGCCACGTCCTTCCAAGCCGAGGCGCTTGTCAAGGAAGCGCTGGAGCATCGCCTCGAATTTCAGCAGGTCCGGCACCAGATGGACCTCGGCCGCGCCTCGCGAGACCTTGTCAAGACGGCTGACAAACCGACGGTCGTCGCCGGATTCAACTATCAATTCCGCAACGGATTCATGCCGGACATGGAAAAGATCCAGGGAAACTGGACGGCGACGTTGTCCGTGTCCTATCCCGTCTTCGACGGCTTGCGGACGGCCGCCCAGGTGGCCCAGGCCGAATCCAGCCTGAGAGCCATCGAAATCCGGAAGTCCGATGTCGAGCGGAACATCGCTCTCGAGATCGAGACTTCCCTCGCGGACGTGAAAACCACCGAGCTGAAGCTCGAGATCGAAAGAACGAGAACCCAGCAGGCCGAGGACGCGTTGCGGATCGCCGAGGAGCGCTACCGGAACGGCCTTCTCAGCGCCACCGACCTGATCGACGCCCAGAACGCGCTCGAAAACGCGCGCCTGAACGTTTTGCAGCTGGTCTATAACCATACCTTGGGACAATACAATTTGTTCCGTTCCTGTGGGAGGACATTATGAAAATCGGAAGACTCCTGATCATCCTGGTCCTGGTCGTCCTGGTCGCGCTCGTCGGGTATCGGGCGAGCCAGAACATCCAAGCTAAGAAAAAAGCTATGAATCAGCCTCCGCCCGAGACCGTTGTTCCGGTGGAAGTCGTTCGGCCGCGTCCCCTGGAGATCTCCGAAAAAATCCACGCCGTCGGCGGCATTCAGGCGGACTCCGAGGTCTCTCTTTTTTCGAAGGTAGGGGGCAAGATCGCTAATAACCTGGTCAAGATGGGAAGCGCGGTCCAGCCCGGACAGGTTGTCGCCATCGTCAACCGCGACGAGGTCGGCTACGATTACAAACCTTACGAAGTCAAGAGCGACGCGAAAGGCGTCGTCGCCCGGATCCTGTTGAATCCCGGGGCCTCGGTCAACCCCAATTCGCCGATCATGAACCTCGTCGATATCGACGTCGTAAAAGCCGTCGCCGCGGTGGACGAGAAAAAAATCCGGTTTATCGCGATGGGCCGGAGCGCCGTCGTGACCCTCGAAGCCTATCCCGGCGAAGTCTTCCCCGCCCGGGTCACGAATATCAGCCCCGTCGGCAACGCCGTCAACCGGACGATCGACGTTGAACTGAGCATCGACAACCCTAGCCATCGGGTCAAACCGGGGATGTACGCCGAGGTCGAATGGACGATCAGTCAACGCCGGGCGACCGTCGTCCCGCTTGCGGCCGTTGTCGACCGGGGCGGGCAGAAATATGTGTTCCTCGAAGCGAACGGTCTGGCCCGGATGACGGCCGTCCGTCTGGGAACCGTCGTCGGAGACGTGGTTGAAATCCTCTCGGGCCTGAAGGGCGACGAGCTCATCATCACCACGGGCGCGGGCCTGCTCAACGACAACGATAAGGTCAAGGTCGTGGAGCGGACGTCCTCCGCCGACTAAAAAAAGGTCCCGCCATGAGAATCGCCGATATTTCGATCAAGCAGCCCGTCTTCATCACCATGGTCATTCTCTCCCTGGTGGTGGTGGGGATCCTGTCCTACTCCCGGCTCGGCGTCGACCTGATGCCCGACATCTCGCTACCGTACGTCGCCGTCCAGATCGCCAACCCCGGCGTCGGCCCCGAGGAAATGGAATCCCAGGTCACCAAGCCCATCGAGGACACCCTGAGCACCATCAACGGTATCGACAAGATCAGCTCGACGTCGGCCGAAGGCGTGTCGGTCGTTCTGGCGGCGTTCGTCCTGGAGAAGGACGCCCAGCTCGCCGCGACCGAGGTCCGGGAAAAGGTCGCCGCAATCCGGAACACGCTCCCCCGTGAGATCATCGAGCCTGTCATCAACAAGTTCGACCCGTCGGCCTCGCCGATCATCTCGTTCGCCATACTGAGCAAGAGCGGACGCCTGAGCCTTCCGCAGGTTCGCGAGTTCGTGGACGACAAAATCAAAGTCCAGATCCAGCAGGTGGACGGGGTCGGGTCGGTTGACCTCATCGGCGGCCTGGAGCGGGAGATCCAGGTCGAGGTGAGCCTGGAGAAAATGAACGCCCAGGGCATCTCCATCGCCCAGGTCACGCAGGCCATCCGGAGCGAGAACCTCAACCTGCCGGCCGGCCGCGTCACCGAGAAGACGCAGGATTTTCTGCTGCGGACGAAGGCCGAGTTCCGGAGTCTGGATGAGATGATGGCCATTATCGTCGCTAACGTCGGCGGAATGCCGGTCTATTTGAAGGACGTCGCCGCCGTCAAGGACGACTTCAAGACGAAGCGGACGATCTCGCGGATCAACGCTCAGGAATGCGTTTCGCTCATCGTCCAGAAGCAATCCGGGACGAACACGGTCAAGGTCGCGGACCAGGTCAACCGGATGATCGCCGCAATAAAAACAGCGAATCCCGACCTCGACATCCGGACGACGACGGATTCGTCGCTGATGATCAAGGACTCGCGCGATGACGTTATCAACACCCTGATCCTCGGCATCCTCTTCGCGGGGATCGTCGTCCTTTTTTCCTTCGGCGACCTCCGCAATACGCTCATCACCGTCGCGGGCTTGCCGGTCTGCATCATCGCCGCTTTCGCCGTCATGGCCGTTCTCGGATACACGGTGAACATGATCACCTTGTTGTCCCTGAGCCTATCGGTCGGCCTCCTGATCGACGACGCGATCGTCGTTCGCGAAAATATCTTCCGGCACATGGAAAAATATCACGAGGACCCGATGCGTGCGGCGAGCGAAGGCACGTCCGAAGTCGGCCTGGCCGTCACGGCGACGACGATGACCATCGTCGCCGTCTTCCTCCCGGTGGCGTTTACGTCCGGGATCGCCGGAAAGTTCTTTCGGCAGTTCGGCGTCACGGTCGCGGCCGCGGTCCTGATTTCGCTTTTCGAAGCGTTCACCTTCGCCCCGATGCTCTCGGCCCGCTTCTTTAAGAAGGTCGAGCGCAATGGCAAGAAAACTCTGTCGTCGCGCTTCCAGGGCTTGGTCACCCGCCTCTATGACAAGCTTGGCCAGAACTACCGGCCTCTCCTGCGGTGGGCCCTCAACCACCGGAAAACCCTGATCGCGGTTACGACCGTAGTCTTTGTTCTCAGTGGATATCTCTTCACGGTCGTCGGAACGGGTGGGACGCCGCACGGGGAACGTCCGGAATTCAACCTCGTCGTCCAGACGCCGTCCGGAAGTTCGCTCGACCAGACCGATCAGATCGTCCGCGCCATCGAAAAAATCTTGAAGCGGCAGTCCGAGGTCGGAGACGTGGCGACGGTCGTGGGATCCACGGACGGGTCGTCCGACGTGGCGACGATCAATGTCAAGCTGACGATCCCGACCAAAGAAGCCCGTGATTATGAGGACAAGCTTCGCCCAAAATTAGCGGATATTCCAGGAGCGTCGATCACGTTCCAGGAAGCAAGCTCCATGGGCGGCGCGGCCTTCGCCGCCCTGCAACAGCTCCCCATCCAGATCAACTTGAAGGGGCCGGACCTGGCCGCGCTGAGCGCCGCCAGTGACCAGGTCAGGCTCGCGCTGAAGGCCATCAACGGCCTGGTCGACGTCAACAGCGACAACCGTCCGCCCAAGCCCGAGATCCAGATCAAAGTCGACCGCGACCGGGCCTCCCGTCTCGGCACCAGCACCGGGCAGATCGCGGCGACGATGCGGTCGATCGTCGACGGCGATATCGCCTCGAAATACCGGGAGAACGAAAAGCTCTATGATGTTCGGGTCCGGGCAACGGAAGATATCCGGTATAACCTCGAGCGGCTCGGCCGGGTCTATCTGCCGACCCTGCGGGGCGGGACGATCACCATGGACCGGGTCGGACGTCTCGAAGCCGTCAGCGGTCCGACGCAGATCAGGCGGTCCAACCGAGCCCGGCAGATCATGATCGGGGCCAATATCCTCAAAGGCCGGGCCTTGAACGAGATCACCCAAAAAGTCAACGCTTCCCTGGCCGCTCTCCGGCTCCCCAGGGATGTGACCTATGAGTTCGGGGGACAGGTCGAGATGAACCGAAAGATGTTCGCGTCGTTCTTCCTGGCCCTGGGGCTGGCCATCGTCTTCGTCTACATGGTCCTGGCCTCTCAGTTCGGGTCTTTCGTCCAGCCGTTCATCATCATGCTCGCCCTCCCACTTTCGCTGATCGGCGCGGTCCTCGGCCTCCTGCTCGCCAACAAGCTCTTCGACATGGTCGCGTTCATAGGTTTGATCATGTTGATGGGGCTGGTGACGAAGAATTCGATTTTGCTCGTCGATTACACGAACGTGCTGCGGCGGCGCGGGATGAAACGCTTCGAGGCGATCGTCGAGGCTGGTTCGACGCGGCTTCGGCCCATCCTCATGACCACGCTGGCCATGATCCTGGGCATGATTCCGGTCGCGGTCGGCTTCGGGACGAGCTCGAGCTTCCGGGCGGCGATCGGCTATACGATCATCGGCGGGCTGACGAGCTCGACGATCCTGACGCTCGTCGTCGTGCCCGTCGTCTATTCGATCGTCGACGACATCACGCGAAAATTCTCGGGCAAGAGTAAGGACGCCTGACCCGGCGCCGATCTTGTTTTTGGGAGATGAGCCCGGTCAGCCCGTGATTTCGCCTTCGGGGCGCCACTCGCAGACATCCCAGTGGCCGAACAGGATGTCGAACCCCGGGTCGGCCGATTCGTGTTCGCGATGGAGGAGTTCCAGCTGAGCCGGTATGACTGCGATCTCGACGTAATCATGCGGTTTTTTCCGGACCGGGAGGTACTTGACGTTCATGTCGACCTGAAAGACCTTGGGAAGAGCGTCCTTGTCGAATTTAAAGGAGATCGAGGTCACGCCGGACGCTTTTAGGTCCTGCCAGAATTTCATGATTTCGCCTGGCCCTTTGTATAATTTGGTTTTAGCCCGGTCGTGAAGGATGGCGGACGGCTTGTAGTGGACGTCGAACCACTTCTTTTGGGTGAGTGATTTGGCCTTGAATTGATCGGCAAGCTCCTCATAATGCTTGACGATCTTCACCATAACCTCTCGAGGGTCGGTCGGTCGCGGTCTCATCATGGGGTCCTCCTCATAATTATTTAAATTCTCGATTCATAATCCGCCGTATTTACGGTCTTTTTCCTCGTAAACGGCCTTGGCCTTGGCCGCGATTTTCTGAAACCGGGGGTCCGAGCCGAGGCCCTCGAAAAAGGGATTGTATATAAAATAGGGGTAGGGATACAGGAAATCCTTGATCAGGTAATACGCCCGGTCAAGACCCCACTCGATATTTTTTAGGGCCTGGCCCTTGTCCCCGAGGATAATCTGGGCGTTCGTGATCTCATAGCGAAACGGCTGTTTGATATTTTTGAGCATCTCCCGCGCCTTGGCGGTATCGCCTTTGAGAGCCAGAAACCAGATCCGCAGACGGGCCAGCCGTTCCCGGGCATCCTCCGTCTCGGGCATGGTCTTTTCCATGATTCGGAATTCCTCCTCCGCCCTGTTCAGATCCCGGGTCGCGACGAGGAACCGGGCGTACATCGAGTGCAGCAGAAAACTGTCGGGCTCGAGCTTCAGGGCCTCTTCGATCAGGCGCAGCCCCTTCTCGAACTGGCCGAGGTTCCAGTACGATTGGGCGCAGGTCCGGAACAACGCGAAATGAAACCCCTGGTCCATCGCCAAGACAAAGACACGGGCATAATACCAGATCGCCTTCTGGTCGAGGCCAATGCTCCGAAGAAAGGACCCGACGTTGAAATTGATCTCGGCGTTGTTCGGAGCTAAGTCATAGGCCGTTTTAAAGCTCCGGTAGGCTTTGTCCCAATCGTTCTCGTAGTAATAGACCCAGCCCATCCCAACCTGCGTCTCCGCAATTTTGTCATTCTTCTTAAAGGCGGTCTCATAGTTCAGGCGCATTTCGAAGGAGTCATCCAGATTTCCTCCGCCGGTGGCATATCTGCATTCAAAGAGATTCCCGAGGCCCCAATACGACAGGGGATAGTCCCGGTCGCGTTCGATCACCTTTCGATACAGACGGACCGCCTCCTCGAAATCGTCCTTGAGGCGCACATCGCGATACCGGAGTTCCGCTTTTTTTGCGTTCGCCATCAGGTCGAGGACGACGAGACTGGGCGGCTCGATCGAAAATCGGGTCCACTCGCTGGCCGCGGCGGATGTCATCCGAAGCTGGGCGGCGATATCGTTGGCGATCTTCTCTTCCAATTTGAGAAACGGGCTTTCCCGCTTATTCTCATACGGATGTTCGAAAACTAACAGCTCACCCTGGGTTTTGGTCAGCCGGATGTTTACGCGAATGCCGTCCGGCGTCATTTCGACCGTGCCCACCAGGACATTATCCACTTGAAGGGCTTTGCCGAGTTCGGCCGGGGTCCCGGCCAACGAACGGTACTGGTCCGAGGCATATTGGTCGGGGACCTTGAGATGCCCGAAGCTGAGAAGCTTTTGCCGGATCCCCTCGGCTAGGCCGTATCCCAATCCCGACGGGGCCGGGCCGGGGCCTCTGACTTCGAAAGGGATGACGGCGACCGAGTTCGTCCATCCGGACAGTGCGGTAACAGACGGTTCGGTTTTAGCCGCGGGAACGGGGCCGGCGCGGCGCGTCTTAACAAGAACGTATATTCCGCCCGCCGCGGCCGATAGGATCAGGGCGGCCGCGGCAATCGTCCGGACCCGTGACGAGTGACGGCGTTTCGCGTCCCTCGGCGCTTCCGGACGCGTTGCCGTCGACAACCAGGCCGACTCAATCTTATCCAATGCGTCTCGAACTTCCGCGGCGGTTTGATACCGTTGGTTCCGGTCCTTGGCCAGGCATTTGAGAATGAGGGCGTCTAAGCTTTCCGGGACCTGGGAGTTGAGCTGCCGGGGCGGCCGCGGGAGCTCGGATTTTTGTTTGACGAGGACGCCCAGCGGCGTCCGGCTTTCGAACGGCGCTTTCCCCGTGACCATTTCATACAGGATCATCCCCAGGGAATACAGGTCGGAACGATGGTCGACCTCCTCGCCCTCGGCCTGTTCGGGGGACATGTATTCCGGTGTCCCGATAACGACGCCTTCGGCCGTCAACTCTCGCGCCTGGACTAAACGGGCGATGCCGAAATCCAAGATCCGGGCCGTGCCCGTCGGGTCGATGAGGACGTTCTGCGGCTTCAGGTCTCGATGGACGATGCCCCATCGGCGCGCTTCTTCGAGACCGTCGGCGACTTGGCGGGCATAGCCAACGGCGACGCCGACGCTCAGAGGGCCGGTCATGCGGATCATGTTCTTGAGCGTCTCTCCGGGAACGTATTCCATGGTGATGTAATGAGTGCCGGCGTATTCCCCCAGGTCGAACATCCGGCAGACGTTCCGATGGGCAATGCGCCGCGCGGCCCGGAGCTCGTGCTCGAAGCGCTCGATTATTTTTTCGTCCGAGGCGATCTCGGGCTTGATGATTTTGAGGGCGATCTTTTCCTTGACCTTCGTATCGTAGACTTTGTAAACGCGCCCCATCCCTCCCGCGCCGATCTTTTCGATGACCTGGTAGCGGTCGGCGAAGATCGTGCCCGTCCCGAGGTCCGGGACGGGAGCGAGCGTTTTGGTCTTTTCTTCGTCCGGGGCTCCGGGGAGAACCGTCAGGCGGGTGCCGCAGCCGGCGCAAGAACGGCTCGTCTCGGGATTATCCGATTGGCACCGCGGGCACTTCACGTTCAACCCCTTGTTTCCTCGAGTGTGACCATCATAGTCCCGACCGGGAAGAGTGTCAAACGGGGAGGACACCGCATCCCGATGAGCCCGAGCGCGACAGCCTTTCCGTCCGTGTCCCCGTCCTCAAGCCGGGCTATTTTTGCCGGAGAATGCCGGCGATTTCATCGACCAGCGACTTGGACCCGATATACAGGGCCGTCCGCTGATGGGGCTTCTGCGGGGCGATGTCGAGGATCGGCACGCCGTTTTCGTCCACGGCATCGCCGCCCGCCTCCCGGCACATGAACGCGGAGACCGCGGCTTCATACATCAGGCGAAGCTTGCCTTGAGGTTTGTTCTTTTTGGGGTCGGGGTGGTTGACGATGGCCGGATACATGAACAGCCCGCCGTTGGTCAGGATCCGATGAAAATCTCCGGCCAGTGCGCCCATGTAGCGGAACGCGTATTTCTTCTCGTTCTCGGCGATCCACGTCTGGATGCCCTTGGCGAAGGTCTCGCGGTTGGCCGAGTTGAACGACAGCTCCCAGTTTTTCCGGTCGTCGGGGAGGCACATCCGCGTCGGCTTGACGTAGTTCATCGTCTCGTCGATGTGGAACCGCCAGCAGCCGGCCTGACGCAGGCCGATGGTGAACGTTCCCGTCGGGATGACGAACATGCCGGCGGCGATGAACTCGCGGCCGGCGCGCAGGTGCATGTCCTCGGGCCCTTCCAGGTTGCGTTTGGCAACGCCGAAGAGGAGTCCGATCGGGAGATTGTGGGGCACGTTCGAGGAGCCGTCCATCGGGTCGTAATAAACGAAGTACCGGCCTCCGGTCATGTTCATTTCGACCCGGTTCTCATCCTCCTCGCCGACGGCATAGATCACGCGGCCCGAGCTCTGGAGATAATGCTTGACGAGGTTATTGGCGATATCGTCCATCTTCAGGACGTCCTCGCCCTGGACGTTCGTCGAGCCCGCCATGCCGAGATTCCCGCGTAGCGCGCCGGTCTGGTAATAGAATTGAATGCGCTTCGCGGCGTTCAGGATGCTGTTCATGAGGATCAGGAAATGATAAGTCCGGTTGTGGCGCTCCTGATGCTCGAGGAGAAAATCCATGAACGTCTTATCAAATTGCATGATGGGTGGTCCTCCCTCTCTTATTTTTCATGATGTCATCATACCCGAGACGACCGTGCCGAAACAAGCGTTTTTTCGGCGGGACGATATCAGGCGGTCAACGCTCCCGGCCCCGAGTTTTGTTCGGCCGGCCGCGGCCCCTTGTCCCGCGGCCGGCCCTTCACGAGAACGGCGAGGACGGCGGCGTTCAGGACGAGGAGAGAGCCCAAGAGGACGGGGAAGCCGACGAGAGGAATGAGGACGGCGGAGAGTCCCACGGCGGCCAAAAACGACCCTATCAAGTCCCACCCGTATCCGAGCCCGGCCTGGCTTGCGCCCTTGTAAAAGAGAGTGTTCGCGACGACAAAGAAATCACCTCCGATATAACCCAGAAAGAAAAGGAAGCCAAAGGGGAACGCAACCGGGGGGCGGAGGCTGATGCCCGGAATCGCGACTGCGATGAGACCGGCGAACGCCGCCTGCAAAGCGATCAGGCGAGCAAAGCGGGGCGTTTTCCGTCGGATCGCGGCGAACGCTCCGGCGGCAAGCCCCGTCATGAACATCGTCAAGAGCAAAGCGACCTGCCGATACACGTTACCGTATCGCGTTTGGAACCAGATGAGAGTCCCCACCTCCAGGGCCATGGTTGTAAGCCCCAAGAATGCCATGGGAAGGGCTGGGCGTAGGCCCCCGCCCGGCCGAAGCCCGGCGACGCAGAGAATAATGAGCAGGACGAGCAACGGGATGCCCGCGAGAGCCAACCGGGGAATTTCGCCTAAAAATCGAAGCACGGCCGCGTCCATGCCGCGGAATTGCGTACTCCAGAGAACGGCGTTGAAATAATAACTGACCGGATGCGTGTCGGTATTCATGTCGCGGGCGCCGGAGTCCAGGGACCGGGCCAGGGCCTGGAGACGAAGCGGATGAAGCCGCGCCCGCAACAATTCGGGCGACACATAAACGGTCGCGACCCGTCTTTGTTGGAGGATTCGGCCGAGATATTCAACCGAGATATCGAGGGCGCGGGTCGAGGCCAGGAAAACGGCCGTCTCACCGGGAACGACGGCCACTTCGGGAAACGCGTCCCCAAGCGTGACGCGCATCATGGCCAGGAATCGCTGGAGGTCGGGGCCCATGTAGTTTTCGGCGCAGGGGACGCGGAAGGAAAAGATTCCGCCTGGGCTGAGTTTGAGGCGCACGGTGCGGAAGAATTCCCGCGTATAGAACCGGTTGAGCTGGGCCGTCGCAGGTTCGGGCAGGTCCAGGAGGATGACGTCATAGAGTTCGGACGACCGGTCGAGAAAAAGACGCGCGTCCGAAAAATGGAGCCGCACCCGCGGGTCATGGATCGCGCGAAGGTCAAGCGGCGCCAGGGTCGTTTCGGCGAGCCTGAGGATGGCCGGGTCGAGGTCGACATAATCGATGACCGATTCCGGATACTTCAGGGCTTGGGACAGGATCCCGCCCGTCGCGCCGCCGACGATGAGGACACGTCGGGCCCCGGGATCCTGGAGGAGAGCGAAATGGACGGCGTCTTCGGCGGCCGCCGGGTCAGGGGAGGACGAGACCTTCAACCCGTTGTCGTAAAATGTGATCTGCTCGGCCGTTCGGACGACCTGGATCTTCCCGTAAAGGCTGTCCTCGGTCGCGACGAGATGGTAGGGCGCCCAGGTCATCCTCTGGGATGTTTTGTCGAACATGAACATCGACGCGTAGAGCAACACGGCGATGAGCAGCCCGGTCCGGAACGGGCGCGGCCCGGAGACGGCCATGGTCGTGGCCGCGGCGGCCGTTCCGAGGCAGGCCACGGCTTGCCAATTCGAAAGATAAGGAATGAGGATGAGATAGGTCAATCCGCCGCCGGCCGCGGCGCCCAGGGATTCCCAGAAATACGCGCGGGCCACGCTTCCGGCCAGGCGAACCGCGGAGACGAACATTCGGCCTAAGGGATAGTTGAGGGCGGCCGTGAGGGCGAAGGCGAAGGTGAAAACGGGGCCAAGGCCGGTCATTTCCCCGGGCAGGACCCCGAGGATAAAGCGCGAAAAACGCAACGTCGCGAAGCCGGCCGGCGCCGCGATCAGGACGAACTCCAGCAATCGGAAAAGCCCGGCCCCGGTTTGGACGTTTTTGGATGCCCTCAGGCTCCCGAGGCCGCCCCAGAACAGCCAGCCCGCGAGAACAAGACCGAAGGTCAGCTCGTTGCCGAAGAAATGAGCGCTGAATTCCCGGAGAAGAAAAACCTGGAAGGAAGCGGCCAGGAGGCCCAGGAGGAAGGCGGGCGGCGAGAACCTCAGGCCCAGAGCCCGGGGATCGGATTTCGGCAGGATGGACACAGCCCTCCCTGAAGCGCGTTCTTACGGATCTCGTATCCGTATCGCGCGATGACCGTCGTCCGGCACTTGGGGCAGAACGTGTTTTCCCCTTCGTGACCGGGGATATTCCCCATGTAGACGTAATGGAGGCCTTCTTCGACGGCGATGCCGCGGAGCTTTTCGAGCGTCGAGACGGGAGTCGGGGGGAGGTTCTTGATCAGGTACATCGGGTAGAAACGGGTGAAATGAAGAGGAACGTCGGGACCGACTTCCTTTAGCATCCAGCGGGACATGGCGCGGATGTCGTCGGGGTCGTCGTTGAGAGAGGGGATGACGAGGTAGACGACCTCGAGCCACGTCTTCCCCTTCGCGATGAGCTTGATCGCTTCGAGGACGGGTTCGAGCTGCCCCCGAACATAGGTCTTGTAGAACTCCGGCCGGAACGCCTTGAGATCGACCTTGATCGCGTCCACGACTTTGGTCAGGGCTTCGAGGGGTTCCGCGTTGACGTGGCCGCCCGTAACGACGAGGCTGCGGATCCCCTTGCGCCGGGCCAGGATCGCCGTGTCGGCCATGTACTCGTAATAAACTATCGGCTCGGTGTATGTATAGGCGATGGACGGACAGCGGTTTTCGACCGCGGCCTCGGCGACGGCGGCGGGCGGAAGGTCGAAATGATTCACCTGTTCGGGGCGGACCTGCGAGATCTCCCAGTTCTGGCAGAACTTGCAGTTGACATTGCACCCGGCCGTCGCGATGGAGAGCGCGGTCGTCCCGGGCAGGACATGAAAGAACGGCTTCTTTTCGACCGGGTCCACGGCCATTGAGCAGGCCTTGCCGTAGACGAGCGTGTAATACGTCCCGCCGTCGTTTTGGCGGACGCCGCAGTAACCGCGCTCCTTGTCGCCCAGCCTGCAGCGCCGGGGGCAGAGGACGCATTCGATTTCGCGGTCCGGGAGTTTCGTGTAGTAGCGCGCTTCGACGTGCGAGAGGTTGGGGGTCTGCCCGAATGCGTAGAGGTCGCGGAGGGCCGGCCCGAGCGGACAGCCGAGCGCGAGGCCCGCTCCTCCCGCCGTTCTGAGGAAATGTCTTCGCTTCATACCGTTTCTTCGACGACCTGGATGTCCGATGCGGAAGCCATGCCCAGCCCCATTTTTGCCGCCGTCAGGATGTACCGTGGGGACCGGCCTTCTTCTTCGAGCGAAGGGAGTCCCTTGGCGCGCCGCAGGCGTTCGATGACCTGCCACCCGACGTAATCCGCCGCCACCGGGTCCAGGCTGAAGATGAGCGATTCGGCGACCTCGGCCCATTTCGCGTGGTAGGACGGGCCGCGATGGCATTGGACGACGAGGGCGTCGAGGACCGTGAGCCGGTGCTTGGATTTGATGGGCGGGGACTCGAAGAGCTCGGCCACGAAGGGGTCGCACGCGTCGTCGTGATATTTGTTCGGATTGTGGATGGCGCCGAAATAATTTTTCATGCCGGCCGTAACGCCGGCCAGGCCGTGGTCCTTAAGGATGGCGAGGCTGACCGAAGCCGTTACAAAATCCGTCTGGATTTTCGAAAAGAGGCTGCCGATTTCGCGATGGATCGTCGGCTCGTTTCCATAGCCCGCGCCTGCCGTGTCCGTCCCGTAGACCTGGAACGCGGCGCCGCCGCTGTTGAGTTTGTACCCCGCGTCTTTGACCTCACGATTCGTACGGTCCCAAACCACGACGTTGTTCTCGCGGATGCCGACCCCCGTAAGAAGCCGGGCCAGGGGGAAGCTCACCTCGGGCGGCGTGGTCAACTCTGGGGCGGCGATGGTATTGACCTTGATCCCGACGCGGTCGGCGGGAGAAAAAATCGTCCGCAAGCCCGCGGCCGCGTCGGTCTGGCCGGTCAGCAGCCGGATGCCGGTGTCGTACATCCGGGAGAGAACGCTCGCCGCGACCTCGCCCTTGCGCGGAAGAACGCCCTTACCGCGAACGATCACGACCTTTGAAACGGTCATGGGATTTCAAGTTACTCCACGCCCCGCCGGAAGTCAATCAGCCTTGGTCCTGGGTGTCGAACACTTTAATCTCTCTCTCGGGTCCCGAAATCCTGTCGGGGAGCGCTCAGGATATGCCGCCCGTCACCACGCGGATTTTCCCCCGCAAGGGGAGAACGGGTCCTGCCGGGCACTCTTGGAGGAAAACCCTTTTAGGGGTTTCCCTCCAACGGGAGCTTCGCTCCCTGCCACCCTTCCCAGGTGCATCTTGTGAACGCATATTTGCGGTCAACCCCTATTTATAAATGGGGCGCCCCGATCGGCGTCACCCCTTCTCCCCTTGCTCTCGGACATGTTCCGGCCGATATCACCAAAATCCCCCGCTATCCAACCGAATTTTAGCTCCGGACGAGCCTGGAGGGAACGAAGCGACCATCAAAAGTTTAGCCCGCGGCGGCTCCATTTTTGAGGAGATTCGACGGCGGTCGGGGCCCCGGGCTTTACCCGGGGGTCCACTTCCGCCGTACTCGCCCGTGGATATAGGCCAAGGGCGAGTGGCGAGCCGAAGGCTCGTCCCTTGACGCTGATGTCTGAGCCTTTCTGAAGGCGAGTTCAGCGTCGCCGACGAAAATGGAGGGTCCGCCGGCGTTAAGAACTTTTGAAGGAGCGAGTCCCTCCAGGCTCGTCCGAGATTACAGATGGAATCCGGAAAATCCGCGTGATAACGGGCGGCTGTACACGTTCTACCTGGAAAAACGGATTTTTGTCGTTTATGAACGTGCCCATCCGGGCGAGTGCGGCATTTGCCAGCGAATCCTCCGCTCTGCTATAGTGAATCGCTGAACATTGAAGAAGGAGCGCCGCCATGAACGTGCGACGTGAGCTGAGATACGCCGGGGCCGCGATCGCCATAAGTCTGGTCTTGGGAGCCGGACGGGCCGGACAAAATTCGAACGCTTCGGAGCTTACGACGCTGCTGCCGAGAATCGCTGGATGGACGATGTCCGAGGCGCCGCAGCGTTACGGCCCGCAAACGCTTTATGAATATATCGACGGCGCCGCCGAGGCGTATATCGGCTACGATTTCAGAGAAGCGGTCGTCGGACAGTTTCGGGCGGCCTTGTCGAAGGCCTCGGTCACGGTCGACCTCTATGACATGGGAACGCCTCTGAACGCCTTCGGCATCTACGGAGCGGAGCGGTCCCCGGACAGCCTCTTCCTGCCGGTCGGGGTCCAGGGTTATCTGGAAGACGAAGCGCTCAATTTTCTCGCCCGCCGGTTTTACGTCAAGCTGATGTGCTATGACGGCGGGGACAAAACCGCGGACATTCTGAAAACGTTCGCTCAGGACATCGCGACGAAGGTCAAGGACCCGGGACGATGGCCCGGACGTCTGGCCGTTTTTCCCAAGGAGGGCCTCGTCGCCAACAGCGAACGATTCACGCTCCGAAACTTCATGGGGTATAATTTTTTAAACAACGCCTACGCGGCAAGCTACAAGGCCGGAGGGCTGGATTTCGAGGCCGTCTTGATCGAAGTCCGGTCGCCCGAAGAATCGGCGCGCGTCCTTGCCCAGCTCAAGGACAAATTTTCGAAAAACGGCCTGGGGGTCGAGAAAACGCCGCTCGGCCTCCACGTCAAGGACCGGTATCTCCAGAACATGTATTTTCTCCAGGCTGGAAACGTCGTCTGCGGCGTGACAAAGCTCCCGGACGGCCAGGAGCCGCTCGGCGAGAAATATCTCAAAGCGATGCAGAACGCTCTGGCGGCCAGGTAATCGCGGAGGGCCGAGTTTTTGCGCCGTCAGGCGCGGGCGAGAAAATCCTTCAACCGCTTGTACTCACGCCGGAGGCCGGAGAGCGCCATCTCGGCCCGCGCGAGGTCCTTTGTCTGTCCCGCGGTTTCCATGGCGAATGCCTCGTCACGCAGTCCGGGAAGGCTCAGATTCGCGGAGGAGCCTTTCAAGCTATGCCCCAAGGTGAGAATCGCCGTGAATTCCTTCGCCTGGACGGCTTGGGCGAGACCGGCCGATTTCTCCGCGAATTCCGCATCGTACATCTCGAGGAGCTCGGCGAGAAAGGAATCGTCGCCGCCGATCCGGTCGAGGACTTCGTCTTTGAAGATGGGCGGATGGAGGTTCTGGTTCGAGCGGCTCATCGTTTTTTCACTTTTCCCGTTTTCTTCAAGGCGTGAGAGAGGGCGACGAGGTTGCGTCCCGCGTCTTTGGCTTGATAAAGGGCCCGGTCGCTGGCCCGGATCAGCTTGTCCGCGGTTGGGTTTACGAAACAGTCGGACGCCGAGCCTCCTATCGACAATGTCCGGGGGAGGACCGTGCCGTTGACCTTGATCTTCCTCCGGGCGAAGCGGCTTCGCAGCCGCTCGGCGATCCGAGCGACCCGGTGAAGACCGCAGTCGGGAAGGACGATCAGGACCTCGTCTCCGCCGTATCGCCCTGCTTTATCATAGGGCCGGACGTGGCGGTCGATGCATTGGGCGAGGCTTTTGAGGGTGCGGTCGCCGAGCTGATGTCCGCCCGTGTCGTTGATCCGCTTGAAATGGTCCAGGTCGGCCATGATCACGCCGACGCTCGAACCCTCGCGAGCGGCGTGAGCGAGCTCATCCTCGAGAAACTTGATCGTGACGCGCCGGTTCCAGAGTCCGGTCAGGCTGTCCTTCGTCGCCAGATGCGACAACCGCCGCTGGATGCGGAGCAGTTTGTCTTCGAGGTTGGTGATCCGGAGTCCCGCCTGAAGCCGGGCCCGGAGCTCGAGGTAATTCACGGGCTTGGTCATATAGTCGTCGGCTCCGGCCTCTAATCCGTCGACAACGTCTCGCGGGTCGTCGCGAGCCGTTAACAGAATGATGTATGTGTAGTGCGATTTGCTCTTCTCGCGGGTCCGCCGGCAGAGCTTGATGCCGTCGACTCCGGGCATCACCCAATCCAGGAGCGCGAGGCGCACATCGGGCTTTTGGAGCGCTTTCCAGGCGTCGTTCCCGTTGCGGACGAGGAGGACCTGGAATCCCCAATCGGTCAGGCTCTTTTCCAGGATCCGGCCCGAGACCGCGTCGTCGTCCGCAACGAGAATGGTCCGCCGCGATTTCGATGTTTTCATCCGACCCTCCGGAGGACCGTCGGCCTGCGCTCGGCCATGATCCGGTCGATCGTTTCGAACAGCTCGGCGGGCCTGAGGGGTTTGGCGATATAGGCGTCCATGCCCGCTTCAAGGCATTTTTCCCGGTCTCCGGTCATAGCGTGGGCGGTCATGGCGATTATGGGGAGACGCGACCTCCTTGTCTTCTCATCTTTGCGGACCGCGGCGGTCGCGACGAACCCGTCCATGTTCGGCATTTGCACGTCCATGAGGACGAGGTCGTAGGTCTCTGTCCTCAAGGCGTCCAAGGCCGCCCGTCCGTCGCCCGCCGTCGCGACCCGATGGCCCGCTTTTTCAAGGAGGCGCACGGCCACTTTCTGATTGATGGGATTATCTTCGGCGATCAGGATGCGATAGCGCCGCCGGAGCCGTTGGATATGCTGGGCCGTGATGACCGGCCGCTCGCTCTGGTCGAGCGCCGCGGCGCCCATCGCGATCATGATGGCGTCGAACAGCGCGGACGGCTTGATCGGCTTGGTCAGATAAGCGGAGACCCCGAGGTCCCGGGATTTTTTCAGGTCGCCCAGCTGTTCGGCCGAGGTGAGCATGAGGATGGTCGCGCCCGAGAATTCGGGGTCCTTTTTGATGTGCTCGATCAGGGTGAATCCGTCCATGCCGGGCATGCACGAGTCGACCAGGATCAGCTTGAACGGCTCCCCGGCGCGTTTGCAGGCCTCGAGAAGGGCTAGGGCGGTCGGGGCGTTTTCGGCGGAGTCCGGTCGCATGGACCAACCTGTCAGCAATTCCTTGAGGATGGCCCGGTTCGTCGCGTTATCGTCCACGACGAGCACGCGCAGGTTTTCGACGGCCCGGGGCTCGACCGGAATGGGCCGCCCGTCCGGCTTGTCCTTGAGACCCAGACGGATTGTGAAATGAAACTCGCTGCCGCGGCCGACCTCGCTTTCGACCCAGATCTTTCCGCCCATCATCGCCACGATCTGAGACGAGATGGCCAGGCCCAGGCCGGTGCCGCCGTATTTGCGCGTCGTGGACCCATCGCCCTGGACGAAGGCGTTGAAGATCAGGTTGCATTTGTCCGCGGGGATGCCGATCCCGGTGTCCTTAACCGCGAAATGGAGGAGGATGTCCCGGTCCGAACGAGACGCGCACGTGACCTCGACCACGACCTCGCCTTTTTCGGTGAATTTGATGGCGTTACCGAGCAGGTTGATCAGAACCTGGCGGAGCCGGCCGAGGTCACCGACGACGCCGTCGGGAATTTCGGGTGCGATGTGGCAAGCGATTTCGAGGCCTTTTTTATGGGCGCCGAGGGCCAGGGCGGAGACGATGTCGGTGAGCGAATCGCGGAGGAGGAAAAGGATGGGGTCGAACTCGATCATCCGGGCTTCGATCTTGGAAAAGTCCAGGATATCGTTCAGGATCGTCAGCAGGGACTCGGCCGACGAGCGGGCCGACAGGAGAAAATCTTTCTGTTCGGTCGTGAGCGGCGTGCCTAACGCCAGCTCGAGCATGCCGATGATGCCGTTCATCGGGGTTCGGATCTCGTGGCTCATGTTCGCCAGGAACTCGCCTTTGGCCCGGCTGGCGGCCAGGGCTTCTTCCTGGGACGCTTTGAGCTCGGCCTCAATCGTCTTGAGTGCTGAGATATCGGTGACGGCCGAGAGGACACCCTTGAAACGGCCCCGCTCGAACAGCGACCGGGCGTGGACAAGGACCGGGACGGGCCGTCCGGATTTGTCCGCAAATCGCGTCTCGTATTGTTCGAGCGTGGTCCGCGTCCGGGAGCTCGTTTTGGCCTGGATGGCGTTCACCTCGTCCGGATGGACGACGGTTTTCCAGTGTTGCCCGACGAGTTCTCCGGCATCATAGCCGAGGAGTTTCTCGATGGTCGGGTTGACGAACGTGATCAGGCCTTTCGTGTTCTCGAGGATCATTCCTTCGGCCAGGCTGCGGACGATCGTCTGGTTGAAGGCATGAAGGGCCCGGACTTTTTTTTCGGCGGATTTATGTTCCTCGTCCCGGAGCTTTCGGTCGGTGATATCGCGATAGATGGCCACGGACCCGATGTTTTTCCCCTCGACAACGATCGGGGAGACCGAGATGCTGACATTCACGGGAGAGCCGTCGCGGCGGAACCGGACGGCTTCCATGTTGACGTAGGTCCGGTTGTGCTCGCGGACGTTCCGAACGACGCGGGCGACCTCCCTCGACCTCGGTCCGCCGATCAGCCGGACGAGGGTTTTTCCCAGGACTTCATCCCGAAGGTAGCCGAAGATATGTTCGGCCCCGCGGTTCCACTCCACGATCCGACTCCGGCCGTCGAGAGAAATGACCCCGTCGTTCAGGCTGTCGAGCAGAGCGCGCAGGAAAAAAAGGTCCGTCCGATGCAGGTCGTTCATTCCTGGTCTTCCTAATTCTTAGGTCCTGGGTCGTATACCATTTTAACGGGGGAAAACGGGCGGTCAATCATCAGGGGAGGTGATTACCGGGGTGATTTTCCCTCCCCCCGACTCACCTCCGGAAGGAACGGGCCGGGGAATTGGACAAGATCGCTCTTCTCGTTTACAATACGGTCGGTGGAAAACAATAAGATCTTGACGTTTTCGAGCGGCGTCGTGGCGATTTTCGTCATCGGCGTCTTCCTTCGCCTGGCCAAGTCCGTTCTCTTTCCCTTTTTTCTGGCCCTTTTCATCTACTTCATTTTATCGCCCGTCCTCGATTTCCTGACGGGCCGGCTCAAAATCTCCAAGGCCATCGCCATCCTCGTGATCTTCGTCTTCACCTTTTTCGTCCTGTATCTGATGGGCGTCGTCCTCTACTCAAGCGGTAAAACCCTGGCCACCGACCTGCCCACGTACGGCGAGAAATTCAACGGAATGCTCAATTCTCTTCAAGCGGAGCTCAAGCTCTCGAAGTCGAAGGTCGACCTCCTCTCATGGACCCAGAACTTGGATATCGACAAGATCGGCACGTTTCTGTTGTCGTCCCTCGGAACGTTCCTCAATTTCATATCCAACCTGCTGCTCGTTCTGATTTTCCTGATCTTCATGCTGGCCGGCCGGGGCCGGTTGAACATCAAAATCCGAGCTTCGTTTTCCGGACACCGGGCCGGGCAATTGACGAAAATAGTGGACAATATCGACCGTCAGATTCAGAAATACCTGGCGGTCAAAACCATCATCTGCATCCTCTCGGGCGTGCTGGCCACGGTCATCATGATCTCGTTCGGCGTGAATTACGCGATCCTGTTCGGGCTGATCACGTTCGTGCTGAACTACATTCCCAACATCGGGGCTTTTATCGCCAAAATCATTCCCTTTCTCGTGGGGCTCCTTCAGTTTGAAAGCGCCTGGCGGGCGGTCTGGATGCTCGTCGTCCTCCTCGCCGTGGACGCCGTCGTCGGAATGATCATCGAACCGCGGTTGATGGGGCGCAAGCTGGGTTTGAGCCCCCTGGCTATCCTGGTGTCCTTGTTCCTCTTGGGCTGGCTGTGGGGCATTCCGGGGATGATCCTGGCCGTGCCGATGATGGTCATCCTCAAAATCGTTTGTGACAATATCCCGTCGCTCGGATTCTTTCATGCCTTGCTGAGCAAGTAGACGGGCCGCCCCGTCTTCCAGGCCGGATTTAGGGGGATTAGCGCGTAATGAGCTTGGAGGCGCGCGACGCGTCGCTGATCCGGGCGAACGTCCGGCTCAGGTGTTCCAGGTAGCTCCTTCCGCGGACGTTCTCGCGAGCCAGGTCGCGGGCCGCGAGGACGACCCGGTCGAGGGCGGCGATCTTTTCCTCGGCCGTATATCCCTCCGCTTCGGAGGAGAGGAGGACCGTCTTTTCGAAAC
>Ga0315289_10003989_pt1 | contig 22167 bp, 20 predicted proteins | sample YL17G11_40_MG_FD_203452 | JGI IMG/M metagenome (GOLD analysis project Ga0315289, IMG submission 203452) | Sediment microbial communities from Yellowstone Lake, YNP, Wyoming, USA - YL17G11_40 | ecosystem: Environmental > Aquatic > Freshwater > Lake > Sediment | place: USA: Wyoming | collected... | reverse complement strand
AGGACGAGTTGCGGCTGCGGCCACTGATTGGGCAGACCGTCAAGGTGCGGTTCGATCCGCTGGACGCGGAGCGCGTCAGCGTCTTCGACCAGGCGGGACGATTCATCGTCCATTGCTTCAACCGCCGCTTGAGAGGCGTTACCCAGGACGACATCCGCGAAGCGAAGCACCGGAAAAAGGCCGCGGTGAAACTCGTGAAGGAAGCGCACAAGGTGTCGCGGGACTCGTTGGCCAGCAAGACCACACTCGTTCAGCAGGTGGCCGCACAACGTCGGTATGTGGAGGCGCAGGCCGCGCAGCGCTTGGTGGCCGGAGCAGAGGGTCAAGCCGATCCGCGGGGCGTACAGCTCCTGCCCGGCGCGGCGGAGGCGGCAGATAGCCTGCGGGCGCTGGGGCGGGGAAGTGCGTCCGCCGGATCGGCTTCGGTGCCACGGCGTGACCCGACGGAGCGTCGCGAGAATCCCTGGCACCGTCTCGGGGAGCGCTTTGGCAAGGTTGAGCCCGTCGATGAGCCCGGCGGTGGGCGGGATTGGCGACGAAGTGGGGCAGGGGGGCGCTGATGCCTGAATCTCGCCCGCGATTGCGCATCGTGTACCCGCCCGGCGCGCGGCGAGGCGACACCTTCCGGCGCATGGCAGAGCGGATGGAAGCGGAAACGGCGCGCGTGCGGAGCGAGCGACGCGCACTCCACGAGGAATACAGCCGACGATCTGGCCCACGTCACAGCGATGAGCGGCCAGACGTGCCCGCGGGCGGAATGTGCCAAGCCGACCGACTGGTGGCTTTCATGAAGGCAGTATATGGAACGCCCGCCGACCCGTCGGCGGCGACCCAACGGGGAAAGGGGGGCGCCAGTGCGTAGCAACTCTAGACTATCTCGGCTCTTGACCTGGCCGCTCGCGTGTGTGGCGGCCCTGTTCCTGCCTGCTGAGGGACCGGCGGGTATCACCCGTGGGGCGAGCGCGGCCAGGACGGCCACGCTCGTCCAATTGGGGTATCCGTCGATGAGCACGAGCACAACTTTCGCGGCGGCGTGGGACGCCGTCGATCAGGACAACCGAACACGCGAGGGGGTGCGGCTGGTCCAACGGGACGGCGAGCCGGTAGGGGACCAGAGCCAGATTGTAGCCTTCATCCGCGGCCACCTTGACCGCTACGGCGTGACGCCGGCGGCGCTGGCCAAAGTGCTCGACGTGAAACCCGCCGTCGTGGCGCTGCTGCTGAACGACCCGGACCGGATTCCCGCGGGGCCGCGGGCCACGCTGCTGCGCGACGGGGAGCGCTGGTGCGCGGCAGACGCGCACGAGCGTGAGCTACGCCGGGCCCGCATCATCCCGACGGCCGTCACGCGGCTGGTAGGGGGGGTCGCCCGGGCGGTCCGTGAAACCAGGACGGTCGGCCTGATCGTCGGCGGGTCCGGGCTCGGCAAGTCGCACGCCCTGGACGCCGTCCGCGCCGAGTTGCCGGGACAGACCATCATCGTCCGCGCGGACCCCGACGCATGCGGCGCGAAGGGGTTGCTCAGGGCGATCGGCACCGCGGCGAACGCCGGGCCCGCGGCGACATTCATGCCCAGCGTGAAAGCCGGCATTCAGGCCGTCCGCGGATCGGCTGGGCTGCTCGTCATCGACGAAGCGCACCTTGTATCTGTGCTCGCCCTGGAGGCAGCCCGCGCGATCTTCGATCAGGCCGACGTCGGCCTCTTGCTCGTCGGCACGAGCGCGCTACGGCGGACACTGAATCCCGCGGCGGATGCGCTGGTCGGGCCGCTATGTTCGCGAGTTGCCCTCCGCGTGGATCTCGACGCCGAGCTGCTCGCACCGGGCCGGAATGGCCAGGGGCGCCAGTGGATCGACGGGCCGACAGTCGCCGCGATCGTCGGACGCCACATGCCCCAGCCGATCGACGCGGGCGGCATGAACCGCTTGGTCGAGGCGGCGAACTTCCGCGCCGGGCACCTACGGACCGCGGTCAACGCCGCACGGGTCGCGGGGTTCCTGGCCCGCCGGCGGGCGAAGACGGCCGACGCGGCAGTGACCGATGACGACGTGACGCTGGCCCTGCGCATGGGCCAGATTGAAGGCTCTTAGATCATGGCACAAACACCGATCGAAGGCGGTTCGAGAGGTGCTCGCGGCGTGTGCCGCGCGTGCGGCGGACCGACGAAATCGCCGTTGGGCATATGCAACCGCTCGGGACGATGTCTGCGTGCCTTTCAGCGGGAAAACCGCCGGCGCTGCCAGCGGGCAGTGGAAAAAGCGGAAGCCCTCCAGCGGCGAGCCGCCGACATCTGGGCGCCGAGTTGGCCGCAAGCGCTGGCCTACTTCCGTCGTGAGTATCCGCGCCTGACGGAGCGCCGGCGTGATTTGGCGGCCTTGCGGCTGTGCGCGGTGCTCGGCAGTTACCGGTACGAAGCGCGGGGCCTGGCCCGGCTGGCGGCTTGGGGTTTGCAGTATGGTGTGCTGAGCGGTAAGCGCCCGCCGGCGCGGCCGACACAGGCGAGCTTCTTGCGGGCGTTTCGGCCGCGGGTCGCGCGAGTCACGGGCCGGATCTCGGGCAGCACGCTGCGCCGCTGGCGTCGCCTTTACGCCGCGGGCGGACCCGATGCGCTCGTCGATTTCCGCGGGCGGCCAACGGGGCCGGGCGGAGCGCAGTTGCCGCGCGACGTGTGGCGGACAGTCCTGCGCGGCGTGGGCGCGGGCCAGTCGTTGGTCAAACTGCTGCCCAAGTTGCGCGCGGACTTGAAAGCGCGCGGCTGGCCTTGCCCGGGATTGCGGACGCTTCAGGCGTGGACCGCTCCGTTTCGTTTGCTCAAACTGCGCCCAAAACAGACTTCACCGGGGGCTGGCGATCCGCGGATCGGCTCGCAAGGTGAGCGGTCCGGCGCTGGCCGCGGCGCCCCGAAACGCCGCAACCGGGTGGTCCGGGGCCGATCATTTGGACACCCTGGTCAAAGCCGTGAGCTGGCGTTCACCGATCGGCCAGGCCGCGGGGCGGACTCGACACCCGCCCCACGGCACCGGACTTCCGCGGACCAAGCGGCAAGGAGCTGATCGTGGCATTTGAGGTTGTCCGCCGGAAACCCTTCGTAACGCTAGAGGCGATAGCGGAGGACCAGATTGCGCTGCAGCGATCGGGCGTGGGCACGGTGCGCGTCGGACCTCTAGCAATGGTGGGTGTTACGGACAAGTTCGTCGCCTTAGCAGACTCGGAGCTCATGCGAATTGGAATCCGCCGGCCGCACGAGGATGAGGGCGACTTCGCGTTCCACGTCCAGGTGCTCCGAAGCAAGGGCGGCAAGGACACGGGCAGACGACACGTTAACCTTGCCCCGGCAATCCGGCGCTTGGGACTGGAGGCGCGCGAAGTGTCGGGACGGTACTCGTTGCTCACCGTGCAAGACGTCTTGTTCGTGACGTTGAGCGATCTATCGACGGGCGACCGCGTTCGCGAGGCGGCGCGGCAAAAGCGGGCCGCGCAGATCGCGAAGGAGAAAAAAGGCAAGTGACGGGCAGCGCCGACAGTCTGGAAACACAGAGGGCGGCAGTGTGCGACCACCGCCGCCACGCCGGCTCACGAAGCGTCTCGTTTGCCGACAACTCATTGTCGCGCTTACCTGGGAGTTGGGCAATGGGCGAAGCGAACCGTGTGTGCAGAAATCGGACACGGGGGCAGTTGTTGGCGCCGGCCACGCGGGCCAGCGGCGACCCGCCGAAGATTCTCGGCGAGTCGGCCGCGGAAGAGACTCGGCAATGGTACGAGGACTGCGGCCGGATCATCAGCATCGTCGCTGCCGCGGATCGGCGGCTTGCGCGCCACCTGCGTGTAGCCCTGGAGGGCGTCACCCATCAAATCGGTCCCACGAGTCCGGCCTACGCCACACCGGCCGCACACGGCGGCGCGGCGAACATGGGCGGCCGGGAAGGGGGTGGGCGATGACCACGGCCACAGTCGAGCGCGTTGCTGCGCGATTGATGTTTGGGGAGAGCCCCGGAGATATCGAGGTGGCCAGGGACCGGTTTTGCCAGCGGCTCGCGGGCCGCGACTACGTGTACGTCGAGATCTCCGTCCCACATGCTACCGAAGGGCTGGGGGAGCAGTTCGAGGAGGTCTTTCAGCGGACGGTCATCGCTCCGCGCGGAAGTATCGAGCGGGCGGTGGTCGCGGTCGCGGCCGTGTGCGACGAGCTGGACCCCGGCGGACGCGACGTCGAGGCTTGGGAGCCGGATGAATCACCAACTCCCACAGCGCCGGCCCGGCCGGAGCCGGCGGAAGCGGAAGAGGATAGCGCGCTTTCGCCCGCTGAAGGCGCGCCCACGGCCCAAGCCGACACCGCGGAGCCCAGCGAAACAGCGGACGACGCGGGCCAGGAAGGCGGCGACGACGCGCCGGAATCTTCGACGACGCCAGCGGCGAGCGAAGAGCACGAGGAACGAGAGGCTTTACCTTCGCTGCGCGAGTTAATGAAGGACTTGCCGCTCGACCGCGATCCGTCTACCGAAGGCATCGTGGCTATGCCCAAGTCGGAGCTCGTACTGCAGGCGTTCCTGGTCCACTTTCGGCGGGTACTCCGGCGATTACAGGGTCTGTGGCAGTTCGTCGATGAACTTCCGGTGCCGGACGAGGCCGGCCTGGACTACGGCGGCGGCGTAGCCGAAAAGGAAGCCGCCCGGCTGGAACTGGGCGAGCTCGAGGAGCTGCTGGTTGACCTGCGCGAGGACGTGTTCGTTTACCTGAATCACACAGGCGCCGGCTGGCTGGTCGAACTCGATGACGAGGCACTGGCAGCGATGCGCGAATTGTCGCGGGCCATGCCTTGGTACCTTCGCCGCGCAGACTGGCTTGTGGCGGCCGCGGTCCGACACGTGGCCCATCTGCCCAATCGCGGTGGCATCCTGGCGGACGCCGAACAGCGCCGGTACGAGGCGCTGGACCGGGAGTACCATCGTAAGGCGCGGCCTGCCGATCGCGTCGGCTGGCCGTGGACGGATGCACTCGGGCAACCCCTCACGGCGCAGTCGGAATACGCGCCCAGCGGCGAGTTGGCGGACCCGCCGAAGCCGTGGGCGCGGAGTGCGTGAAGAAAACTGGCTGGCCGGTGGCAGGGAACCCCATCCGCCCTGCCGCCGGCGGCCTTGGACAAGGAGAGTGTGATGGACTTCGGGATTCGAGGCTTCCGCGCGGCGCTGGAGGCGGACACGCTGAGTCTTCTCATATACGGGCCCCTTGGGGAAGGGCAAGGCGACCACGCGATCGTGGCGGCGAACGTGGTCCAGCAGATCCAGGACTTCCGCGGCCAGGCGATCGACATCTACATCAACTCGCCCGGCGGCGTGGTCTACGAGGGCCTGGCGATCTACAACGCCCTGCGCCGGCACCCGGCCCGCAAGACGGTGCACATCGACGGCATTTGCGCCAGCGCGGCCACGATCGTGGCGATGGCCGGTGACCGGATCATCGCCGCCGACAACGCCACGGTCATGGTGCACGCGGTCTATAACACAGTGCGCGGAAACGCGGCCGACATGCGGAAGGAAGCGGAGGTGCTCGACCAGCTCACCGATACGCTGGTCAACCTCTATGTGCAGCGGACGGGCCGGCCGCGGGACGAGGTGGCGCGCTGGGTCGCGGAGGAGACGTGGTTCACGGCCGCGGAAGCCTTGCGGCTGGGCCTCGTCGACGAGGTCGCCGCGGCCAGCCGGGCGGTGGCGCAGTGGGACTGTGCGGCCTATGGGCTCAGGCCGCCGCCCATCGCGGTGACACTGTCCAGCGGCAGCCGCCGCACGCCACGCGACGAGATCGGCGAGCTGCGGCGCGAGGTCGCGGCACTGCGGGGCGACGTGGCAGCGCTCCATGCGGCGCGCGGCAGCCCGGAAGTTGCCGCCGTCATGGTCGGGCTGGGCGAGGCCTTCCACGCCTGGCTGGCCGAGTTCAAGGAGGCGGCGGTCGAGGCGCTGCAAACCGACCCGGCCCTGCAGGACGCCGCGGCGGAGTATCGGGCCGACTGTGAGGACCGCGACACCGATGAACCGGACCCGGCCGGCGCCGCGGGTGAGCGCGATGTTACCAGCGCCGCGGCCCAGCCGGACCTCGCCACGCTGATCCAGCGCGTCGCACGGGGGCCAGGTGGATGATGAAAACGCTCGTGATCGACGCAGACTTCTTTCGCCAACGGCTACTGGACTCGCTGCGGGCGTTTACATCCCAGGCCGTTTACGCATTGCTGACAGCCGTGGTGACGGCGGGGGGTAGCGAGTATGCCGCGCTGGTGGGGACAGCGCGCGAATGCGATTGTGCGGGCGACGGCGGCGCCGGCAAGGACGGCGAACTGCCGGATGGATAGATCGGGGCTGGACGCCGCCCGCGCGCTGGCGGCCGCATGGTGCGGACCCGGCTGCCAGGAACGTGGACGGATGCGAGCCCCAAATGGTCCGCGAAGAGGTTTTGAGGATGGATCGACAGGTATTTAAGGCGCGACGAAGCGGCCAGCGGCGGGATAAAAGCCCGCGGCAGCCGGCCCGGATGCCGCGCTGAAGGAGTCAGGGATGACGACAGCACTACAAACCCCACAGGGGGCTCAGACGGCGCAATGGCTGAACGACGTATCTAGGCTGCTGGAGCGGTTGGGCGGCGAGTTCCACGATTTGAAGGAATCGACCCAGCGGCAAATGCTCGCGCACACCCACGACATCGCGAAGCTCAACAACGACTTCACGACGGTCCAGGGTACGTATCGCGAGCGGTTCAAGGCGATCGCCGCCGGCGTGCAACGGGGCGACTTGCCCGCGGGCTGGCGATCCGCCCAGGATGCCGCGCGATTCGGGTGCTTCGTGGCGGCCCTCAAGACCCGCGACACGAGCCAGCTCAATGCCCTCCAGCAGAACGGACTGACGCCGGGCACCGGGTCGCAGGGCGGCTGGCTGCTCAACGAGCAGCTCATCGCCGACATCATGCGCGAGGTCGACGAGGCCGGGATCTTCCTGGCGGACTGCCCGCCGACCGGCGTCAACGCGCTCAAGGGCGGCAGTCCGCGTGGCACGAGCGGCGTGACCCTGTATTACCCGGACTACGGCGTGGCCGGGACGGTCAGCACGCCGGGGATGGGAGCTACGCTCTTCGAGCTCAAGCGCCACGTGGCCGCGGTCGAGATCGAGCAGTGGATGCTGGCCAGCGACCTCGCCATCACCCTGGCCGAGTACGTGCGTCAGGAAATCGTCTACGCGGTGAGCCTGGGCACGGACACCAACTGGTTCATGGGCGATGGGACCTCGCCCTACTGCTGCTACACCGGGCTGTTCAAGATGGCAGCGGCCAGCGGCGTCGGCCAGGTGACGGGTGACGCGGGCGACGACACGTTCGCGAAGATGATCGCGAAGACGACGTACTACCTGTCGCAAATGCTCGGGGCGCTGCCCCAGTGGGCGCACGCCGCCGGGCCGCGGATGTACTGCAGCGGCCTGGTGTTCTTCAGCTATCTCGGCGTGCGCGATGCCGGCGGCATGCCGCTGGCCTCGATCTACCTGGGCGAAATCGCTCCGGCCTTGCGCCTGATGGGGTACCCGGTCCGCCTCGTGACCGTCGCGCCCAGCGTGACGGCGGTCAGCACGTGCTTCCTACTGCTGGCGGCGCTGAAGCGGGCCTGTCGGACCTACCGGCACAACCGGGCGGTCGAATTCGCCTGGAACGACAACCTGGAAGAGGCCAAGTGGCTGGCCGGGCTGTCGGCGGTCAAGTGCGATGTACCGCTCGACCGGACCGTGCGCGTGCCGAGCGGAATTGTGCAGCTCATTACGCACAGTTAGATGCGGTCCGCCCGGCCAGGCCGGGCACATGCGGCGCCGCCGGGCCAGTCGCCGGCGGCGCCGCGGCGGCCCCGATCAGAGGACTATGAAACGTGCCGGACAGGATCAACATCCCGGTGACGGTCACGGGCGCCGAGCAGGCCAAGGCGGAACTGCGCGGTGTCGTGAGCGGGGTGCAGGAGGTCAAGCAGGCCAGCGCCAATCCATATGCGCAACTCGCGGCGCTGCGCGGCGAAGGCCCGGCCCGGAGGCCGGGCGGTGTGCCGGGCGTGGAGCCGGAACGCGCCGCGTCCACCGCTGGGCCGGCCGTGGCGGCAGCGGCGGCCGAGCAACAGGCGCTGGCGGCGACGACTGAGCAGATGACCCGCGCGGGCGCGGCGGCCGAGGTGGCCGCGGGTAAGAAACAACTCTTTACCCGCCATGCGCGGGTACTCGCGGCCACGCTCCTCGGCGAAGTCAGTCCGGCGATGGGGGGGATGGTCAACCTCTTCTCGCAGATCGCCCTGGGCATCGGTGAAATGACGGCCGGGCTGGTAGCCCTGGCCGGGGGCGCGGCGCTGCTCGGGGGGCTGATCATGGTCTTCAAGGAGCTGGCGGCCACGGCGCAAAGGTATGCCGATGCGCTGGAGCGCGCGGAGCGGGCGCGCCGCGGGGCGCGGGAGGCGGGCGGCGAAGAGCGCGAGCGTATCCGGGCGGCGGCCGCCGCGGTTGGGGTGGTCGGGGACACGAGTCTGATCCAGGCGAACGCGCGGGCCCAAGAGCAGGCAGAAAACATCCCGCCCGCGATCGCTGAGAACCTGGCTCTGGCGCAGATCCTGTCTCGTCGGCGCCGGCGACCATTCCATCCCGACGAATACCTGGCTGGCATCCTTGCCGGCGGGGGTGAGCCGCCGAAGTTGGAAGGCATGGAGGCTATCGCGACGATTCAGGAAACTCTGGCGCGCGGTCGATCAGCCGAGGCACGCGCGGCCGCCAAAACGTGGAAATGGGAGCTGAAGCAGGAGGCGCCGACGGTTCCGCCTCCGGGCGGCGAGCGCATTGCGGCCATCGACACCGCCATGGCGGAGCGGCGCGGCGAGATGGATCAACGCGGGTTGGTTGAAAACGAAATCGCGGCGATCCGCCGGATGGCTGCGGAACTGCCCGCGGACTTAGACCTGCCGAGCCGGCTGTTGGCGGCGCGCAAAAAGGGCATTCTGCCAACCTGGTCGAATTGGTCGTTTCGGGACCTATACGCGCGCGAGGCTGGGCTCGGTGGGGCGGCAACGAACCGGGAACTCGTCGAATGGGCGAACCAGATCGTCCCGCGTGCGCTGGCTCGCGGGGCGGCGCTAGGAGCCGTACCGGAGCCCGACACGGGCATTCCGCGGCCGGCAGTAGCCACGACGCAGCCGATCACCATCAACGTACACAACGACAATCGGCAGACGACGAATATGGACGCCGGGTACTTCCTGGGCGGCGGGCCCCGCGAGCAGTACGGGGCCTACGAGACACAGCACGAGGGCGCGGGAATTGAGAATTAACGGCATGCGGTATGGACCGGACCTGAGCAGCTTGGCGGCTACGTCGTGGGGCTGGCCGCGGTCGCCCCCACTTCCGCACTTCATCAACCACATTCGCCCGGCGCTGCGCTCGGCGGGCTACACGGGCGGCCAGCCGGTGGATACGCTGGGCTATGAAGCATTGTATGCCGTGCTGCTGCAAGGGGAGCCCATCGGGTCCGTGGCGTCGATTGCCTGGGGGTTGGTAGAGAGTGTTTCGCGGACCGGGCCGTTTCACAACCTGCGCAACCTGATCGGCGGCTCAGTGGAGCACTACACGGAGGGCGTCGCGGCCATGTGGTGTCTGCTCGGCCCGCCCGGCGGGCGCGAGCGATACGTCCACGCCACGGTGGAGTTGCACGGCAGCGGCCGGCTCGTCTATGGCGTGTACTTGGAGTTGATTCCGGCCCGATGGCCCGCGGCTCGATAGAGCTTCGGGCGGCGTTTGAAGGCCGGTCGAAGTAGCGGTTTTGAACGGGCCGCGCGGGGGACGCGGGGAGGCTTTAGCCCTTCATCCAGTCCGATCTTTTTCCGTTGCGTGTCGATCTTTTCGCGTGCGGACTACCGGCGCCGAAACCCCGGAAAAACCCCGGAAGTTGGGCCGTTTTGGCCCAACAAAAAGGGGGCCTGCGTTGTTGCAAGCCCCTGTCAGATAACGATTAGCGGGGGCAGGACTCGAACCTGCGACCTCCGGGTTATGAGCCCGACGAGCTACCAACTGCTCTACCCCGCAGCCGTACCCCATAACGTAGCGTCAGTTTGCCGACTGTCAAGCCGCTATCGAGCTGAGTCGTCCCCACTTCTCAGCAGAATCGACGCATTGACCTGCTCCCCCAAAACTGATCCAGGCGTTATGAGAGCCTTCGGCCCGGCGGCGGCCTTGAAGAAGGCGGTGGCCGAGCAGGCCCTCGACAACGCCATGCTCAAGGAGCTGAACTCGGGGAAATGGTAAGCCCGGCCCGCAAGCGGCGGACGGTCGAGCACCTCGAAGCAGAGTTCGAGACCTCGGAGCGGCGGGCGTGCCCCGTGGTCGGGCAACCACGATCCACCCAACAGCGTTGTGAATGGCGGTCGATGAGCGCGGCGCCTCTGGCCGGCCCGGCCCGCGCCCGCTTCCGGAATCTCGCTCAGCACGGCCCGGCTCGACCCGCGCGGCGCGCCGCCCATCGGGCAGCAGTGCGTCCCCGCGCACCTCGATGCGCGTCTCTTTGTCCCCCTCGATTCTACGGGCCAGGGGCGCCGGCAGCGCCTTGGGGCACCTGCGTTACGGGGCCCGTCGCTGGCGCTCTGGGCTCGTTTTACGCCTGACACGGAAGTCCGCCGCTACGCGGACGTCCGGTGCGGTCCGCCGCGGCGGACCAGACGCTACCGGACCTGTCGCGCGCGGTTCGGGCTTTGATACCCTGGCGACCTCGGCGTCTGGGCGGTCGCCGTCTCACGGCCCGTGGGCAAACTGGGTCTTTACCAGAGTGCCGTAGAACGGGCAGGTGTTCAGCAGCTCCTCGTGGCAGCCCAGGCCGACGATGCGGCCGGCGTCGAGCACGACGATCAGGTCCGCGCGGGCGATCGTGCTGAAACGGTGAGCGATAATGAACGTCGTGCGGTCGCGGGTCACGTCCTCCAGCGCTTCCTGAATCCGCTGCTCGGACTCGCTGTCGACCTGGCTCGTGGCCTCGTCGAGGATCAGGATCGGCGGGTCGCGCAGAATCGCGCGGGCCAGCACGATGCGCTGGCGCTGCCCGCCGGAGAGCGTGCGCGCATTGATCCGCGCCTCGTAGCCGGTCGTGACCGCACCCTCGTGCTCGACGTGCAACGTCCGGATGAACTCGTCAACGTGGGCCAGCCGAGCCGCCCGGTGCACATTCTCGTCGGCGACGCCGTTGGCGCCGTACACGATGTTGGCCCGCACGGTGTCGGAGAAGATGACCGCCTCCTGCGTCACCAGGCCGATCTGGTCGCGCAGCGAGCGCAGCGTTACGCCGGCGATGTCTTGCCCATCAATGAGGAGCTGTCCGCGCGTCGGCTCGAAGAACCGCAGCAGCAGCGAGATCAGCGTCGTCTTGCCGGACCCGTTCGCGCCGACCAGCGCGACCACTTGCCCCTTCTGCACCCGCAGGTTGACCCCGTGCAGCACGAGGCGCTCCGGGTCCGACGGATACGCGAACGCGACGTCGCGGAACTCGAGCGCGTCGCGGAATGGCAAGAGCTCGGCGAGGTCGGCCGTCGGCCGGGCCGGCTCCTCGCGCGGGATGTCCATCACCTCGAACAGCCGGCGGGCCGAAGCTTCGGCGGCCTGGAGCCGGTTGTTCACGTTGCTCAGCTTGCGGAGCGGGTCGAAGATGCCGCCCAGGCAGATCACCGCCCCGAACAGCATGTGCGGCTCGAGCTGCTGGTTAAACACGCGGCTCCCGCCGTACAGGATGAAGGCCGAGATCGCGAGTGAGGCCAGCATCTCGAGCACCGGGTTGCTGGCGGCATCCACATATTCGATGCGCGTCTGGGCGTGCGTCAGCTCGCGATCCTCGGTCGCAAACCGCCGGCCCTCGGCCTGCTCCATGTTGTAGGCCTTCACGACCCGGATGCCAGCCAGGCGTTCGGCCAGATGGTCGAGCAGCCGACCCCAGGATTCTGAGGCCCGACGCTGGGCCAGCTTGACGAGTCGTCCGAAGGTCCGGATCACGACCATGCCGATCGGGAGGCAGACGAGCGCGATGACGAGCATGCGCCAGTCGAGCAGGATGGTCAGCGCCAGGACGCCGAGGGCCTTGAGCGGCTCGCGGGCCACCTTGCCGAAGACGGTCGACAGGCCGACCTCGACCTTGCTGATGTCGGTCGCAAAGCGGCTGAGCGTGTCGCCGGCCGCTTGCCGGCTGTGCCACTGGAGCGGCAGACGCAACGTGTGTTCGGCCAGGGTCGTGCGCACGTCGTGCATCGTGCGCTGGACGGCGGCGGCAATCAGGCCTTCGTTGATGAACCGGCACACGCCGCCCAGTAGCGAGATCACGACCACCGCGGTCATCACCACCAGCAGCATGTTGAACCGGTCGCGGGGCGTGCGGCCCGCGGGCAGGTGCTGAGCGGTGCTGCGGGCGATGTCCCACCATCCGCGGTGGTCGCGGAGCTGAAGGTTCACCTTGCGTATGCCGCCATCGCCATCGGCAACCTGAATGTCTGCTAGCTGCACGCCGGCGTAGCTCGCGACGCGCTCGGCAAGCTGATACGAGCTGCCTGGCTCACCGGCGATGGAGACGATGCGGTCGCCGGGGTGAAGCGTGCCGGCAGAAGGGGAGGAGTCGCGGACGGCAGCGATGACGAGTCCGTGCGGGTCGTCGGGCACGTCGGCCGGCAGGGTAATGCCCAGCCGGCGCTCGGTCTCGACGCGATAGAGCCAGTCGACCAGCGACTCGTGCTCGGCGAAAATAATCTTGAGGACGGGGACGATGCTGGAGACGCTGAAGGTATAGAAGATGCTGACGCCGACGGCGGCGACGAGTCCGATAACCAGCGGGCGACGGTGCGGGCGCAAATACCGCACCACGCGGCGGAAGTTCGGCGACCAGCGTTCTGAACGAGCATCCAGCATGGCCGGCTGATATGATACCCGGCTTTGCCGCCCGCGCCGCTGCTGCGAGAGTCCTTTCTCGCACCCCGCTGCCCGCTGGTGCGAGAATCCCTTCTCGCACCGTCTTCCGCGGGAATCCTTTCCCGCGAGGAGCAGGATAGGAATCCTGCCGACGGTGGGGACGAGATAGGAATCTCGTCCCAGCAACCGAAGTGGAGAACCTAGTGCCTCGCGAAATCCCGCTCTCGTCCCAGGACATCACTCAAGCCGAGATCGACGCCGTCGTCGCCGTCCTGCGCTCCCCGCGCCTGAGCCTCGGCCCCCGCATCCCGGAGTTCGAGGCCGAGTTTGTCAAACGGCTCGGCGTCAAGCACGCCATCGCGTGCAGCAGCGGCACCGCCGGCCTGCACATGTGCTGGCGGGCGCTGGGCATCGGCCCCGGCGACGAGGTCATCACCACGCCGTTCTCGTTCATCGCGTCGAGCAACAGCATCCTGTTCGACGGCGGCCAGCCGGTGCTCGTCGACATCGACCCGCAGACCTGGCAGATCGACCCGGCCCGCATCGAGGCCGCGATCACGCCGCGGACGAAGGCCATCCTGCCCGTGGACGTGTTCGGCGTGCCGGCCGACCTGGACGCGATCTGGGCCATCGCCCGGCGGCACAACCTGCGGGTGCTCGAAGACTCGTGCGAAGCCCTCGGGGCGACGTACAAGGGCCGGCCGTGCGGAACGCTCGGCGAGGCCGGCGTCTTCGGCTTCTACCCCAATAAGCAGATGACGACCGGTGAGGGCGGCATGGTCGTCACGAACAACGACGACATCGCCTTCATGGTGCGCTCGCTGCGGAACCAGGGCCGCGACCCCGACGGCGGGTGGCTCGCGCATCCGCGGCTCGGCTACAACTATCGCATGACCGACATCCACGCCGCGCTGGGCACCGTGCAGATTCGGCGCCTCGACGCGCTACTGGCCCAGCGCGACCGCGTGGCGCGGCTGTACCGCGAGCGCCTGGCGGACGAGCAGCGGCTGACCATGCAACGGATTCCGGCTGATTGCCGGATAAGCTGGTTCGTGTTCGTGGTGCGGCTGAGCGACGACTACACGCGGCAGCAGCGCGACGCAATCCTCCAGGAGCTGCAAGCCCAGGGCATCGGCTGCAACGTGTATTTCCCGCCGATCCATCTTCAGCCGTTCTACCAGAAGTTAGGGTATAAGGCCGGCGATTTCCCAATCACGGAAACCCTCTCGTCTCGGACGATGGCTCTGCCGTTTTACAATCACCTGACCGAGGCGGACGTCGACCATGTTGTGAAGACGCTGCGTGCGTTGCTGTAGTGGCCGGCCTCCTGGTCAGCCGTCTGGTGCTGGTGCCGCTGCTCTTGAGCAGTGCTTCGCAGAATCACTGCTGATCTGTCGCAGCGGACAGTGGCACACAGCGGGAAGGGATTCCCGCGGGGATGGGTGCGAGAAGGGATTCTCGCACCAGCCGGCGGGGATGGGTGCGAGAAAGGATTCTCGCACCAGCCGGTCCCACACGCGGGGACGACGTTACTTCGGCGGGCGCGACATCACGGCCGGCGTGGCCCCGGGCGGCACGAAGGTCGCGCCGGGAATCGCCAGCTCACGCCACCGCACGTTCTGCGGGATCGACAGGTTCGGCGGCATCAGGATTCCGCCGGACATGACGGCCTTCACCGCCTCCTCGATGGTCCAGTCCAGCTCGACGACGTCGCTGCGGCGGAGCACGAACAGGAAGCCCGTGGTGGGGTTCGGCGTGGTGGCGTAGAAGATCGTGACGTATTCCTCGCCGCTGTTGGGGTCCTTGAAGACGCTGGTGATGAAGCCGATCGAGTACACGCCGGGTGCGAGGAACGGGAACATCGCGACGCGCTGGAAGTTCTGGTTGTCTTTCCCGGTGAACGTAGCCAGGACCTGCTTGGAGCCGCGATACACCGTTTTCACGAGAGGAACGCGGTCGACGATGGTTTCCAGCCACTCGATGAGCCGCCGCCCGAAAAAATTGGCGGTGAACACGCCGATCGCGTAGAGGAAGAGGACCGTCAGCAGCACGGAGACGATCGCCAGGCCCCAGTCGATGTAGGGATGCTCGTTGAGAAACGCCACGACGTCGAAAGTGGTGCCGCGCTGGATGGTCAGCTTGGTGATATGCAGTTGGACCCAGGGGTTCTCCAACAGGCCCAGCACGGCCCATTGCGAGGTGTCCCGCATCGCGCCGAAGATGAACTTGACCAGCAGGTACGTGATCCAGACCGGGAGCACGATCAGCAGGCCGGCCGTCACGCGGGCGCGAATCAGCGCCCGGAGGGTCGCTCCGAGGCGGCTGCGATGGCGTTTGCGGGGCTCCTCAGGAATGCTTGGCGTGGTGCTCATCGGCCGTCATCCTGCTTCGCAAGCTTCACGAGACACGGTTCCGCGCTGGCAACTTCGGCACCATACCGGATGGCGCGGCGTGCCGAAAGTCCGGGCTCGCCCTTGACACGCGCCGGGGCGTCGCTTATCGCTCCGGTAGCGTAGGAGACCCCAATATGAGACCTCGTTTTTCACGTTGCCTGACCCCGGCACTCGCGGTCGTGGCCTGGGTGGGGCTGTCGAGCGGGTGTGGGCGGCAAGAGACGCCCACAGGAGGCAGCAAGACGACCACCACGGCCGCTCCGGCGTCGCAGCGCGGCACCAGCAGCGGCGCCGAGTCGGCCGGCGATCCGCTCCTGATCGGCCACTTCGCGTCCATGACCGGCTCGGAGGCCACCTGGGGCGTCTCGACCGACGCCGGCGTCCGCATGGCGGTCAAGGAGGAGAACGCCAAGGGCGGCGTGAACGGCCGGCCGCTCAAGGTCATCACCTACGACAACCAGGGCAAGGCCCAGGAGTCCGCCACTGCCGTCACGCGGCTGATCAACCAGGACAAGGTGGTCGCCGTGCTGGGCGAGGTGGCGTCGTCGCGGTCGATCGCCGGCGGGCAGGTGGCACAGCGTTTCAGCGTCCCGATGATCTCGCCGTCGTCCACCAACCCGAAGGTGACCGAGATCGGCGACATGGTCTTCCGGGTGTGCTTCATCGACCCGTTCCAGGGCTACGTGTGCGCGAAGTTCGCCCGCGGCGAGCCGATCAAGGCCCAGAAGGCCGCGACGCTGTTCAACCGAGCCCAAATCTACTCGACCGGGCTCAACGATACGTTCAAGAAGCACTTCACCGAGATGGGCGGGACGATCACGACCGAGCAGGCCTATGCCGATGGCGACACCGACTACAGCGCCCAGCTCACTAACATCCGCGCCACCGAGCCCGACGTGATCTTCATCCCCGGCTACTACACCGAGGTGGTCAGTATCGCGGTCCAGGCCCGGCGGCTGGGCATCGCCGTGCCGCTGCTCGGCGGCGACGGCTGGGACGCGGAAGACCTCAAGAACGCCGGCAGTGCCCTCGACGGCAGCTTCTTCTGCAACCACTACTCGCACCAGGAGCAGCGGCCGGCGGTGCAGGAGTTTGTCAAGAAGTACCAGGCGGAGTTCGGGCGGATCCCTGACGGCATGGCCGCCACGGGCTACGACTCGGCCAAGCTTCTGATCGACGCCATGCACCGCGCGAAATCACTCGGCGGCAAGGACCTGGCGGCGGCCATCGCGGCGACGAAGGACTTCCCCGGCGTCACGGGCGTGATCACGATCGACGCCCAGCGCAACGCGCGCAAGCCAGCCGTCATCCTGCGTGTGCAAGGCGGCAAAACGTCGTACGTCGCGACGATCGCTCCGCCGGAGTGAAACCGCCAAGACGCCAAGAGCGCCAAGTAACCAGGAAATACTGGGCCTCGGTGCGCGGGGGTTTTGACCTCTTTCGAGTCCTTGGCGCTCTTGGCGCCTTGGCGGTTTCTCTGTCCGCTGGTGCGAGAATCCCTTCTCGCACCCCCACTCCGAGCCTCACGATCCCTTTCCTTCGCCGCGCTCTTGGCGCCTTGGCGGTTTGTCTGTTCTAGTGGAGACGTGACCAAGCTGATCCAGACCCTCTTGGACGGTTTCGCCGTCGGCGGCCTGTATGCGCTCATCGCGCTGGGCTACACGATGGTCTATGGCATCCTGAAGTTCATCAACTTTGCGCACAGCGACGTGTTCGTGCTCGGGGCCTGGATCTCGTGGGTGGTCGCCGTGCGGCTGCTACGGCTGGATACGCTGCCGCCGGAGGCCGGCATCCCGTGGTGGGCGGCCCCGGCGGTCATTCTGGTCGCGATGGCATTCTGCGGCCTGGCCGGGTTCATCATTGAACGTTTCGCCTATCGGCCGCTGCGCGGCGCCCCGCGGCTGAACGTGCTGATCACCGCCATCGGCGTCTCGCTGCTGCTGGAGAACACCGGCCAGTTGCGGGTTTTCTTCGGCCCCTACCCCAAGGCCGTGCCCGTCCTGCTGCCGGATCAGACGATCGCCCAGCTCGCGGGGGTAAAGCTCCCGGCGGTGGATGCAATCGTCATCGGGCTCACGATTGTGCTCATGCTCGCCCTGGAGTGGCTCATCTACCGCACCAAGCTCGGCCGGGCCATGCGGGCGGTGTCGTTCAACACCCAGACCGCCGCGCTGATGGGGGTGAATGTGGACCGCGTGATCTCGTTCACCTTCGTGCTGGGCTCGGCGCTGGCGGCGGCGGCCGGATTCCTCTTTGTAATGAAATACCCCGCGGGCCTGAAGCAGCCGGCCGATTCGTCCTGGATCATGCTGGGCCTCAAGGCCTTCGTCGCCGCGGTGGTCGGCGGCATCGGAAACGTGCGCGGCGCGATGCTCGGCGGAATCCTGATCGGCCTCCTGGAATTCTTCGGCGTCGCGTACCTGGACCCGTTGTATCGCGACGTGTACGTGTTTTCGCTGCTGATTCTGGTACTGCTGTTCCGCCCGGCGGGCCTTCTGGGCCGCGCGGAGGCGGAGAAGGTCTGACGCGATGAAGCGCGTAGCGGCCGGGCTCCGTCCCGGCCGTCGGAGTCGACCGGTGCTCTCTCCTCGGAAAAGGACGCCGCTTCGTGACCTGCGAACGTACGGTCAGAGCCACGCCGTCCGGCTGCCCGACTATGACTACCGTCGGGAGGAAACCGTCCATTTGACCGTTTGTGCGGACCATGGGAGACCTTTTGGGCAGCCCGGCATCGCTGCGAAAGTGTGTGCCAGTGTGGAGGAATGCTGTCGACTGTGTGAGTACCAGTTGTTCGGCTACTGCCTTATGCCCGACCACTTGCACGTGTTGCTCTCGCCTGCGAGGTCGGCGCTCGCTGTGTCGCAGTGGCTGCGCCGTTTCAAGAGTTACACGACCAACGAGTTCGTCGGTGCTGGCGGGGATGCCCCGCTATGGCAGCGTTTGGCCCACGACCACGTGTGCCGCGATGACGAGACTGCTGAAAAGGTGCTAACCTACATCGTGAACAACCCGGTGCGCGCGGAGCTTGTGAGATGTTGGCGTGACTGGCCCTGGACAAAGGTTTTCATTGAAATATGAGCGGAGACCCGCCTGCGACGGCCGGGACAGAGCCCGGCCGCTACCTGCACTGACGGATGATGCCTGAAATGGCGAGTGCCCCGCAAACCGCAATCCGGCCGACGCCCGCGGCGTGGACCATCCTGCCGCGCAACGCTGGTCCCCTCGCGCTGGGCCTCGGTCTGGCACTCATACTGCACTTCTGGGTGCAGCCCGCGAGCGGGGCCTTCAAGACCAAGGTCCTGCTCGACATCGGCATCAACATCATCCTGGCCGTCTCGCTCACGCTGGTGAACGGGTTCACCGGCCAGTTCTCGATCGGCCACGCCGGCTTCATGGCCCTCGGTGGCTATATCGCCGGCGCGATCACGTACTACGGTTCGTTCCGCCTCTTCGGCGACGCCGGCTTCCAAGGCGGCATCCTGAGCTGGACCACCAGCCAGGGCAGCTTCGTTGGTCCGATCCTAGGCGCGGGCGACCTGCTGTTCCTCGTCGCCTGCATCGGCGGCGGGCTGGTCGCCGCGCTGGCCGGATACCTGGTCGGGCTGCCGTCCCTGCGGCTGCGCGGCGATTACCTGGCGATCGTGACCCTGGGTTTCGGCGAGATCGTGCGGGTCATCCTGCAAAGCTCCCGCCCGCAGCTCTACCTGGCCGCGGAGATCACAAGCACATCCTGGCCGCGGCTGTTCACGCAACTCGGCGGCGCCCTCGGATTCATCCTCCTGCCGTCGTACACCACGCTGTTCTGGGTCTACTTCTTCGTCGCCCTGACGCTCGTCGTCACCTACCGCATCAAGCGGAGCAGCTACGGCCGCGCGTTCCTGTCGATCCGCGAGGATGAGGTCGCCGCCGAGGCGATGGGCGTGCCGACGACCCGCTTCAAAGTGCGGGCGTTCGTGCTGGCGGCGTTTTTCGCGGGTGTCGCGGGGTCCCTGTTTGCCCACTCCATCGGCGGGATCAACGCCGGTGAGCTCGGCTTCCAGAAGTCGTTTGACGTGGTCATCATGGTGGTGCTGGGCGGGATGGGCTCGATCTCCGGGTCGACCCTGGCGGCGATTATTCTGACGATCTTGCCCGAAGCGCTGCGGACGGTGACGACCTGGGCCAACCAGTATCTCCCGACTGAATACGCGCTGCCCGACCTGCGGATGATCATCTACTCACTGGCCCTGATCCTGATGATGATCCTCCGGCCGCAGGGGCTGTTCGGGTTGCACGAGATCTGGGACCTCTGGCGGCGGCGCGGCCGGGCTCCGTCCCGGCCGTTGTAGCGTCGGCCCCCCGTGGCCGACGGATAAGGTGAATATGCCAGCCCTGCTGGACATCGCCGGCATCTCGATCGCCTTCGGCGGCCTGAAGGCCGTGCAGGACTTCAGCCTCGCGCTCGCGCCGGGCGACTTGCAGGGCCTCATCGGCCCCAACGGCGCCGGCAAGACCACCGTGTTCAATCTGCTGACGGGCGTCTACCGATCGACGACCGGGACGGTCCGCCTGGAGGGCCGCCGCCTGGACGGCCTGAAGCCGCACCAGATCGCCCGCGCCGGCGTCGCCCGGACGTTCCAGGCCAGCCGGCTGTTCGGCGACCTCACGGTCCTGGACAACGTCCGCATCGGCTGCCAGCTCCGCACCCCCTTTCGCCTGCTGGCAACGGTGCTGCGGACCAGCCGCCAGGTGGGCAGCGAACGCCACATCCGTGACCGGTCCGAGACCCTGCTGACGACCTTCGGCTTGGCCGGACGTCGCAACGATCTGGCCCGCAACCTGCCGTATGGCGACCGGCGCCGGCTCGAGATGGCGCGGGCCCTGGCAACCGATCCGAAGGTGCTGCTGCTCGACGAGCCCGCGGCCGGCATGAACGCGCAGGAGAAAACGGCCTTGCGCGAGCTGATCCGCGCCGTGCGCGGACAGTTCGGGGTCACGATCCTGCTCATCGAGCACGACATGGGCGTCGTGATGGACATTTGCGAACGAATCACCGTGCTCGACTACGGCGTCACGATCGCGGTTGGTCCGCCGGCGGAGATTCAACGCGATCCGAAGGTCATTGAGGCGTACCTGGGCACCAGTTGACCGGTTGAAAACCGGTCCCACGAACTTCGCGGGTGCAAGACAACCGGATGAGCGCGCTCTTGGAGATTCGCGGCCTGCACGTACACTACGGTGCGATCCACGCGCTGCAGGACATTGACCTGACCGTTGAAGCCGGCCAGATCGTGACGCTGATCGGCGCGAATGGAGCGGGCAAGTCCACGACGCTGCGGACCATCTCGGGGCTGCTGCGCCCTTCCGGCGGTACGCTGCGCTTCGACGGGCAGTCGCTGGCCAGCAAGGGGGCCCATGAGATTGTGCGCCTGGGCGTGGCCCAGGCACCCGAAGGCCGCGGCCTATTTGCCAACTTTACCGTCGAGGAGAACCTGGAGATCGGGGCCTTCGCCCGCACCGACCGGGCTGCCATCGCCCGCGACCGCGAGTGGGCCCTGACGCTCTTCCCCCGCCTGCGCGAGCGGCTGCGGCAGAGTGCCGCGACGCTCTCCGGCGGCGAGCAGCAGATGCTGGCAATCGCGCGGGCCCTGCTGGCCCGTCCGCGGCTGCTGCTGCTCGACGAACCCTCGCTCGGCCTGGCCCCGCAGGTCGTGCAGACCATCTTTCAGATCATTCGGGAGATCAACACGACGGGCACGACCATCCTGCTGGTCGAGCAGAATGCCCGCATGGCCCTGCAAACTGCGCATTACGGCTACGTGCTCGAGGTTGGCAAGATTGCCCTGCAGGGCACGGCCCGCGAGCTGGAACAGAGCGACCAGGTGCGGCGGGCGTACCTCGGGGTGGCTTGACCGTTCAGCGGCGCGGACTGGCCGCGGCCGCGCCGGCTGGCAAGGTCACCGCATTCCGTGGGTTCAGCGTGCTGCGCCGGTGGCCGTAGCCGAAGTAGACCACGAAGCCGATCACGAGCCACACGCCAAGCCGCAGCCAGTTCTGCCACGGCAGCGAGAACATGAGCAGCACGCAGAACGCAATGCCCAGAATCGGCACCAGCGGGACCAGCGGCGCCCGGAACGCCCGCGCCGCCTCCGGGTGCGTCCGCCGCATGATCAGCACCGACGCGCACACAATGGCGAACGCCAGCAGCGTCCCAATGTTGACCAGCTCCATGAGAAACCGCAGCGGCAGCAGCCCGGCCAGGATGCTCACGCACAGCCCCGTCAGGAGGGTGGACTTCCACGGCGTGCGGAAGCGCGGGTGTACCGCGCCGAAGAAGCTCGCCGGCAGCAGCCGGTCGCGGGCCATCGCCAGCAGCACGCGCGGTTGGCTCAACATGAGCACCAGCAGCACGGAGGTAATGCCCGCCAGGGCGCCGAGCGAGATAATGAACTGAGCCCACGGCAACCCCGCCCGCGCGAACGCCTTGGACACGGGCGCACCGATGTCCAGTTCGTTGTACGGCACCATCCCGGTCAGCACGGCGGAAACGGCGGCGTACAACAGCGTGCAGATGAGCAGCGAGGCGATGATCCCGATCGGCACGTCGCGGCGCGGGTTGCGGGCTTCCTCGGCATGCGTCGAAACCGAGTCGAATCCGATGAAGGCGATGAAGGAAATCGCCGCTCCGGCCAGCATCCCGAGCGGTTTGCCGTCCGCACCGGTCTGGCCGAATACGGTGTGTCCGAAGAAGCTTAGGCCGGTATACCCGTAGGGCGCGAAGGGATGCCAGTTCTGCGGATTGACGTAAAACGCGCCCACGGCCACAACGAACAGCACGATCACCACTTTCAGCGCGACCATCCCCG
>Ga0315289_10003987_pt1 | contig 22179 bp, 14 predicted proteins | sample YL17G11_40_MG_FD_203452 | JGI IMG/M metagenome (GOLD analysis project Ga0315289, IMG submission 203452) | Sediment microbial communities from Yellowstone Lake, YNP, Wyoming, USA - YL17G11_40 | ecosystem: Environmental > Aquatic > Freshwater > Lake > Sediment | place: USA: Wyoming | collected... | reverse complement strand
TCGAGAAGCTGGGGCCGCAGCTTCTCCTGAAGGTCTATCACGTGGACCTCACTCGGCGCCAGAGGCACCACGTATACCTTCTGGCCCACCAAGACGTCATCTATCGCGTCCAGGTAGGTGCGCATGATGTAGACTTGGGGTGCCAGCTTGAAGACGCCGAGCCTGACAAGGAACTGCTCGGCGTCGCCCCGGGCCATTATCTTCAGCCCCTGGGAGTACCCGTTCGCTTCCCTTACAGTCTCCTCACCGGTGGCCTCGGCGCTTCTCTCCCTTTTGATGGCCTCTTGCTGGCCCTGGTAGATGAGCGACTCTCTGTGCTCAAGCGCGGCCACCACGGCCTCGTAGTCGCTCGCTACTTCCGACGGCGGGTGGACGGCCGAGATGGTGACGTCCACGACTTCCACACCCAGGCCCGCCTGGTCAACGGCGTCGCGCAGCAGTTCCTTGAAAGCCGCGGCGGTCTTGCCGCGCTCCTCGGCGATCCACTTCAGAAAGTCTTGGCTGGCGGCGATCCGGCAGATGGACCGATAGGCAAGCTTCTCGATGTGCTGCTGGATCTCGGACTGGCGGTAAAGATAGGCGAAAGCAGCGTTTTCGTCTATTTGGCCGTCGGGCTTCCGCTTGACGCGGTAGTAGACCTGGGCATCCAGCCGGGCCAGGTTCACGCGAGGAATGTGCGCCTTCTTCTGCGCTGCGGCCAGATCCGTAAGGCCTTCGGCATCGGCGGCCGCTGCAGGGGTTGCGGTTGCGTCGCCTGAGGGCGTCTCGGCCTCTTCTTCCTTCTCTTGCCTGATCTGCGCCGTGCTGGGAACGAGGAAGCTCGCCTCGTAGCCTTCTTGGGGGTTTATGTGCGCTTCGCGCCAGAGGATAACGTCTTGAGTCAGCCCCGGAGCCCCCGGCTTGACGCCTTCCTTGCGGATCTTGCCCACCTGGAGGCTTAAGATCCGGTAAGCGGGAACGTGCCGCGCCACGGAGAATGGCCACGGCGCCTTCAGGTAGAGGCCCGGCCCGAAAATGGTGCCCTTTGCGCCTTTGGCAGCATCGGCAGGACTGACGTAAGGCTTCCCCAGGTTCTCGATGAAGACGACCTCGTCCTGGTTCACCATCACCATAATCGTTAGCAGCCATAAGCTGAGGAGCTGGATGAGCAGCAGCGGCAGAATCGCACGCTGCATGAATCTGTAAAACCAGGTCTCTGAGACTTTGAAGCCGAACTGGTAGTCGAGCGTGGCGGCCAGCGTGCGGAAGACCCCCTGCGGCTCGGCGAAAAGCCCCAGGAGCCGGCTGTCATAAGGCGGCCGGGTCTCCTGCCCGGGGACACGCGGGCGGTAGATGTCGAGCAGCAGGTTCAGCAGTATCTCCACGCCGACCATGGCCATGACCAGGGGGATGCCATAGGCCATGATCGTCTCGCCCCGCTTGATGTCGAAATAGTACATGGCCATAGCGACGGCGATCAGCATGGCGGCCATCACGTTGCCGAGGATGTAGCCCCCGGCCGCCCGCAGGAGCCGGAAGCCGCGGTTCTGGGCCAGGCCGGCGGCATACTTGCCGATCAGGTAGCCGAGGAAGCTGATGAAGACCATCCCCATCGCCACGGCGCTGGGCTTTGCGACTTTCCAGCTCCCGCCCCATAAGCCTTGCACTGTGCGATAGGCGAGGAAAAGCAGGGCGCCGCTGAGGACCACGCTGAGGAAGGGCACGAAGTACCTCTCGAAGATCAGGAGCCCCGCGCTGGCGCGCATGGTGTCAAGCTCGGTCTCTTCGAAGATCTCTGCGCTGAGGCGCGTCTCTTTCAGACGTTCCCTCTCCTCCATTTCCTGCCGGGCCAGGCGCCGCTGGCGCCCGTGGACAAGGACCAGAAGCCAGACCAAGAGCCCCGGGACCAGATACCAGAACTCAGCTTGGACGGCCCGGCTGCCGCTCACGCGCCCCAGCACGAAGCAGCTCAGCGCGAACGCGCCTTGAAGCACAAGGCCCAGAAGGGCCGTCATCTCCAGTTTCCTTGGAGCAGCCATCTGCTCTCTCCTGCGCGATGAGGTTCTCTGTGCTTAGGTTACTTCGCGACGTTCGAAAAGAAACGCCGCCAAGAGGACCATGGCAGCGCTGAAGCCTATTGAATAGGCCGCCGCTGCCCCTATGTATGGCATCGGAATGTACGGCACTTCCGCCACAAGCTGGTCTCCTACCCAGAAGACGTAGAAGCTGGGGATTGCCCGAAGCGCCAGCCAGGCGGGCCAGAAGGTGTCTGCAAACCGGCCGAAAAGGTACTGTGAGATCGTGCCCACAAAAAACACCGTGAGACAGATGATGACGTTCATCACCACGTTCAACCGCGTTGAAACCATCACTGCCACGGAACTCAAGACCCAGACACCCATAAACACCAGCAAGGCAGCCCGTGCCACCTGCCACGCGTGCCTCTCTGCGAACACCTTGGGGAAAGGCTCAAACTCAAATCCTCCGTTCACAATAAGCAACGCGCCGAATGCGATCGTGTAAAGCGGAAGGGCAAGCAAGATGGCCGTCGAAGTGAAGTTCCAGCGGTAGAAGTAGTTGCTGTAAATGCCGAATGCCACTGCCAGGAGCAGCGGAGCAAGGGCGGCGGCAAAAGCAGGGCCATCCGGCGCCCAGGTAGCGGCCGAAGGCACACCTATGCGGAGCACCGTCAGCAGCATGATCGTCAGCACATAGCAGCAAACGGCCATGGCGAGGCTGACGGAGGCGAATTTCCCCAGGACGAAAGCGAACCGGCCGATGGGCTTGCTGATGATTGCGCCCACCGTCTGGGACTCGATCTCGCGGCTGACAACCTGTGTGGCGCTCAAAACGGCCACCACCAGCCCCAGCAGGAAGATCGTGGCCAGCCCCATGTCCACCATCAGGCTTTCGTCGGCGGCCATGCTGAACATCGTTATGGGCGGCGAGAGCCCGATCAGTACCAGGCCCGCGAGCAAGAGGATGCCGTAGACTGGCTGGCGTATGATCTCAATGAAGGAATTCTTCGTGATGGCCCAGAAGCTTGATAGCAACCTTGAACTGCCTTCCTGCCTGAAGTAGCGACCGCCGTCCCGGACGCCTGACCGGACGGCGTAACCCGCGACACAGACGGAAGATAAGCTTCTCAGGATAGGAGGAAATGCTCCCGCTTCATCCCAGGAAACGGCGTTGCAAGGAGCCCTTTCGCAGAGCGGCCTGGCCTTTCGGTTACGTTAGTGCGCGACTAAGCCCAAAGGTTCAATGCCCTGGGAACCTGTGCGGAGCCCATTCCCAGGGTCCGCGGGCACTCATCCGAGGCGCAGAACAGAGCGCCGTTCAGCCTGTCAGCGCCCGCAAGATTGCCTCCGGCGCCGCGTCGTCTCCCTGGTCTTTCAGCCGCAGCATAACCTCCTCGTCCAGGCAGGCGGCCCTGCCGACACGTTGGAAGAACTCGTTCCGCCGCGCTGCATTGCCGCCGAAGTGCCTTTCGGCCCACTTGCCGGTGCAGCCCACGCCGGCCGTCATCCGCAAAAGCGTGTGGCCCCACGCAAAGCGCGCCCCGTCGAGAAAAACCTGCCTGTGAAGCTCCATCTCGGGCGCGGCAAACGTATCAACGAACTTCTGCCCGTCCGCATTCATCTCCGTCCCGACCAGGATCGGCATATTCAGGCGCTTCGCTGCATCCACTGCCTCGTGGAACTTCTGCACCTTAAGCGCCTTCTCCCGCGGACCTGTGAGGTTCCAATTGCGGTCCGGGATGATGCTCACCGTTGGGATCCCTTTGCTCAGCCAGAGCCGGAAAAGCTCCACCGGGTCGGCCTCGCCGTCGTTGGTCCCGTCCAGCCACCCGCCGACGGGCACGGCCTCGCAGTCCAGCGTCATCCTTACCACTTCCTCAAGTGAAGGGAAGCTGCCTTCCTCGGGCGCGGCGTAGCCCACGCCCCCGTGCTTCATGAGCCGCATGCGCATCAGGTTCCTGAACGCTACGGGGTCCTCGAGGAGCTTCTCAAGGCTCTCTCTCGGCTCATTGAGTTTGGCGCTCCAGAATCTGACGAGATCCCTTCCATCCGGGAACGTCTGCCGCGCTCGACGCTCGTAGGCAATCAGCATGTGCCGTTCTGTAGCATTGCCCGCAGGCGTCAGCGGCAGAACGTCTCGCTCGTAATCTATCGAGACCGGGTCGAGGTGTGCGTTCACGCGGTCGAGCATCCTTCGATTGCGGCGGCGGGCGCAATCCCTCATTCGGGCGAGGACTGAGCCCGCAGCCGTGCCGGGGCGGGGAGGGGCAACGAAACCCGTGGTGATGAAGTAGGAGACGCCGGGCTCGTGCGGAGAATTCGTAACCTTGCCCTGCAGCTCCCCCACGAACACCCTTGTCTCGAAGCCTGCCACGGTTTTCAGGTGCAGCAGCCTGCCCGCCTCCAGGAACTCCTGTACACCGTCCAAGACGTCGAAGTCCACGATGCCCGCCACTTCGAGGCCGTAGCGGCAGGCCTCCCAGGCGAAGCGGGACGGCGAGTAGCCGTAGGCATTGTAGGAAAAGAACGTGTGGCAGTGAAGGTTGACCTCGGGACGGCGCGGATTGAATGCCTCCTGGCCGGCCACCCGTACCAGGCGCTCCAGCGCGTGACGGCGTTGAGCCGCGTCAAAGCTTCCGAGTTCTGATGCGATATCCTCTATGCTTTCAGGACTCATGAGCTTGGGCGTCGTTGAAGCCGGCGTCAGCGGGGCCGTTCCGACCGCGGGAAACATACGACTGTACGGCAATCCACGTTCTCGGTCAAGTAACAGGCGCCCAGGGTCATTCAACCGTTCCGCGACCGAGGCGGCGGACGACTTGGGCGCCCCGTGTCCACTGCTTATGGACATCGGGGCCAACATTGCGTACCATTGGGGGCAGATCTTCGAAGAAGCGAGGGCCATCATGGCGCGCGCTAAGGGAAGCCGCAGCGGATTCGAGCCCGTCGCGCATACGGCTGACCTCGCCGTCAGGGCGTGGGGCACGAGCCTGGAGGAACTGTTCGAGCAGGCCGCGATGGGGCTCATCAGCCTCATGCTTGACCCGAAAACCGTGCAGCCTGCATCCGTCCGCACTGTGAGTGCTCAGGCCCAGGAGCCGGAGGAACTGCTTGTAGCGTGGTTGAACGAGGTATTGTTCGTTTTCGAGGGGGAGCATTTCGCTCCCGCATCGGTCAGGGTCAAGTCGCTCGGGGGCGGGAAGGTGACGAGTGAGCTGCGCGGCGAAGACTTCGACCGGGCGCGCCACAAAACGCGCCACTCCGTGAAAGCCGCCACATATCATGACCTGGTGATCAAGAGGACCGGCGACACTTATGAGGTGAGGGTCATTTTCGACGTCTGACGGCCCGGCGAATTCCGGCCTAACAGATTGGAGACCAATGCGATGGAACAGAGGGCTTACGAGATGAAGCAGGTCGGCCCCTACGAGTGGGAAGTGCCGCAGACGGGCCAGATGAACGTGCCCGTGCGGATATACGCCGACGAGCGCCTCTTGGAGACGATCAAGAGGGACAACGCCGTCCAGCAGGCCATCAACGTCGCCTACTTGCCGGGCATCGTGCGTGCGTCGTACGCGATGCCGGATACGCACTGGGGGTACGGCTTTCCCATCGGCGGAGTGGCTGCGTTCGACGCCGAGAAGGGCGGGATCGTTTCGCCCGGCGGCATCGGCTTCGACATCAACTGCGGTGTGCGGCTGATCCGCACCGGGCTGGTCGAAAAACAGGTCAGGTCGCGCATCCAGGAGTTGGTCAACGCGCTGTTCGAGCAGGTGCCCTGCGGTGTGGGCTCCTCCAAGGCCATCGCAAGTCCGAGCGATCAGGAGCTGCGCCGCATATGCGTCGAGGGCGCCGCGTGGGCGGTGAGGAACGGGTTCGGCCGCGCGGATGACCTGGAGCGCACGGAGGCGCGGGGGACGCTGCCGGGCGCGGACCCGGACGCGATTACGAAGAAGGCGTACACGCGGGGCCGGCCGCAGGTGGGAACGCTGGGAAGCGGCAACCACTTCATCGAGGTGGACGTGGTCAGGGAGGTCTTCGACGAGCAAGCCGCGGAAGCGTTCGGCGTATCGAAAGGAATTATTGCGATCCAGATCCACTGCGGCTCCCGGGGATTCGGCCACCAGACGTGCACGGACTACCTGCAGACCATGCAGGACGCGCTGCGCAAGTACCACATCGAGGTGCCGGACAAGCAGCTTGCCTGCGCTCCGCTTGAGTCGCCGGAGGGCAAGCGATACCTGGCGGCAATGGCGTGCGCGGCGAACTATGCGTGGGCCAATCGGCAAACGATCTTCGCGCTAGTGGCCAGGGCCTTCGAGAAGGTGTTCGGCGGAGACCGCGACTCCCTTGGCATGCAGCAGGTCTATGACGTATGCCATAACATCGCAAAGTTCGAGGAGCACGCCGTCGGGGACGAGAGGCGGGTCCTGTGCGTGCACCGGAAAGGGGCGACCCGCGCCTTCCCGCCCGGCCATCCCGAGACGCCGGCGCCTTACCGCGCCGTCGGGCAGCCTGTGCTCATCCCGGGGGACATGGGGAGGGCTTCGTATCTGTTAGTGGGCACACAGAAGGCGATGGAGGCGACCTGGGGCAGCACGTGCCACGGGGCGGGCCGCCTGATGAGCAGGCACGGCGCCATCCGCCAGGCGAAGGGCCGGAGCATCAAGAGGGAGCTGCAAGAGAAGGGCATCGTGGTGCGTTGCGAGGGCCGTGAGACACTCGCCGAGGAGATGCCGGAAGCCTACAAGGACGTGGAAGCCGTTGTGGGCGTAATGCACGAGGCCGGCATCACGCGGAAGGTGGCGCGCCTGGAGCCGATCGGCGTGATCAAGGGATGAACGATATTCGGCGGTTTCAGGCCCCAAGTCTCGGGTCTGAAATCACCGCCCAGGCTCCCTTCCGCTGCCCCGGCCGCTGCGACGCGAGGAGGCAGGGCCGCCACAGCCGAGGGTTAGGCCCGCCTCATTCGCCAGAGGCGGCGAGGGCATGCTGAGGCGGATGCCACACCGGAAGCACAGGTACGCGGCTCGTCCGGCAACTCCGTCTGACGTCGCACTGATTTAGGGGCACATTTCTTCACCCACCACCGCAATGGAAAAGGCCACAGGCGCCCTCCGAGTGCGCCTGGGACCGTCTCATCGTTGCGGTCCCCCCGGCATGACTGGCTAAACTAAAGCGATTTAGTTGATCCAGGTCCCCCGTCTGCCTGTGAAGGGCCGGTGCGGCATGGCGGGGCAGAGCGGTGCGGGCCCGCCGGGCGCACCTACGTGAGGCGACTCCGATGCAGGTTGAGTGTCCGTATTGTGACGCGCCCCTGGATGTGGAATCCAAGCTGGGGCGCCTCAAATGCGGTGAGTGCCTGAAGGAGTTTCGAATCTCCGAGACCAAGGTGGTCACTTGCCCGCGTTGCGGCTCCATCCTGGAGACGCCGACGGGTGTCGCCGTGCTATTGTGCGGGCAGTGCCGGCAGCGGATAGAGCTGTCCGTGCGCCCGAGCGAGCAGCCCGTCTCCGCGGCGAGCATCAGCCTCCCGCCCGACGAGCCCGGAGAGGGCGCCGAGGCCCATGAAGAGACGTCCATCATAGACAGCCCAAGCGGCTACGACAAGGACCGCCTGCAGGCGATGAAGGCGGAGTTTTCCGATAGGTATGAGGTGCTGGAGTCGCTGGGGCACGGGGGCATGGGGGCGATCTATAAGGCCAAGCAGAAGCAGCCTCCACGCGTTGTGGTGTTGAAGGTCATGCTGAACGGCAAGTTCGCGTCGCGCCGCTACCGCATGCGATTCGAACGCGAGGCGCAAGCCGTTGCGCGGTTGAAGCACCCGGGCATTGTGTCGGTGTACGAGTACGGCGAGGTGAACGGACAGCCCTACTTCACAATGGAGTACGTGGAGGGCTGCAGCATCAAGGACTACGTCCTGCGCCACAACCTCGACAAGCGCCACATATGCGAGCTTGCGGTGAAGACGTGCAGGGCGGTGGCCTATGCCCATCAGCGCGGCGTGATCCACCGCGACATCAAGCCCAACAACATCTTGGTGGACGGCGAAGGGAACCCGCGGCTGTTGGACTTCGGACTGGCGCGGCTGGCCGGCGACTACATGGACGAACAGCCCCAGATGACCGAAGCGGGCGAGGTGATGGGAACGCCTTCGTACATGAGTCCCGAACAGACGCTGGGCAGGCCCGAGGAGCTGGACGTGCGGACGGATGTGTATTCGCTCGGCGTCCTGTTCTACGAGCTCTTGACGGACGCCCTTCCGTATCGGACCGACCGCACACGCCCGCTGGAATCGCTTCGGATCATCAGGGAATACGTGCCGAAGCGGCCTTCGGCCGTGAACTCGAAGATAGACGGCGACCTGGATTGCATCGTGATGAAATGCTTGGAGAAGGAACGAGACCTGAGGTACCAGAGCGCCGTTGAGTTGAGCGAGGACGTCGGGCGCTACTTGAGAGGGCAGCCGGTGGAGGCCCGGCCATCAACCACGTTCTACCATTTCCGGAAGCTCCTGTGGCGCCACCGGGGGCTCGTGTTTCCCATTCTGGGGCTGGCCCTGGCGCTGATGGCCGTGACAGGCATCTTTGTGTGGAAGCTCTCCCAGGCGGAGAAGCAGGCCCGCTTGAGCGCGCAGGAGGCCAATACGGCAACGTCGCTGGCGCGCCAGAAACAGGACAAGCTGGTGCGCTTCATCATGGACCTCCAAACCGTGCGCCGCAAAGTGGAAAGCCTGATGGCGGAGGGCAGGTGGGAAGACGCTCACCGGATTGCCGCGTTTGCCGAGGAGCAGCTTCCGGCCGAAGCGGGCCTGACGGGCCTCGCTGCAGAGGTCCGCGCCAGCATAGCGACCGCTACGGCCGACGAGGCCAAGAGGGTTGCAGCGCTCATAGAGGAGATGCACTTTCAAGACGCGCGTGACCGCATACAGAGACTGCGGGAGCTGGCGCAACGGCTGCAACTGTCGGCGCTGGGCGGCCAGATGAACGATGCGGCCAAGGGCTTCGATGAGGCATGCTGGCAGAGCCTTTTCAAGTACATTCAGCAGAACAAGAGGTCGGCCAGGGCGTTGGAAAAGTTCCTGGTCGAGTGTCCCGGCAACCCGCACGCCGGCGACGCGCGCCAGTTGCTCGACAAGCTGATCAGCGGCATCCGGTTCACCCAATGGCCGTTTGACCCCAACGAGGCCGCCCAGAACCAGAAGATTACGGGAGAGGTGCTGGAGCTGCCGACCGAATATGTGCTGGAGCTGCCCGGGGACGCGAAGATGAACTTCGTGCTGGTGCCGGCGGGCGAGTTTCTGATGGGCTGCGCCAGGGAAGGGAATGGCTTCAATGTAGACCAGCAACCCGAGCATCCCGTGCGCATACGAGATCCCTTCTATATGGCCGTCACGGAGGTCACGCGGGAGCAGTTTGAGGCCGTGACCGGCAAGGCGCCTGCCCCCTCGGGCGGCGAGGGACAGCCGGGCCAGTCCGGCAACATGCCGGCGGCTGCTTCCTGGGAGGATGCTCGGACCTTCTGCACGAAGGTGACCAACCGGAACAAGGACAGGCTCCCGATTCGCCTGCCGACGGAAGCTGAGTGGGAATACGCGTGCCGGGCGGGCGCGGAGGGCCTCTACGGCCATGGGGATGACGCGAGTCTGCAGGAGCTGCCCAACCGGGCATGGTACAGCGCAAACGCCCAGGGCCACGCACACCCCGTGGCGCAGAAGAAGCCCAACTCGTGGGGCCTCCACGACGTGCATGGAAACATGCTGGAATGGTGCCAGGACTGGTACGATGCGCGATACTATCTGAGCTCGCCCCTCCAGGATCCGAGCGGGCCGAAAACGGGGACTTACAGGGCGCTGCGGGGAGGCTCCTGGACGGATGGGCCGGAGGAGACGCGCTCCGCCTACCGCAAGGCAGCTCCACCGGACAGCCTTCGGCCTACCTACGGATTCCGCGTATGCTTCGACGTCTTCGTTGACCGCCAGGAGAAGCCAGGCTCCGCGTCATCCGTGACGCTCGTGAGGCCCTGAAACGCCCCCTCTGTCGCGCCCGCCTCCCGGAAGCCCCGCAGTTGGCGCGGCACAGCGGCAACCGGCGATGGGAGCGCCGGAGGTCCTACCCGCCTTCGGCGGGGTCCTCGATCACCTCGATAGCGCCGGCCGGGCAGTTCCCGATCGCCTCGCGGCAGCGCTCCTCGGCCTCCGGTGGAACGACGGCAACCCGCACCCTGGATATACCCCCGACGACTTTGAACACCTCAGGGCAAGTCGTCTCGCACGACATGGAGCCGATGCAGAGGCCCTCGTCTACCTCGACGCGCATGAGGACACTCCTTCCGCAGGGCGCTCCGGACGTCCTTTTCCGTTCGATGCGCTCAGGCTTGCTGAATCAGGTTCAGGTGCTCCCCCCAGCCCCAAGGCCACCATATCAGCTTTGCCCAGCGCCGTCAAACCGGCGTAGCCGGGGCCGGAAGCAGGGCAGTGGTGGCGGGCGCCTGCGGCGTAGGAGAGGACCCCTGTGCGACCCGGCGCGAGCGGCTTCGTGAGACTTTGTGGGAAGCTTTCCTTATTTTTTCGAGGTTTTTCTGAAATGCTTGTGCCCGCTGTTTCGGCACTCTTCGGTGTAAATGCGCTTTGCCAACTGACTTAGGGACCCAGGCTCAGCTTGCCTCTGTGCTGGTGGAAAACAGCGCCGGAAAATTTGTTTTACACTGACAATTCTGACTAATCTATGCGCGATACATTGCAGGAGGCTGCAAGGTTCCCGTGTCGCCCTGGTTCAAATCGGAAGGGGGTTGTGAGGACATGAAGTTGAAAGAGGCTCAGTTGTTGGGGATTGTGGCGCTGATTGCGGTGGCCATCATCCTTCTGTGTATGTGGGGCGGTGGGCACAGCTCGAAAGAGCCGGCCACTACCGACGAGCAGGCAAGGTATGTCGGCGGCCCGGATGCTGAACCGGGCGCCGCGGATCTGGCAGAAGAACTGGCGAAGGACCAGCCCGGCTCGTCTGCCGGACGGCAGGTGACCGCCATCGAGGAGACGAAGCTGAAGGTGGGCGGCACGGCCCCCCCCGTGAAGGCTGGGGCTACTGAGGAAAACCTCATACGGACGGCCATCGAAGAGCACGAGCCGCCCCATATCCTCTTGACGCCTCCGAAGGACAGCGCGGCGCCCGGGGCCTCGGGCGCAGCGTCGGAAGTGCAGGGCGTCTCTCGGACGCACGTGGTGCAGGCCGGCGAGACGCTGGACAAGATCAGCCTGAAGTACTACGGCACGCGACACAAATGGAATGAGATCCTGGAAGCCAATAAGTCAGTCCTCAGCGACCCACGGAAGCTCTACCCGGGCATGAAGCTGACGGTCCCGGCTCTGAAGAACGTAGGTGTGGCTGAGGCGACGCCCGCGCACCCGGCCCTGTCTGTACCGACGGAGGCCCCGACTGGGGGAGCACCGAGCAAGGCCGCGGCAAGCGCACCCACCAGCAAGACGACGGCCAGTGCAAACCGCACTTACACCGTCCAGAAGGGGGACACCCTCTTCCGGATCGCACAGAAAGTCTACAGCGACGGAAACAAGTGGAAGGACATTCAGGCTGCAAACCCCGACAAGGCTCGCGACCAGCGGTCGCTGCACGCCGGGGTGGTGCTCGTGATTCCGTGATTACCGGCCAGGGGAGCCGGGAAGAACCCCCCATCTTCAGCCTTTGGCGGCGCCGGAGCGGTCAGGCCGGCGCCGCTCATTTTGGAGCAGCCGCGTCTGGGTGCGGCCAGCGCACCTTGACCGGCGCCCTGGGACCGATATATTGAGAGGATGCCTCGCAGCCCGTGGCGCGGAGCGGAAGCTCTGACGGCGTCGTCGGCTGTGCGACCTGTAGAACGGGGGTAACGATGCCCGCTGACCTCCGAACTCGGGACGGAACCTGCCGGTTACGGGGTGACGCCGGCGAGATCCCCGTGTCCCACCGCAATCCCCTTCACCTGTCGGGGGCGGGCCTCTCAATCGCAAGGAGGTTTGCGTTGCTGTTGGTCCTCGGCGCGGTCGCGATGCTGTCGCCGGCGGTGCGTGACGTGCGTGGGGAAGTGACGGCCGAGGAGTTGCAGCAGAGGATAGACCGGCTGGTGACGGACATCAGGGCGGAGCAGGATGCGTCGGGCGCTTTCGGCCTTCGGCAGAACCAGAGCTGGGGAGTGGGCCAGACGGCGCTGGCGGTGATGGCGTTCCGGGCGGCAGGGGTCCCCGGCGACGATCCCGCCGTCCGCAAGGCCGTTTCCTATCTGCTCGACCACCAAAGCGAGGGGCAGCAGGGGGTTTATCAGACCTCGCTGAAGATCATGGCCTTGGAGAGCGTGGATCCAAAGGCCTACAAGGGGCAGATCGCAGCCAGCGCGCAATACCTGATGCGCGCTCAGCAAGGCTCGGGCGGCTGGTCGTACACCGAACGAGGCCAGACCGACAACTCCAACTCGCAGTTCGCGGTCCTGGGCCTGAACTCGGCGGCGCTGAGCGGTGTGGACATCCCTGACGTCGTCTGGCAGAGCGCGCGGGACTACTTCAGCAAAGGCCAGAATCCGGATGGCGGGTGGCACTATCGCGTCCGGTCCGGTGCGTCGTACGGCAGCATGACGGCAGCCGGGGTAGCAAGCCTTTACCTTTGCGACCTCTGGCTGCACGTCAAGAACGGGCGCTGCGGCGTCTACCCCGATGACCGGCGGCTCCAGGCCGGTTTGAGCTGGCTCGCCGAGCGGTTCACGGTCACGCGCAATCCCGGGCACGAGATGTGGAAGTTCTACTACCTCTACGCGCTCGAGCGCGCGGGCGTCATCCTGGCGCATCGGTACTTCGGGCGGCACGACTGGTACCGGGAGGGCGTCGAGCACCTTGTGGGTGACCCCGAGCGTCTCGTGGCCGTCCCGTCTCAGTACGAATGGCCGTTCCTGCAGCGGTGCTTCATGCTCCTGTTTCTGGCCAAAGGCAATGCGCCGATCCTCATGCAAAAGGCGCAGTGGGCGGGCAAGTGGAACACGAACCGGTACGACGCCAAGTTCTTGGTGCAGTATATCAGCCGGCAGCTTGACCAGCCCCTCGACTGGCAGATATTGCCGCTGAACGCGCGGCTGGAGGAGCTGATGGGTGCGCCCATACTCTTCATCAGCGGCGGCGGCGCGGTGCGGTGGGACATGGGCGAGGCGGAACGGCTGAAGCAGTACATTGCGGCTGGCGGATTCATCCTTGTCGAGGCGGCCAACGGCGACGCCGTCTTCGACCGCGTGTTCCGCACCGCCGTGCGGGAACTTTTTCCGGAAGATGAGCTTGCGTCTCTGCCGAAGGACCATCCTATCTACACCTCCTACTTCGATATACCTGCAGGACAGAGGCCGCCGCTGGAGGCCATCAAAGGGCCGTGCTGGATATCGCTCCTTTACGCCCCTGAAGGGCTTTCGTGTGAATGGGATGTCGCGGACTTCGGGCACGTGAACTTCAAGATGGGCGTGAACATAGCCGCCTTCGTGACCGGCCTTCAGAAGTTGCAGGGCAAGCTGGTCAAGCCAGTTTACTACGTCCCGTCCAAGAGGGAGTCGGAGCCGCGACGAGGAGCCTTCACTCTGGGGCAGGTGGTGCACGGCAGCGACTGGCGGCCGCACAAGGTGGCATGGCCGAAAGTCCTGGAACTTGTGAACAAGCGGGCCGGCGTGGAGGTGTACAGTCAGCCGCTCCCGATCCGGGTGGACGTGGAGAGCCCTTTCCAGGCCCAGATGCTCTACATCACGGGCGTGCAGGCTATCACGCTGAACGCCGAGGAGAAGAAGGCGCTCAAGCTTTACGTCGAACGGGGCGGGTTCATCTTTGCGGAGGCGGCGTGCGGAAGCAAGCAGTTCGACGAGTCTTTCCGCCGGCTGATGAAGGACATGTTCCCTGACCAGGAGCTCAAGGTGCTGCCGACGGGGCATCCCCTCTTCGAACTCGGTGAACCGCTCGAAGATATCGCTTACAGCCCCCTTGTGCGGCGGGAGAATCCCGACTTGAAGCGGCCGGTCCTGGAATTCATTGAGCAGGCTGGCCGGGCGGTTATCATCTATAGCAAGTACGACCTCAGCAGCGCCATTGACGGCCACCCGTGCTTCACATGCCCGTCGGTCCTCGAACCTTCGGCCAGCCGGCTTGCCGTCAAGATTATCCTGTATGGATTGTCAAGTTAGCCCCGTGCCCTCCGTCTACGTGCCGTCGCAGAGTTCCGAGAGCAAGGACTGCAACGCCTGTTTGGCGATCCCCTCGCTTTGAGGCGCCACGCGGCTGACCTTGGGTTCATAGCCGCCGCTCTCGAAGGCGTCGGCCGTGCAGAGATAGCCGATGTTGCCGTCGCTGTAGCCGAGAATCAGCGTCTCCTTGGCTTTTGAGACTGATCTGCCGAAGAGGGCATATTCAACGAAGGCTTCGCACCCGAGCGCCGCCACAACGGCTTCGCCGAGGCACAAGCCGTGCAGCGGCAGAGAACGGCTCGCGGATGGGTCCTCTTTGTCCGGCAGGGGCGCCTGCCGCACGATGGAGCGGATGGGCGAAGGGTCCAGCTTTCTGGTGCGCTTCAGAGCGGATTCCACGGCGTCGGCGGCCTTGTCGCCATGTCGGGCTACGAGGTCGAAAGTCGCCCGCTCGCGATAGGGATTCTGGTCCGCCCCGCAGCCCTGGAGAAACACGAACCGCGTCCTGGGCCTGCGCCTCTCGAGCTCGGCAATGGCAAGGCCCATCCATTCGGCCGAGATGCTCAGGTTGTCCTGGCCGAGGGTGGTGCCGTGCATCGCCGTGCTGAAAAGCACTATGCTGGGCCTGCCCCTGCGGGCGAAGCGCCATACTTGCACCTCCGGGAGGCGCACTCCGTCCGCGTTGACGCCCAGCCACACGCGGCCATCCGGCATGCGCTCGCGGCGGTTGCAGCCGATGTCAAGAGGGGCACGGCTCGCGCAGAACGTTGCCGGCGCCGTGTCATTCAGGCCCTTACGAAGGGCGCATAGAACCCTCCCAGTCACAGTGCTGCGGTATTCGGTCTCGATGGCCGGCTCTTTCGCGTCCCCTCCGAGGGTCGGTCCGGCATGTGTGTGAGACGTGTTCAACAGCACCTGCCGCGGTGTCAGCCCAGTGGCGCGCTCGATGGCCGACTTGAACCCCGCGGCCATCTCGATGCTGAGAAGGCAGAGGTCGAACGTCAAGATCGCGACCGTCTCGCCGTCGCCTTTCAGAACCACAGCATTGACGAAGAGGTCGTCGTGGACGCTTACGGCGCCTTCCGTGCGCGCTGCGTAACCAACCATCTTTATGCCGAGCGGCGGCGTCATGCACTCACGCCCGTGTCCTACTTCGAAAACTTTCATGGCCTATCCCTTCACGAAAGCCCTTGCTGTTCCATGGTCCGGCGCTTCGCCGCGTCACGTCTGTCGGGACCACGTTCCGGGCACTCCGTGCCTTTACTGTCGCGGCATAGCTTCGGAGCATGCGGCCGGCCTGCGCGGTTCCTCGACCGCATGGACGCGGCCACCTGGTACGCTGCCTTATACAGAGACGGCGCTGCCTTCGCAACACAAACGTGCGCACGGGCAGCCTGGGGAGGCGGCTCGCGGCCTGGCCGGCGCTGGTCCGCTTGTTTTGCCGCGCCGGCGGAGTTATCCTGTCAGCGCACATCGAGCAGGCCTTCGCGCCCGGCCGTCTGCTCCCCATGCGGGGGCCAGCGCCGACGGGCACAGCGAAGGCAGCCCTGTCGGAGATGGTTGCCTTCCCGCGGTTGCCCATTCAAAGATGGGGCGCAGACCGCTTGCCGGTTGCGCCTGAGATGCTGGAGGGCAGATGAAAGAGGTCTTGAAGCATCTGTGGCGGGTGATACCAGCCGCGGTGCTGCTGATCCTTATCTCCTCTGCGTCCTTCTGGTTTCTGAACACGTTTCAGAGCCGCCCCGCCGCCGACGTGCCGTGGAGATCCATGGGAGGCTGGCTTCTGGCTTCCAGGTTCCTCATGGCGGCCGTTCTAACGTACGCCACCCTTCGTTCGCGCTGGTCGGGCACGCAGCTGGTCTGCGCAGTCTTCGTGGCTTTCTTCGGAGTGCACACGTTCATGAACATCAGCCAGGCCTTCATGATCACTCCGGAGGTCATGACGCCCCAAATGGCAGCCCTGTTGACAGCGCACGGCTTCCTGGTTGCGCTTGCCTTTTCTTTCGTTCTGGTGGCCGTGACGGGGCGCATGTGGCTGGCGATTGTCGTGGCCGAGAGCAAACGGCTACACTTGCCGGCCCGCGAATGGCTGTGGAAGTTCGGCCTGAGTGCTGGCGTTTGGGTAGGGCTGTATGTGCTGGCTCAGGTCTTCTCTGGTCGGTACGCGCGGGGGTTTCATCCGGCTGAAGGCCTGGTGCCGTGGTGGGAACTCGTCATGCTGCAGACGGGGCGTGCACTGCTCGTCGTGGCCTTCGTGCTTCCGGTGGTCAAGATGCTGGAGGGGGGGAGGCTGGAAGCAGGGCTGACGGTGGCCTTCCTTCTCTGCATCCTCGGGGGTATCGCGCCGATGGCGCTTCCCATGGCGGATTTGCCAGAGCAGACGCGGCTAGCCCTCAACTTCGTGTATGGGTTCCTTGTGGGCTACCTCTTCAGCCGGGAGCCCCTGGAACTCTGACGGCGGACGCCGTGCGCTTGGGGGTTTCTGCAGGGGGCTCGTGACGCCCGGTGGCCGTCACCGCAGTGCCCACGCAGTCATTTGACACTGCTGGGAGCGGAGAATAGCATGTACATCGAAGGGCACTGATTGCCTCCCGCGTCGCGCCTGAGGCCCTTAAGGATCTCCGCGGCGATACCAGGTAAAGACCCACTCGGGATGCCGTTGATGAAGCTGGCGGTAACGGGGAAGGGCGGGGCGGGCAAAACGACCGTCGCCGTCCTCCTTGCAAGATATCTCGCCGAAGAAGGCAAGGCCGTCGTCCTCATAGACGCCGACCCGGATGCCAACACCGCGATGACCCTCGGTTTGGACCCCTCGGAGCAGCCCGCGCCGATCTCCGAGCTGAAGGAGTTGATCGCTGAGAGGACCGGCGCCAAGGGAACCGGAGGCGAGCTCTTCACGCTGAACCCCCGCGTGGACGACATTCCGGCGCGCTACTCGGTGGATGCAGGCGGCATTAAGCTGCTGCGCATGGGCCGCCTGGCCAAGGGCGGTGCCGGATGTTTTTGTCCCGAGAACGCTTTCCTCAAGAACCTGCTGGCCTACCTCATCTTTCAGCAGGACCAGGTTGTCATCCTCGACATGGAGCCCGGCGTGGAGCATCTCGGCCGCGGCACTGCGCAGGGAGTGGACCGCATGCTGGTGGTGGTGGAGCCGGGGAGGCGCAGCATCCAGACCGCTTTTGCGATCCGGCAGTACGCCGCCGACATCGGCATCCACAACATCGGGGTCGTGGTCAATAAGTTTCGCTCCCCGGAGGAACTCCGGGCCATCGAAGAACAGGTCCAGGGGCTGCCGGTCCTGGGCCGCTTTCCGTACGATGCCGACGTTGCGGCCGCCGACCTTCTGGGGACCAGCCCCTACAAGGGCACGGATGAGCAGAAAGGCCACATACGCGAGCTACTGGCCGCAGTCGCGGCGGAGAACTGAGCAGGGGAGGACGCCCCGGGCGTCCTGAGATCAGTGAACGACACTACGAAAAGCCGTGAGGACCACGGGGTGGAGGCCAATGTGTCCGAGGAAAGGAAACCAAGAACCATAGACAGTGCGTCCCAGGAGATGATCGAGCACGCCGCTGCGTGCGGATTCGAACTGGCCTGGGATCGCTACGAGGCGGTCCTGCCCCAGTGCGACTTCGGGGTGCTCGGCATCTGCTGCAAGAACTGTGCGCTCGGGCCCTGCCGTATTGATCCCTTCGGCGAAGGGGCCAAGTGCGGCGTGTGCGGCGCGACGGCGGATACGATCGCGGCCCGCAACCTGGCCCGCCATACGGCGGCCGGCGCCGCCGCCCACTCGGACCACGGCCGCGATGTAGTTCACACGCTGCTCCTCACAAGTCTGGGCAAGACAGAGGGTTACGAGATCAAGAACGAGCCCAAGCTCCGCGCCCTGGCGAAGGAGTTCGGCATTGAGGAAAAGGGGAAAGAGCTGAAGAAGATCGCCGCCGAAGTGGCCGAAGTCGGCCTGGCGGACTTCGGGCGACAGGAAGGCACGCTGCGTCTGGTAAAGCGAGCCCCGCAGCCCTTGCAGAAAAAGTGGGAGAAGCTGGGGGTCACGCCGACCGGCATTGATGCGGACATCGTGCGCGTCCTCCACGCGACGAACATGGGCGTGGACAGCGACCCTATTCATGTGGTGAGGCAGATGATAAAGGCCGCCCTTGCGGACGGGTGGGGCGGCAGCATGTACGCCACAGACGTCAGCGACGTGCTCTTCGGCGGCCCCGAACCGATCCGCAGCCAGGTGAACCTGGGCGTGCTCAAACCGAAGGCCGTCAACGTGATCGTGCATGGCCACGAGCCCGCGTTGTCCGAGATGATCGTCGCGGCGGCGCAGACGCCTGAGATCATCAAGAAAGCGAAGCAGGCCGGAGCCGAGGGCATTCAGTTGGCCGGTATCTGCTGCACGGCCAACGAGATCCTGATGCGCCACGGCATCCCCATCGCCGGCAACTTCCTCCAGCAGGAGCTTGCTCTGGCGACGGGCGCCGTTGACGCCATGGTCGTGGACGTCCAGTGCATCATGCCCGCCCTGGCGCAGTTCGCCCGGAATTACCACACCCGGTTGATCTCCACGTCCAAGAAGGCAGTTTTCGAGGGAGTCAAGCACATCCAGTTCGAGGAGCAGCACGCCCTTTCAAGCGCTCAGAAGATCCTGCTGGAGGCTATCGAGGCGTTCAAGGAGCGCGATCCATCCAAAGTCAGGATCCCGGCCAAGACCGAGGATCTTGTGGCCGGCTACACCGTCGAGAGCATCTTCACCACCCTGGGCGGCCTCTACCGGCCCCTTTTCCGACCGCTGAACCGTGCTATAACGGACGGGCGCATTCGGGGGGTGGCTGGCGTGGTCGGCTGCAACAACGTGAAGATCACGCATGACTGGGGCCATGTGGAGATGGTGCGGGAGCTGATCCGCAACGACGTGCTCGTCGTGCAGACCGGCTGTTCGGCCATCGCCTGCGCGAAGGCGGGACTGCTCCGGCCGGAGGCGGCCGCTCTGGCGGGCAAGGGCCTCCGCGAGATCTGCGAGGCGGTCGGCATTGCCCCTGTGCTGCACGTGGGCTCCTGCGTGGACAACAGCCGCATCTTGCTGGCCTGCGTGGAAATGGTGAAAGAGGGCGGGCTGGGCAGCGACCTCTCCGACCTGCCGGTGGCAGGCGCCGCCCCCGAATGGATGAGCGAGAAGGCCATCGCCATTGCCACCTACGTCGCCGCCAGCGGCATCTTCACCGTGCTGGCGGAGCCGTTCCCCATCATGGGCAGCAAGAAGGTGCGCGAATACCTGACGGAGGGCATGGAGCAGGACTTCGGCGGGAAGCTGGCCTTCGAGAAGGACCCGGTCAAGGCCGCTCACCTGATGATAAACCACATCAATAAGAAGCGGAAGGCGCTCGGCTTGGGCGAGATGCTCTATCAGGCCACCGAGCGCGTCCGTGAAACCGCCGGCAAGGCGGCTGTTCCGGCGAGCTGACCCGCGCCGACGGTTGCCAGGCGCTTCTGGCGGCCGCAGGACGCGGCGGGCGGCCAATAGGAAGAAACGAGAATGGCTAAGGAAGGTCGGAGCACGGCAGTGGTGGTGGACCTCGAGCGGTGTCTTGCCTGCCGCTCCTGCGAGCTGGCCTGCGCCAAGGCGCACGCGGGCTTTGCGGACATCGTGGAGGCGGTGCTTTCAGGTGCGCACATGGTGCCCCGGGTGAGAGTGATTGCGGCCGCTGGCAGGGCGGTGCCGGTGCAGTGCCAGCACTGTGAGGACGCGCCGTGTGTTGCCGTCTGCCCTTCAGGCGCCATCTACCGGGAAGAAGAAACCGGTCGAGTGCTGGCCCGCGTCGAGAAGTGCATAGGCTGCAAGTCGTGCGTGATCGTTTGTCCTTTCGGGGCGGTGGACTGGGATGGCCCGAGCGGCTCGGTGGTCAAGTGCGACCTGTGCGCGGAGATCGTCGGGGCGGGCGAGGAGCCGACCTGCGTCGTCTCATGCCCCACACATGCCCGGCGCGTGGTGGTGCTCAGGGACTTAACGGATCGGCGTCGGAGGGAAGCCGCGGCGCGGACCGTCAAGCTCTACGAAACCGAAACTGAAGCCGGCAAGAAGTAAGAGCGGACTGAGGAGCAGCGAATGCCAGTCGTCGAGGCTGACTTGGCTGTTGCGAAAGCCGACCAGATCGTGGACAGCTATGGCGCGGAACGCAGCAGCCTGATCCACGTGATGCAGGACATCCAGGAAGCGCTTGGCTACTTGCCGCGCGGATCGCTGCGCACGGTCTCGGAGCGGCTCCATGTTCCGCTGGCGGAAGTGTTGCGGGTGGCCACATTCTACGCCGCCTTCAACCTCGCACCTCAGGGCGAGCACGTCATTACCGTCTGTATCGGCACAGCGTGTCATGTCCGCGGCGCGCGGTCCGTGCTCGAACGCATTCAAAGGGAACTCTCGGTTCCTGCCGGTGGGACAACGCCCGACGGGAAGTTCACTCTGAGAACCGTCAACTGTCTCGGCGCATGCGCGCTGGGGCCCCTGGTTTCCGTGGATGGCAAGTATCATGGCAAGATGACCGCGGCTCGGATCGGGGCGGTGCTGGAGGAATGCGGTGTCGCTGGCCACGGCAAAGAAGATTGACTCGCCGGACGCCCTGCGGCGGCTGGCGGAATCGTTGAGGACCCGCGCGGGCTCTCGGACGATCATTAGCGTCTGTCTGGGAACGGGTTGTGCGGCGCACGGGTCTGAGGACCTCCATGCCGCCTTCACGGAAGCGGTCCAAGGGCTGCGGGTGACGGACCGCGTCGAGGTCAAGAAGACAGGATGCCACGGCTTCTGTGAACTCGGGCCAATCGTTGTGCTGCGTCCAGAAGGTGTGTTCTACAAGGGCGTCCAGCCCGCCGATGTGGCCGACGTTCTGAAAGGCGCGCTCGAACCGGGCGTGCTGGTGGAGCGGCTGCTTTACGAGTCCAACGGGGCGAGGATAGTGCATGAGCAGGACGTGCCCTTCTACAAGAGCCAGCAGCGGATAGCCCTGCGGCACAACGGCTTCATCGACCCAGGCAGCATCGAAGACTACATCCGCGAAGGCGGGTATCTTGCGCTGGCGAAAGCACTGGAGGAGTCTACGCCCGAAGGCATAATCGAGGAAGTGTCCACCAGCGGCTTGCGCGGCAGGGGAGGTGGCGGATTCCCCACGGGGCGGAAGTGGGCTTCGTGCCGCAAGGCCCGCGGCGACCTTAAATACGTCATCTGCAACGGCGACGAGGGCGACCCGGGGGCGTTCATGGACCGTTCCATCATGGAGGCCAACCCGCACGCTATCATCGAGGGCATGATCATCGGCGCCTATGCCATTGGCGCCCGGGAGGGCTTTATCTACGTTCGCCGGGAATACCCATTGGCTGTGCGTACGCTCCGGACGGCCATCGAACAGGCCCGCGAGTTCGGCCTCCTGGGTGCAGACATCCTGGGCAGCGGCCATTCTTTCGACGTCAGGATCGCGCGTGGCGGCGGCGCGTTTGTCTGCGGGGAGTCCACGGCGCTGATGGCTTCCGTCGAGGGCCGTGTCGGCGAGCCGCGCGCCAAGCACATCCACACCGTCGAGAGCGGCCTCTGGGACAGGCCGACCACGCTCAACAACGTCGAGACGTGGGCCAACGTGCCGGTCATCATCGAGCGCGGCGCCAAGTGGTTCGCTTCCATCGGCTCTCAAGGGTCGAAAGGGACAAAGGTGTTCAGCCTCGTGGGCAAGATCAAGAACACCGGCCTTGTGGAAGTGCCGATGGGCATCACGCTGCGGAAGATCATCTACGACATAGGCGGCGGGATAGCCGGTGACAAGCAATTCAAGGCGGTCCAGACGGGGGGCCCAAGCGGCGGCTGCATCCCGGCCGAGCACCTCGACTTGGAAGTGGACTTCGACCGCCTGACCGAGGTTGGCTCCATGATGGGATCGGGCGGGATGATCGTCATGGACGAAGATAGCTGCATGGTGGACGTCGCGCGCTACTTCCTCGATTT